>Ga0310695_10005400_pt1 | contig 22325 bp, 16 predicted proteins | sample RumenRJG_04DNA_FD_203882 | JGI IMG/M metagenome (GOLD analysis project Ga0310695, IMG submission 203882) | Bovine rumen microbial communities from Lethbridge, Alberta, Canada - RJG_04 (v2) (version 2) | ecosystem: Host-associated > Mammals > Digestive system > Stomach > Rumen | place: Canada...
GCCAACGTTTCTGGAAATCGACATGTTGTTGTCGTTGAGAATGATGATCAGGTTAGAGGACAGGCGCGACATATTGTTGAGCGCCTCGTAGGCGAGTCCCCCGGTCATTGCGCCGTCGCCGATCACCGCGGCGATCGTGTGGGATCCTCCTCTGAGTTCTCTGGCGCGCACCATGCCCAGAGCCGCGCTGATGGATGTGGAACTGTGCCCTGTATCAAAACTGTCGCAGGGACTCTCCTTCCTCTTTGGAAATCCGCTCATGCCGCCAAGCTGGCGCAGATGATCGAACTCAGCCCGGCGCCCGGTCAGAATTTTATGTGTGTAAGACTGGTGGCCGACATCCCAGACAACCTTGTCTTCAGGGAAATTGAGGGCGATGTGAAGCGCCATGGTCAGTTCGACCGCTCCGAGATTACTGGAGAGGTGACCGCCTGTGACACTGACTTTTTCGATCAGAAACTGCCGGATTTCTTCTGCAAGACGTTCGTACTGGTCCGGAGAGATTTTCTTTATATCGTTAGGGTGATTTATTTTTTCAATAAGTGCCAAAGACTGAATCCTCCACTAGTGGTCTGCCCGTTCTGTTCAGAAAGCAGCAGGGATCAGAAATCAACAAGAAGGTACTTGACATATCATACACTATAATTAGATTTAAATAAAATGAAATTTATAAACGTGAATATATTGACGAAATAAAGCAAATGTCAATTCGAAAAAAGATTAACAGGCCTGTGAATGAGGAATATGGAGTCCGTAACCCCGCATCAGCCTCCTGCGTCCTTATAATCACATTCCGGGGAAGGCAGAATCTGCGAATGGATCCTTATAATACATTCCGGGGAAGGCAGAATCCGCGAATGGATCCTTATAATACATTCCGGGAAAGGCAGAATCTGCAAATGGGTTCTGAAGGTCAAATATCCTCTCCTTCGAGGGGCGTGGACAGCCGTAACTGTCGGCAAGTATATCCGGGAGATTATTCTCAATGCATTTGAAATCTGCTATGATATATTTGTCCGAAACAAAGCACCCCGAGGATCTGCTCACTCACCGACAGGTACTGGCAGTTGATCTCATGCCGACAGGTACTGACAGATGATCTCATGCCGACAGGCACTGTCAGATGATTTCCTGCCGGGAGCCGCTGAGGATCCGGAGGGGAGGTACATATTCATTAGTTGTTACAGGGAGGTTAAAAGAGCTATGAGAAAGAAAACTGTAATCAGTGTTTTACTGGCAGCGTCTCTGGCGCTGTCCCTTGCTGCGTGTGGTTCTGCGCCACAGACAGCACAGCCCCCCGCCGGTGAGGAGACTGCGACGACAGCTGCAGGAGCTGCCGCACAGGATGATGGCGCAGAAGCGGAATCTGTGCAGGACGAGGCCTCTGAAGCTGTGACTGTTGCCGACGCGGCCAATACCATGGAAGCCGTGGTAGCTGCTGAAAGCGAGGACGCCGGCGAAAAAGTAAAAGATGAGGCTTTGGAGAACGCGATCGCCGCGGCGACTGCCGCAGAAGCTTCCGAAGAAGCTGCCGAGACCGCCATGGCTGAGACCAATCTCGAAAACGGCGGCCTTGTGATCCCCGTTCCGGAGGAGTACATGGATCTTCTCGTTATCACGACACCTGAAAAAGACGAAAACGGCATGCTGTTCAGGTTCAATGAGAAGCTGTCTGTTGAGACTCAAAAAGCACAAGCTAAAGCTGAGGGTAAGGGGGAATATGACGGATATGAGGAAGCCGGATGGCTGTTTGATATCAGAAAGATCACTCCTGACCAGGTAAAGGAGCTGCTCTGCGGTTATAAGACCGGAAGGGAGCTTTTTGCCAGAGATTCGGAAGGGAACGGATATGTCTTCTGTCATCCCACGGACGTGAGGGTCGTGCGTGAAGATTACTCTGTTCTTCAGGATCCGGAAGACCCCTGGGGGACTCTCAACGGATGGAAGGCTGCAATCCCGGACAGAATTGTGAGCATGAATCCCGATCTCACGGCGGAGAGCCACTCCGACACAGACTTCGATATCTATCTGGCCCAGATTGCTTACGCTGGAAAGACGGACTACACTCTGACCAAGCTGGACTATGCCATGAACCCTCCGATGGAACCCCGTGATGATTTTGATCCGACCCCTTATCTTGACCGTCTGATCAACGGAGTGACTTATAACTACACCCGTGATCAGGAGTCTCCCAGCGGAGAATATGTGGTCCTCAACTTCCCCAATGACAAGGTCCGCTTTGATTTCTGCTTTGGTGAAAAGAATCTCGTCAGGCAGGTGCGGGATCCCGACGAAGAGGACGAACATGTGACGATTTATGAAGCGACGTTCACAGACGGAGAAAGCACAGTAAATGACATCATGAACGAATGGTGTGATGCTCTGGCGCAGGCTTACGGATATGCCGGACCGGAAGCCGAGGCTGCGGCTGCGGAAGCCGTTTCGGCAGCGGAGGCTGCAGAGGAAGAAGCAGCGGCCACAGGAGAAGAAGCGGCTCACTGACGCCGGCTTTTGATCGTGAGAAGAAGCGGCTCGCTGATGCTGGCTTTTGATCGTGAGAAGAAGCGGCTCACTGATACTGACTTTTGCCGCAGGTTCTTGCCGAAGCGGGATTCAGACACAAAAGAAGGAGACAAGAGATGGAATATCGCGTTGAGCACGATTCAATGGGAGAGGTAAAGGTACCTGCTGACAGCTACTGGGCAGCGCAGACAGAGAGGAGCCGGGGCAATTTTCCGATCGGCGTCGGTATAGAGACCATGCCCGGGGAAATTATCCGGGCATTCGGAATCCTCAAGAAGGCAGCGGCCCTGGCCAATCATGCACTGAAGCCTGAAAAAATGACGGATGAGAAGCTGAAGGCTATCAGCACCGCCGCGGACGAAGTGATTCAGGGGCGCCTGAACGCCCATTTCCCTCTCGTTGTCTGGCAGACGGGATCGGGCACTCAGTCCAATATGAACGCCAATGAGGTGATCGCCAATCGTGCCAATGAGATCGCGGGTGCAAAACTCTGCCATCCCAACGATGACATCAACATGAGCCAGTCCTCGAATGACACCTTCCCCACAGCCATGCATATCTCCGCTGTGACCATCCTGGAGGACAGGCTGATTCCCGCCGCTGAGGAGCTGATCGGGACCTTCCGGATGCTGGAAAAAAAGAACAAGGGCCTTGTCAAGAGCGGCAGGACACATCTTCAGGATGCTGTTCCGATCAGTTTCTCTCAGGAGATCAGCGGCTGGCGCAGTTCTCTGGAGAGAGATGTACAGCTTGTGAGGCTGGCTCTGGAGCCCCTGTCCGAACTGGCGCTGGGCGGCACGGCGGTCGGTACCGGCCTGAATGCCCCTGAGGGTTTTTCTGAGAAGGTCGCGGAGGAAATCTCTGCCCTGACAGGCAAAAGCTTTGTGACGGCGCCCAACAAGTATCACGCCCTGACTTCCAAGGATGAGATCGTGTTTGCCCATGGCGCGGTAAAAGCTATGGCGGCCGACATGATGAAGATCGCCAATGATGTCCGCTGGCTTGCCAGCGGTCCGCGGTGCGGTCTGGGTGAGATTCGCATACCGGAGAATGAGCCCGGAAGCTCCATCATGCCCGGCAAGGTGAATCCGACCCAGTGCGAGCAGGTCACCATGGTCGCGGTCCAGGTGATGGGAAACGACGCGGCGATCGGCTTTGCGGCTTCCCAGGGCAACTTCGAACTGAACGTCTTCATGCCCGTGATCGCCTACAATTTCCTGCAGTCCGTCAGACTGCTCTCGGAATCCATTGCCTCCTTTAATATCCACTGCGCAGTGGGCATCGAGGCAGATGCCGGCAAAATGCACCACAACCTCCACAACTCCCTGATGCTCGTGACGGCGCTCAATCCCTATATCGGATATGAGAACGCGGCGAAGACAGTCAAACTGGCACACAAAGAGGACATTTCCCTGAAAGAAGCCTGCGTGAAACTGGGCTTCCTCACCGAGGATCGATTTGACGAGGTATTTCATCCGGAGCAGATGGTGTAAGAGCTATTTACTACCCTTTTACCGCCTTTTTACAGTAGTCTTTTTTACAGTCTTATTTACAGTATCGATAGCGGCAGTAACAATAGCACAGGAACAGGAAAACCCTCCCGATTCATCGAGTGGATCATCAGATCTGCCGATGTCCGGGAGGGTTCTTTTTATGCCCCGGCCTGAGTAATGTGTTTTCCGCCTTGTGGCAGAACTTTACACGGGCATGTTGTGGGAAGAGGACCTGGGCACCTCTGACCTGTTTTAAAGACCCGGCAAGTGTAAATACACTGGTATCTCTTCTGCGCACAATGCCAAAAGCTCTGTCATCGCAGAGCATTTCTGTCCTTCGAACCCCATCCGCAAGCTCTGACAGCACAGAGCATTTCTGCTATTCGCGCCCTATCCATAGAGCCCTTACAGCGCATGTTTTACCGTCTATCGCACACCGGATGTGAATCACCATGGAAACTAAGGAAAGAACGATGAAAAAGATTCATGCCTGAAATCATTTACATTCATCTGAAAAGGCGTATAATGGCTTTTGTCGGCACTTGTGTTTGAAACCATTCATACATGAAGTGAAAAACATTCACGTTAAACGGATTTGAAAGAAAGACAGGTATACAGTCATGGGAAGCACACTTGAAATCAGATGGCATGGAAGAGGCGGACAGGGCGCCAAAACTGCGGCGCTGCTGCTTGCGGATGTAGCTTTTAAGACAGGTCAGTATGTACAGGGATTTCCCGAGTACGGTCCGGAGCGCATGGGCGCCCCGATTACGGCCTTTAACCGGATCAGCCGGGACCGCATCCGTGTTCACTCCAACATTTACTATCCTGATTTCGTAGTGGTTGTGGATGAGACTCTTCTGCACTCGGTCAATGTCACGGACGGACTGAAGAGAGAGGGCGCGATCATTGTCAACACCCCCAGGTCAGCCGAGGAGATCCGTCCCCTGTTGAGAGGTTACAGGGGTGCGGTCTATACTGTGGACGCCCGCACGATCTCAGAGGAGACACTGGGAAAAAACTTTCCCAATACCCCCATGCTGGCTGCTGCGGCAGCTGTAAGCGGCGTGATGAAAAAAGAGGACTTCCTGGGAGAGATGCGCGCATCCTTCCTTCATAAATTTGCCAGAAAACCGGAGGTTATCGACGGAAATATGAAGGCGCTGGAGATGGCCTACGAGCAGATCGAGAGGACTGCCGGAATGACCAGGAGCGCGTAAATATCAAAAAATCATAAATATCAAAGATAATCATAAACAGCAATATATCCAGATATCTAAATATCTAAATATCATAAAGGATCATCAATAACTATAAATGACCATATGACCATAAATGCGGAACGGATATTTTTTCCGGAAGGCTCTCGCGGAAAACGCGGAGAGGCGTGGAAAAAAGAGGACGGATCCTGAAAAAAGACAGCGGATATACAAAAGAAACGGGCGATGGAAAGACGGGCGCTGTGTGACGCCTGCCGAAAGGAATCTGAGAGAGGGACCTCCGTCACTGTGCGGAGGTCTTTCTGTTTTTTTTGACATTCTTATAAAACAGCCAGAGCGGCCGCCGCGGGGCGGACACATGCCTCTGTGCCGGCTGCTGGCAGAGAGGGGCGGGACCGCCTATACCAGCCTGTACCAGCCTGTACCCCTGTTTACCCTGTTCGTACAGCTCCGCGCCCGGGCTGGTTTGCCATATGCAGGATCGATCATATTTTGGAGAGAAAAAATGCGTACAGATGTAAAGAAGATAAATGAACAGAGCCCCTGGCAGGACCTGACAGAAGGCCTGCAGATGTTTGCGGGCGGCACGGCGAGGCATTTCGCGACAGGCGAGTGGCGCACCAACACCCCCGTTTTTTTGAGAGACAAGTGCCGCCAGTGCCTGCTCTGTGTCCCCGTCTGCCCGGATGTAAGCATCCCGGTGAAAGATGGAAAGAGACTGGATTTTGACTATGACCACTGCAAGGGATGCGGGATCTGCGTCAGCGCATGTCCCTTCGGGGCAATCGAGATGAAGGAGGGACTCTAATCATGAAAAGCATCAGAGAGAGAATGTCCGGGAACGAAGCGGTGGCATACGGAATCCGCCAGGTAAATCCCGATGTCATGCCGGCCTTTCCCATCACCCCTTCCACAGAGATCCCCCAGATGGTCTCGACCTACATCGCCAACGGCGAGATCGACACAGAATTTATCCCCGTAGAGAGCGAGCACTCCGCCATGTCCGCTGCAATCGGCTCCGAGGCGGCAGGTGCCCGCACGATGACGGCGACTTCTTCCGCCGGCTTGGCCCTCATGTGGGAGGAGCTCCTCCTGGCGGCTTCAAACCGCCTTCCCCTGGTCCTGACTCTGGTGAACCGGACCCTGTCCGGCCCCATCAACATCAACTGTGACCACTCGGACGGCATGGGCGCCCGCGACACAGGATGGATTCAGATCTACGCGGAAAACAATCAGGAGGCTTACGACAATTATCTGCAGGCATTTCCCATCGCCGAGGACCCCAGAGTCCATCTCCCGGTCATGGTCTGCCAGGACGGCTTTATCACCAGCCACGCGGTGGAGAATATCGAGCTGCTGGAAGACGAACCCGTGCGGAAATTTGTCGGAACCTATAAACCCGAAGAATTCCTCCTCAACCCCGGAAAACCCGTGGCCGTCGGCCCCTACTCCGTCTCCAATTACGCCATGGAGGCCAAAAAGGGCCAGGAGGACGCCATGGAGCACGCAGGACAGGTCATCCTCGAGGTGGCTGACCGTTTTGAGAAACTTTCCGGCCGCAGATATGGTTTTTTTGAAGAATACCGCACGGAAGATGCCGAATATATCATGCTGATCATGGGTTCCGCGGCGGGAACGGCCAAGGCGGCAGTGGACGAACTGCGAAAAGAAGGATGGAAGGTAGGTGTGCTCAAGCTCCGCGTCTTCCGCCCCTTCCCGGAAAAAGAGCTGGCACAGGCCCTGAGCAAATGCCGCGCCGCAGCCATCATGGACCGCTGCGAGAGCTACAACGGCTGCTCCGGTCCTCTGGGCAGCGAGGTCCCCGCGGCGCTCTACCGCGCCAAAGTTATGATCGAGACCGTCAATTATATCTACGGACTCGCGGGCCGTGACTTTACCGTCGAAGACGTCAGGGAGATTTTCGCTGAGCTTCGCCAAGTGGCAGAGGGCCGGATCGAGGCACCCAACCACAAGTACATCGGCCTGCGCAGTAAATGAATCAGGCTCCCGATATCACAGGGTCAAATCACTTTTGAAAGAGGCGAAGAAAAGCGCCCGAAAGAAAGCAATAAAAAAACGCCTGAAAGAGGCGATGAAAATAATTGAGAGAAAGCGATAAACAGCAATGAGCAATTTGAATAATACAGCAACGATCGATCAGGAGGATTTCAGCCTCAAAACCATGCTGCAGCGGCCGGAGCGTCTGACTCCCGGCCACCGCATGTGCGCCGGCTGCGGAGCTACCATCGGTGTGCGCGCCGTGCTGCGCGCCCTTCATCCGGAAGACCGGGCCGTCATCGGCAACGCCACGGGCTGCCTGGAAGTCTCCTCCTATATGTACCCTTACACCTCCTGGGAGGACAGCTACATTCACAATGCCTTTGAAAATGCGGGAGCGACCCTGAGCGGCGTGGAGACAGCTTACAGGGCACTCCGCAAGAGAGGAAGACTTCCGGAAAAAGAGAATTTCAAGTTCATCACCTTCGGCGGGGACGGCGGAACCTATGACATTGGTTTTCAGTCTCTGTCCGGCGCCATGGAGCGCGGACACGACATGGTCTACGTATGTTATGACAACGGCGCCTACATGAATACCGGAATCCAGCGCTCTTCTGCCACTCCCATGTTCGCGGACACAACGACGACACCGGCCGGCAAATGCTCCAGCGGAAAGATCCAGTACCGCAAAGATCTCACCGCCATCATCGCTGAGCACTACGTGCCTTACGCAGCCCAGACAACCCTGACAAAAGACTTCAAAGACCTGCACAGAAAGGCTGCCAAAGCCATTTATACCGAGGGCGCCGCCTTTCTCAACATGATGACCCCCTGCCCCCGCGGCTGGCGCTACGAGACCAGCGAGGTCATGGAAATCTGTCGTCTGGCAGTGGAGACCTGCTACTGGCCCCTTTTCGAAGTCGACCACGGCAAGTGGATTCTGAGCTACACGCCCAAAAACAAACTCCCCATTGAGGACTTCCTCCGTCCCCAGGGGCGCTTCAAGCACCTCTTCAAGCCCGGAAATGAGCACCTGATTGCTCTTTTCCAACAGGAAGTCGACCGCCGCTGGGAGGACCTGCTCTACCGCTGTGACAGATAAAAAAAGAAAAAGCTTAAAAATACAAAAAACAAAAACAAAAAGCATACAAAAAAGTATGCTGGCTGATGTAATATAGGTATCAGAGCGATGGGCGGCAGGTGGAAAATCCTGAAGCTGTAAAAAGCGAAGATGCGAATATAAAAGCAGTGAAAACACAGAAGCTGCGAATGACTGACGGCCGGCGGACATTGTGCCGGGGAAGGGCATGCCATGACCTTATTGACATATCAGATTTTTAAAACTGTCTCTGAAGCGGGTAGCTTTCACAAGGCGGCGGACCTGCTGGGTCTGACACCCTCCGCGATCAGCCATGCCATTTCCGGTATGGAAAAAGAGCTCGGCTTTTCTGTCTTTACCAGAGGAAAGTCCGGCGTGAGTCTGACCAGCTCCGGCAGTCAGCTGCTGCCCTACGTCTATTCCGTCCTCAATTGTGAAGAAAGCCTGCAGCAGGCGGTCTCCGAGATGAACGGCCTTCAGCAGGGCACTGTCAAGGTGGGTGTTTTTTCAAGTGTCTGCACAGGATGGATGCCGGAAATCATCAAATCTTTTGCAGTCCTGTATCCGGCAGTTGAAATCGAACTCTTCCAGGGAACCTATGACGATGTCGTCTACTGGATCAAAAACGGCGTCGTAGACTTCGGCTTTCTTTCCACATCCAGTGCAAAAGATCTGCCGATCGAGCCTTTTTACAGGGATCCCCTGCTCTGCATCGTACCCGGAAACTATGAGAAAGAAGAAGCAGGGGAGTTCATGACTATCTCCGAGATGTCCCGCCGCCGTTTCGTGGTCCAGCGCGAGTCGACAGATGCCGACATCCAGAAATACCTCAAACAGAATCATTTGGATATCTCTACCCGCTACCATGTCGTGGACGACCTCTCGACCGTGGCAATGGTGCAGGCTGGCTTCGGAATATGCATTATGCCCGAGCTGGTCATGACCGACATCCCTTACAACGTGCGCTCTTACCGCATGGATCCCGATGCAGCCCGCATCATTGGACTTGCCGTGCGCGGACCCGGACAAATGGCCCCTGCCGCCCGCACGCTGTACCGGCACATCCTGGAAAAATACAGAAATATCTGACTGCAGCCGGCTGGCAGCAGCTGGCTGAAAGAAACCCAAAATCCGGAAACCCCAAATCCCAAATCCGAAATCACAGAAATCCTATATCCAAAACCCGAAATCACAGAAACCCTATATCCAAAACCCGAAATCTCAAAACCGCCATCCCCGGCAAAATGCCGGAAATGGCGGTTTTCTTATGACACGGTCTTGTAATATCTTGTCTGGTTTGCGGCAGGCACAGCCCGGTCGGGGCAGAGGGTGGCGAGGCCGACTTCTTCCTGTTTCCTCATTGCGTTATATCCGTAATTTCAGACTTAAAGGATTATCCTGCGAGGCTGAAAAGTCTCGCGAGACCCCGGCAGGCGAGGGCGTCCGAAGGTACATCACGCCGCCAGTTTTTTTCCGTACTGAGTCCGGTAGAGCTCGCTGTAGATACCTCCGTTTTCGAGAAGCTCGGTGTGAGTCCCCTGTTCGACAATGCGCCCGTCCCTGACGACGAGGATTTTGTCGGCTGCCAGAATGGTGGAAAGCCGGTGAGCGATCAGGATGCAGGTCCTGGTCCTGATCAGCGGATCGATGGCTCTTTGAATCGAGGCCTCCGAGATGGAATCCAGGGCAGAGGTCGCCTCATCAAAAATGAGGAGAGCAGGATCCTTTAGAAGGACACGAGCGATGGAAATGCGCTGGCGCTCGCCTCCCGAGAGCTTGAGTCCGCGGTTGCCGACAAGGGTATCAAACCCCTGAGGGAGGGCACGGATCATCTCGTAGATGTTGGCTTTTTTGCAGACTTCAATGAGTTCCTCTTCAGACGCGTCGGGCTTTGCGTAGAGCAGGTTGTCCCGCAGCGAACCGTTGAAGAGGTAGGTGTCCTGGGTCACGATGCCGATATTGGCGCGCAGCCAGGAAAGATCCAGCTTTCGCACATCGATGCCGTCCACGCAGACGCTCCCGCCCAGAACATCATACAGGCGCGGTATCAGGCTGACAATGGTGCTCTTTCCGGCGCCGGAAGGACCGACGATCGCAATGCTCTTCCCGGGTTCCAGCGAGAAGCTGACATCGTGGAGAATAAGGTTCTCTTCCTGATTCCACAAAGAAGAAGCAGGTTTATCGGCGTTTACCAGTCCGTTGACTTTTTCAAGTCCGGTGCTCTTCTCTTTTCCCGTATCTTCTTTTTTCTCATAGGCAAAATCTTTCTCATAGGCAAAATCCACATGAGAGAATGTGACCGCGCCGGTGGCTTTTTCGGGGATGATGGAATCAACAGGGGATTCAATTTCGACCGGCATGTCCAGATAATTGAAAATTCTGGTGAAAAGGGCCATGGCCCGGATCCAGTCGACCTGAATGTTCAGAAGCTGGTTGACCGGACCGTACATTTTGGAGAGCAGGGCGACCAGTACGGTGATATCGCCGACTGTGAGACTGCTCCCTCCGCGGATCATGAGGATTCCGCCTGCCAGATAGAGCAGCATGGGGCCCACACTGGCGAAGGCACTGATGGCGACCCTGAACCACCGGCCTGCCATACGCTCGCGGATGTGAAAGGAGATCATCTCCCTGTTTTCGTGCACATAGCGGTCATATTCATAGTCCTCACGCCCGAAGAGCTTGACCAGAAGCTGACCGCTGACAGACATGGTATCGCCCAGGATCCCGTTGATCCGGTCATTGCAGGCCTGCGCCTCACGGGTCAGCGTCCAGCGGGTTTTGCCGGCCTTTCGGGTGGGGATGACAAACAGTGGAACGACCATCATTCCCAGGACAGCCATGAGAACATTTTTGTGCATCATCGCGATGATGGCAGCGGTCAGTGTGATCGCATTGGAGAGGATGCTGGTGAAGGTGTTGGAGATGACCGCTTCGACCCCGTCGATATCGCTCGTCATGCGGGTGATGATATCCCCTTGGCTGCCGGAGGTAAAAAACTGCTGGGGCATCTTTTCCAGATGCCGGAACATGCGGTTGCGCATGTCAAAGGTGACATGCTGGGAAATCCAGGCGTTCAGCCAGCTCTCCAGCACACCGATTAGATTTGCGCCTAAAGTCACCCCCATAGAGAGGACGATCAACCGGATCAGAAGCGGCAGATTCTGACCGATCAGTCCCTGGTCGATGATCCGCCCTGTCAGGATTGCGGGATACAGGTTCAGAATCGAAGAGGCAGTCACACAGAAAAGTGCCAGAGCGAGCTGTTTCCAGTAGGGGGCAAGATGTGCCCAAATCCGGGCCAGCAGCTCTTTTGTGACCTTGGGGCGGGAAGCATTTTCTTCCTCTGTCAGAAAACGACCGCCGGGTCCATGCATCATTCTAACAGGCATATCCACCTCCTTTCCGAGATGCGAAAGCATCGAGGAACCCGAGGAGAAATCATGAAGATGATTTCTCCGAAGGGATCAGGGAAGCCGATTCACTAATCGGCTTCCGCACAAAGAAATCAGCGCATCAGCGTGATTTCTTTGTGCTGCCTCCTTTTCGAGATGCGAAAGCATCGAGGAACCCGAGGAGAAATCATGAAGATGATTTCTCCGATGGGATCAGGGAAGCCGATTCACAGACCGGCTTCCGCACAAAGAAATCAGCGCATCAGCGTGATTTCTTTGTGCTGCCTCCTTTCCGAGATGCGAAAGCATCGAGGAACCCGAGGAGAAATCATGAAGATGATTTCTCCGAAGGGATCAGGGAAGCCGATTCAAAGATCGACTTCCGCAGGTATATTACTCTTTTACGCGGCGCTGCAGTTTATTCAAAAGCCGAAAGAGTTCCGTTCGTTCTTCTTCTGTAAGAGGGCTGAACAGCTGGTTCATTTTTTCTTTTCTCTCGTCCTGCAGCTCGCAGGCGCGTGCTCTTCCCTTTTCCGTCAGGGTGATCAGAGTCGCCCTCTTGTCTGACGGGTCAACATTTCTCTCTACATATCCATCGCTCTCAAGGTGACCGATAAACTCGGACATGGTCGATGCATTGATCCGCATCAATTCCGTGAGCTGTTTCTGTCGAAGACCTGCGCTGAAAGTTCCGGTTTCCGCCGGGCTTTCTTTTCCGTCGGAAGGAAGGACATTCTCCCTTTCTTGATCCTGCGGGACTTCATGCTCCAAAAGGAGTGTCAGGATTCGTTCCCTGGCCAGAACGGGAGAGCGATGTCCGTGTGGGTGGTGAGGCGGTCTTCCCGGAGGGAAGTCCGGTCCGCCCGGAAAGGCCGGTCCTTCCGCGTGAGGACCTTCCCCGTGCAGGTATCGCCTTGCGCCTCTGGTAAAGTGGATCAGTTCAATATAGAGCATCTCTTCATTTGTTCTTTTCAATTCGTCTTTTCCGCCTCTCAACGTTTGTTTATGTTTGTTCGGTACCGAAATAATAATATTTCCAAACAGACTGATTGTCAATTTAATTCGGTACCAAAATAATGAACTTTTTATGTACTTTACTGATGTGCGATTTGACAATGGACGAACTACTTAACGCAGGTCAATACTGCTGAGTAAAATGGATTTGGCTGTTTCCGGGCAGGTGAGTAAATCTATATTTATTCACCTGCCCTTTTTGTAACTTCGTACATGTTTGGCTATATACGCCCTATCGAGGGTGTGAATAGCATGCGAAAAATTCATTCCAAATCGCTGTACGATGGGATTTTTGCTGTAAAACCCGGATTTTCTCATCAAAACCGCTTGAAAACATCTCGAGTTTCATGCCGGTCTGAAAAGTACCTGTTTGGACAATAAACAGTAGAATATGTTTCCTAAATATATTGACACCGTGTCAAAAGAATGTGTATAATAAAAATGCTGACATAGTGTCAACACATGGGCAATGATGAGCGTCCGAATGAAGCAGAGATCTGCAGGAAACGTATTTGCCGGGAAGGAGTTTATTAGAAGTGAAAAAGTATTTTAGCGTGATGGCAGCATGCCTGGCATTATGCCTCCTTCTGGCCGGATGCGCAGAAAGCCAGGCAGGAACAGGAAGCAGCACGCAGCACTCTGAGCAGCAGGCCGATAAAGAATCAGCCGCCTCATCGGGGGCAGAAACAAAAGACCCCGGATCTGAGGCAGCTGCAAATAAAGCGGAAACTGCAGATACAGAGGGAACTGAAAATAAAGCTGCAACTGCAGATACAGCAGCTGCAGCGGAAACAAAAGATGCTGCACATGCTGACGCTTCCCAGGCACCGGTCGTATATTTCACATCCGATATCTCCGCGGAAGGTCTGGTAAGGATCTATGAGGCGCTCGGGTGGACTCCGGAAGGCAGTGTAGCTGTTAAAATCTCGACCGGCGAACCTCCGGCCAGCAATTATCTTCATCCGGAGCTGATCGGGGATCTGGTAAAGAAAGTAGATGGTACAATCGTAGAGTGCAACACAGCCTACGGCGGATCACGATCGAGTTCTGCCATGCACAAGCAGGTCGCGGAAGATCATGGATTTACGGCAATCGCTGATTTTGACCTCATGGATGAGGAGGGCGAAGTGGAGTGGCCTATGTCGGGCGGAACAAGGCTCGACAGAATCATCGTCGGAAGCCATGCGGAGAACTACAGCGACTGGGTGATCCTCTCCCATTTCAAAGGACATGCGATGGCGGGCTTCGGAGGCGCGATCAAAAATGTCGGAATCGGCATCTCTTCCCCGAGCGGCAAGGTGTATGTCCATACAGCAGGAACAAAGACCAGCGGCAGCATCTGGTACAGCGACCAGGATGCCTGGCTGGAAGCACTGGCGGAAATGGTCTCCGGCTTCAGCAGCCATGTGGGAAAAGAGCACATCATCTATATCAATGTGATGAACCGGCTCTCCGTGGACTGCGACTGTGACGGAAATCCGGCGGAGCCCGATATCCATGATATCGGCATTCTGGCAGGCACAGACCCTGTAGCTTTGGACCAGGCCTGCGTGGATCTCATCTATCAGGCAGAAGGGAATGAATCTCTCGTTGAGCGGATGGAGTCTCTTCATGCTATTCACACTCTGGAGCATGCCGAGGAGATCGGTCTCGGCAGTCGAACCTATGAACTGGTAAGCATCGATGACTGAACTATTAACAGTCCTCAGAAGAGAATTCATTTATATCTGGTACTATTTCGAGATCCAGTTCCGGCAGATATGCCGGTACTGGATTATCGGCATGCTGATCGGATCTCTCATTTCTGTCTTTGCAAAGGATAAGATCCACAGCATCTTTGCCGGGATGAGCAATAAGAAGTGGGGCCTGTTCGGCATTATCCCTGCCTGTATCCTGGGGATCGCCTCTCCGCTCTGCATGTACGGGACGATTCCTATTGCGGCTTCATTCCGGAAACAGGGCATGCGGGAAGACTGGCTGGCCGCCTTCATGATGGCCTCCATCCTGCTGAATCCTCAGTTGATCATTTACAGCGCGGCGCTGGGCACGACAGCACTGACCGTGCGTATCCTTACATGTTTCTTCTGCGGCTGCGCCGCCGGCCTTCTGGTTTTTCTGTTTTACCGCAACCGGGATTTCTTTGATTTTGGCAGCTTTGAAGAAAAAGCCAGCCATGACACACATCCGAACCTGATGATCAGGTACCTTCTGAATGTCTGGAGAAACGTGAAGGCAACCGGACTGTATTTCCTTTTTGGCATCCTGCTGTCGGCCCTGTTCCAGCGGTATGTGCCGCAGGATATGATGACAAAGGTATTCGGCGGAAATGAAGCTTGGGGTGTCCTGATGGCGGCGACCATCGGTGTGCCTCTCTATGCCTGCGGAGGAGGAACCATACCACTGCTGCAGCAGTGGCTGTGGGATGGCATGAGCATGGGGAGCGCGGCAGCCTTCATGATCACCGGACCGGCCACAAAGATTACGAACCTTGGAGCACTGAAGATCGCTATGGGTTGGAAACGATTCGCACTGTATATTCTTTTCGTGATGCTGGTTTCTTTCCTGTGTGGGATGGCTGTGAATCTGCTTATGTAATTAAATAGTGTACAAAAACAGCGCATTCGGAATAATTCATGAATGCGCTGTTTTTGTACCATGTCAGCAGTTACAATCCCATCATTAGTCTGTGTATCAGAATCTGCAAAGTCCTCGAAAGGACAGTTGATGAATTATTCCGGCTAGATTAACTTCGAAAGTGTAAAGGGGACGGTTCTTCAAGGTGTCAGAGGAACTGCCCCCTTTACATTTGTGAAAACAACACATATGACATCAATTGTGTTGAATGGGCCTGAGGCATGTGCTATACTTTCATCAAAGAAAAATAGCCTCCAAAGACAGAGTCTGCAAAGGTACAACTCAGAAATGCACAGGATGAAGGAAAGGAGAAAACAGATGGCTACCAGTACGATTCGCCTGGATGATGGCGTGAGGGAGGAAACAACCCGCATCGCTTCGCAAATGGGGCTGTCTTTTAATGCGGTCATGAACATTATGGCCAGGAAGTTTAACGAGGTAAAGGGATTTCCTTTTCCGGTCAGGCTGGAGACAGCAGAGAAGACAATTTTTGACCTTTCTTCCGATGATTTTGAGCAGGCATGCCGCCGTGCAGTTGCAGAGCGCGATGACACAGTTCCCGTTACAGATTATATAACGCGTTTTGATGTGGAAACAGGTAAGGTTGTAAAGGTGTATACAGACGGAAGGAAGGAATATGTTCTCTGAAGAAAAGCAGGGTAACCGTCCTTCAATTCTTGTCATCGCAGGTCCGAATGGATCGGGCAAAAGTACGGTTACAAAAGGCCTTCCCGTCATCGGTCTCTATGTAAATGCGGACGAGATTAAGAAAGCTGCCAAATGTTCAGACCTGGAAGCGGCACAGGAGGCGGAAATGATTCGTCGGGCGCTTCTGGAGACGCGACAGGATTTTACATTTGAGACAGTTCTGTCGACGGAACGGAATCTTCTTCTTTTGGAAGAGGCGAAAAAAGCCGGGTATCAAATCTGTGCAGTATTTGTGCTTACAAAGGACAGTGCGATCAATGTACATCGTGTCCGGAACCGGGTGAAGATGGGCGGACACGATGTACCGGAGGATAAAATCATCAGCCGGTATGAAAAATCATTACAGAATCTGTCAAAGCTGGTGCGGATAGCGGACCGGACACGGATCGTTGATAACAGCACAGATGTACCCTCTGTCATCTGTGAGGTCGCTGAGGGAAGAGCCCGGATCTGGGAGAGTGAACTCTGGAGCACAGCAGAGATTCTGGGGATTTTGGCATAAGAAGATAAAAAGGACGGCCTGCAGATCATGCACACACTGGGCAGAAATTGTCAAGAATAGTCCCCCTGACATGCGGATTGATCCGTATCTGCAAGCTGCAAAAAACTGCCACCAGTCCGTTTTGGTGTGCTACCCCCAAGTAGCACACCATTTGGCAATCTGATGGCAGAATGGCTTTGTCTTTTATTTTGCCTGCTTTATGGGGAGCAGTTCACTTAATGGGACAACTCCTTCTTTTTCCGGGCATTTTGTGCAGACAGCAGATGGTCCAGGTAGACAGACTTGAACTGTTTGCTGGCCAGGGCCTGCTTGAGCGGCGGGAGCTTCAGGATCGTGCCGAAGACGGCCGCCATGGCCCGGTGGTTGGCGAAGGCCTGGTTGTCGAAGATCAGGTTCTGCAGGGTCCCCTTTTCAATGGCCTGCAGGACGAAGCGGTGGGTGCTGTTGACAGGTGTGATCACCTCAATCGGTCTTCTCTGCAGGCTGATGGCCTTTTTGGGACAGTTCCTGGCACAGACTCCGCAGCCCAGACAGATGGACTCGTCGATGACGGGTCTTCTTTTTTTGGCGGGAATACCTGAAGCGCCGGAAGCAGCCACGCCAGCAACGCCGGCAGCGGCAACAGCAGCACCGGCAGCAGCACCGGCGGCAGCAGCACCGGCGGCAGCAGCACCAGCCTCGCAGGCCCTTGTTGCCGCCTCAGGCTCCATGCCGCGGATCGTGATCGGCTTTTCCTCCGGACTTACAGGTGCAGCCGGATCGTTTTCCTGCAAGGAAATGGCCAGGATGGGACATACCTTTTCGCACTTTCCGCAGGAGACGCAGTCGTTGGGGTTGATTTTGGGGATGTAGTTTGTCGTCGCGATGGGCTGCATGGGGCTGAATCTTCGCACAGTCTCAAGGGCCTCACAGCAGCAGCCGCAGCAATTACACATGAAGGCGGGATATTCGCGGACATTTTCACCCATCTGGACCAGGTTATAGCCGTAACACATCTCCAGGATCTCTTTTGCCTCCGACTTGTCGATCTGCCGTGTGTAGCCGCCGTGTTCGGACAGGGAGCGGGCCACATTTCCGAAGGTCAGGCAGGTCTCCATGGGGGCATTCTGCCTGCAGGGGATGCCCAGGTGGTAATTCTTGTGGCGGCAGAAACAGGTGCCTACGCCGATGAAATCAGCCTCCTCGATGATGTGGGTCGCCCGCTCGTAGTCCAGGATATGGTTGGTCTTTTCTGTCATGAGGATGGGTTCGTTGACAAAGACCCGCCCCAGTTTAGTATCCATTCCCAGGAAGAGTTCTTTGATGAAATCCTCTTCCACATTGATATACTGATAAAACAGTTCGCTCAGATATTTCTGGTCTATATCGCCCCGGGTTCTCATCAGGGAGAACTCAAAAAAGCCGATCATGGGCGGGGGGAGGACAAACTTTCGCACGCCGCGGTCATAGGAGTCGACCAGCAGTCCTTTTTCACAGAGGTGGTCCAGAAGCTTCTCTGCCTTTGCTTCCGACGTGCCCCAGAGCTGCGCCGCCTTCTTCAGGGAAAAGGGGCGGATGGGAAGCTTTGCCACCCACTTTGCCTCTTTCTCTGTAAAGAGCACCTGCAGGATCTTTGTCAACGTCTCAGAAGCGGTCGCCCCCTGGGTGAACCAGTTGATTCTGTCTTCCAGTTTTTTATATGCGTCTCTCGATGTCAGATGTCCCATAATTCAATCTCCATTACTTTTAACAGATCACTTGCTCAGGACTATCTTAACATATTTGAGGCAGCGAGAGACAGGGGAGAGACAGGGGACGGTTCTCTGTCTCCTTTTTTTCATCAGGGGAGACAAAGAACCGTCCCCTGTCTCTTCTGTCTCTTCTGAGGGATGGTGAATGATGGTGAATTGAAAAGTTAAATTCCAGTTTACCCATTGTCAGACTGGAGATTACTTATGCAAAAATGGCGGTGGAAGTAACTTCTCCGAACATCTTTGTGAGCTATTGAATCCAGCCTAACATTCTACTAGACTATAGTTACTTTCCCGTCATGCAGGATAGGGCAACGCTGGGGAGCGACCCGAGCGGCATGCCGGGTTACACAGGAGCAGCACAGATGTGTTGCTCTTTTTCTATGCTCCTGTGGAAACCCCAAAGCGATAAACCCTGGGGTTCAAGGGGCAGCGCCCCTTGGTATAATGAACTCTCAATAAGGGGGTCGGATGGCGCAAAGCTGAAAGAAAGGAGCCCCTTCCATGGCTAAAAACGCACATCTCACCTTTGATGAAAGAGTTACTATTGAAGTTTCACTTAGAGACCGGCTCTCATTTAAAGAGATCGGGGATCTCCTCGGTAAAGATCCGTCTACGATCTCAAAGGAAATCCGCGGACATCTCAAAGTGGTCGAGAACAATACCTTTAATCCCTGCCTTTATCGTCGCACCTGCAAGCATTATGGCGACCTGTGTCATCCATGCAGGAAACGTTGGGGGCAGAACTGCCTGAAGTGCGATCCACCCTGTTACACACATTGTCCTGACTATGAAGAGAAGATCTGCCTTAAAAAGCAGAAGCCCCCTTATGTCTGTAATGGCTGTGACGAACGCCAGGGCTGCAAGCTTCGCCGTCATCTTTATGATGCGAAGTACGCTCAGAAGGAATACGAGTCAATTCGCAGTGAAAGCCGCCAGGGCTTTGCCATTACATCAGAGGAACTGGATCGGATCGACAAGATCATCTCCCCTCTGATAGGCCAGGGACAATCTGTTCATCATATCTGCATCAGCAATGCCGATGAAATCATGTTGGACGAAAAGACCATCTACAACTACATTGACGCCGGATTATTGTCTGTGGGCAACATCGATCTTCCCAGGAAGGTTCGCTACCGTATACGAAAAAAGAAGAAACCTGTCAAAGTCGACAAGCAGTGCCACGTCGGGCGGACTTACGATGATTTTCTTGAGTATATGGCTGCCAATCCAGATGTTGCAGTAGTAGAGATGGATACTGTGGAAGGCCGCAAGGGAGGAAAGGTCTTGCTTACCATTTACTTCAGGGGCTGCTCACTGATGCTGGCCTTTCTTCGCAACCGTAACACAGCCAGATCTGTCACCGAATATTTTAACGGCCTTTATGCACGCCTGGGACATGAAACGTTTACCGAATTGTTTCCTGTGATCCTGACTGATCGCGGCAGTGAGTTCACAGACCCGCTTGCCATTGAATTTAATAAGGACGGTGAACGCAGAACCAGAGTGTTTTACTGTGATCCGCAGCGCTCTGACCAGAAGGGCGGTATCGAGGTCGCCCATGAATTCATTCGCAGGGTTCTGCCCAAGGGAACTTCGTTTGATCATCTGACACAGGCAGATGTGGATCTGATGATGAGCCACATTGATTCTTACAAAAGAAAAAAGCTGGGCAACCGGTCCGCCAACCAGCTGTTCAGCTTTTTACATGGTGAGGAAACTCTTCAATCTCTGGGGATCTCGGAGATTTCTTCGGATCAGATCAACCTCACACCTATGCTGCTGAAAAAGTAACTGACTAATGCGCCATCTGACCTGAATACCCCATTTTCAAGGGACGGAACTTATTCTTGCAAAAAAAGAAAGCCAAGTTCGGTCTCCGGTTAGAGTACGCTCTTTTTCAGGTGAAGAATCGATCTGCTCTAAGCCTACCATGTAATACGCTGGCTGTGCAATCTATTTGGTTTAGTAACTTCCAGTTTGGAATTGTAATTTCTGGAAAAAACTCAATTTCTTACTTAGCCGGAATTTACTTATGCAAGAAAATCCGGAATCAGGCATTTACTTTTGCGAACTGGAACTTAGATTTCCAATTCAGCGATGGTGAATGATTCTTGACTATGATAATAAAATATGATATATAAATATCGTATATGATAGAAATATATCATTTAAGGACTTCGTATGATTGATAAATGAGCTAAATGAGCGACCAAATGACCAAATGAGCGGGAATGAATGAGAGCAGCGGGTGGGAGAGTCATGCGTGAGAAAAGGAGTTCAGAATGACCATACAGGAAATGCAGGACAAAAAAAGAAAAATGGGGATCACGTATGCAGAGATTGCAAGGCGGGCGGGACTTCCTCTTCCCACGGTGCAGAAGGTTCTGTCCGGGGCCACTAAGTCCCCCAGATACGAGACGATTCTCGCGCTGGAGAGAGTGCTTCTGTCGACTCCGGACAGTCAGGAAACTTTCAACATATCTGCTTCCTCTCTCCCGGAAGGAGGCCCAGGAGACCGCAATCTTTCACAGGCTGACTCACAGCACAGCAATACTGCTTCATACGATTCATATGGTTCATATGGCTCATACAGCAGCGCTTCGCCCGGATTTTCTCCTTACAGAGACATTCTTGCAGGAGAGCCTCAGCCTTTCTACGGAGAGAAGACTGCCATGGGAGGCATGTCTATGTCCGGAAGTGAAGTGGGGAAAAGCGGAAATGCAGGTGGCAGAGCCCGAAATACCTATCCCCTTCTGCCTGGGAAACAACAGGGGGAATATACTGCAGAAGACAGGAATTCTCTGCCGGGGGATGTCCGCACCGAGCTGATCGATGGCATAATCTATGATATGGCTTCTCCAAAAGCCGGTCATCAAATCGTTCTGATGAACCTTTCCAATCAGCTTTTTAATCAGATCAGAAAATGCGGCAAGGACTGCATGGTGTTTGTTGCGCCGTCAGATGTCTGGCTCACCGGGGATAATAAAAATATCTTTCAGCCGGACATTTATGTCATCTGTGATTACACAATGATCGGACAGGACGGGTACATTAAAGGTGCTCCGCCCTTTGTCATAGAGATTCTGTCACCCGCGACCAGGAGCAAAGATCTGCTGCTGAAAGCCTACAAGTATCACGCTGCAGGTGTACAGGAATACTGGATCGTGGATCCGGAGAACAGGCAGGTAACTGTTTACGATTACAGCAAAAATCCGGATGGTACTGTGAGTACCGGATACAGTTTTGCGGAAACTGTCCCGGTCGGAATCAGCAAAGGATCCTGCGCCGTTGATTTTTCAATTATCCAGACAGCACTGGAAAAAGTCGGGATGTAAACCGGAAAAACCAATCAAAAAACCAAACGATAAAAAATCAATCAAAAAAACCAAACGATATAAAATCGATCAAAAACCAATCGAAAAAAACCAATCGAAAAAAATCAAACGATATAAAATCGATCAAAAACCAATCGAAAAAAGCCAAACGATATAAAATCAACCAAAAACCAATCAAAAACCAATCGATAAAACACAATCGGAAATAATCAATAAAGACAAAACACCAGAGATTTTAACCTGTTCCCGGGGATTCCCGGCGCATCCCGCTGAAGATTCATGATACTTCAACATGGGCTTGTGCATAGGATAGCCATAGGCTGATATTTGTTATAGGTTAAAGAAGCCTCCGTTTTTAAAGCCATGAAGAAAAAAAGCAGTAAAGAGAATAATAAAGGGAATAATAAAGTCAATAAGGCCATCAAAACTGCCGAAAAGCAAACAGAAAACCGGTCAATGCCCCAAAATCCCGCGGCGGAGCTGGAGCAGTATCTCAAGAGCAGGATGGACAGCCTGACCTACCGCAGCCTGATCAGCACGATCCAGGTCACTGAGAGCAAAGACGGGAAGGGCCTGAACGTGACGATTGTCCCGGAAGGGGAGGTCGTCTCTTTCGGCACGATCAATATCGACCTGAAAGGCATTGACAGCGAGTCCAAGTGGAAAAAGAG
>Ga0310695_10005401_pt1 | contig 22321 bp, 19 predicted proteins | sample RumenRJG_04DNA_FD_203882 | JGI IMG/M metagenome (GOLD analysis project Ga0310695, IMG submission 203882) | Bovine rumen microbial communities from Lethbridge, Alberta, Canada - RJG_04 (v2) (version 2) | ecosystem: Host-associated > Mammals > Digestive system > Stomach > Rumen | place: Canada...
TGGTGGGGTAGTGCCGGAGCTGGCTTCGAGGGCCCACCAACAGAATGTGTTGCCTGTTGTCGATCAGGCGCTTAAAAAAGCCGGTGTAGCGAAAGAACAACTGTCGGCAGTGGCTTTTACACGGGGTCCTGGCCTCATGGGTTCACTCCTCGTTGGAGTGAATTTCGCCAAGGGCTTTGCTCGTTCGTTGGGCATCCCTTTGATTGATGTCAACCACCTACAAGGTCATATCATGGCCCATTTTATTAAGAGTGAGGGCGGCGATGAGGTGGCTCCTCCTTTCCCCTTCCTTTGTTTGCTGGTAAGTGGCGGTAACTCTCAGATTGTCAAGGTCAATGCTTATAACGACATGGAGGTGTTGGGACAGACCATCGATGATGCGGCTGGAGAGGCGATTGATAAATGTTCGAAGGTGATGGGACTGGGCTATCCTGGTGGACCTATCATCGACCGCTTAGCCCGTCAGGGAAATCCTCATGCCTACCAGTTTGCCGAGCCCCATATCCCAGGTCTCGACTATAGTTTTTCTGGTTTAAAGACCTCGTTCCTCTATTCTTTGCGTAAATGGGTAGAGGCAGAACCAGACTTTATTGAGAATCATAAGACCGATATTGCCGCATCGTTAGAGTTTACGATTGTGGATATCTTGATGAAGAAACTGAAGATGGCCGTGAAGCAGACGGGCATCAAACATGTGGCAGTGGCTGGGGGCGTGAGTGCGAATAACGGTTTGCGTAACGCATTCCATGATGCTGAAAAACGATATGGATGGACTGTCTATATCCCCAAATTCAGCTATACGACCGATAATGCTGCCATGATTGGAGTGACAGGCTATTATAAATACCTGGATGGCGAGTTCTGTGATATTAACGCACCCGCCTTCTCGAAGGTAACGTTTAAATAGATCATGAATTAATAGTATCATATAAGATGGATTTTGAAAGTAAAATTATCAGTCGTGAGATTAGTCAGCTGCTTTGGGAAGTAGAGAAGACAGTGGGTACGGCAGAAAGCTGTACAGGTGGCCGGATTGCTGAGGCAATCATCTCTGTTCCAGGAGCTTCTAAGTATTTTAAAGGCGGTATCATCTCGTATGTCGACGAAGTGAAGGTGAACTTGCTATTGGTGTCTCCAGACCTCTTGTTGGAGAAGACTGCCGTTTGTGAGGAAGTGGCTATTGAGATGGTCAAGGGTGCTTGTAAGGCACTGAAGACAGACTTTGCCATTGCTGCCACGGGTATTGCCGGACCTACTGGTGGAACCAAGGATATTCCCGTAGGAACTATCTGGCTGGCGTGCGGTTCTGTCGACCGTCAGGTAACCTTGAAGGTTCAGGAAGATCATGGTCGCGATATCAATCTTGCGATAGCCACGAATAAGGCTATGCAGATGTTCCTCGACTTTCTAAAAGAAGAATTCAAGGAAGAATAAGTTGGATAGGTTAAAAAATATTAAAGATAAGGTAATTCTCTGTGTTTTAAACTCTAAACTCTAAACTTTTTCGTACCTTTGCACCCTGTTTGGAATAAGTTAGTAAAAGAATCAGTAAAAAGTAGATAGAAATGTCTAAGATTTGTCAGATTACAGGAAAGAAGGCACAGATTGGAAATAACGTGTCTCACTCAAAGCATCGCACAAAGCGCAGCTTTGATGTAAATCTGTTCAGCAAGAAGTTCTACTACGTAGAGGAGGCTTGCTGGATTCAGTTGAAGATCAGCGCCGCTGGTCTGCGTATGATTAATAAGGTTGGTCTGGACGCTGCCCTGAAGCAGGCTGTTGCTAAAGGTTTCGTAGATTGGAAGGACATTAAAGTAATAGGAGACTAATATCATGGCAGGTAAGAAAGCTAAGGGTAACCGCGTTCAGGTGATTCTGGAGTGCACTGAGATGAAGGAGAGTGGACTGCCCGGAACAAGCCGCTATATTACGACCAAGAATCGTAAGAACACCCCTGAGAGAATGGAACTCAAGAAGTATAACCCCATCCTGAAGCGCATGACTGTGCACAAGGAGATTAAATAATCTGTTTAAAGCATGGCAAAGAAAACCGTCGCTACCCTCCACGAAGGCTCAAAGGATGGTCGCGCTTACACAAAGGTTATCAAGATGGTTAAGAGCCCCAAGACTGGTGCTTACATCTTTGACGAGCAGATGGTTCCCAACGAGGCCGTTAAGGACTTCTTCAAGAACTAATTGTACTATTGAAATATGATGATAAGGCTGCAAATACATGTTGCAGCCTTATTTTTTTTGAAATCCGTTTGCTTTTTTGAAAAAAAAACACTATCTTTGCAGGATTGAATGGTAAACAAGCGAAAACGGATATGAACAAAAAGACATTAACCCTATTATTTTGTGTGCTTCTCGGCTGTGGCATTGCTATGGCAGAAGATGTCCAGAAGAGTGAACTTCAGCAGCGTGCTGAGGCAATAGATGCCAATAAGAACATCGCTTCTGCACGTTCAACTTACATTCGTGCTTTTGAAGACTATGCAGCCAAAGGTCATATTCGACAGGCTGCTGAGTGTGGTGCCAAGGCCACAGCCTTGTATTATAAGGAGAATATGTATCAGGAGGCTTTTGACCTGCTGCGTAACATAGATCAGACTATCAATTCCAGTAGTAATTCGTCAGGTACGGAGAAAGCGGCAGCTCACTATATGACCAGTCGTGAGCGCATGCAGATGTATATGAAGATGCGTCGTCCTGCAAACACTCTGGAACACTTGAAGTCCATGGAGAATTATGCCAACCAGTCGGGTGATGAACAAGTGAAGAACGACCTGCTCTACAATAAGACGGTTTATTACTATGCCTTTGGTCAGACTGCTGAGGGCAATGCTGCTTTCAAGGAGATGGCCGACAAACTGACCAAGTCGAAGGAGTACGACAAGGTTGATGAGGTTTACCAAACCCTGATTGCCAATGGTCGTAAGAGCAACAGCGCTAATCTTGTGGCTCAATCGTATAAGGGCTATATGGCCTGGAAGGACTCTACCACTGCTTTGAAATATGCTGATGAGATAGCTGCTCTGAAGAAGCAGATTAGTGATAACGAGGCATCGATAGCCGAGAAAGACAGTTCGCTGACTACTCGCATGGGCTTTATCATTGCCTTGGGTGTGCTGGCAGCTGCATTGGCTGCTGCATTGGTGATTGGTGGCATTATCTTGCTGCGTTTCATCCTGATGACACGTAAACAGAAGAAGAATATTCAGCTATTGACGGAAAGTAACGCTCTGAAGGCTCAGTTTATTAGTAATATTGCTGCACAGTTGGAACCGACGTTTAAAAAGCTCGATAGCAGTGTTCCTGAGGTGAAGGCACTCTTGTCTTTCTCTGAGCATATCCAGACACTGTCGGCACTGGAGAATTCTATGGATGAAGCAGTAGAGTTAGAAGAAACTTCTGTTCCACCGTTCTGTGAGGGCCTGATGGCTCAGATTCAGTCGAAGGTGAAGGCTGATGTGACGCTGACAACAAATGCGCCAAAGATGAGTGCAACGATTAACAAAGAGTATGTGTCACATATCCTGTCTCATCTGCTGGCTAATGCTGCTATCTACACACCTGCAGGTGGCACTATTTGGCTCGACTTCAAGAAACGCAGTGCCCATACCCTTCAGTTCCTAGTATCAAACACGGGTTCTACTATTCCTGAGGAGAAGCGCGACGATGTATTCAAACCTTTCTTGGAGATTCGTAATCTCACCGAGGGCGATGGCTTAGGACTGCCAATCTGTAAGCAGATGGCCCTGAAGATAAATGGTGACTTGGATATTGACCCTGAGTTTACGAAAGGTGTGCGCTTCGTATTGGAGCTCCACGTATAAGAGAATAGTAAATTGTAAATAGTCAAATAGTAAATTAACGAGGTGGGTATTTTCGGTTTTTTTAGTAAGGAAAAGAAAGAAACGCTGGATAAAGGCTTGGAGAAGACCAAGACTAGCGTATTCGACAAACTGGCACGTGCTGTAGCTGGTAAGTCGAAGGTGGATGACGATGTGCTCGACAACCTGGAAGAGGTGCTGATTACCTCTGATGTGGGTGTGGAGACTACGTTGAAGATTATTGAGCGTATTGAGGAACGCGTAGCGCGCGACAAGTATGTGTCAACCAGTGAGTTGAATGCAATCCTGCGCGATGAGATTGCCTCGCTGCTGGCAGAGAATAATTCTGAGGATAACGACAATTGGGATTTGCCCGGTGATCATAAGCCTTATGTGATACTGGTTGTTGGTGTCAATGGAGTAGGTAAGACCACGACCATTGGTAAGCTGGCTTGGCAGTTTAAGCAGGCTGGCAAAAAAGTCTATCTAGGTGCTGCCGATACGTTCCGTGCTGCTGCCGTTGAGCAGATATGCATCTGGGGCGAGCGCGTTGGTGTTCCTGTTATTAAGCAGCAGATGGGTTCCGACCCTGCCTCGGTGGCTTTTGATACCCTGCAGAGTGCCAAGGCCAATGGTGCCGACGTGGTGTTGATAGATACAGCAGGTCGTCTGCACAACAAGGTGGGTCTGATGAATGAGCTGAAGAAGATTAAGGACGTCATGAAGAAAGTGATGCCTGAGGCCCCCGATGAGGTGATGCTCGTGCTGGATGGCTCTACCGGACAGAATGCCTTTGAGCAGGCTAAGCAGTTCTCAGCAGTTACCAATATCACCAGTCTGGCTATCACCAAGCTGGATGGTACCGCTAAGGGTGGTGTCGTTATTGGTATCTCTGACCAGCTGAAGGTGCCCGTGAAGTATATCGGACTTGGTGAAAAGATGGAAGACCTTCAACTCTTTAACAAGCGTCAATTTGTTGACTCGTTGTTTAAGCATGAATAAGAAGCCAACGATAGATATCATCACGCTGGGTTGCTCCAAGAACCTGGTAGACTCGGAGACCCTTATGGGACTCTTCGAGGCTCATGGTTATCGTGTCACCCATGATTCGGATCATCCACAAGGTGACATCGCTGTCATCAATACTTGCGGTTTCATTGAGGATGCCAAGCAGGAAAGCATTGACACCATTTTGGAATTTGTCCAGGCTAAGGATGAAGGAAACCTGCAGAAAGTCTTTGTGATGGGTTGTCTTTCAGAGCGTTACCTTGCGGATTTGGAGAAAGAGATTCCTGAGGTTGATGGTTGGTATGGCAAGTTCAATTACAAGCAGTTGCTGAAGGATTTAGAGGTTAGTGGTGAAAGGTTAGAAGATGGAGATTTCCACCGCCACGTCACTACTCCCAAACACTATGCTTACCTGAAGATTGCTGAAGGGTGCGATCGCCATTGTGCTTACTGTGCTATACCTATTATTACTGGTAAGCACCAGAGTCGGCCGATGGGCGAAATTCTTGACGAGGTACGCTATCTGGTGAGTCAGGGAACCAAGGAGTTTCAGGTTATTGCTCAGGAACTGACCTACTATGGTGTAGATATCGATGGCAAGCAGCATATCGCTGAACTTATTGAGAAGATGGCGGACATAGAGGGCGTGGAATGGATTCGCCTGCACTATGCCTATCCAGCCCACTTCCCCTGGGATTTGTTGCGTGTAATGCGAGAGAAGAAGAATGTCTGCAATTATCTGGACATCGCCTTGCAGCATATCAGCGACCACATGCTTGACCGCATGAAGCGCCATGTGACGAAGGAGGAAACCTATGAGTTGATACGTCGCATGCGTCGTGAAGTGCCAGGCATTCATATCCGTACCACGTTGATGGTGGGTTTCCCGGGTGAAACGGATGATGACTTCCATGAACTTATTGAGTTTACCAAGTGGGCTCGCTTCGAGCGTATGGGGGCTTTTGCCTATTCGGAAGAGGATGGTACCTATAGTGCCAATCACTATGAGGATGATGTCCCTGCTGAAGTAAAACAGCAACGATTGGATAAACTGATGCGTATCCAGCAGAATATTAGTGCCGAACTGGAAGCTGAGAAGGTTGGCAGTATTATGCGCGTCATCATTGATCGTGTGGAAGGTGATTGGTATATCGGTCGTACGGAGTTCTGTTCTCCAGAGGTAGACCCTGAGGTGCTGATACCTATCACCGAAGGACTGACTATTGGCGAGTTCTATGATGCACGCATCACAGATGCGGAAGAGTTTGATTTATACGCGACAACAAAGATATGAATAACAAGGAATTTATAGCAGAATTGGCTGAACGTACTGGTTATAGCACCAAAGATACTCAGAAGTTGGCGGGGAACCTGATTGATGCGATGGGTGATGCCTTTCAGGAGGATAACGCAGTGCTGGTACCAAACTTTGGTGTCTTTGAAACTAAGAAGAAGATGGAACGTGTCATGGTGAATCCTTCTACGGGACAGCGCATGCTGGTGCCACCTAAACTCGTATTGAACTTCAAACCCAACCAGACTTGGAAAGATAAACTGAAAGGAGGACAGTAAGCTATGGGAAAACTGACAATACAAGAGGTTGCCAAGATTCTCATTGAGAAAAATGGCTTGGGCCAGCGAGAGGCTAACCAGTTTGCTACAGAGTTCTTTGCAGTCATCCTGAGTCGTCTGCAGGATGGTGAAACGGTTAAGGTGAAAGGACTTGGTACTTTTAAAATTATCAATGTCGAAGCCCGTGAAAGTGTTAGTGTGCGTACTGGAGAGCGTGTGGTTATCGATAGCCACTCGAAGGTATCGTTTACACCAGATACAGTAATGAAAGAACTGGTTAACAAACCTTTCTCTCAGTTTGAAACCGTTGTGCTGAACGATGGTGTGGAATTCGAAGATATGCCGGATGACGTGGTAGAAGAAGAAACACCTGTTGTTGAGGAGCCAGCTGTTGTTGAGGAGCCTGTTGCTGACGAAGAGCCTGTTGCTGACGAGCAAGTCGTTGAAGAAGAAAAAAACGAAGTTGCCGAAGAGCCTGTGGCTCTTGTGGTTGAAGAACCATTAGTTAAGGAACCTGCTGTTGAAGAACCTGTTGCCGAAGTACCATTAGTTAAGGAACCTGCTGCTGAAGTACCATTAGTTGAGGAACCTGCTGCTGAGGAATCGGAAGAGTTGATTAACTTCTATGAAGAAGAAAAGCCAGAAGAACGTTCTTGGGGACGTTGGTTGCTGGCAGGATTGGTAGCGTTGGCTTTGGTGATTGCTGCAGGCTATGGCGGTTATCAATATGGTCGTCAGCAGACGGCAGTACTTCCTGATACAGTATTTGTAAGAGACACTGTTTATATGGCAGAATTGCAGGATTCTGTTGAAGTAGGAGAGTCTGAAGAGGCTATCATCAACGAGATAGCTGCTACACCTGTTGCAAAGGAGGAACCTAAGGAAGCTCCTAAAGTAGAACCTAAAGTGGAACCCAAGAAAGAGGAACTTGACCAATGGTCTGCTAAGGATGAACGTGTTCGTCTGGGTGCATACCGTATCGTAGGTTTGTCTCATGAGGTAACCGTGCTAGAAGGTCAGACCTTCTATAGCATCTGTCGCGCTCATCTTGGTCCTGACATGCAATGCTATGTGGAAGTGTATAATGGACTGCCTCAGAATCCGCAGATCAAGGCTGGTCAGGTGCTGAAAATTCCTAAGCTGGAAGTGAAGAAGCGTCGTAAGTAGATTATAATAACTTTAATAAGATTGAAAAGTTTCTTAAAATGTAAGTTTTAGGAAACTTTTTTAATATAATTTAGGTATGCGAGTGCGCGTAATAAGAGGGGAAATGAGTACTTTTGCACTTCGTAAAAAGTAAATAAATATAATTCGTAAAAATATGGCTGAAGCTATTGACATCCGTGAGTTGAATGTACGGATAGAACAACAGAGTGGATTCGTCACAAATCTGGTGACGGGAATGGATCGTGTAATCGTTGGTCAGAAGCATTTGGTAGACTCCCTGCTGATTGGCTTGCTGAGTGATGGCAATATCCTCTTGGAGGGTGTTCCTGGACTGGCTAAGACGTTGGCTATCAAGACACTATCCCAATTGATAGATGCTACGTATAGTCGTATACAGTTTACTCCCGACTTGCTGCCTGCCGACGTAACAGGTACCATGATCTACTCGCAGAAAGAAGAGAAGTTCCAGGTAAAGAAGGGTCCTGTATTTGCCAACTTCGTATTGGCTGATGAAATTAACCGTGCCCCAGCCAAGGTGCAGAGCGCATTGCTGGAGGCCATGCAGGAGAAGCAGGTAACCATTGGTGCTGACACTTTTGAGTTGCCTAATCCTTTCCTGGTGATGGCTACTCAGAACCCTATTGAGCAAGAGGGTACCTATCCGTTGCCTGAGGCGCAGATGGACCGTTTCATGCTGAAGGTGGTTATCGGTTATCCTACCATTGAGGAAGAGAAGAAGATTATCCGCGAGAATATCGCTGGTGCCCTTCCCACCGTTACTCCTGTGACTACGGCTGCTGAGATTATCAAGGCCCGTGAGGTGGTTCGTGAGGTATATATTGATGAGAAGATTGAACAGTATATTGCTGATATTGTCTTTGCCACCCGCTATCCCGAACGTTATGGACTGAAGGATATGAAGGATATGATTTCCTTTGGTGGTTCACCACGTGCCTCAATCAACCTCGCCAAGGCAGCCCGTGCCTTTGCTTTCATCAAACGTCGCGGCTACGTGGTTCCTGAGGATGTGCGTGCCGTTGCCTATGACGTTTTGCGCCATCGTATTGGTCTGACCTACGAAGCTGAGGCCAGCAATATCACCAGCGAGGAGATTATCTCTAAGATTATTAATAAGGTCGAAGTGCCCTAAAAGAGGTGAGAGGTAAGAGGTAAGAAGTAAGATGGAGACTTCTGAAATATTAAAGAAGGTACGGAAGATAGAGATCAAGGCCCGTGGCTTGAGCTCGAACGTCTTCGCTGGGCAATATCATTCTGCCTTTAAGGGTAGGGGTATGGCCTTCAGCGAGGTGCGCGAGTATCAGTATGGCGACGATGTGCGTGATATCGACTGGAATGTGACCGCCCGCTTTCATCGTCCTTATGTGAAGGTTTTTGAGGAGGAGCGTGAGCTTACCGTGATGTTGCTCATCGACGTCAGTGGTTCGCTGGACTTTGGTACGCAACGCCAGATGAAGCGTGACATGGTGACAGAGATTGCTGCTACCATTGCTTTCTCGGCTATCCAGAACAACGATAAGATTGGTGTGGTGTTTTTCTCAGACCGTATCGAGAAGTATATCCCACCCAAGAAGGGTCGCAAGCATATTCTGTATATCATCCGCGAGATGCTTGACTTCCATCCTGAGTCCAAGCGAACGGATGTGAAGCAGGCTTTGGAGTTCCTAACCAGTGTGGCTAAACGCCGCTGTACGGCTTTTGTCTTGAGTGACTTCTATGTACATCAGGACTTCTTGCAGCCGCTGCAGATTGCTAACCGCAAGCACGATGTCGTTGCTCTGCAGGTCTATGACCTGCGTGCTCGCGAGTTGCCAAATGTGGGACTGATGCGTGTGGTGGATGCCGAGACAGGTCATGAACAGTATATCGATACCAGCAGTCGAAGCCTTCGTCAAGCACATGAACGCTATTGGAAAAATCGTCAGCAGCAGTTGCGCGATACAATGACCAGAAGCAATGTTGACTTGGTGAGTATTGCCACCAACGAAGACTATGTGAAGGCCCTGCTGATGTTGTTTAAACAACGTAGTTGAATGAAAAGAGCATTACTTATAATATATCTGATAACCAGTGCTTTGGCTTCGTTTGCGCAAGCAAGTGTTGAAGCCAAGATTTCGCCCATTGAGATGATGATTGGCGAGCAGGCACAGGTAACCATCAGCGTCCAGGCCGACGAGAATGCCAAGGTGGAATTCCCCACTTTTAAGCCCCGTCAGGAGTTGGTTCCTGGTGTGGAAGTCCTCGATGCTCAACGATCAACTGATCATACCCTCACATTGGTTCTTACCAGCTTCGACGGTAACCTTTATCACTTGCCTCCTTTCAAGGTGAAGGTCAATGGCAAGGAGTTGAAGACTGCCGACCTTGCCATGAAGGTTGTTGAAGTAGAGGTAGACACCACGAAGATGGATCAGTTTTATGGTCCTAAGGATGTGCAGGACGTGCCCTTCCAGTGGAGTGACCTCTCGCTGAGTTTCTGGCTGAGTGTTTTGTTGCTGGTGTTGATAGCCATCAACTACTATCTCTATCTGCGTCTGCGTGACAACAAACCAATCATCACACATATTAAGATTGTGAAGCGTCTGTTGCCCCACCAAAAGGCAATGAAGGAGATTGAGCAGATCAAGGCCGATAAGATGGTGAGCTCGGAGAATCCCAAAGAGTATTATACCAAACTTACTGATACCCTGCGTCGCTATATCGAGGAACGTTACGGCTTCTCAGCTATGGAGATGACGAGTTCGGAGATTATCGACCGTTTGATGCAGACCGATCAGCAGTCGCTTGACGAGTTGCGCCAGCTCTTTATGACTGCCGACCTTGTGAAGTTTGCTAAGTACTCGACGATGATTAACGAGAACGACGCTAACTTGGTCAATGCCATCGACTTCATCAATCAGACGAAGCAGGAGAACCAGCCTACAGAGACGGTTGAGAAACCGCAACTGTCGGAGGCCGACCTGCGTTCACAGAGCGAGCGCCGTGTGCTGAAGACCGTTATTTGGTCGCTGGTGGCAGTGTCTGTAGCCCTCTTCGGCTATGTAGTTTATAATGTTTATCAACTGCTGTACTGATATGGAATTTGCAAATAAAGAATACCTGTTTCTGCTGCTCCTGCTGATACCTTATCTGATATGGTATCTGATGTACAGGAAAAAGAGCGAGCCCACGATGCGCATGAGCGACACGATGGCCTATCGTTATGCGCCGCGCTCATGGAAGGTGACGCTAATGCCCGTCCAGCAGTTGCTGCGCATAGCCGTTTTCATATTGGTAGTGCTGGTGCTGGCCCGTCCGCAGACCCAGAACTCCTGGAAGAACAAGACCATGGAGGGTATCGATATCATGCTGGCTATGGACGTGTCGACATCCATGTTGGCAGAGGACTTGAAGCCCAACCGTATGGAGGCAGCCAAGCAAGTGGCTGCTGAGTTCATAGCAGGTCGCCCCAATGATAATATCGGACTGACGATATTCGCTGGTGAGGCTTTCACGCAATGTCCGATGACCACCGACCATGCCTCGCTGTTGAACCTGTTGCAGAATGTACGAACTGATATTGCCCAGCGTGGACTGATAGAAGATGGTACTGCCATTGGTATGGGACTGGCCAATGCCGTCTCGCGCCTGAAAGATTCCAAGGCGAAGAGTAGGGTAGTCATCCTGCTGACTGACGGTAGTAATAACCGTGGTGACTTGTCGCCTATGACAGCAGCAGAGATTGCCAAGAGTTTTGGCATCCGTGTCTATACCATTGGTGTGGGTACCAACAAGGTTGCTCCTTATCCAATGACTGTTGCTGGTGGCGTGCAATATGTCAATATCCCTGTTGAGATTGACACCAAGACGTTGAGTGGTATCGCTGAGGCTACCAATGGTGACTTCTATCGAGCTACCAACAATAAGGAATTGCTGCAGATATACAAGGAGATTGACAAACTGGAGAAGTCGAAGCTCAACGTCAAGAAGTTCAGCAAGCGCTACGAAGCCTACCAGCCGTTCGCCATCGCTGCCGCCCTGCTGTTACTGCTTGAGATGTTGCTGCGAATAACTGTATTTAGAAAGTTACCGTAAAATGTTTAGATTCGAAGACCCTATATACCTCTATTTATTAGCCGTCATACCGGTGTTGGCTGTGATACGCTGGCTGATGGTTCGTCAACAGAAGAAGCGTCTGCGCCAGTTTGGTGATCCCGACTTGGTGAAGGAACTGATGCCCGACGTGTCGCGTTTCCGCCCATTGGTTAAGTTCTGCTTGCTGCTGATGGCGCTATCCCTGCTGATTGTCATGTTGGCTCGTCCGCAGTTTGGTACGAAGATCAGTCATGAGAAGCGTACCGGTATCGAAACGATTATTGCGATGGATATCAGTAACTCCATGCTGGCAGAGGATGTCACGCCCAGTCGTCTGGATCGTGCCAAGATGATGGTAGAGAATCTGGTGGATAACTTCACCAACGACAAGATAGGCCTGATAGTCTTTGCTGGAGACGCTTTCATCCAGTTGCCTATCACCAGCGACTATGTGTCTGCTAAGATGTTCCTGTCGAGCATTGACCCGTCCATGATGGCTACACAGGGTACTGATATTGCTACTGCCATCTCGATGGCATCCCGCAGTTTTACCCAGGAGGAAGGTATTGGCAAGGCTATCATCGTGATTACTGATGGTGAGGACCATGAAGGTGGTGCGTTGGAGGCTGCCAAGGAAGCCAAGGACCGCGACCACCGTGTCTATGTGCTGGGTGTCGGTTCACCCAAGGGCGCTCCCATTCCCATTGGCAATGGTGACTTTATGAAAGATAATACCGGTCAGACCGTCATGACGGGACTTAACGAAGAGATGTGTCGCCAGATTGCCCAGGCAGGTGGTGGTGCTTATATCCATGTAGAGAACAACAGTAGTGCCCAGGAGAAGCTGGACGAAGAGTTGGACAAGTTGGCTAAGAAAGAGACCGAGACTACCATCTATAGCGATTATGACGAACAGTTTCAGGCCGTAGGCATCATCGCCTTGTTATTGCTCATCATCGAGGCCTGTCTCATGGAGGTGAAGAATCCATTGCTGCGAAACGTTTCTTTGTTCAAGCGCAAGAAGGTGGCTACGCTCTTACTATTGCTGCTGGTTGCAGGTGCTGCCACAGCTCAGAGCGACCGTCAGCTGGTACATAAGGGCAACAAGCAATATCGTGCTGGCAACTATGCCGATGCTGAGGTCTTGTATCGTAAGGCTATCGAGAAGAACAACCGCAATCCGCAAGCGGTCTATAACCTTGGCTTGGCGCTGATGAAACAACAGAAGGACTCAGCTGCCGTTCAGCAGTTTATGGATGCTGGTAAGTTAGAGACCAATCCCTTGCGCCGTGCTTTGTCCTATCATAATGCTGGCGTTATTTGTCAGGGCAAGAAGATGTATGGCGAGGCTATTGACGTGTACAAGGAAGCCCTGCGCAACAATCCTGCCGATGATGAGACCCGCTATAACTTAGCGCTCTGCAAGCGTCAGCAGAAGCAACAACAGCAGAATCAACAGCAGCAGAAGCAAGATCAGAAACAAGATCAAAAGCAAGATCAGAAACAAGAAGAAAAGAAAGAAGAGCAGAAGCAGCAACAGCAACAACAGAAGCAAGAGCAGCAGATGAGTCGTGAGAATGCTGAACAGATGCTCAATGCTGCTATGCAGGAAGAAAAACAGACCCAACAGCGCATGAAGAAGGCTCAGCAACAGCAGAATCGTCGTAAGTTGGATAAGAACTGGTAATAGCGGGCTAAAGCCCTAAATGATAATTGCTAAATGATAACGGATAATATAATGAGATATAATAAAACGATAATGAAAAATAGATGGATGATATTGTTTTTATCATTTATCATTTATCAATTATCAATTAGCCCCGCAGGGGCGCAAACACTTACTGGTCGTGCTCCCTCGCAGGTTGCTGTGGGTGAGCAGTTCCGTTTGACCTATACTATCAATACCCAGGATGTGCGTGGTTTCCGTGCCGGCAATATCCCTGACGAGTTTGAGGTTCTGATGGGCCCCAGCACATCTACACAGTCGAGTTTCCAGATGGTCAACGGTCACACGTCTAGCACGTCGTCCGTCACCTATACCTATATTGTGGTGGCCACGAAGAATGGTTCGTTCACCATTCCTCCCGCCCATTGTACTGTCGATGGCAAGACCGTTACCTCTAACGAGATACACATCAAGGTTAGTGGTCAGGCCCAGCAAGGTGGTCGCCAGCAGAGTCGTCAGCAGAGTGGGGGCAACGGTGAGTTGCGTCCTGCAGGTACAGCTATCTCTGGCAGCGACCTCTTCATTCATGTCAGCGCCTCTAAGCAGCACGTTCGTGAGCAGGAGCCTATCCTGTTGACCTATAAGGTGTATACCCTCGTCGGACTGACTCAGCTGAGTGGTAAGATGCCCGACCTGAAGAGTTTCTACACTCGTGAAGTCCCCCTACCTCAGGAGAAGAGTTTCAAGATAGAGACCTTCAATGGTCGCCAGTACCGAACCGTCACGTGGCAGCAGTATGTCATGTTCCCGCAGGCTACCGGCAAGCTGGAGATTCCCGCTATCACCTATGATGGTATTGTTGTCCAGCAGAACCGCAACGTCGATCCCTTCGAGGCTTTCTTCAATGGCGGTTCTGGCTATATTGAGGTGAAGAAGCAAATCAAGGCCCCTGCCATCACCATTCAGGTTGACCCGCTGCCCCAGCGTCCTGCCAACTTCTCAGGCGGTGTGGGCTCGTTCAATATTTCTGCCCAGATAGATAAGACCGAAGTCAAGGCCAATGACCCCGTCAATCTGCGTGTTGTCGTGTCGGGTGTGGGCAATATGAAACTGCTCAAGCAGCCTGTTGTCAAGATGCCGAAAGACTTCGACAGCTACGATGCCAAGGTCACCGACAAGACCAAGTTGACGGTTAATGGTTTGGAAGGCAGTATCATCTACGATTTCCTTGCTGTGCCCCGTCATCAGGGAACCTTCGAGATTCCTGCTATCGAATATACCTATTTTGATACGAAGGCCAACGCCTACAAGACGTTGCGTACCGAACCGTTCACACTGAAGGTGGCCAAGGGTGACGGCCAGACCACCGTATCGTCGTTTGCCGGACAGGAGGATGTCAAGGAATTGGCCAACGATATCCGTTATATCCATACTGGCAACACCGCCCAGCATGGTGTCGACGAGTTCTTCTTCGGCTCTACGGCCTATGGCGTCTCGCTGGGTGTCTTGCTACTCATCTTCGTCTCGTTGTTTGTCGTCTTCCGCCGTCGTGCCATCGAGAATGCTAATCTCGTCAAGCAGCGTGCTGGAAAGGCTAACAAAGTGGCTGTGAAACGACTGAAGAAGGCTGCCAAGTTGATGAAGGCAGGCAAGTCTGGCGACTTCTACGACGAAGTGCTGCGTGCTCTGTGGGGTTATGTCGGTGACAAGCTGAACATGCCTGTCGATCAGCTGTCGCGCGACAATATCAGTCAGCAGCTCTCGGCTTATAACGTCTCTGAAGAAACCATCAGCCAGTTTATCGGTGCCCTCGACGAGTGCGAGTTTGCCCGTTACGCTCCAGGCGATGCTACAGGAAATATGAATAAGGTCTATGATGCTGCTATCTCTGCCATTACGCAGATAGCCAATACGATGAAGAAATCAAAGAATACCACACCCCATATGGCTGTGTTGCTGCTGTTGTTGCTCCTGCCTATGACAGGCATGGCAGCCACCAAGGCTACCAAGGCGAAGGCCGACAGCCTCTATGCCGCTGAGCACTACCAGCAGGCAGCCCATGAGTATGAGGCCCTCTTGAAGAAGGGCATCTCGTCGGATATCTATTACAACCTTGGCAACTGCTACTACCGCATGGACGATATGACGCGTGCCGTGCTGAACTACGAGCGTGCCTTGTTGTTGTCGCCCGGCGACCGTGATGTGCGTCTGAACCTGCAGTTGGCACGTTCGAAGACCATCGACAAGATAGTTCCTGAGTCTGAGATGTTCTTTGTCACGTGGTACCGTTCGCTGGTCAACCTGATGAGTGTCGACGGATGGGCGCGTACTGCCATTGTGTCGCTTGTCGTAGCCCTCATCCTGGCGCTGCTCTATCTGTTCAGCGATAGGATATGGCTTCGTAAGTTGGGCTTCTTTGGTGGCATCCTGTTGCTGTTGACTTTTGCACTGAGCAACCTCTTTGCCTATCAGCAGAAGCAGGCCTTAGTGCACCGTTCAGGCGCCATCATCATCCATTCTGCCGTGAATGTGAAGAGTACGCCCGCCCATAACGGTACCGACCTGTTTATCCTGCATGAGGGTACCAAGGTGACGATTACCGACGACACCATGAACGACTGGAAGGAAATCCGTGTGGCCGACGGCAAGGAGGGCTGGCTGCAGACAAAGGACATTGAGGTGATTTAGGAGGAGTTAAAGGAGTTAAGGGAGTTAAGGGAGTGGAAGAAATCATTCAGTTTGACAAGCAACTGTTGCTGATGGTAAATGGCAGCGACTCGGTACTTCTGGATTATGTCGTCCTGACGCTGACCAATGCCAAGACGTGGATACCTCTCTATCTGGGACTGTTCTACGTGGTGGTGATGACGCACAAACCCAACTGGCGCGACATTCTGCTCATCCTGGCTGCTGCCGGACTGTGTGTACTGCTGGCTGGCACCATCGACGACACCATTGTCAAACCCCTGGTGGCACGCTGGCGTCCTACCCACGACCCACAGATTGGTGCGCTGGTCGATGTTGTCAATGGCTATCGTGGCGGCAACTACGGTTTCTTCTCAGCTCATGCGGCGAACACGTTCTCCATTGCCCTGTTCTTCTCGCTATTGATGCGCCACCGTCTGTTTGTCTGTTTCATGGTGGCTTGGTCGCTCATCAACTGTTGGACGCGCCTTTATCTCGGTGTCCACTATCCGGGCGACATCACCGTCGGACTCCTCTGGGGCGGTTTGGTGGGTTATGGCGTCTATCGCCTCTATTGTCGCGTCACCACACCTGCCCGCTACGACATGCGCCATCTCTGGGTACCCATTGGTATCCTCTGCCTGTCTATCCTTTACGCTTTTATTAGCGCTGCCGTCATCGTTTATGCATGACACGTTCCTCTATCGTCTGGAAGATGACGAAGAGGACGGGAACGATGAACAGCAGAGCGATGGTTCCGATGACCATACCGCCAATGGTGCCCACGCCCAGCGAGTGGTTACCGTTGGCGCCTACACCTGTGGCCAGGGCTAACGGTAAGAGTCCGAAGACCATGGTCAGCGATGTCATCAAGATGGGGCGCAGACGAACGGCCGCAGCATCCAGCGCAGCCTCGATGATGCCCATACCCTGACGGCGACGCGTCGAGGCATATTCCGTCAGCAGGATGGCCGTCTTCGACAATAGTCCGATGAGCATAATCAGTCCTGTCTGCATGTAGATATTGTTCTCCAGTCCCCACATCCACGCAAAGAGGAACGATCCTGCCAGTCCGAAGGGCACGCTCAGGATAACTGCCATCGGGATGAAGAGACTCTCGTAGAGTGCACAGAGAATCAGGTAGATGAAGACGATGCAGAGCACGAAGACCAGCGCCGTGGTGTTCTGTGACGAAGCCTCCTCGCGCGTCATGCCACCAAACTCATAGCCGTAGCCTTCAGGTAACACCTCAGCAGCCACCTCGCGGATGGCGTCGATGGCCTGTCCAGAGCTGTAACCCTCAGCAGCCGTGCCGCCCACCTGTATCGATGGGAAGAGGTTGAAGCGCGACAGCGTCTCAGAACCGTAGACTCGTGTCAGAGTCAGGTATTGACCGATGGGCGACATCTCGCCCTGATTGTTCTTGACAAAGATGTTGTTCAGCGACTCCGTGTCCAGACGGTACTCTGGCGAGGCCTGCACCATGACACGATAGAGCTTGGTGAAGCGCACAAAGTTCGAGGCATAAGTGCCACCGACATAGCCACTTAGGGCTGACAGTACATCGCTGGGCGACACACCGCGACGCTTGCAGAGGGCAGCATCCACCTCCACGCGGTACTGCGGATATTTCAGCGAGAAGTTGGTGTAGGCACGACCAATCTCCGGGCGCTCGCCAAGGGCCGCAATCAATTTGTTCGTATAGCTCAGCAGGTCCTGAATGGTGCCACCATGCTTGTCCTGCACGTGCAGTTCGAAACCGTTGATGCGTCCGAAGCCTGGCAGCATGTTCTGCGTGTTCACCTGAATCTTTGCGTTGGCAATGTCGGCGGTCCTGCGGTATATCTCCTGCACGATGCTCTGGTCGTCGTCGCCCTTGCCCGTGCGCTCGTCCCATTTCTTCAGCTTCAGCGTAAAGTTACCGTTCGATGACGACTGTTCGAAGCTGTTCGAATTGCCAGCAATGAGCGAGTAGATGCGCAGCTGTGGCAGGTCCTTGATGCGTTCCTCAACTTCCTTTAATATATGGTAGGTCTGCTGCAGACTGCTGCCTGGCGATGCCTGCACATTGATGAATACCGTTCCCATATCCTCGTTGGGCACCAGTCCCGTCTTGGTAGTCTTCATCATCCAGCCGAGTACGGCGATGGCCACGATGACGAGGACGCCAGCCAGCTTCTTGCGGTTGATGAAACCCGTGACAACACTCTTATAGCGGGTGGCGAGTGCCGTGAAGCCCACGTTGAAACGCTCCTGAAACTTGTTCAGCTTCGAGTCGCGCATGATGATGGCCGACAGGGCAGGGGAGAGCGTCAAGGCGTTGAACAGCGAGATGGCCACAGCAATGGCCATGGTCAGTCCGAACTGCGTGTAGAACGTTCCCGTGACGCCGCCGATGAAGCAGACGGGCACGAATACCGCCATGAACACCAGCGTGGTGGTGATGAGTGCGGAGGTGATGTTGTGCATGGCGTCGGAGACCATATTTTGGGAGGTGAGAGGTGAGGGGTGAGAGGTGAGAGGAATGTCTTGCTTCTCACCACTCTCTAATCGCGCCTGCACGGCCTCTACCACCACGATGGCATCGTCCACCACCGTACCGATGACCAGCACGAGGGCGAAGAGCGTCAGCATGTTCAGTGAGAAGCCGATGGCGTAAATAACGGCCAGGGTGGCTATCAATGACACTACGATGGCAATGGCAGGGATGATGGTGGCGCGCCACGAACCCAGGAACAGCCATACCACGAGGATGACTAGCACGAGGGCTTCAAACAGTGTCTCCACTACGCTGGCGATACTGGCGTCGAGGAAGTCCTTCTTCGACTCCAGGTCCTCGATGACGATGCCCGGCGGCAGCGAGTGGCGTATCTCCTCCACCTCAGCGTCTATCTGTTTGATAATCTCGTTGGCGTTCGAGCCAGCCACCTGGTTGATGCTGATGTTGATGCCCGGACTGCCGTTGGTCTCACCGATGATGTTATAGTTCTGCGAACCCAGTTCCACGCGGGCTATGTCGCCAATGCGCAGCACGTCACCGTCGGGCAGCGAGCGCACCACCAGATTTTCGTATTCCTGTTCCTCCTCGTAGCGTCCGCGGTATTTTAGCACATACTGGAACGTGTTGTCGCTCTCGGCACCCAGCGTTCCCGTTGCCACCTCGACGTTCTGCTCGTTCAGCACTTGCGTCACGTCGGCAGGCGTCAGTCCGTAGCGCGCCATCTTCAGCGGGTCCAGCCAGATGCGCATGCTGTAGTCGGCACCCATCACGTTCACCTCGCCGACGCCAGGAATACGGCTCAGTCGCGGTTCAATGTTAATCTTCGTATAGTTGGCCAGAAATGAGCGGTCGAACGTCGAGTCTGGGCTATACACGGCTATCTGCTTGATGTTCGACGTCTGGCGCTTGCGCACCGTCAGACCGCTTTTCACCACGTCGCTTGGCAGTCGGCCCTGCACCGTGGCGGCACGGTTCTGCACGTTCACCATCGCCATGTTCGGGTCGGTGCCCTGGCGGAAGAAGATACCAATGGATGCCGTACCGTTGTTCGATGCCGACGACGTCATGTACATCATGCCCTCCACGCCGTTGATGGCCTCTTCCAGGGGCACGATGACGCTCTTCTGCACCGTCTCGGCATTGGCACCGGTGTAGCTGGCCATCACGCGGACGGTGGGCGGTGCTATCTCAGGAAACTGCTCCAGTGCCAGACGGCTCAGTCCGATGATGCCCACCAGCACCATCAGCACGCTTATCACTCCTGAAAGGATGGGCCTATCAATAAATGTTTTTACGTTCATTCTTATTTTTCGTTATAACGTTATAACGTGATTACGACATAACGACTTTATTACTTCACTTCTATTCCTTCCTTCAGCAGGCCGGCACCCTCGGCGATGATGGTGTCGCCAACCTGCAGACCGTCCTCCACAATATACTCCTTGCCGTTGTTCTGCGGAAACAGGGTGACGGCGGTGGCCTTCGTCTTGCCGTCCACCACGCGATAGACGAACGAGCGGTTCTGCAACTCGTAAGTGGCCTCCTGCGGAATGACCACGCAGTCCTTCATGTCTGTGGGCACCACCACCGTTGCCGATCCGCCGTCCTGCAGCAGATGGCTCGGATTGGGGAATGTAGCGCGCAGCATAATGGCACCCGTCGAGGCATCCACCGTACCGCTCATGGCGCTGATGCGGCCCTGCTGGTCGTAGTCCTTGCCGGTTATCAGGCGCAATCCCACAGCCGGTGCCTTGTCGATGAAGGCGGCGATGGAGCCGTAGCGACTGGTCAGTTCGAAGGCTTGGCGCTGGTTGATGCTGAAGTAGGCATACATCTCTGCATCGTCGGCCACCGTCACCAGCGGTTCACTGATGTTGCTGTTCACCAGCGACCCCACATGCCACGGAATCATCGATGCTACACCGTTCACCGGACTCTTCACCTCGGTATATGATAGGTTGTTGCGGGCGGCCACCTCCTGTGCCTTGGCCTGCGCCATGGCAGCCTCAGCCTCCAACAGGGCGTTGCGAACGGTCTTCACCGACACGTCGCTCACCACGCGCCCTTCCTTCAGCAGCGACTCGTTCTCGTAGTTCATGCGTGCCGTCTCCAGTCGGGCCTCCGCACTCTTGCGTGCTGCAATGGCCGACTCCAGGGCTGCCTGGTAGGGCACCTGGTCGATGACGAACAGCAGTTGACCCTTCCTGACGTTCTCGCCCTCGTTGATGCAGATGCGGGTGATGCAGCCGTTCACTTGTGGACGAATCTCCACAATCTGCCTACCAGTCAGGCGCGCCGAGTATTGCCGTTGCAGCGTCATGTCCTTCTTCGTCACCACCGTTGTCTTATACTGCTGGGCACCCTGCTCACGCTTCTTCTGCTGGCCGCACGACGCTACCAGCAGTCCGCAGCAGACTGCCGTGAGAGCACCCATAAACAAAGCTTTCTTCATATCGTTTCGTTTCTATGTTGTCAATTGCGACTACAAAAATACGAAAAATCTCTTATTTTCTCACCATTTCTCCCTCGCTTTTAAAAACAAATAACATATCGCGACATGAGTGACATATTTTAACGACAACATTCTTTTAATAAACATCCCCGTTGTTGTCTTATCAGGCTGATACGCGTGCGGCTTAGCCTGATACGGAGTTGTATTAGGCTGATAACGATGCCATATACAGCTGTCTTGTGAGTGAAATACTGCGCCGCTGATGTGTACCAAGTACGGGAAAAAACATCGGAACCAGGGGTTCGTGCATGTCTTTCGAGGCCTATGAGAGTAGCATTTTGATGCATTCTGTGCCTGTTCCGAGGTTAGGCATCGTTGGTGCTGTCTGTTTTGAAATATCGTATCTCATTGATTTACTGCTTTTTAGATAAATTATTACTGACTAGCAATTACAATTACAGTTATTACAGTTTGTTTTTTGGAGGTATTACATTTTGCTTAATCATTTATAACTATCTATATATTAGTTAGTTATATTATATATAGGGCCAAGTGTAACTGCCTTTTTTTTAATTGTAATTACTGTAATTGTAATTGACTCGGTCATTGATTCACTCCTCTACCAGGCCCCCCAGTGCTATGCATAGTTCGTTATACACTCCAAGGGCATAGCGCTCCAGGCTGAAATCGTCGCCCATCTTCAGCGGCTTGAAGTTCGGTCTGAGGTTGCCGTTGTTCTGTCGGGTTACGGAGATGTAGCGGCCGTTATAGACGCGCGGGTTGCGCTTCATACTCCAAGGCAGCGTCTCCACGAAGGTGAAGTGCTCGTCGTAGCGGAACTCGTCAATCTCCACGTCGCGGCGCAGCACGCCCTGATAGCTCTTGCCCGTCTTCATTACGCGGTCGTTGTTCAACACTGTTTTTACGTTCACGCCCAGATGCGTGTTGCGGTTAAATACCTTTTTCATTGTTTCGTTGCTTTCGGGAATGCCTCGGTCTCACACGAGGGTCCCTCCGCACAACCAGGAAAGTGAGACAGCCTACGGTCCATCGCTTGACATTTTTCCCGTTGATTGGTGATGCAAAGGTAGGCAAAAAAAAAACGCTCCAGAAGGTCTGGAACGTTTTGGGAAGGATTTGGGAAGGATTTGGGAAACCTACTCCTGCAACTGGTAGGAATTGCCCAATTCTTCGGCCAATTTCAGCGCGATTTCCCGACATTGGGAAAACATGCTCTGGTCGTTTTTGCTCACGCGGACAATGTCCATCCGGCGCGCGTCGCAGTCCATGAACGACAGCGTGCAGATCTTGCGGATGCTCTCATAGCTGCACTCATAGTCGGCGGG
>Ga0310695_10005405_pt1 | contig 22301 bp, 25 predicted proteins | sample RumenRJG_04DNA_FD_203882 | JGI IMG/M metagenome (GOLD analysis project Ga0310695, IMG submission 203882) | Bovine rumen microbial communities from Lethbridge, Alberta, Canada - RJG_04 (v2) (version 2) | ecosystem: Host-associated > Mammals > Digestive system > Stomach > Rumen | place: Canada...
ATGCTTGTAAAATCCCAAAGATTCCCAAACACTTGGCTCAACTCGTCTTACTGTTAATGTTATTTTTGGTTTTTCTCCTTTTTTGTGATTAATCAATATTTCTTGCATCGCTTAAAATTTCGTTTTCGTTTACCATTTTATATGATTTATATTCATTGTCATCAGTATATATCAATTTTTGAAGTTCGCAATTACCATTTTCTTGTTTATTCAAATCATAAATGAAATCTGGTTGAAGCCATTCAACAATATCATAATGACAAGATGCAATTGCAACACTCAATTTGTGTTGTCTGATATATCTTTGCAATGCATAAGACATTGATTGTGCGCAAGGTCTGTTTACAACAGATGTAAATTCGTCAATACAAATAAGACCACCTTTGGAAAATGCTATTTGTGCTGCAATATCAAATCTTGCTCTTTCACCATTACTTAATTCATTTGGCTTTTTTAGCCATGTTGGGACAGAACATAAACCAATTCCACAAAATAACTCAGCAACTTCTTCTGGTGTTTTATGAGGGAATTGTGAAATAATTGATTTATCGTAATCCAATTCAATTTTATTTTTATTGTCTCCAATCAATCTTAAAATTGTACTTTTACCACTACCACTGTTTCCCAATATCAAAAGAATGTTAAAGTCAAGTGATAATTGTGAATAATCCATTATTGGAATTGATGTAATAACAGTTTCTCTGTTTTGAATATCATACTGATTATATACATATTCAGTGTATTCGTCATTGTTAATCCTTGATACTAATTCTATACTCGCCATTTGTTAAAAAAAATTAAATTCATTGCAAATATATAAAAGTTTTTTTCAAAAACAAAATTTTTTTTAACAATTTTTAAATATTGTTGTTGTAAAATTCTGTATGTGGTATTTTCTTTATGAATTTTTTCAATAAAGCCATTGATGTTTCAATGAAATATTTTTTAACTTTTTCCAAACTAGTATTTTTTGTTATTTGCTTATTTTTTGTTTCATTATCAGAATATGTTTTAACCAAATATTCTTTCACAGCATTCCAATCAATTGTATTATCATAATAAACGTCTTCTATCATATTATATAAATTATTAATAAAAGTGTTTATTTGTCCATTTGATTGATAAGCATTAAATTCAGTATTGTCCCACAAAAAATATAAGATACTTGCTACTTTTTGGTTAATATTTTGTTGATTAAAAAAAACCCAATTAGTTTGATGATTATATCTTTTGTAATTTGTACTTTTTCGCGTAATCCAATCTAAATAATGTGTTGTTTCATGTAACAATGTTCTATATATTTTTTGTACTGTTATATTAGAATCAATTTCCATAAATATTATTGGGTATTCTTGAATATATCCATTGCTCAAATATGATGAAAAACTTCCATTTTCAACAGTAAAATGTGCTTTAATCATTCCACTTGTATTTTTTTTGGTATCAAATGGATGAAACAATACCCTTATTGTTAACATACCACAAGGAATGCTTGCTTTTTCATCATTACCATTATTATTTTTCAATTTGTTTTTAACAAATTCAATAATTTCATTGGCTTTTTGAAGACAAACTTCTTTATGCATTGGTTTTTGTGCAGCATATCCCTCTTGAAGAATTTTAATTATTTCTTCCAATATAATTTTTCTAGTATTCATCTTGAAGAAATTAATTGTATTTGTTATTAATATCACTTACAATATCGAACTTTAATATTTCGTGATGTTCTATTTCTTCCATATTATATCTGAATTTAATATCGATATAATATCTTTGTGGAATAAGTATTGATGTATCAATCAAAAAGAAATTCTCTTTTACCGTTCTATTCACTTTACCGCATAGCACATCCAATTGTCTTGTACCATCTTTGATATAGACTCTATAATCCATATCATCTACAACATTAACTTTATTCTTTGAATAATTTTCCCTTGCAATTACAGTAAGTTTTCTCAAATCACCTCTCTTTATTTCTTCACCTTCTCTGATTCCATAGATTGTTGGGCTGAAATGAGTTGATTCATCCAATGTGTTTCCGAAATTGAAATAACTTGATGCTTTATGAACAACAAAGTCCATTTCAACCTCGCCCATATCAATACCTAGATATTTTATGTTTTTCCACAAATCAACATACATTGTATTTGGTTTGAAAACATTTTCATCGCCATCAACTTCAGCATAATAAACACCTTTCGTTTGTTGCACAACATTATATTCAACATTATCTATTGTACAGATTGGCATTTCATCCAAATTTGTTGCCTTGCCACCAACATTAGAATAAAGATATAATCTGTTATGCTTTTTCAAAGCAAATGTACCTCTATCATCTGAAATATAATCATCATATATTGTTTCAAGATATGGTTCAAAAAATGTATTTGTCTTATGTGTAAAGAATGTGCTGTAGTAAATGAATTTCTTATCTTCGTTGTTTTTTTCTGTCATTGGTGTATATGCAATACCAATGCCATAATTTTCAAGTTCTCCAGTGATATATTTGTTAACAATTTCAGTAACATCAAGATTTATGTTTTCATTTCCCACATCAAAGTGTTGTCTACCTATTATAACAGTGCTTCCACTTTCAGTATCAAAATTATCATATTCATCATTAAGTGTATCAATTGAATAAATTCCAGGCTCATTCCATTTTTTTCCATTTTTTGATTGATACCAATTGCATCCATCTGTTGAAATTAATCTTCTGTTTTGGTCACTCCAACTATTGTCCTTTATTCTATAAATGAAATCACCTTTTGATTTATCTATTTTATATAGATTGAATCCTTTTCCACCATCCCAACATTCGGGTATTAAAAAGAAAATCAAATCAAAAGATGCTGCTCTTCTCATTCTACCATCAGCCAAATCAACAACTCTACCACAATGAACATCAGTAAAATCAATTGAACCAGCATTGGTTAAATGTAAAATATGCTTTATTTTTTTTGTATCAGCAAAAACCTTGTCATTTATCAATTCCTTTATTTTATTATGGTCAAAATGAACCAATACACGCGATGTTTTCTCACCATACATTAGTTCTGCAATTGGATTTATACCCGAATTAAAATCACTATCTTTGTTAATGGTGCATATTTTATCCAAATAAGTTCTATAAATCATAATTTAAAATATTAATAATATTATATAAATATTCAATTTTACTTTATAAATAAAATTTTTAACATTTTTAACACAAAAAACTTTTTTATTTAAATTTTTTTTTATATATTAGCAATGTTAAAAAAAATCAGTATTATGGCACAGTGTATTTTACATGTTTATCTTGAAAATGGTCAAGTCAAAGAACGTAAAACATTTAATAGTGAAAGCAATACAAGGTGCTATATGCGAGAGCAGCAAGTTAAACATTATTATCTAGAAATAAACAATAGAATATGAGCGAAACAAACGTATGTAAAACATGTCCGAATTGCAAATATGAATATGTGGCAACAGATGGTACATATAATTTGATTTGCTTGAAAGAAACACCGCACAAAACAATTGCAAACCATGTTTCATTTCAAACAAATGTTGATAAACCTTGGTGGTGTAATCTTGAAAGCACTCAAAAACCAAAAAATGTATTTGACATTTTATCGAAAAGAAAACCACCATATCAACTCAAAGACATTAAAGTTGGTGATGAATTCCATGTTCCACCATATGGTCAGCAAGAAAGACACGATATTATTGTAACTGGTGTTTTTTTGGATTATTTAACTTATCGTGAAAAGAACGAAAAAAGTAAAACCGAATATGATTATATGGTTACTACAAGATATATGTACCCATCATATTCAGCATTTAAGTTATTGGTTAAAAAAATAGATTATTAATATGAGCAAATACGTACTTGATGAAAACGGCTTTTACCCATTGTTGGTAGAAAGTCCTATGATTACAGATGCATACAAAATCACAATGAGTGCATCTTATTACTTGAATTCAGACCTTAATCGTTCAAATGCTGTTTATCATTTTGTAGACAGAAATCATACGGTTTATCCAAAGGGTTTTGATGTCCAATTGCGTCACCAAATTGAATTGCTTGAAACATTACGATTCACAGATGATGACATCGAATTTTTAATGAACAAGATGACATATGTACCAAAACCATATTTCACTTATTTTCTTAAAAATTTCAGATTCAAAAAGGAATGGGTTGAAGTTGAACAAGACGCTGAAGGTCATTTGGAAATATGGATTGGTAGAAATGGTGGTTACACCTTTGAACTCACACATGTCGAAGTTACATTGCTTTATCTTGTATCAAGATTATATTACATAATGACTGGATTGGATGAAAAGTTTAATGCAGAAGATTATTATTTCAAGTCTTATTTGAAGGCTGAAAAACTTCTGAATGCGGGATTGACTGTAAGTGATTTTGGTACACGAAGGGCATTTTCATTGGAAGCAGAAGATATTGTCATACAAGCATTTATGGATGCTGAAAAACATTTGAAAGAAACTTCTGCTGTTTTTGGTGTTGAAGAATACAAAGGTAAATTTGCGGGTACATCAAATCTATATCTTGCAAAGAAATATAACATCACGCCAATTGGTACAATGGCTCACGAATATGTAAGTCTGATGGCAAGTTTGTATGGTCCAGCCGTAGCAAACAAAATGGCTATGGAACAGTGGAATCAAACATATAAAGGTAATTTGGGCATATTCCTTTATGACACATATACATTTGATGTGTTTGCCAAGGATTTCAATTTGCTTGCTGCACAGCAATTCAAGGGGTTAAGAGTTGATAGTGGTAACAATGAGGGTCAGTTGGAGAAAATCATTGATTTGTATACAAGACTTGGTGAAAATCCAAGAACAAAGCAAGTTGTCTTCTCAAATGCGTTTACCACAGACTCTGCCATTGAAAACCATAGAATGGTCAATGGTCGCGTAAAGGATTCTTATGGCATTGGCACTCATTTAACGAATGACGTTGACGGTGTTCCACCAATGAATATTGTTGTGAAACTTGTTGCTGCAAGGGTTGATGACAAGCATAATTGGTGTAGAACTTGCAAGATGTCAGAAGATGTAGGCAAAACTACGGGTGATATAGATGTTGTTTTGGCTTACAAAACAATATTAGGTTTGCATCCGACACAAAATGAGATTAAACGATATATTGAATCAATATCCGTGAAATAACATTGGTGACTGTGCAAATGTGAAAGTTTGCACAGTCTTTATTTTTTTTTTAGTTATGGGTGAAAAAGTTAAAATTTTAATAAGGTTTTTAAAGGATTTTGGGTATTATAACAAAAAAGAAATAAAATATGTTATATTTTTAACCAATTTAGAGAATTTTGATTTAAAAGATGTTTTTTTTAATTATTATCAGTTGTCAAAAGAATTAAAGCAAAAGCCATATGTTTTAACAAGAATTTTAGATATGTTATGGGTAAAAAATTATGCTTATTATGAACCATTATACATATCTTTAATAAGGAATTTTAATATGGAATTCCCAGAATATATGGTCAAACGCAGACATAAAATGAATTTTCATAAAATCGATTTACTTACATCAGAAAAATATTTGTTGAAAATTTTAAAATATATAGAAAAAAATGAAAGTTAAAGACCAATTATTGAATGATTTGCTTCAATATCCTAGCATTGTAAAAAACAAATGGTCTGCATATAACCAGTGGTTCTGTATTAGTGAGCAAATGGAATGGGTTAATGGAGAATTGATTGACAAGGAAGCAACTACAGTGTATAAAACAAAAAAAGAAGGCATTGAACATGCTTTTGATGTTTTTAGAGAAAATATTGAACTGAATGGTTCTTTATTTACTTTTCCGCATGATTTGGAGAATTTGCAGCACAAAGTTGAACTTATTGCATATACAAGCAAAAGGATAACTGATTTTACACAAACAGAAGAACTTTATGAAATAAGCAAAAATTCGCCAATATGTAATGTACCAGTTGATGTAAAAGAAGATTGGCAAGCGGCTATTGATGAATTTTTCACTTGGCTTTGTGAGCATAAAGACCAACTATCAGAAGATTCTAAAAAGATTCTTTCAAAGAAATTTTGTTATGAATTGTAATTTTTAACTTTTTTTAAATGTTTTAATTTTGTTTTCATAAAATTAAATTATATATTTGCAACAAAAAAGTTATAAAATTATGCCGACAACTTATTTTAAATGGATTATTAATGTTGGGGTGTTTTTGTATTGTACGTTTCGTATTTTAGAATATTCCACATATTATGATTATTATGGTGCTAGTTTTTCGTTAAATGACTATCAGAATTTAGATAAATTAGTGCTGATAATTTATATGGTAAGTATTGGGTTTTATTTCTTTCTTAGAAAAAAAGATTTCATTACGTTAAAACATTTCAAAGAAAATGAAGTTTACTCACCGTTAGAATATGAAATTGTATCTTCAACTGATAATTTGACAATGAAACGAATGTTTGTTAGAAGAGTTACTGATTTCTTTTGGCATGAACTTGATTATAACTATACAATCGAAAAAAATTGCCCTATTGGTGATGCAATTACATTTATGAATAACAATGATACTGCGGGAAAATTGATTGAAACAATCAAGCATAAGAAATTGTATGCATCGAACAATGTTAGTAGTTCTGTAAGCACAATGGAACATTATACAATATGCTTTCTTATAGTTATAGTGTTATTTTGTGTAGCAATTATATATTATGTGACGGAAAAAAAATACGGCAGCAAACCGCAAAAAAATACTTATCAAATTGAATATTACAATAATTAAGATATGCTTAAAATTTTTGAAAGTAAACTTGATTTAAAAGAAGCATTTTTCAAATGCTTGGAAGAAATCAAAAAAGCATCATATGCTCGTTATAAACAAAGTAGTTTTGGCTATGGCTTTTATGATGAAGATTATGATGATGATTATGATAGTGATTATGATAGTGATTTCTTGAGGGAATTCCATCAAAATCAACCAAAAATAAAGTCAGCGACAAATGTTTCCAAACCGCATCCAGTTCGTGGAAGTGGTTATGAAGACGATGAAAGTAACATTGATGATAAACTAGAAGATGTGAAAGACATTTATTTTTATCCAGATGTGGAAGATGAGGAAAGTTTGGAAATATATACCTCGCTTCAAGAACTTTCTGAGGGTCTAAGCGAATATGATGTGGTGTATGATGTTGATGCAACAAAGACACTTATGAAGAATTTTAAGATTTTTTGTACCATTATTACAAAAAATGTAAATGGTCAAACTGAAAAGCAATTAATTGCTTCAACTTCATATGGAATGCTTTTACAGAAATTTTATCAAGAAACAGATTATTATTTCGATTAAAATTAAAATATGGGATATATTATGAATTTTTTATGCACTAACGCACGTTTGAAAAAAATGTTTGAACGTTTTCTAAAAATAGAAGCAAACAAAAGCCCAACCTATTATCAATATGGTAGTTATGGAAACAGAGGTGCTTACAACACAGAATTCTATTGTTACGAAAACGATTTGAACGCAACAAAAGAAATCGTTTTTTTTGAATGGTCAACCTTAAATGGTACACAAAGGCATTTTAAGAATCTGAAAGATTTTTACCTATTTCTAAAAAGTTCTAAAATAGATTTGCCTACATATGATTTAAGAAGCAAAATCATTGAAAACAATATTGTTTATACTACATGCAAACGTGGCAAGGCATCAATTATAGCATCAAATAGCAAAACAGAATTGTCTAAGTTGTTAGAAGAAACAAACAATAAATAATTTAATCAATTTGTATTATATTATTTGTAATACAAATTGATTTTATGGTTATTTTTTTATGCTTTTTTAACAATTCAAATTTTGTTTCTGCTTTAAAGTTTTATATATTTGCAAAAAAAAGAAATATTATGAAAATCATCAAAACCAATAAGGGTGGGTCTCGTTTACCAAATTGTAGGGTAATTAAGATTGAATCACCTAAAACGCAAAAAGAATTGTTCGAAGAATATTTGCAAAATGTGGTTAATTCAATCAAATGCTGCATCAACGATTTCAATTATACTCCAACATATAAGGATTGGTTAACTGTTCAGAAAGGAAACCAAACACCATTTGTACTAACAGAAGAAAACTTTAATGCGTGTCTTATGGTAGCAATTCTAAAATATGGAAAAGAAATTGAAGAATTCTATAAAAAGAATGCACATAAATTTTCACATCCATCAATTAATATACTTAAATAATATGAAATACAATATTATCGCTTGTGTTAATGATAAATTGGCATTGGGAAAAAACAACCAACTTTTATATAGCATTAAAGATGATATGAAACGATTCGTATCTTTAACTACACATAACATTGTTATAATGGGTAGGAAGACATATGAATCAATTCCAAATGCCCCACTCAAAAACCGTTTGAATATAATCATATCAAGCAACAAAGAATTCTTTATTGAGCCGCCACAAGAAAATGTTATCATTGTGCATTCAATTGATGAAGCCATTGAATATTGTGAGACTTTTGAAGATATTCTTAAATTAAATAATGAGAATATTCAAGCATATGTTATTGGTGGCGCATCAATTTATTCGGCATTTATAGAAAAGGGCATTATTAATGAAGCATTCATTACAAAAGTCAATGCCACAGATGATGGTGATGCATATTTTCCCGATATTTTCAACAATGACAATTGGGAAACAACACACGAATCTGCTATTTGCCAAAATGACGGTCAACCTTTTTCATTCCAATTTTTAACATTAAGGAACAAAAACAATGACAATTGACGAATTTAAAAAAACAGTGGATTATCGAGTAATTTGTTGTTTTTGCAAAATTCCGTTTATTGACACACGAATTTCTGTTTTAGAAGAATTGAAATATACAATTTCAGTTCATGTTATTAAGAATGATAAAATTGAAAAAATAAAATATGTCACCAAAACTAAAAATGACAAAATAAAAATTCTTGTAACAAACAGAATAAAAGGTGAAAAATATGCTTTTTGTGTAATATATTAAATGACATGGACGAAAAACTATATATGGATGAAAAACTATTTTTGTGCGAATCTTTTGTTCAAGCATCCTTGCAAAACAAGGTGACTGAAAATGATTCGGTTTTCATTTCTACGGTTGATAAAAATGGTATTGAAAACAACATATATCCAACTGAAAACAAAAAAATATCACTATTAATTTATAACATTTTAACAAACAAAGATTTGGTCGAAACTTTATCCAAAATCGTATTATACAAGAAAAACGGTATTGAGAATATTCGACTGAACGAAATAGAAATCAATTAAAATTTATATAAAAAATGGCAAAAAATACTAAAAGTCAAGTAGTTGAACCAAAGGCTAAGAATGCCGAAGCAACAAAAGTTAATGTTGAACATATGTCCGAACTTAATGCGGACTTGAAATTAAATTGTCTTGACGAGCGTTTGGTTTATAATGTAATGTCAACCCCATCTAAAAGTAGGGCTGAATATCGTATACAAACATTCATTATTCTTTGGGCAAAAGAAAATGGTGTTGAATATGATGTTGACGAAAAGGGTAATATCTATTTAACCAAGGGAATTGTCAAAGAAGGTGAGTTTTATCCTTGCGTTACTGCGCATATGGACACCGTTCAAGAACCACAAACATTATACGCAAAAGCGGGTCTTTCTCTTGATGTTTTGACTAGGGTAAAGAACGGCAAGCACGAAATTTATTGCGAAGGTTTTGGTATTGGCGGTGATGATAAGGCGGGTGTTGCAATATGCCTTAATATGTTCCGTTTCTTTAAGACCATTAAGGCTTGTTTCTTTGTTGAAGAAGAAATTGGCTGCGTTGGTTCAAAAGAAATCGATATGAAAAAGGATTTCTATAAGGAATGGTTTGGCAATGTAGGCTATGTAATTGGTTATGATTCACCAGACTTAAATCGCGCTGCACATACTTGTAGCGGTACAAAACTTATGGGCAAGGAATTCTTTGAAAAGAATGGTCTTGCAGAAATCTGTGCAAAGTATGGTCTAAATGATTTTAGGTCTGAACCATATACCGATGTTAAATCAATCCGAGAGAAAACCGACATCATTTGTATGAATTTCGGTACGGGTTATTACAATTGCCATATGCCAAATGAGTATTGCGTACTTGAGGATATGGACAATGCTCTTGAAATGGGCAAGGCTATCATTGAAAAGTTGGGCAACACCGAACATAAGATGAAATGTGTTAGCGGTAGTTATTCGGTTTCAGATGCAGATACCATCTATTTCAACAAACTTAATCCATCTTATAAGGAAACATATACATACCAAGGCGGTGGTGCTTGGAATGGCGGTTATGGCGGTGCTGATGATGATTATGGCTATAACGATTACGGCTATTCAACCACACCTAAGAAAACTGAAAAAATTGACAAGGATGCAGTAAAACCAGAAACTATTCAGTATATTGTGGATTCTTATGAGAAGTACATCAACAATATCAAGGAAGATGTCATTGCAAAATGCAAGGAATTGGGCGTTGATGAAACACAATTCATCGAAATTTTTTCAAAAGAAATTAAATTTTAACACTTATTAAAAAAATGATTGGTAACTATGTCAAAAATCTTCAACACTTGTTAAAGAGTGTTGAAGATAATAAAACAAGAAAAATTATTATCATCTACAATGGTCAAGCAGAATGTGGTGAAATGTTGAATTTAGGTGGGAGCATTTTAATTTTCAACAACATTTATGGTGATGATTTCAGCAAGCGTTCTTATACAACAGAAGAACAGATTAAAATTGATGAAAAATTACATATATACCGTGGTGTTGCGGAAATGAATAAATGGGAATGCCAACGTTTTTTCAAAGATTGTGTAAATGCTTTGATATTGTTACCTATTGATTTTGAGTCTTTGTTTGACGAATTCACCAAAAACAATGCTAAACAATATAAGCAATTACAGTCAAAATATGGACTAGACATTAGCCAAAGTATTGTTCAATATTTATTTGTTCTGTGCAATAATAATTTCCCATTATTTGCTTGGGGCATTAAGAACATAATGTACAATAATGTTCAAATGCCAATGCTTTCATATTGTTTGAAATGGAACAACATCTACAATAATTTTTCTAGTAAACTCAAAAAGGGGACAATTAATGCTTATAATGGGTTTGAGGATATTTGGTGTTTAATCAACGAAATCAATAGAATTACTAGATTGAAACGTGCAAACGATTCGATTATGCAATTCAATACTGCCCAAAAGCATCTTTTGAAATCCATATTTGATGAAAACGATGATAGGATTGTTTTGCTTTTAAACAAATTTGCAAAACTTTCAGATTCAAAGCAACGTAATTTCATCAGAAAGATGTCTACCATTGAAAATGCGGAAGATATAATTCGTGAAATGAACGTTCTTTGTGACATTCATTTCGAATGGAACAAAGCATCTTTTATGAATTATTTGGAGAACAATGAAAACGTCAAATGTGAAATTGTCTATGACAATGAAAATGTTGTGGTTGTTAAATCTTTTGATTATGAAACAATTAAGAGACTTGGTAAACACACAAATTGGTGCATTTCAAAGAATAAGCGTTATTGGAATGATTATATTGAGCGCAAGTCCAACCGTGAGCAATATGTGATTTTTGATTTTTCTGAAAACGAAGATTCGGAATATTCGATTGTCGGATTTACAGTTGAAGGAAAAAAATATATTTCACACGCACACAGTTTCACAAACAATAATCTAATTAACGATTATTCAATAGACAACCCACAATTGATTTCATTTGTTAAGCAAAGTCAACCATGTAATATTCAGTCTGTTTTACGTTTGAAAGGAATACCGAATAGCATCTTTATGAAAGCACTGCATTATCCATTCAAATGGAACAAGGATGATTTTTTCAAATACCTTAACAATAAGGTGAAAAAAAGTTCATACGTTATTCTTGCAAACGAAAACGGAAAGGTTGCTTTGATGTTTGAAAACATGGAATCTTATACATTAATTTCTAGTATCAATGAAAACATTGGTGGGAAAATTGGTTATTCGCCATTTGAAGATTATAACACCGTAATTTTCTTTGATTTTAACAAGAAAGATAACGATGCAACTAATTTTATGTTTTCTTTCATCCAAGAAAATAATGGAGAAGAAATGGGTACACTTTGCTATGATGCAAATGGTAATAAAACACAAAATTCTTTTGATTCTATGTTGAAAGAGTTTAATATTCCTTTCAATATTATTAAGAGAAGCAATACTGTTTATAACCAATTTATTTCAGCAATCACCTCATTTGATTTTGGCTTGCTAAAAAAAATTTTAACCGAATCTTCGGCAAGTTATTTTCAAAAGAATAAGAAACATAGCAACAAGGTTTATAACACCATAAGAAATAGTTTATTTGTCTATCATTCATTGGTATTGTTAAATATAATATATGATTGCAATTACAAATTGTCAGATTTTTTGTATGACGAAGAACTTGAAAGTATTGTAAGTTGTCTTTTTGGCGATATTGCAAACAGATACAGATTCTATAACAACGCCCCTAGCGAAGAAGATTTTGCGTTATTGGATGCCAATATGTTGAACAATCCACAAAAGGCTATGTTTCTTGGATTTAACAAGGCTTTATCTCTAATTATAGAGAAAGAACAGTCTGATGCAATGGCACAACGTATGTTGATGGATATTACACAATATTCTTATTTTAAGGGTTTGTCAGAATATGTCATTAGCCAACTTATACCATTCTTTGACCCTAATTCGGTGTCATCATCCACATTCAACCAAATTGTGAGAATGCTTTCAAAATATAAGATGTATGATTGTTTGGCATATATTTATCCGAAATGCAAAAATAATTCATTAAAGTCGCTAATATCCAATAAAATACCGAAAGAATCATTTACTTTCGCTACTTGACAAATTTTAATTGATTTCCCATATTTGGATTTTTAACAAAAAGATACAAATATGGGATTTTTTTTAACTATAATTAACTATTAAAATTTTGTTTTGGGGAATTTCTTTTATATATTTGCAATGTTAATAGAAAAACACAATGATACTGAAATTCATCACTTTATTATTTGCAGTTATAGTATCTGCAATTTATATTCATTATCGAATCAATAAAATTGCTAGAATGATAACTTGGCAAGAAGAAGAAACATTAAAAGAGGCAAAAACATCTTTTTGGTTGCTCGTTTTGATTTGCACTTTTTGGACAACCTATTTCTTTTTCTTTTCGTAATTTTGAAATTTAAATTAAAAAAAATATATTGACAGTTAAAACAAAAATAAAAAAAATGGCACAGTATTCAAAGAAACAATTATCACCGCTTATCAACAAGTACGGCATTGACCCAGAAACAGATAAGACATTTAACAAGATTATTGAAATGTTTGATAATCAGACCCCTTATCAAATTTGGGCTATCAGTCAAATTTATGGTAACAAGATTCCTATTCAGCACATCGAAGCGTTCCGTCAATTTGCTATTGAGAATCAGACTTTGATTCAAAAATTGTCAAAGCAAAATCTTGTATCTTACAAGACTAAAGACGATATTTCAATGCTTCAAAAAGAGATTATTGGCTTGCAGCGTATTACCCTTTTGAATGATGAGATTAATCGTTTCAACACCGCACAAAGAAAGTTGTTGCGTGATAACATTTTCAATGGAGTTGAACCATCAGCACTTATAGGATATACATCTTCTAACATTAAGAAATATTACGATATTTTCTTTAAGTTCAACAAGACATCCGCTAACCGTAAGCATAGTATCATTACAACTGCATCTGCAATTAATGATTTCGCTTTCCTTATTAGGCACATTTCTGATGGTTTGAATCGTACTTACGAATGGAACAAGGAAGATTTACTTGGATTTGTTGCGACAAACGAAAATTGCAAAGATGTTAGGGTTATTTACAACAAGGGTAATATTGTTGTTCTTGAAATCCCTACTTACGATGCAAGTCACACTCTTTGCCACGGTCGCACATCTTGGTGTCTTACACGTTCAAAAGACTATTTCAGCCAATACGTAACAAGTAAGCAAGGCAACCGACAGTTCTTCTATTTCGACTTCTCCAAGCCAGAAAGCGATGATTTGTCTCACGTAGGTTTCACCGTATCTCCAACACAAGGCATTGTCTATGCGCATTCAAAACAGAACACAGATATGCGCCAAAACAGTTCCTACACCTACAATGGTCGAGCAATGTCAATTAATACAGTTCTTGATAATGCTGGAATTAAGCAGACTTTGTTCATCCATCTTAACGGTATCAATGGATTTACTTGGGATATGGCATCTATTTTGAATTTCATTGCTAACAACAACGAAATTTCGATTTGCATCAACAAGAATGGTCGATTGGTTGTTAGAATTCATTCTAAGAATGCATTCAAGAAACTTCTTGGCAACACACTTGTACAAGGTGACCGTTTGACTTATGATGAAAAGAACGGTGGTGCTATCTATGCAATCATCGATACCAATGTTGCTCCCGATGACGAGGTTTCTATGGTTACAATGCAAGTTTCCAAAGATGAATATGGTTTTATGTCAATCAAGCAGATGATGAATGCATATGCTGCTGACATCACAAATCAGAAGCATCTGAACAAAATTGGCATTTTGGCATCTGAATTCATCAACCAAGAGAAGATTAAGCCGAGCATTTTGCTTCACAAGTATATTGATGACAAGAATGAGAATGATGCAATCAAACTCATTAATGAGAATCCTAATGAGTTGGATGTGAATTACTTGTTCAATTCTAATGCACCAATCTACAAGGCTATCGACAACAATATGTTGGGCTTGTTTGATGCAATTGTCAAGTCACCCAAATTTGATTCATCTGTAATGGATTCAATTGGTGAACCAATCTTGCAGTCGCTAATCTATGAATATGCCGACAAGGTATCTTCGCGTGAAAACGTTGATGGTGTCAAGAATATGATTGACAGTATCTTGAAGAGCGAAACATATGATTTCAACGCAAGAAACATCAACCTCGATACCGCACTCAATGTGGCTGCTGGTTTTGAATGTACAAATTGGATTCTTGCTGAATTGGTAAAGCATCCAAGCGTTGATATGAATGTCATCAACGATGTCAACTGTGCTGCATTTGGTGAGGCTATCCGTAGGGGTAACATTAACGGTGCAAAGATTCTTTTGACACGTAGTGATATTAACATCACCAACCATGACAAAGAACTTCTTAAAGAAAAGGGTATTTCACTCGATTCTTTGAAGCCATCTGCTGATGCTATGATTGATATGTCTGCAAATCAAAGCAATATGAAAGACATTTCAAGCAAGTTGGTTGAGGCTTTTGCTAGTGCATTGTCAATGAGAAAGTAATTTTTCTTTGATATTGATACCTTATTATCCGCTTAGATTGTTAAAATGTCTAAGCGGATTTTTTTAATAATTTTTAACATTATTTTTTTGCGTTATTTAATTTTTTTTTATATCTTTGCAAAAAAAGAATATATATATGGATATTTTTCAGAAAAAATTAAGAAACAGATTTTGCAATTCATATCCAATTCAAGTTGTTCATTCACCATATTTTGAGGAAAGAATAAATTTGCTCAATAAGCAACTTAAAACACGGAACGTTTGGGATGATTTGACATATACTTTATATAGGAAATTTGATGGAAATGTGGAATCATTGTTAAATTGTTACGATGAAACAAAACAAAAAATAATTTCATCTGTAAGAGAAACAAAAGATTTTGAAGATTTCAATAATATGGATATGGCAAAATTTTCTATCCCGAAATATCCTAACACCTCATTATATACAGAAATAAATGATGGTGAAAGATTTATTTCAATAGATTTGTCAAAGGCTAATTTCCAAGCCATCAATTTTGTGAATTCAAATGTATTGTTCAATTGTGGGACTTATACTGAATTCATCAATCGTTATACTGATGTTAATTTCTTTATAAATTCAAAATATCTTCGTGAAAGGATTTTTGGCGAACTCAACCCTAAACGAACATCTACAATTGAGAAATACATTATCCATTTAATTATTACCGATGTTCTTTCAAAAGTTGATTGGCTCAATGAACACTTTGATTTGTTTCTTGTAAACAATGACGAAATAGTATATAAATTAAAAAATAAGGATAACAAGGTTTGGGAAACAATTGAAGATTCTCTTTTGTCATCGCTTGTGAGTTTGATATTCAACAATGAATCAACCAATGGCATTATTGCGAAAGTTGAAAAATTCACTCTTGTAAAGCATCAATTTGAATTTGCTTGCTCAGATGCGAAATTAAACGTGTATCAGAAATGCATAAAAAACAAGGAAGTTGATTTGCTTTATTGCTGCCCAAACATCTTTTATACGCAAGTTTATAAACTAATCAATGATATTCCTTTGACAGAAAACGATTTGGTGTTCTACAACAATCACGAACTAGCAAAATTTTTAAACCCGCTTCAATATGAACGTAAATTATACCAAAAATTATAAATTATTTATGCGTTTTTTGAAAGATAAAAATCTTCGATTCAAAATAATCAACAATATAAATAAAAAACCAAATAATTTTCGAAAAGAGTTTTCAATACCCGAACTTTTTAATAATGCCATTAATCATTTACCAAATAACCCATTGTGTAGTAGACGAATTGGTTTTGATTGGGACAAATCTTTTGAAGGGTATGGTTTTTGGGATATTATGAATACCGAATTAGAAAATTTTTTAAAAAAACAAATATATGAAAATTGAGAATTTTTTTACTAATAGAAACAAATTGGCAATAAATTGGGATTTTGTTTGGTCTATTCCAGAATTTGAGGTTCTAAGAGAAACACCACAAAGCACCAAATGGCATAAAGAAGGGTGTGTAGCAAACCATACCAAAATGGTTGTTGATGCCGCACAGAAAGAAATTGCAACAACAAAAGAAAATATGGAATTCAAAACCATTATGCTTATTTCCGCTTTGTTTCATGATGTTGGAAAAGGTGTTAATCCATATTTTAACCCCGAAAAAGAAGATTGGTCATCTATTAATCATGCCGAAGAGGGTGAAAAAATAACAAGACGTATTCTTTGGGATGAAAATCCGTTCATTAGGGAAACAATTTGCTATTTTGTCAAAAATCACATGAAACCATTGTACATTCTTGACAACATAGAAAGTTCCCGTGAATTGATTAAACTTTCGTGTGAACCATTATATCCAAAATATTGTAACATCAAGAATCTGTGTCTTTTGAAAAAATTTGACAATTTGGGCGCAATTTTTGATGATGATTCTTGGATTGAGAAATTGGAATTCACCAAAAGCCTTGCTGAAGAATTAGGTTGTTTTGAATCGCCTTTTCATTTTGCAAACACATCTACCAAATGGGATTATTTAAATGTTTCTGTAAAAGAAAAACCAATTTTCATTGAAGAAAAATTTTCGTTTAATGCTTATATAACATTTGGTACTGATTACAAGTCAGAGGATAAAAACATTATTACCATAACAAAAGACAATTGTGATGACATAATCGACAAGATTCTTGAACTGTGCGATTACGAAAAAGATTTTGTTATCAATATTGATGATGTTGAAGATTATGACATAGAAAAAATAATTGAAACTATTTTCTTTTATGAAGGAAAAACCGTTTTTGTTTATGGTTCTGACAAGTTTCAACAGTATCTTTCGTCAACACTTTGCTTTGATTACATCAATAAAAACTAAATAAAAAAATGGATAATAATTTATTTTCAGAGGTTGCAACATATCTTAAAAACGCAATTAAAGATTCAAGATTTGACGGTCACGTCTGTCTTGTGGGTGGTTGTGTGCGTGATTCCATTATGGGTAGAGAAATCCACGATTTTGATGTTGTTGTTGACCTATATAATGGTGGTATCGTTTTTGCCACTTGGCTTGCAATGCAAGACAAAAATTTCGTCAGCACCAAAAACCCTATTGTATATGGTCAAAAACAATGTGCGCTATATAAATTCAATTTGAATGGAAAAGACATATCACTTGAATGCTGTCAAACACGTTTGAAACCAGTAAAAATTGATATTACATTGCCAATTAATCTCAGAGACCAAAATTTGGGCACATTTTCTTCTGATGCTGTTTTGCGTGATGCTACAATCAATTCAATATATGTAAATGTTTCTACTGGCGCGATATATGACCCAAATGACGGAATGGGAGACATTAAAAAAGAAATGCTTAGATGCCCACATGAGCCATCAGTGATTTTTAAGGATGACCCATTGCGAATGATGCGTTTAATTCGATTCAGTTCTGTCCTTCATTTCAGCATTGACAAGAAAACTTGGCTTGGAATTATTGAAAATCATGAATTAATTAAAACTGTTGCGGTTGAAAGAATTGCTGACGAATTCAATAAGATTTTACTTTCTAGTGAACCTAGTGTCGGTCTTAAAAGACTAATGGCAAGTGGTTTGCTTTTTGACATTTTCCCACAAATGTATGAAATGAATCACATTGGCGATGGCTATAACATCAAAATGCCATATAATGTTTGGGAAAACGCATTATATGCAGTAGATTGTGCAGAAGAAAAATTGCCAAACAGACTCGCCTCCCTTTTCTGTCAAATTGGTAAAACTAAAAAATATAAAGTTACAAACCATTTTATTTTTAACAGATTTGAAAAGGAAAGTGAAGACATTACAACAAATATTCTCAAACAATACAAATATTCAAATGACACAATTGAAAAGGTTTGCGTGGCAATTTCTTGTTTTAATAAGTTCAGTGGTTTAGCACCAAACGAAGAACCAAAAGATAAAACAATTCGCAAATTCATTTCGGAAGCAAAGCCAAATCTTTCACTTGTTATGGATGTTATGAAATCATTTGCATTTGCATCTAATAATACGTTTCTAGTAGAAAAGTATTATAAGATTGAAGAATTGGTGGAAAATTTCAAAGACAATTCATTTGTTTTGCCAATTAACGGTTATGAGATTATGAAAAAATTCTCTTTAAGACCTAGTAAAAAAATTGGTGATATTTTGAATGTTATCAAAGATAAAATGTTTGAAAATCCAACTATGACCAAGGATGAGGCTTTTAAAATTGTCCAAAAAATTTTAAAATAATAAAAGCAAAAGTGTTTTTTTTAATTTTTTAACAAAAAACACTTTGCTTTTTATAATTTTTTTTATATATTTGTATTGAATACTAATTAAAACCATAAAAAGAAATGAATAAAAGTTATGCAGAAATAAGCCAAATTGTTGGTAGGAATTTTATTAGAGTTTGTAAAGACCGTGTTGGCGTTTACAAAATATTCTTACGAAATTTGAAACGCAAATTAAATACGAATATTGGTAGGCACAACAATTTTATAGAATTATGTTGCGCAAATGCCAATACACTGAAAGACAAAAAGGATTTCAGAGACCCATACGAACCAATTGCCATCCTCACTAACAACCTTTTGGCTAATTATATTGAAAAGGATTGCCCAAATAAGAGTGTGCTTCCTATGTTGGGACAAGCAATTTTTGATGCATCTTGCAATGAAATATTTGGAAACAAATTTCAGCAAGATATTCAAGAAGAAGAACAACGATTGAATATCCCACAAGCAAAGAACGATTTTGATTTGTTCTGTCTTTCAATATATGCCGCACATGCAGCACAAAAAAACATCAAATTCGATGAATTCATAAATCAAAATCGTGAAAAATTGATGCAAATGTATCAAGGAAACCCTTTTAATATGCATCATGATTATAATATGCCAGATTGGGTTGATGATGGTAATAATGATGATGATGAAGCCAATGAACCATACGATGATGATTTTTATGATGATGAAAACCTAGTCGATTATGGTGAGGAGGCACAAATTGAAAACCATGAAGAAGATGTAGACGATGCTTTTGCACGTTTATTTAATAATAATTAAAAAAAAATCATAATAAAATGAAAGGTATTATTAAACATTTATCAAACAGTGCTTTGGACGCATTTAAAGATTTGTCAAACTCAATGAATACCGCAATTAATTCATTTAGTTTTGATGATTTGGATAAAATGGTTTCAAATGCACAAAAATCATTGGACAAGGCAACTGAAAAGTTGAAATCTCGTTTCAGTGACACACCCACAAACTTTACTGTTAACATTCCTTATGATAGGGACACAGACGATTGTTTGACAACACGAATTGAAGATGGACAATTTGTTGTAACCGTTGAAAAGCGTGTTGATAAAGAAAACAACAAAACTGAAAATAAACGTCAAGTGATGGTTTACATTCCAGATGATGTTGATGTCCATTCAATGAAACGTCATTATGATGATGCGTCACACAAAATGTTTTTCGTCTTTGACAAGAAAACAGAAAAGTAATTTTTGAAATTGTTTGGGAAATTTGATTTCCCAAACAATTTTTTTTTGTATTTTATTTGTTTTTTTCAAATATTTTTTATATATTTGTATCGGTATTAACTTTAATTTTTTTTAGCATGAAAATTTACGATTTTACTTTTTGTAACAACTTTTTTTTAATCGGAGACATTCACGGTGATTTTGAATATCTAATGAATAACATTAGGATGAAACTGAATATGGTAAATATCTTAAAAAAGAAAACCATCCACACCATCAAAATGCCAATGATGTTTTTGAATGAAAATGGTGAAGTTGTTGTAGACCATTCCCAAGAATTGGATATTAGTGATAAAACAGAAGAAACGGGCAATGATGAAAAAATAATTGAACAAGAGAATAAATATAAAAACTCTTTATTTATTGTTTTAGGTGACGTTGGTTTTGGATTTGCAAAAGATGAATATTATAATGAAATTTTCACAAAATTTAACAAAATGCTTGCTGAAAGCAATTGTTATCTTTTGATGTTCAGAGGAAATCACGATGACCCGACATATTTCTCAGAAGAAAAAATAAAGTTCTCAAACATTTCTACCATCCCCGATTATAGTATAATCAAAATGAAAGAACACAATGCTTTATGTGTTGGTGGTGGCATTTCAATTGACAGAACTTGGAGATTGTCAAAAGAATCTACTGTAAATAAATACATTCAAGACGAAAAGGATTTCAAAAAATTGTATTGGGAAAATGAAAGTGTTGTTTTCGATGAAAATGAAATGAAACAAGTTTTGGAAAGTGGCATAAAAATTGATATGCTCTTTACGCATACACCCCCAATCAACGATGAATCTCTTGGAAATAAGGATATTTTAGAAAGTTGGTTAGAATGTGATGAAAAACTACAAGATGATTTGAATAAAGAAAAAGAACAAATGAATTTATTGTTTTCATTTATGAAAGAGCATTATAAATTGATTTTATGCGCTTGGGCGCATATGCATAAATCAGCCTTGTGGAAAAAAGATGATATTGTTTATTCTCAATTGACAATTTCTGAATTTTGTGATGTCAAAGAATTGCTAGAACAACAATTTGACGAACCACAAACAGAATTAATCTATGGTAAACCAAAATTCAAGACAATATATAAAAAAAGACGCAGTAATACAACATATAGAAATGACATTTTTTAACTATGGCACAGACAGCAAGTAAATTTTTTAACGTAATGGTTGTTGGTAACAATCCAGAAGAATTGTTAAAAAAATATAAAATTGGTGAAAAGGTAGAACCATATATAAAGTATCATTATCTTGATGCGGAAAAAATACAAAAAAACAGCATCAAGATATTGACAGAATTTTGCAAAAACTACAAGACATTCCAATTATCCAAATTCCATTTGAATGCATTGCAAGAAAAACTTAAATCAATCAAGAATATGTCACCATTCGAATATTACCAAGCAATTACGTATGGTTGCACATATGATGAAAACGGTGATGCTTGGAGTGATGTTAATCCAAATGGCAAGTTCAATTCATATCAGAAAGGAAACCATTTTTCAAATCCATTGATATTACATAACGGTGAAGAATCTTATTTTTCAGTAAATGGGAAAATAGATTGGGGAAAGATGCATTTAGCCAACGCTCCTTTATATTCACGAACTTGGGATTTGGCAGTGGATAATTGCAAGCCCGAAAATGAAAATGAGGTTATAATTAAAAAAAACACACAAAAAAACCAAGTTTATTTCTCCAAGTTCAAAGATAAAGAGGAATATGTAAGATATAGTTCTTCTTATTGGAACTATGCCTATTTGGATGAAAACGGATGGGTAGACGCAGATGATGCAAAAAGTATGAATGAATGGATTACCA
>Ga0310695_10005408_pt1 | contig 22288 bp, 21 predicted proteins | sample RumenRJG_04DNA_FD_203882 | JGI IMG/M metagenome (GOLD analysis project Ga0310695, IMG submission 203882) | Bovine rumen microbial communities from Lethbridge, Alberta, Canada - RJG_04 (v2) (version 2) | ecosystem: Host-associated > Mammals > Digestive system > Stomach > Rumen | place: Canada...
CCCTCTTTTTAGAGAAAAATTTAATATTTTTATACCCATGGACATAAATTTTAAAAAAGTGCCTTTGGGTTTGGAATTTTGATATTTTGGCCTTCGTGCTTTTTGGACTTACTGCACCGCACTCATGTATGGTCACTCTAATTTTTTGGAATCCTAGCTATTTGAGTTGTTGTGGAATTTGCAACAACTCAATTTATCTTCGGTATCTTTTGCAGACTAAAAGGGAAGCATCACAACAGCATTCCTGCTATCAGCATCATTGTTTATCAGGATTCTAACAGTGTTAAGGCTCCGGAATTTTCTCATACAGCAGGACGGGTATATGCCGTTGTTAAGGACGGTGTGTTAAAACATCTTGCTTATTATGATGAAAAGCATCAACAAGCTGTTAGTATTGACTTTTGTCATCCTCATAAAAAAGTGCAGCCTCATAGGCACGTTCATATGAGTCATAACAAGAATGATCCTGGAATATCACCAACTCCGGAGGAATTAAAATTGGCCAATAGGATTAAAAAGGAGTTTAATTTGAAATGAGAATAAATGAGTATAAATCACTTGATGAGTTTACATCTCAATATGTTGGGGAGTGGGGACCGTCAGATGGTCATTGGTACGGACTTGATTTTTCCTTTCATGGAACAGAATATAGGTTACATACTGGTTCTATGTATAACGAAAAAGATACTATGCTTCCTGATGGAAGGGTGGCGCTTTTTGGACTTTATAGAAAAAGTGAGTGTAATACTGATCCGCAATACGTGCTATTAGGTGAGTACGCCGATATGCATGATTTACTTGAAAGTCGAGTAATTGAAGGAATTCCATTCTCTGATGTCATTATGGATGATTACACCGAATTACTTGGTCAAGATTGATAATTTTCTAGAGCCAGCATACCTTCATCACTACTGGCTCTTTTGTCTATTATTCCCCGAGTCGGTTATTCACCTCATGGGCCAAATCTCCCAACTTCCTGAATAGCCAGTTTCCCGGACAGGACTTTCGAGCAAACCAGCGGTGAATGGTCAGCAACATCTCATCAGATTTAACCTCATAACTCAATGCCTTATCCCGAACAGCAATCCATACAAGTTTCTTTTTACCGTTCCTTCTGCAGATATCAACGCACAGATCTACCAATGCGGCATACACCTCCGGCCTCATGGTGTACGGCTCAGTCAGATCAGATGCGTATTCGATAGTAACGGCTCGCTGGTCGTTGTCTCTGGATGATGAGCACCAGGAGCGGTTCTACTCATCAACGCAAAGTCCGATGCCGGACATGTTTTTAACAGCAGAGGTATTCCATTTTCCGATCGGCTGGTTGAATGATACTGCAAGTCTGAACATGAGTGACATATCTGTCACACCGGAAGTATCCCAGTTTCCTATGGGCTGGTTGAATGCCCTGGCTTTCTCAAACATATTGCTCATATCAGTAACCCGGGACGTGTTCCAGCCCCCGACAGGGTGATTGAATTTCAGGGCATTGGCAAACATGGCATGCATATTTGTAACATTTGAGGTGTCCCAGTTTTCAATGCCGTCAAAATTCTCCCGTTCTGAATCATAAAAAAGCTCACTCATGTCGGTAATGTTTGAGGTGTCGATGTCGGCAAGATCTGTTTTGTTATCTGTTACCAGAGCTTTGAGTTCTTCCTTTGTTTTGGGAATGTACCTTGACATATATTTTGTCTCCTGTGATATTGTTTGTTGAAAAGTATAGCTATTATAGTTTAATACGGTAAATTAAGTAAATGTAATTATCATAAAACATTATAAAATATAAAATATTTTTGATATGGATCGCAATCGTATGACTGACGATACAGTTACAGAGTTACGTCGCTGTTGTTCCTCAGAACACGGAGGTTGTTTTCAGCGATGAAGCTTAAGCCTGTAGTGGCCCGCCGGCCGCGGCGGGGACCCGGACTTTGAACCGAAGCGCTGTACATCATTTCTGAGGAGGTATTCACGGGATGACAGATCTCCCGGCTGCGAGGATCCGGGGTCTTAGGAAGGATCGGAAAAAGAAAAAGCCCTGAACAACTCAGGGCTTTGATAACGGAGAGGTTCGGATTACTCCCGGTATGCTCCCAGAACCAGACAGGCATTTGTGCCGCCGAATCCGAAACTGTTGGACATTACCGTTTCAAGCTGCTGTTCCGTGTATTTGGTAACCAGCGGGAGTCCGGCTACCACAGGATCCGGATTTGTCACATTGATGCTGGGGGCGATAAAGCCGTTGTTCAGCATCAGGAGAGAATAGATGGCCTCCTGAACTCCGGCAGCTCCCAGGGAATGACCTGTCATGGATTTTGTGGAACTGAATTTCGGCATGGCGTCCCCGAAGGTTTCCTTCATGGCCTCGATTTCCCGGGTATCCCCCACTTTTGTGGAAGTTCCGTGGGTGTTGATGTAGTCAATGCGGCGGTCAGCGATTCCGGACATGGCCATTTTCATGCAGCGCATCGCGCCTTCTCCCGAAGGAGCCACCATGTCATAACCGTCGGAGGTGGCACCGTATCCCAGAATCTCGCCGTAAATCCTGGCACCCCGTGCCAGGGCGTGAGAGAGCTCCTCTACCACCACCATGCCGCCGCCGCCGGCAATGACAAAGCCGTCCCGGTCGGCATCATAGGTGCGGGAAGCCAGTTCCGGAGTTTCGTTGTATTTGGTGCTCAGGGCACCCATGCCGTCAAACAGGCACGACAGCGTCCAGTCCAGCTCTTCCCCGCCGCCGGCAAATACCACATCCTGACGGTTCAGAAGAATCTGCTCCACTGCATTTCCGATGCAGTGTGCCGAAGTGGCGCAGGCAGAACTGATGCTGTAGTTGATTCCCCTGATTTTAAAAGGGGTGGCCAGACAGGCCGAGGTGGTGGATCCCATGCAGCGGGTGACCTGATACGGTCCCACTCTTTTGACTCCTTTGGTTTTCAGGGTTTCACAGGCTTCCACCTGATTTTTGGGGGATGATCCGCCCGATCCGCAGATGAGTCCGGTGCGTTCATTTGATACTTCGTTTTCCGAAAGTCCGGAATCCTTCACAGCCTCCTGCATCGCCAGATAGGCATAAACCGCAGCGTCTCCCATAAAACGGCGTACCTTGCGATCTATCAGCTCCGAAGCATCGAGTTTGACATTGCCCCATACCTGGGATCGCATTCCGGCATCGCGAAACTGCTCCGAGAAGGTTATGCCGGATTTTCCAGCTCTGAGAGATTCCAACACTTCCGAAGCATTGTTTCCTATGCTGGATACTATTCCGATACCGGTAATAACAGCTCTTCTCATAATATCTGTTTCTCCGTAAATTTTGTGGCTTAAAGCGGATTCAAGGCATGATTGGCACAATCCGCACAGTCATGCATTCATTCTATATCAATATTATGATTTTGAAAAAACAGTCATGGCAAACATTTGCCATTTTCTGAACCTTTGCAGCCTTTTCTGCAAAAAACACGCTGATTTTCATGAAGGAAAACGGATTTCGCTGATGTGCCGTTCGGAATCCTGCCAGTGTTCGGAGATTGCAGGTCGGGGGGCTTTTCGGGGATTTCCCGGAATCCCGGATTCTGTCATAATCTCTCCTTCTGTAAACGGAGGCTTCCGGAGGTTTTACTGATCGGAGCTTCCGTTTCCGTTCGGTCTTTGTAAGGAATGCTCTACATGGAAATATCGCTTGCCACCCGCCTGCCGGCCTCTCCGGTTCCGGAATATGCGAGAATCAGCATAGCCGGGGAAACTGCCGGCAGTCCTGTTTTTGATGATGTCTATTTTTCCGATGCCGGAGGATATCTGGAGTCGGAGCATGTCTTTATCCGCGGCAACCGGCTTCCGGAACGTCTGAGTGCGGGAGGATCTTCCGAATTTGTCATCGGCGAGACCGGCTTCGGCACCGGACGGAATCTTCTGGTTCTCATGAAACTGCTCCGGGAGCTCGGGGCGCAGGGCTGCATTCTCCCGGATATTCATTTCATTACCATGGAGAAATATCCTCTTCGTCCTGAGGATCTCAGAAGCGCTCAGGGCATTTTCCGGAATCTGTCCCGGGAGGCCGGACTTTTTCAGGAATGCTACCGGATAGCCGGCACGGGAATTCAGACTATGATTCCGGAACCGGGGCTTACAGTGCATCTTATTGTCGGGGACGTTCTTGATATCTGCCCCGCGCTAAGGCTGTCCCGTCCGGTGAATGCCTGGTTTCTGGACGGCTTTGCCCCGTCCAGAAATCCCGACATGTGGTCTCTTCCGGTGATGCGGGAGCTTTTCAGGATGAGCGCTCCCGGAACCACCCTGGCAACCTATACCGTCAGCGGAACCGCAAGAAGAAATCTGAATGCCGCCGGATTCGCAACAGCGAAGATTCCAGGTTTCGGACGCAAAAGGGAAATGATGGTGGGAGAGGTTTTTGAAACTGTACAGCCAGGCAAAGAATATCTTCGTGTTGTCCGATGATACGGAACATGGATTTCGGAAAGAACTATCGCTGTTGCTCATCAATAACCAAACAGATTGTGAACTATGTCTCATATTGACAAAAAGAATAAGCCTTTTTAAAATATACTAAACCGATTGGTTTGATAGGTTTTATTCATGTCGCCGGCAGCAATTTTCAGACAACCGCTGTTGCTGTGTACGTCATAATGGCAGAACGGTCAATAATGGCCGTGCTGTTTGCCTGATGCTGTTGGCTGTTTTCGTATTTGCATCGTAGTATGCGGTAAAGATGCCAGCGGTGGTAATTACTGCCGGAATTGAAAAAGTTGCCGGCTGTTGCCTGATATCGAAAAGCCGGCATTTCAGAAAATGATACTGGGAGAGGTTTGTATGGCAAAGGGAGTCAATTACGCCTTGCTGAAAAAAGGCGGATTCATGAGGCAGAAGCAGAAGGGATACTTTTCTCTGCGTCTTCAGGTGGTCGGAGGCAATCTGACCTCGGAAAATATCAGGACTGTTTCCGAAGTGGCGGAGCAGTATGGTCATGGCTATGTTCATATGACCAGCAGGCAGGGTATTGAGATTCCTTTCATCTATATCGACGATATTGAAGAAGTAAAGGACAAACTGGCACAGGGCGGTGTTCATCCCGGAGTCTGCGGTCCCCGGGTGCGTACGGTGACCGCCTGTCAGGGAAGTGCGATCTGTCCCAGCGGCTGCATTGATACTTCGGCTCTTGCAAGAGAGCTCAGCGAGAGATATTTCGGCAGAGAGCTTCCGCACAAGTTCAAGTTCGGAGTTACCGGCTGCGTGAACAACTGTCTCAAGGCTGAGGAGAATGACTTCGGAGTCAAGGGCGGTCTGATTGTTTCCTTCAATCCGGAAAAGTGTACCAGATGCCGGGTATGCACAAAGGCCTGCCGGCAGGGGGCTCTGTCTCTGAGCGAGGAGGAGAAAATCACAAAGCAGGATTCCCTCTGCAATAACTGCGGCAGGTGCGTGAAATCCTGTCCCGCCGAGGCATGGACCGGTGAGCCGGGGTATATTGTTTCCTTTGGCGGTCTTTTCGGAAATAGAATTTTTCGCGGCGAAAACCTGATTCCCATAATCAGGGACAAGGAAACGTTGCTTCGGGTAGCTGATGCAACCATCAATTATTTTGCCGCCAATGCCAAACCCGGGGAGCGTTTCAGATCCACTCTGGAAAGACTGGGTATTGACGATTTTAAAAAAAGGGTTACGGAAGCCTATAACGGGTAATGGAATAAGTTCTGAAGGCATAAGCTTTCTTTTTTCTTCGAAGATATTTTTTTCACGCCGGCTGTGCCTCCCTGTCGTAAAATGCAATGCCGGAGAATGATAGTACAATAGACATTTGTTACCCGGCTTACTTATCATTGTTTCTGTAAATCTTTATGAACAGCCTTCCTGTATACTGCTTTGGAATATCCTGCAAAACAGCAGATGAACAGCTTCGCGGCAGGCTGGTCGTGCCGGCTTCTGCCGTTCCCGATCTTATCGGTTATTTTATCCGGGAAACCGGTATTTCCGGGGCGGTGGTTATTTCCACCTGCAATCGCACGGAGGTTTATTTTTCTGATGTCGCGGCGGATACGGAAAGCTGTTCCGCCCGGGAAAATGCCAGGATTCAGAATGTTTTCAGCCGGCTTGACGCAATTCTCTGCGATTTTGCCGGTGCCGATATTCATCAGATGAGACGTTATCTGAGATACTATTCCGGAATCAGTGCTGTGGAGCATTTGCTGAAGGTGACTACCAGTCTTGATTCGCTCAATATCGGTGAAAACGAAATACAGGGCCAGATAAACCGGGCTTACACCCTTTCCAGAAATGCGGGGTTTACTGATTTTTATCTTAATCAGATGTTTCAGCAGACGCAGCATTATGCCAAGCTTATCAGAGTCCGGGCCGGTTTCAGCAATACCGCTGTTTCTTACGGTACCCTGGTATGCAATGAAATAGCCGCCTTTGCAGAACGCTGCCGCATAGCATCTCCGAATATCATGCTGATAGGAGCAACCGGTCAGCTGGGCTCGAATATTCTTAAAACCGTTAAAAACCGCGATGTCGGAAACATCTACATAACCACAAGAAACAGCCACGAAAACAGTCCCCGGGGTTCGGAAATTCCGGTTCCGTATGCTTCACGTTACCGGTATCTCAAGGATGTGAGCATTCTGATAAGTGTTACCTCCTCCCCGCACTTTACGGTGACCTATGATGAATGCCTTCAGGAGATAAACAGGGAACATCCCTGTCTGTGTATCGATCTGTGTGTGCCCCGCGATATTGATCCCGATCTTGGAAGAATACCGGGGATCGAACTGCTGGACTTTTCCTATTTTGCGGACATTATTAAAAATCATCGTCAGAAGAGGTTCTCCGGAGCTCGGCTGGTGTCCCGGGATATCAGGACCGGAGCTTTGGAGATACAAAGCTACATAGCTGATAAAATTCAAAAAAGATCATTGTTCCGGAGTTTGGCAGTAAGTGCCGATGCCTGCAGCGATGCTGTTATTTCCGGCAGTCCGGAACCTTTGTTGTTCAGGAAACTGTCAGAGGTTTAGTATGGCCTTTTTTCCGATATTCATAAATCTCAGTGACTGCAGAGTTCTGATCGCCGGTGGCGGGGATGTGGCTTTTCGAAAAGCCTGGCAGCTTCGTGAATATACTGCTGAAATTACGGTGGTGGCTCCGGATTTTGTCAGTGATTTTGAGAAGCTTCGGGGGGACATAACACTCCGGAAAAAGGTTTTTGCTTTTGAAGATCTTGATAATTGCGGCATGGTGATAGCCGCCACGGATGATTATGCTCTCAATACGGAGATTTCCAGGAAATGCCGGGAGTCCGGGATTCTTGTAAATGCTGCGGATTCTCCTGAGAACTGCGATTTTTATTTTCCGGCCCTGGTAAGAAGAGATGATCTGGTGATCGGCATAAGTTCCTCCGGTACTGCCCCCGGAGTTGCCGCTGCTGTCAGAAGGATTCTTGATACCAGAATTTCCGGACATGCCGGCCGGCTCCTTTCGGAAATCGGCGCCGTCCGTGAGGAGCTACTGGCGCGGCAGGAGAAGCCGGCGGACAATGCAAGGTACAATGACCTGGTGGCGCAATTTGAGAATGATATGGAAGATGGTTTCAGGTGAAGGAAATTAAAATAGGAACCAGAGGCAGCCGTCTGGCCCTTATTCAGACAGAACTGGTTGCGAATCGGCTGAGTACGGGTCTTTCCGGTGAATCCGGACTTTCATTTACGCCGGTAATTTTTCGGACCAGGGGGGATATTCTTCATGATGTTCCTCTGAATCAGGTCGGAGGTAAGGGGGTGTTTTCCGGGGAAATTGAACAGGCCCTGGTGGCTGGCACGGTGGAGCTGGCGGTGCACAGCGCCAAGGATCTTCCCTCTGCAATTCACCCCGATACCGAGCTTCTTACCGTTCTGCCCCGAGAGGATCCTGCCGATGTTCTTATTATGCCCCGGGACCGGGGTTACAGCATTCCCGGAATTATCGGCACCGGGAGTCCCCGCCGGAAATTTTTAATCAGACAGCTGTATCCGGAGGCCGCATTCCGGCTTTTGCGGGGAAATGTGCCTACCAGACTTGAAAAACTTCAGAAGGGCGAATATGAGGCGATAATTCTGGCGGCTGCCGGAATCAGGAGGCTGAAACTTGATCATGACGGACGTTTTGACTATGTCAGACTCCCCCCGGAATCTTTCATCCCGTCAGGAGGACAGGGGATTATCGCTCTCCAGATACGCAAGGATCATCCGTTGTTGTCATCCGTAAAACGTCTGGTGCATTATGAGACTCAGACAGCACTGGATGCGGAAAGACTGGTGCTTCGGGAGCTGGGAGCCGGATGTCATGAGGCGGCTGGCGTTTATGCCGCATTCGTCAGTGGCGTTTCGGACAGTGCTCCGCAAAAGGCGGTTTTCAATATCCGTTATTTTCTGTTCCGGCACGGTCGTCTGTGCCGGGGGTGTATTTCCGGAGATGCCGGACGATACCGGGAGCTTGCGGAGAAACTTCTGGAATCCTGTTCATCAGGCAGGTACGAGCCGTTTTTTTCCGGGGGGCTTTTATGACCGGAAAAGTTTATCTTGTCGGTGTCGGTCCCGGAAGTGGTGATCTTGTCTCCTTACGGGGGATCTCCCTGCTTGAGATGGCTGATGCCGTTTTATATGACTGTCTTATTTCCCGGCAAATCCTGTGTCAGACCCGCCGGGATGCCGTACTCATTCCGGCCGGCAAACGGGCCGGGGCGCATGGTGTATCCCAGTCTGAAATCAATCGCATGCTGGTTGAGATGGCAGGACGTTATGGTTGCATCGTACGTCTTAAGGGCGGGGATCCCTTTGTGTTCGGACGGGGCGGTGAGGAGATCATCTGTCTTCGTGAACATGGTATCCCGTTTGAAGTGGTTCCCGGCATCACCTCTGCCATAGCTGTGCTTTCCTCAGCCGGCATTCCGGTGACGCACCGAAAGCTTGCCCGGAGTTTTCACGTGATTACCGGAAGCACTGCGGACGATTCGGAAATCAGGGATCTGCCTCTTTATGCCCGTATGGAGGGAACTCTGGTTTTTATGATGGCGCACCGCAGAATTCGGGAGCTTTCGGAAAAGCTTATGGGGTATGGCAGGGATCCCTGCACCCCATGTGCCGTGGTAAGCTCGGGAACGTATATTACCGAAAGAAGAATCACTGCAACTCTTGGTACCATAGGTGCCGTAATGCATGAGACCGGCGGTGTTGTGCCGCCCTCTGTTTTTGTGGTCGGAAAGACGGCTGCCCTGGATTTCAGGTGCGATTATGATTCTCTGAGTGGCTGTCGCGTCGGCGTAACAGGATCTGCTTCCTTTACGTCCAAAATGGCCCGGCTTCTTAAAAACAGCGGAGCCCGTGTTATTTCCCTGCCGGATCTCTGCATTTCTCCCGTAAGACTTTCCGAGCAGGATATTTCCTTGATTCTGCAGCATCAGTGGCTGGTATTCACCAGCGCCAATGGTGTTGCGGTGTTTTTTGAAGAACTGGCCGCTTCCAGGACTGATATCAGATCTCTGTCCCGCTGCCGCATCGCCGCAGTAGGTTCCGGCACGGAAAGAGAGCTTGGAAAGCACGGTATTTTTGCCGATCTGGTTCCCGGGGAATATTCGGTGGCAGCACTGGGACGGGCGTTGCGGGATTTCATTATTGCCGGTTCCGAAGGAAATACATCCGGAGTAAGAGTTGCTCTCCTTCGTTCTTCCATGGGATCCCGGTGTATTGACGAATGTCTCGGAAAAGCCGGAATCACCTGTTCGGACTATCAGATCTACCGGCCTCTCCGGCAGGATCGTTCAGACAGCCAGGGGGAAGATGAGAATCTGATGCCTGTTTTCAACAGCGGGACGGCTGCCATGTACCCTGTACAGAGCATTTCCGACAAGAGTTATCCCGAATATCATCCGGAGCTGGATTATCTGGTATTCGGCAGTGCATCCGGTGTCAGAAACTTTATTCCCAGCATGTCAGCGATTAAAATAATCCGGGCACTGGTGGCAATCGGCACTGTAACATCCGAAGAAATCAGAAAAAGCTTCGGAGGAATTAAGGAATTCGGAGCGCTCCCGGTGCTTGTCGCCGAGTCGTTTTCTGCTTCAGGAATCCTGAAGACGCTGAAAGACGACTGGCGGAGGCACGGATCCCGCCCCGCAGACACTGATCTGGGAGAAAAAAAATGCGTAACAGATTAAGAAGACTGAGACAGAATCCTGTTGTCAGAAGGATGGTTCGTGAAACTGCGGTCAGTGTTTCTGATCTTATTTATCCTGTTTTTGTTGTGGACGGGGAAGATATCAGAAATCCTGTTAATGCGATGCCCGGAGTGTTTCAGTATTCTCCTGACAGATTGCCGGAGCTTATGGATCGGGTCAGGGAACTGAATATTCCGGCGGTGCTTCTTTTTGGTATTCCCCGGTACAAGGATGAATGCGGTTCCGCGGCTTCGGGAGAACATTCCATTGTTTTTCGGGCGGTAAGCTTTATCAGGAAGAACTACCCGGACATCATTGTCATTGCCGATATTTGTCTTTGCGAATATACCTCCCATGGTCACTGCGGGCTGGTCAGAGGAAACAGGATTCTTAATGACGAAACTCTGCCGCATCTGTCAGCCATGGCGGTTACCGCAGCTCGAGCCGGTGCCGATATGGTGGCTCCCAGCGATATGATGGATGGCCGGGTGGGCTTTATCAGGGACAGTCTGGATCGTGAAGGCTTCCAGAATGTCATGATTATGTCCTACAGCGCCAAGTTTGCCTCATCATATTACGGGCCGTTCCGCGATGCCGCAGGATCCGCCCCGCAGTTCGGAGATCGGAAGTCGTATCAGATGGATCCGGCAAACGGTCGTGAAGCCATAAGGGAAATGGCTGCCGATATTGATGAGGGGGCGGATTTAATAATGGTAAAGCCGGCTCTGGCCTATCTTGATCTGGTGCGGGAAGCCAGGGAGCGTTTCCTGCTGCCGGTGGTAACGTACAATGTCAGCGGCGAGTATTCTATGGTAAAGGCCGCGGCCGCCACGGGATACATTGATGAAAAACGGATCGTTCTTGAAAATCTTACAGCCATGAAAAGAGCCGGGGCGGATCTGATTATTACCTATCATGCTCTTGACGCTGCTGTTTGGCTTAGCGAGCAGGAATCCGGCAGAATTTTCAGGGGGTGATTTCATGATTGAAGAAAAGTCGCAGGAACTGTTTGCCGCATCGCAGGAGCTTATTCCCGGAGGGGTTAACAGTCCGGTAAGAGCCTTTCGCAGTGTTAACCGCATACCCAGATTTATCGCTCATGCCAAGGGAGACAGGATTACGGATGTGGACAATAATGAATATATCGATTATGTCTGTTCCTGGGGGCCGGCAATCCTGGGACATGCTCCGGTTTTTGTTCTGAATGCGGTACACCGGGCTGTTGACGAAGGGCTGAGCTTTGGTGCTCCTACCGCAAGGGAGCTTGAACTGGCACGGCTGGTGTGCGGCATGATGCCTCATGTTGCATCGCTGCGTCTGGTAAATTCAGGTACTGAGGCAGTAATGAGTGCCGTCAGGCTGGCCCGGGGATTTACCGGTAAAAATAAAATTCTGAAATTCCGGGGCTGTTACCACGGACACAGCGATGCCATGCTGGTTAAGGCCGGCTCCGGTTCCATAACCTCCGGAGTTCCGGACAGTCTCGGGGTTCCGGAGTCTCTGGCAGGGGATACTCTGATAGCGGAGTACAACAGCATTGCATCGGTTGTGTCCGCGTTCGAGAAATTTGGCAATCAGATTGCCGCCGTCATTGTGGAACCGGTTGCGGCAAACATGGGAGTGGTGCTTCCGGAGCCGGGATTTCTGGAAGGTCTGAGAAAAATTACTTCCGACAAATCAGCGCTCCTGATTTTCGATGAGGTGATTACGGGATTCCGCATTGCTGCCGGCGGAGCTTCGGAGTGCTACGGGGTGATTCCCGATCTGGTAACCCTGGGTAAAATCATCGGCGGCGGCATGCCTGTCGGTGCCTATGGCGGGAGAAAGGATATCATGGAGATGGTTTCTCCCCTGGGCAAGGTTTATCAGGCCGGCACTCTGTCGGGGAATCCTGTGGCCACGGCAGCAGGTATCGCCACACTGTCATGGCTGAAAAATCATTCGGAGCTTTACCAGGAACTGGAGGAGAAGGGGGCACTTATCGAAGCAAGCCTCAGGAAGCGATTCGGTGACACTGCTGCGGTTAATCGTAGGGGATCTCTTCTCAGTGTGTTTTTCCGACCCGGGAGTGTTTCCTGTTATGAGGATGCTGTATCCTCCGATACTTCAAGGTTCAACAGGTTCTTCAGCTACATGCTGGATCACGGAGTGTACCTAGCACCGTCCCAGTTTGAGGCCTGGTTTATATCCGCCGCCCATACAGCGGAGGACATTCGCAGAACCTGCGATCTCATTGAAGACTTTGAGGAATGAATAAGAGGTCACTCGCGGAGCACGGCCGGGATTGTGCCCCGGTATCATGTTCTCACCGGAATTACCGGTGCACCCATTACCGGAGCGGTCATGATTTCTGATCGTTTCCTGATTTTTTTGGACGCTGTTTTTCGAAATCCCCGGTTCTGAAAGAATATCTCTGTCCGGCAGCCCGTTACGGGGATACCTGTTGGGTGCTGTTGTTATGTCGTACCCGTAAACCGCACATGAAACACGCCGTTGTTTGAAGTCGGAACCGTCTGTCCTGTTTAGAAGCAAAATTCGTGCCAATAACTGCTTAATTATATCAAACTGAAACTTTTTTTCAATTTTTAAATTCTTACTGTCGTCGCAGATGCTTATAACATAAGGGTTCTGCGATAGTCGGTCCTGAGAAATCCCCAAAACCGCCAGTTGAAAAAAATGTGAGTCATGTTTAAAATTCCAATTACCTACTAAACATATAGGTTATATAGCTTTTAAGAGACGATCCTATAGCGGTAATGCTTTGCGGATTGTCTGTCAACTGACCGAATTATTCTAAAACAGCGCAAGGAGATTAGATATGAATAGCAGCAGAAAATGGAGTTCGAGATTATTGTCCGGTGCAATTGCCCTGGCGGCTTCGGGACTTATATCACTTGCAGGAGCATCTGCACTGGCAGATGAAGTGGAGATTACCAACGTTTCGTATGATCCGACCCGGGAGCTGTACAAGGCATATAACCAGGTATTTTCGGAGCATTATAAAAAGACCAGGGGAATAACTGTAAGCATTACACAGTCCCACGGAGGCTCCGGAAAACAGGCTTTGGAGGTTGCCAATGGTCTGGAAGCCGATGTGGTAACTCTGGCCCTGGAGGGGGATGTGGATGCGGTTCAGAAGGCCGGGCTTATCAAGGAAAACTATGTTAAGGATTTCCCCTTGGATAGTTCTCCGTACACTTCCACTATCGTGTTTCTGGTGCGAAGCGGAAACCCGAAGAATATCAGGGACTGGGATGATCTGATTCGCGATGACGTAAAAATTGTGACCCCCAATCCTAAAACCTCCGGTGGCGCCCGCTGGAATTATCTGGCAGCCTGGTCATTTTTTGAAAACGCCGGGCAGAATGAACAGCAGATTATCGAAAGCATCAGAAAACTTTTCAGCAATGTAGTTGTTCTTGATTCCGGCGCCAGGGGATCTACCACCAGCTTTGTGGAAAACAAGCAGGGGGATGTTCTGGTGGCCTGGGAGAATGAAGCCTTCCTGTCACTTGCTGAATATCCGGGGCAGTATGAAATCGTGGTTCCTTCCCATTCCATTCTCTGCCAGCCGACAGTGGCCATAGTTGATGAAGTGGTGGATAATCGCGGTACCCGGCAGGTAGCCAAAGATTATCTGGACTACCTGTATTCCGACGAGGCTCAGAGAGTGGAAGCCAAATGGTATTACCGGCCTTCCAATGAAAAAATTCTGAAGGAATTTTCATATCTTTCCGATTCAAACGTAATTAAGCAGATTCCCGCAGACGGCAAATGGATTGTTACCAACGTGAAGCTTACCAATATTGCCCACTTCGGAGGCTGGAAGGTTGCAATTGCGAAGCATTTTGCAAACGGAGCCCTGTTTGATTCGATTTACGAGAAGAAATAGTCGTGCTGTAACGGGGGAGTGCAAAGGCATTTCATGATTTTCCGGGAAAGCGAATTGTCGTGTTCCACGCTTCGTTGCCCGGAGTGTTTTGTCATAAAAACGCAGGAACGGGAAAACATTCGGCGCTGATTTAATAATCTTCCCCATGTAAAGCATCTGTCGGATATTCTGCACCGGAAACCGACTCGTGATCCCAGGAGGGATTTATGTCTGGAAAAACTAAAAGCGTAATACCGGGATTCGGTCTGTCATTTGGAATCAGCATGACTATTCTCAGTCTGATAGTGGTTATCCCCCTGTGCTCTCTTGTGGTGTATTCATCGCAGCTGAGTATGGCCGATTTTTGGGAAATCATAACGAGACCGCGCGTTCTGGCAAGCTACAAGGTCAGCCTGACGACATCATTTATTGCTTCGATCATCAATGCTGTAATGGGACTGATCATGGCCTGGGTGCTGGTGCGGTACGAGTTTCCGGGAAAAAGAATTCTTGACGGTATGATAGAGCTTCCGTTTGCCTTGCCTACGGCGGTGGCAGGTATTTCACTGGCCCATCTTACGGTATCGTCAGGCCCGGTGGGGGCTTTATTTGCAAATTTCGGCATTGATATTGCCTATACCTACACCGGTATAACCGTAGCCATGGTGTTTGTCGGAATTCCCTTTGTGGTTCGCAGCATTCAGCCTGTGCTGGAAAAGGTGGAAGGAGAGTATGAAGAGGCAGCCTTCATCATGGGAGCCGGTCGTTTTGAAACCTTCCGGAGAGTGGTTTTTCCTGAAATCAGACCGGCTCTGATTGCGGGATTTACCATGGCCTTTGCCCGTTGCCTTGGGGAGTACGGCAGTGTGGTATTCATTGCCGGGAACAAGCCTTATGAAACTGAAATCGCCCCCCTGATGATTATGAGCGAGCTTCAGGAATTTGACTACCCCGCAGCAACCTCGGTGGCACTTACCATGCTTCTGATGGCCTTTGTTATTCTGTTTGTCAATGCCGTGTTTCAGAGCAGAGCATCTGCCATAGTCGGCGGCATCAGGTAGAAATCGGAGGAGTTCGACTATGAAAAGGGAAGATCCTGCAATTGTTAAGGGGACTCTTATCGGAATTACGACAGCATTTCTGGCGGTGATGCTGGTGCTTCCTCTGGTTTATGTTGTATATACCGCATTTCGTTCCGGACTTGAGGGCTTTCTTGCAGCGGTTACCGACAAATACGCGCTTCATTCGATCTACCTTACAGTGATTGTGACACTGATGGCGGTGGCGGTAAATATCGTCTTCGGACTTTATACGGCATGGGTGCTTACCAAGTTTTCCTTCAGAGGAAAAAGGTTTCTGTCCGCTCTGATAGATTTGCCGCTGACGGTATCTCCGATTATTGCGGGTCTCATATTTGTTCTGACCTTCGGAAGGCAGAGTTTTCTGTATCCTTACCTCAACGAGCTTGGAATAAAGGTGATCTTTGCAGTGCCCGGAATAGTGCTGGCAACGGTTTTTGTAACATTTCCATTTATCTCCCGGGAAATAGTTCCGGTTCTTAATGCCCAGGGACGGGACGAAGATGAAGCTGCGGCACTGATGGGTGCCGGAGCCTTTCAGATATTCCGTGAGATAACTTTTCCCCATATCAAATGGGCTTTTCTGTACGGCGTGGTTTTATGTTCGGCCAGAGCCATGGGGGAATTCGGTGCGGTTTCCGTGCTGTCGGGGCATCTCCGGGGCAAGACTAATACCATGCCTCTCTACATAGAAATCCTGTATCAGGGGTATGACTTCACCGGAGCTTTTGCAGTTTCGTCCATTCTGGTGGTAATGGCCATTCTAATTCTGATTGCCAGAAACATTTTGGAACATCGCAGCAAAAGCAGATATTTGAGATAAGAGATTATTTGAACAGCAGGAGGCTGACACCGGCTGCAAATTCGGAATTACATCAGGAAATATCCGAATTTGCCGACAGGAAGTCAGAAATATTTATGACAGATATCAGAAACAGCGGGGCAGAATCCGGTTTTCCGGATGGCACTGCAAAACGGCAGCCCTATGTGGAGCTCCGTCATATCAACAAGAGCTTTGGCGAATTTAAGGCTTCTGACGATGTGAGCTTTACAGTTGAAAAGGGGAGTCTGGTGGGGCTTTTAGGCCCCAGCGGCAGTGGCAAGACCACCATTCTCAGAATTCTGGCCGGACTTGAAACTGCCGATTCGGGAGAAATCTATATAGACGGAAAGCTGGTGAACAGTATTCCGGCCAGCAAAAGAGGCATTGGATTTGTATTCCAAAGCTATGCCCTTTTTCGCTATATGACAGTATTTGACAATATCGCCTTCGGACTCAGAACCAAAAAGGTGCCCCGGAGCGAAATCGTCGAGAAGGTAAACGGGCTTATCGAACTGGTGGGACTTGCCGGGCTTAACGGCCGTTATCCGAATCAGCTTTCCGGCGGTCAGCGGCAGCGTGTCGCTTTTGCCCGGGCTTTGGCCACAGAGCCTTCCCTGCTGCTTCTTGACGAACCTTTTGCGGCTATTGATGCCAAGGTTCGCAAGGAGCTACGAGCCTGGCTCAAGGAACTGATTCAGCGTGTCGGAATAACCAGTATTTTCGTTACCCACGATCAGAGCGAGGCCATAGAGGTTGCCGATCAGATTATTATCACCAATCACGGCCATATAGAGCGTTCGGGATCTCCCATTGAAATATACAGCAACCCCGAGTCCTCCTTTGTTACCAAGTTTATCGGGCAGCCCACGGTAATAGAGAATCCTGGTGCGTTCAAGGGGTTTTCCGGAATCGGAAATGCCGGAGCCACTGCTGTCCTCAGGCCGGAGTTTATCAGTGTTTCCAGGCTCTCTGAGCCATTCCGCTATGAAATAACGGCGGAGACCGGAATCGTGGAGAATTCGTTCTTCAGGGGAGGGGACTTCGAATTGCGGGTGCGGGTGAACGATCAGGTGCTGACAGTTAACCGTCCCATCACGGAGGAACGTATTCTGCCGGGAGAGAAAGTCAGAATTTTTATCCGGAGCCTCTATCTTCTTGACGGAGACAAGGCCGTTACCGTGCTCAATGACAGCCTTACCGGCAATGATTCGATTTGCATATAGTCTTATGCCATCTGGAAAAGTCATGATGAATCTTAAAACAGAATACATAACAGCGGATTTGCTGATTGTGGGAGGCGGAACCGCCGGCTGCTATGCGGCTAGGGTGCTCTCCCTGTTAAATCCTGATATCGGGGTTGTCATTGCCGAGAAGGCTAATGTGAAAAGATCCGGATGCCTTGCCGCAGGAGTCAATGCACTTAACGCCTATATTACTGAAGGGCATACGCCGGAGGATTATGTTGTCTATGCCGCCGATGATGCGGGTGGTATTGTCAGGGGGGATCTTCTTCTTTCCATAGCCCGGGAACTTAACGGTGTAACCAGTGATCTGGAATCGCTGGGACTTGTTATCCTCAGGGATGAGAACGGAAAGTATGTCTCCCGTGGCTGGCGCAACATCAAGATAAACGGCGAAAATATCAAGCCACTTCTTGCCTCAGCAGCGGCTCGTCCCAATGTCCGCATATTCAATAATGTGAATATTACCGACCTTTTGTGGACCGACAGTCCGGATGGAGAAGGCCGACCGATCCGCAAAATCAGAGGAGCGGCAGGTTTTGACGTTCTTTCGGAAAAAGCCTATGTATTCCGGGCTCGGGCCGTTCTTATAGCCACTGGTGGCGCAGCAGGTCTTTACCGTCCGAATAATCCGGGATTCTCCAGGCACAAGATGTGGTATCCACCGTTCAATACCGGTGCCGGATATGCCATGGGTATCAGAGCAGGTGCGGAAATGACCACCTTTGAGATGCGGTTTATTGCTCTTCGCTGCAAGGATACCATCGCTCCTACCGGAACCATTGCGCAGGGAGTCGGAGCTAGACAGGTGAATTCCAGACACGAAATCTATGAACATAAGTACGGTCTGAGGACCTCTGAACGTCTTTGGGGAACCGTTACCGAAAAATCTCTCGGCAACGGGCCGTGTTATTTGCAGACCAGGGGAATTGACAAAACTGCTGAAGAGGATCTCCTGCGGGCCTATCTCAACATGGCTCCGTCCCAGACCCTGAAATGGCTGGAAAACGGCATGGGGCCTTCCGAAGAGAATGTGGAAATCGAGGGAACGGAACCCTACATTGTCGGGGGACATACTGCCAGCGGCTACTGGACGGATACGGAGCGTCGTACCACCATTGCCGGACTTTATGCGGCCGGTGACGTGGCCGGGGGGGCTCCCCAGAAATATGTGACCGGAGCTTTGGCCGAAGCCAAAATCGTCGCGGAAACGATAAACGGTGATCTGGCATTCCCCGGGGATGCTGAGTGCTCTTCCGAAAGCGAAGATCGCGCTCTGGCCGAAAGAACTGCCGGGATCATTGATACCTATCGCCGTCATCTGTCAGATGCAACTGCCGTATTTTCTGCAGGGGAGATCGAAGAAGCTATGCAGAAGGTAATGGATCAGTATGCCGGCGGCATCAGCAGCGGATATCAATACTCACTGGCGGGACTCCGGGTTGCCAGGGAACGAATTGCCGGACTGGTTCCCCTGGCCGAAAATCTCAGAGCATCCTCCATGTACGAACTTTTGCAGATTTACGAGGTTAAGGAAAGGCTTACGGTATGTCAGGCTCTTTTGGCTCATTTGGAGGCGAGACGGGAAACCAGATGGCATTCATTTCAGGAAAATGCCGATTATCCGGAAAGAAACGATGAATTCCGCAAGTATGTAAATTCCCGGTATGAGAACGGCGAGTTCCATATTATTTTCCGGCCGCTGATAGATGCAGGAGAAAGATATGAGCATCAGAATTGACAAAAGCAAATGCACAGGCTGCGGAGCCTGCACCAGAGTTTGTCCCGGAAACCTTCTTCAGATTAAGGAGGGCAATGAGGGCAGAAAGTGCAGCATTCGTTGCTCACAGGACTGCTGGGGATGCTGTTCCTGCCTTAAGGAGTGCCGTTTTCAGGCACTGCAGTTTTTTCTGGGTGCCGATATCGGAGGACGGGGAGCCATAATGACATTCAGAAAGACCAGGGGACTTAATGAGTGGGAAGTAACACTGCCCTCCGGAGAGAGGAAAATTGTGGATATTGATCCCGGGAGTGCCAACAAGTACTGATATTATCTTCGGGATCAGGAGCACGGCGGAACAGTTTATCGATTTTTAAAAGGAGCTCTGTGAAATGAATGATTTGACGCATTTGGACAAACTGGAAGCTGAAGCCATATACATCATAAGAGAAGTTGCGGCCGAGTGCGAAAAGCCTGTGATGCTTTATTCCATCGGGAAGGACAGTTCTGTTCTGATGCACCTGGCTTTAAAAGCTTTTTATCCGGAAAAGCCGCCTTTTCCGTTTCTTCATGTGGATACAACGTGGAAATTCCGGGAAATGATTCGATTTCGGGATGAGACTGCTAAAAAGAACGGAATTCAGCTTTTGGTCTATACAAACCAGGATGGGGTGGCCAAAGGGATCAATCCTTTTGATCACGGGGCGGCCTATACCGATATCATGAAAACGCAGGCATTAAAGCAGGCTTTGGTCAAATACGGTTTTACGGCAGCCTTTGGCGGGGCCCGCCGGGATGAGGAAAAATCGCGGGCCAAGGAAAGAATATTCTCCTTCAGGAACAGGGACAACGCCTGGAATCCCAAAAATCAGCGACCGGAGATGTGGAAGCTTTACAATACCCGTATCGAAAAGGGGGAAAGCATCAGAGTGTTTCCGATATCCAACTGGACGGAAAGCGATGTATGGCAGTACATCAAACGGGAAAAAATCAGCATTGTGCCGCTTTATTTTGCAGATGTCCGGCCGGTGATCGAAAGGGACGGCAATCTGATTATGGTTGATGACGATCGGCTGAAGCTGCGACCCGGAGAGCATGTCGAGTACCGCAGGGTAAGATTCCGCACTCTCGGCTGCTATCCCCTTACCGGAGCAATGGAATCCGATGCCGTCACCCTGGATGAAATTATCAGGGAAACCGGCGAGGCCAGATTATCAGAAAGAAGCAGCAGGGTTATTGACCATGAAGCTCAGGGCAGTATGGAAAAAAGAAAGAGAGAGGGATACTTCTAAGATGACAGAATCAACGGACCTTCAGAGACCTTTGCTGAAATTTATTACCTGTGGAAGTGTTGATGACGGCAAATCGACACTTATCGGAAATATACTTTACAACTCAAAGCTTCTGTACAAAGACCAGGTGGAGGCTCTGAAGACAGAATCGCTTAACGGATCCTGCGACGGGGAGCTGGACTACTCTCTGCTGCTGGACGGGCTTCTGGCGGAACGGGAGCAGGGGATCACCATTGATGTGGCCTATCGCTATTTTTCAACCAGAAAAAGAAGCTTCATAGTTGCCGACACCCCCGGGCATGAGGAATATACCCGGAATATGGCGGTGGGGGCCTCATATGCTGACCTTGCCATTATTCTGATAGATGCCTCCAAAGGCGTTCTTGTGCAGACCAGACGTCATGCCAGAATCTGCGCCCTTATGGGAATCCGGCATTTTGTTTTTGCCGTAAACAAGATGGACCTTGTCGGTTTTAATGAGGATAGATTCAATACAATCACTGAAGAGCTGGCAAAGCTGGGGAACGAGCTGTCATTTCAGGAATATACGGCCATTCCGCTTTCCGCCAGGGCCGGGGACAATGTTATCGTAAGTTCCGGACGCACCCCGTGGTATCAGGGGAAGGCGCTTTTGGAATATCTTGAAGATGTTGACACCTCAAAAGACAGTTCCGAGAAGGGATTCTTAATGCCGATACAAAGAGTATGCCGTCCCAATCAGTTTTTTCGGGGTTTTCAGGGGCAGATTGAGTCCGGATCTTTGCAGGTCGGGGATGAGCTCAGGGTTATTCCGGGTGGAGAGAGGGCCCGGGTAAAGCAGATTTGTTCAGGGTTTAACGATATTTCCCGGGCTTTTTCCGGCATGCCGGTCACTGTCTGTCTTGATCGGGAGGTTGACGTGTCTCGAGGATCGGTATTTGCCGCCGGAGACGACTCGGATACCGTAAAAGCAGCCCGGGAGGTTTTGGGAACCGTTCTCTGGACTGACGATGAACAGTTCAGTTTCAGCAAGGACTACCTGATGAAGATCGGGACAGCCATGATCTCTGTTCGGATAAAAACCCTGGAATATGCGGTGAACGTGAACACCGGAGAACATGTTACGGCGGAAGTACTTTCCAAAAATGAAATTGCCGTGTGCCGGATTTCGTTTATTGATTCTGTTGCGGTTAGTGAATTCAGAAACCACAGGGCTCTCGGCGAATTCATTCTGATAGACAGGGTTACCAATATGACGGCTGCGTGCGGTGTTATTAATGCGATTGACAGTGCTGAAAACCATGAATACAGTTCCATGGAGGCACGTCGTCATATGCTGAGGCAGAAGCCGGGAGTGTTCGTCTTTCACTCGGGGAAGGGAGCAGAGAACAGAGAGAGACAGATAAAGCTGGCCGGTGATGCGGAGCGGAAGCTTTTGGGGCTGGGGCGACTGTCTTATTTTTGCCGGAATCCGGATACGAAAACGTTCCAGAATACAGTGAGAGCTTTGGCTGAATCCGGAATTATTGTTCTGGCTGTGGCCGATATGCCTGAAAGTATTTTAGGATGGCAGGAGATTTCCCCGGAACAGGAGGAATCCGGTATCGATGCCATTGTAAAATTCATTGTTGAGCTTACGGCAGATGAAAATACCTGACCTGAGATTTTGAAATATCTTCTGTCTGAAGCTTTTTCAGACACGACATGGGCCGGCTCCGCGTTTCTTAAGGAACCGGATCCGGACGAGTTGATGACAGCCGTTATGTCCGGGACGGGGTTCAGCTGTCGTTTTAAGCACTTCATATCAACTTCATATTTTTTCCGATTTTTCTTGAATTTCCGCAGATCCGGCTTTATGTAAAAATCACAAAGAAAGTTTTTCCGGAAATCCGCCATGACCAGATCCAGAATTGACAAACTGTCCCCGGAAGCCAGAAAGGTATATCTCTGGATGAAAACCCTTCGGACCGGTTATGTTGTTCTGGTTTTGTTTGCACTACAACCTTCCCAAATTAGTGGAACTATACCACCCCTAAAATGAGCAAAACTTGCTAGTTGAGTAGTTCTTGCTCTCAT
>Ga0310695_10005409_pt1 | contig 22285 bp, 21 predicted proteins | sample RumenRJG_04DNA_FD_203882 | JGI IMG/M metagenome (GOLD analysis project Ga0310695, IMG submission 203882) | Bovine rumen microbial communities from Lethbridge, Alberta, Canada - RJG_04 (v2) (version 2) | ecosystem: Host-associated > Mammals > Digestive system > Stomach > Rumen | place: Canada...
AGACTGATGACTATTTGTTTTACTCTTCGTGGCATGACTCGAAAGCCAAGTTGTCTCAAGAGGCCATTAGGAAACGCCTGAAACTGTATGCGGCAAAGGCTCATGAAATCTGCCCAGATGTGCCGACAGACTTGCACAGTCACCAGTGGAGACATGCGAAGGCCTGTCATTGGCTTGAGGATGGGATCAACATCGTAGAAATCAGCAAACTGCTTGGTCATGAGAGTCTTGAGACAACAATGATATATCAGGAAATCACCAGAGAGAAGCAGATAAGAGCACTTGCTACACTGGACGAGGAAATCTCAAAGGGTACTCCCAAGAAATGGAAACAGCCAAATTCGAAGAACCTCAGGGACTATTTCTGTTTTGTATGACTCAAATTATTATCCCAACTTTTTCAGCGGTCAGGCCGCAATCCGTTGGGCTGTAAGATGGAAAGTTGGGATAATATTTAAGTTGTGATAAGTGTCATTATTATCCAAAGGCATCTCTGGTATGTCAAGATAAGCTGTCAGTTCTTCCTAATGACGGATGACATAGTTCAGAGCCTTGTACATCTGAGAGTTCTGATCATAGTTGAGAATCTCATTCAAGCACCACAGATGGAATGTATCCCACAAGGGACGGGTCAACTCATCACGCAATTCACTAATTCTGGAGCCCTTTGCATCTTCTTTCTTGATAATCTCCTCACGGGTAGCCCGTTCCAAATCCAGGTCACGCTCAGTCTGATCCAGACGGGAGGTCACTCCTGCCATCTGTTCATGCATGTTGGAAAGTCTCTCTTCCAATGCCTGATTCTGACTAACACAGATCTTTGCCATGGTTTACACTTTTATATGGATGTACTGCTCCAGCTGGCTGGCACTGATGTCACCAGGAAGTATCAGGGGCACGCCATTGGGATATACAAGCTTCAGGAATCTTGTGCGCTGCATGTGAGTACTTGGGGACTGTCTAAACTCATCTCCTGTAAGATTTACCTCTGCCAATTGAGGCTGCTTGGTTTGTTTATTGTTGTTCATTGTCGCTAAAACTTTAAAGTGAAATTATCAGCGACCGCTCGGCTTTGCCGCTTATTCGAGCATCGCGAGTTTTAAGAAAGGTACGTACATTATTTTATACGGCAATGACGGGGTTCACCGAACAGTTACATCTTAATAACTGAAAAGATATCTCAAGGAGGCGAGATTTCATGAGGAAATCTTTGCTTTATTTAAGGAGAATATATAACTTTGTAGCGTGAAACGAATAGAAACAAATATAGGAAAATTAATTCCTTACCTTATTTTATTCCTACTCTTACCTTTTTCTGCTTTATATGTGGCAGGTAAGGGCATGATTCTTTTTATCCAAAAAATCTTTCCCAAACAAATCTAACAGGAAAGAATAATCCTGCTTTTATGTAACGCGTCCTAGTATGTGGCTCTTTATGCATCCGGTACAAGAAGCGTAAATTCATTCTGTCAATCCATGCAGGGTAATAATCAATCATATTAGAGGCGGTTTGATGAATGAAGCCCCCACACGTGAAGCCAATTCCTTTGAAACCTGTCTCTTTAACCTTCAGAAGAAACTTTTCTTGAGCAATAGCTCCCATTCCTACTATAAGAAAATCTGGGTTCAACCCTACTATATGTTTTGCCTCCTCAACTTTTTCTTCTTCGTTAGTAAAATAGCCGTTTCTAAAACCAATAATATTGATATCTGGATATCGCTCTTTGTAAATATCTATCGTTTTTTTAACCTGTTCTTGTTTAGATGCTACAATATAAATAGATTTTTGATTCTGTTGTGCATAATCAAATAACTGTGGGGCAACAGACGTCATATCAAAACTTCTTCGAGTTACTCTCTGCCCATACAACAATCTAATGGCAGCAACGAGAATGGATCCGTCTGCAAATATCCCGTCAAATTCAGAAAACAATTTTATATTTTTCAATGCATCAAGATATGAAACAGGATTTAAGAATGTGTAAATACACCCATTCTTCTCAAGAACATCATTGATATTAGATTTTTCTGTTTCTATTATTTTTTTTTCCAATACTTGTTTCATGATTATTATCATAACATAATTAACTCGTCATTCTTTCCATATGTTGCCTCTCTTTACGTTAATGAATATCAATCAAAAGTACATTTTGAATCAAACAATATTATTAGGCTTCTTCACTGATTACAGCATTCATAATAATGTACCACTTGCTAATGACTGCTTCAACCGAAAATTGTTTGGACTTTTCCATTGCATTCTTACCCATTTCTAAACAAATAGAATCATCAGCCATCAGTTTCTTCATCTTCTGAATAGTTATATTCTTATTATATGGTCTTGGCGTAATAAAGCCATTTTTTTCGTCATCTATAATATCATACACCGCTTCATAACTTCCATACACAATAGGAACCACGCCATAAGCCATACTCTCAACAATTACTAATCCGAAACCTTCAAGATCTGATGTCAGCATAAATATTTTTGCCTCTTTATAATACTTAATTGGCGGTTCTTTCTTAAATCCCTCAAATCGAACTCGCTCAATCTTATGCTCTTTAATATAGTTTTGCAACAGGCTTTTATGCGGACCATCACCAACCAAGACTAACTCCCAATCAACGAATTCCTTACTAACTTCCTCCCACGACTCAATTATCCTGTTTACACGTTTATTTTCATAATCCATTCTTCCCACATATAGAACCTGTTTCTTTTTATTAGAAAATGAGAAGTTGTCCAAATTCACATCGATAGTAATTGGATTTCCTATTGCTTCAATCTTACTAGTATCTTTGATTTCAGCATAGTTGACCAGTGGTTCAATAAAAGAGTTTGATAAAAGTATGTAACGTGCATTGTGTTTTACATTATATCTAATGCTCCACTTTACTATATGCTCTTTGAGATAAAGAGCAAGTCGATTTTTTGCCTTACTAAAAATGTTATTTGATAGTTTACATTTATCCTGTGCTTTTATAATTAATTTAGATGTGTAGGGTGAACCATGCAATACTGATATTAATTTACATTTGGTACCCTTAATAGCACTGTTGCATAACATTGTTGTTTTAAATGGCAGCCCCCACTGATTGATAATGATGTCTATTTTGCGATTCAACAATTCTTTACGTAGTTTGCTAATATTAGCACAGGAATAGACCGGATAATCGAGCTTGACAAGTTCTATACCCGAAGAAAGTTTATCCGCAAGCTCTAAATGAGGTTGCTCAAATGATGCAATAGTAACATGGTGCCCATCTGTAACAAATCTATTTGCCAAAACTGTTGTTACCACCTCTACGCCTCCGTATTCAGGAAACACTCTGTATAAAAATAAAATATTCATAACGACGTATTTTTCCAATATCTCACATAATCGACAACCATCATAGTATTGTTAATATCATCAGAAATAGTCCCTGCCCAGTTAAGTATTGCTGTTGATATTATCATCGGACCAATATGCTTGCAAACATTATTGTTAGTTGACCATTTTATCCTGCCATCAAAATAAAAATCAATAGTCTTTTCATTCCAACAAACTCCATAAACATGAAATTTAGAAGACAAATCTATACCCATTTTTAACACCTCTGTAACAGAAGTATGGTATGAATTAGATTCTATACCATAATCATGAACAGTGTAATGAATTTCATCTGGATAATGTACTTCTATAAAATCAATCTCGAATGAATTCTTATTTTCTGCTCTACCTGCAGACATCCAAAAAGAATTATTCACACCAGAAGCTCCAGAAATTCTGAGCCGTGCTTCGTAATATCCATAACCATTGTTCGTTTTACAAGTAATACATCCACTAGTCCACTCTTTTCCACCTCGCTGCTCCTTCTTATTTTTCAGTAACAACTTTCCGTTTTTGATGCTAATATTTTCACGCCATCGGCTGCTTAATATATGCCCCGGAGAAGAATTCTGTGCAATCCACTTCTTTTCAATTGTGGATTCTTTTCTAAAATCATCTGAAAACGACAAGAACCATTTATACTTAGACGCTGGCTGATTTCTTTTCAAATAAGGTTTTTGCGCATTTGTTGACAAAGAAATGAATATCACATATAGAATAACACATCTCATTTGGTTAGTATATTTCTTAAAAACTCAATTTGCTTGTTTTGTAAGTTCCGTAAGACATCTTTGTCTATTTGCACAGGTCTATTCTTCATTTCATTCAAGTCGAGTTTGACGTTCTCAAACAATGCTATTCTCGGACTATCTGAGAATAATTGTGCTTTATTTCCAAATGACAAAGTCGGTATACAGGCATGAACACGATCAGTATAAGTCTCCTTGACATTGTTATATAAGAAAAGGTAATCTAACGGATTCTCAGAAATCATCACGTTTTTCTTTACTAGCGAAAACACTTTTGAATAAGGGAATGGTTTATGATTTGTTTGTACAATATGCCGATTTTCAAGGGTTTCTTGTAATTTCTTCTTTATCGAGTTATGTTTTGGCTCATCAAAATTAAGCACCACATATGGGTCAATTGATGTTGTTACCTTTGGCAGTCTAAGCAGGTTTACAAAGAAAACATTATCGATTCCGTTAAGCACATTATCTGAAAGGCTATTATAATAATCGAATGCCACACTATCTCTTGTACAGATTGCATAAGGCTTAAGTACTTTTAGCCATTCTGTAACTGTTTCAACCTCATTTTTTGTATAATGGTTGCCGCTGGCAGCCCAGAAAATGATTTTGCACCCATTCTTAACTTTCTCCTCAAGCAATTTTCCATAGATGGTGAAAAAAGGAACAGTCAATGTACAACCAGGCACAATAAGATAATCCAAATTCACAATCTTAGCTGGACTAAAGACGTCAACTGTATTAACTGCATTATAAGCTCTGTCATGCATTTTCTTGGCATGCTTCTGCATTACACGAGTCCAAACAAAATTTACCAGTGGATTTTCTTTCAATAGAAAAAAACGGCCTTGAGTCGCTGCAAAATTTGCAAAAGAACTCACTTTTATAATCTCTACCTCTGGTAAAGCTGCCTTTATAGTTGCTTCAGCTCCGTAATCGATAAAGGCATTTCCGATGTTATTAAACACTACTGATGTAAACAATCCTACTGAAGGATATGCTTTGTTGTTAATAATATTCATACTCTAATATTAAATTTGGATATAATAATTATAATTGGGAGGATTTTGAAAAAAGTGCAACATTCTATTACTGTCTAAAGAAATATCCTTCTAACCTTCCCTTTAGCAAGAAATAAGATTTCTTGCATTTAAAGCTGTCTATAAATAGATAAATAAAAATACCAGCAAGCGGGCGCAAAAAAGAACGCAGTTTATATGTAAACGGCAAACTGTGTTTTTTTAGGACATAGCCCGCACCACGTGCATAGTAATAGTTTTTTTGCAGGTAATTATCGAAGTTTTGTTTTTTTGCCAAAGGATGTCTTACCGTAATCTCTGGTGCATATAGGATTTTAAAACCAGGATGCCGTTCCATATAACAAAGTAAATAATCTGTTTCTTCGCCACTTAATAGTTTATGAGCAGATCCTACACCTATATTTTCATCAAACAAAAGATTTTTATCGTGTCTTAAAAACATCGAAATTGACAATGCACCACAGTGTTTGGTATAAGTGAGCCATTGCTTCTTTGACGGAAATTTGTTAATAAAAAGACCTTCTTCATTTTTTGCAGAAATTACAACTCCGTCTATCTCATCTGTAAGCAAATTGCTCAACATTGAGAATGTATCATCATCATACCATGCATCATCATCTCCAAAACATATTATTTCATTTGAAACAAACGGTAATGCACAGTTTCTGGCCTCAGATAAAGAACATTTATGATATTTAATGTAATGATAATCAACCCTTTTATCCAATTTATCAAGAATACCAGCATTCTCTGCTTGGTCAACAAAGATTATTTGCAACTTAGATAGGTCGAAATTCTTTTGCTCATTAATTGAACGAACAAATCTTGCAAGTTCTACTTTGCGATCAATAGAAGTAAGAATAATGGAAAAAGTCATGATAACTTCTGTTTTTTATGATTAATATATCTATTCAAAATATCTCGATAGCGTAACCCAAGCTTTTGACAAATTGTTCTTTCTGCTTTTACATACCATGGCAACCATGAACCAGAGAATTGATGTATAGAATATGTGTTATCTGTAATTTTCAATAATCCTGTAGCGTAAGAGCGAGGGCTGAAATAATCAGACGAAAGCACAGGAACACAGTTCGAAGGAATAATATCTGCTCCATTTATTTCGACGATTCTATACTTATTTGAAAATATTGTCTTCATGATCTGAGGTATTGGAATCATATTTAGTGTACCATCCTCATTTACAAATGGCTTGTCTTTATAATAGTCCAAGCAGGCCTTTATCCATTTACTACCTTTTTCCGCCCCCATTGTGGCAGCCTCAATAGTACAGCCATTAGCCTCGTAGCAAAACATTGCGGGCAGAGATAATAATGGATTATACGATTTCAGCACCTCAACATCCATATCCAAATATATTCCCCCCATTGTATAAAGAGCATACAATCTAATATAATCTGCGGCAAAAGCATACTTCTTCTTCTCAAAAGCTTGTTTCACCCATAAAGATTGATCTTTAGGGAATCTGGAAAAATCCCATTTTACAAACTCATATTCTGGAAGATTTTTTTTCCAAGATTCCATATAAACAACCATATCCTTAGGAATAGGGTCATTGCTTAACCAGCAATAGTGAATAATCTTTGGTATCATAATATTTGTTATATTTAATTGTGCTTCGATAATTACTAAAAACAGTAAATGACAATCTTAAACGGAACAATACTAATCCTGTATTCATACTATATGCTCTATATGTTTTTGTTTGTTTTCTATCCCAAAAGGATAACATACGAGAGCTATAAAAATGAAAATTCCAATATAACCTTCTTTTGTCGCTATACTATTGAATGAGGAAATACAGATAAAAAATGAAATTGGGATAAACAGTCTTACAAATCTATCATAAGGTTGCATAACTTTCTTTATTAAGAAAAAATAAAGAGTAATTATCATCATTTCAAATAGTAACCCAAATCGCATTAAGAATATTATCCAACAGTTTTCGTTAATAATTTTTAGGCCTGCAGAAATATAGAGACTCTCTACATCCGTGTCTGTTATTCCAAAGACAAAATCCTTAATCGAGAAAAAATCAAATATTTCAAGAATCTGCAAACGAGCTTCTGCACTACCATCATCATCTTCCATACCCAGAAGCAATCTTCCAGCAATGTTAAATTTAAATACCGCAATTAATCCTACAATTAATATCATAATGGATAAACTTAACAATCTCCTTTTTGTTTTCAATGAAAGGATATTGTCTGATGTAAGATTGTAAATGACAAAAAAGATAAAACAGAGGGAATTATAGAAAATAAAGAATCTACTATTATAGCAAAAAAAGGCCATCATCCCTACGGTATACAACTTAAGCCTTTTTTCAATTGTTTGATTTTTATCAAATAAAATAAATATCATAATAGTAGTCATTACTAATGAATTTGCCAATCTATGACCAAACAGTGACGAACTTGAGAAACTTTGAACTTCATCGAACATACTAACCTCACCATCGTATACAAAAGGTATTGCATTAAATAATAATATCCTTTCAAAAACAGCCCACACAGCATTAATTAAAAAAAATGTAGTTACAATCTTTTTAAGACGTAGACGTAATTTAACATCATTAAGAAAACTACTCTGCCTAAAAACTGAAACTATAAATACAGGTAACACCAAGCTATTTAAAAACATTGGGAAATCAACCTCTCTTTTTGTTGACTTATTAAATATAGCCAACACAACAAAAACTAATAAAAGACTTAAAGAAATATAATTATTACGTTTAAAAGCACTCTTTATATTTTTAAAAAACAAAAGAAATGCAAAATAAAATGCAGGTAGGATATGAAATAAAATAAAGTCAGGCAAAAATGACGTTAACAGATTTTGCCCAATAAACATAAGTAGAATTGTAAAAACAATCGCATCGTTCTTTATATTGCTATTTTTCATACATCTTTCGTGTTGTTATAGATACTGATTAAGCATTTGTTTCCCCATTCAGTCTATGCCAAACTTTTGTAATTAATGAGTGTAACATTAATTTTTCCTTACGATCAAGCATTATGAATATTATGATACACCCAAATAGAAAATTAGCGCTTAACGAAACTGCTAAAACGATAATTGGATGATATGGCATAGTATTAAAAGGAAGACAAGAAAAAATGCAGAAAAAAGAAACTATAAAAAAACAAGGACTAATAACCTTCTTTGCATAGATGAATAATTCCAACCCAACTTGGGCTTTTACGTCATATACACAATACATCCAATAAAAAAATTGCGTAATAACTAACCACAATATAGCGATGTTTGGATTAGGAAGAATCAGTAACGACAAATACGAAAAAGGTAATGCCAATAGAGTAATAAGACGACCATATACTTGGTTGTATTTGATTACACCTGTTGCATTTGCTACTACCCAAAGTGGACTTGCCAAAGTGCCAATCAACGTTTCTATCATTACAAGAATTGTAAAACTAGATGTATATTCAGGAACACGCCCCAACCATAATTCTAATATTTGCTGCATGTTTGCCATTATCGGAAAAGCAATTATGGCCGCTAGAAAAAAGGAAAAACGACTACTCTTTTCAATAAGCATGAGCATATAGGCATTATCACCCGCACCATATGATTTTATAATTTGAGGTTTAAAAGCAGTCATCAAGCTATCTGTAAATCGAGTTACGATATGCACTACTTGCAAAGAAATTCCTCGAGCAGCATTTACTGCAGGTCCAAAGAACAGATTTAACACAATACTTACACCTTGCTCAGCCCCAGAATAAGCAAAACAACCAAATAGATTGTACCCGATAAACTTCGACATTTCGCCAACAAGAGTTTTATTCCAGTACCATTCAACCTTCGCTTCAGTGAATTTTCTAAAACAATAGAAAAGATAAATAAAAAATGTAACTATTGATACAAGTGCCATCAACATACCATATATAATAAGTCTGTCAGCAGATGTTATAAGAAGCAAATAGACAATTCCTAATTTTACAAACGATTCGAACAATCCAAGATATGCATATATAGACATCTTTTCGCGTGACACAATATCAGCTAAAGGCGTTACTTGTATAAGAGAAAAGAAAACTGATATCAAGGAGAATTGATAAACCCATAATGCCGCATTTCTCCTTTCGAAAGGAACGACCAGTTTTTCACTGACAAACCATAATCCAACGGTTTCACCTACTACTAATACAAGGAAAGAAAATACAAGCAGAATAGAAAAACTCTGCCTAAATGCTATTTCAGCACCTTGGACGTCGTTTTTTCCTATACTAAGGCTTAAATATCTCTGTGCAGCATTAGATAGACTAGACTGAAAAAAACCTATCATAAAAACCACACCCGCAACGACATTATATATGCCAAAGTCAGTTACCCCAAGAACTTGAAGAGTTACTCTAGAAGTATATAAGGAGACAAGCATCATTATCAGCATCCTTATATAAAGTAATGCGGTATTTTTTGCTATACGTTTATTGTTTGCTGCGTTGTCCATTTTTATTTGTATTCATAAACACAGGGAATTCTTGTTGTGACGTCACATTTGTCGATGATTACTCCTATATGGCAATGTGGAATGAGTGAATAGGTTCGAGTGGGATTAACCTCTGATCTCTTAATCATGCCACTCTTTTATTCTCTGCTCTTCGCTAAGCTGGCAAATAAGCAAGGTGTTATTGTGTTCTGCTACGATGCAGTCTTTTAGGCCTTGAATGACCACCGGTTTGTCGTTTGGCATTCGTACCATACAACCTGTACTCTCAACCATTTTCACGTTGTTGCCAATAACAGCATTGCTGTTGTCGTCTTGCTGTGTCAGAGCATGAAGCGAGCCCCATGTTCCCAGATCGCTCCATCCATATTCTGCAGGCATCACACAGGCCTTGTCTGTTTTCTCCATCACTGCATAGTCAATAGATATCTTAGGGCATTGTGGGAATAGTTCGTTAACTACTGTCTGTTCCTTTTCCGTGAACATAGCAGGGGTAATCTGATCCATGATGGCTGCTATTTCCGGATTGTACTTCCGTATCTCTTCTACGATGACATCAGCAGACCACATGAACATGCCACTATTCCAAGTAAAACCTCCTTGTTCCAGGTAGCTGATTGCTGTCTTCAAATCTGGCTTCTCACGGAATGATTTCAGTTCATAGATTCCTTCTCCTTGGAATACCTCTTTGCCTTGTTCAATATAGCCATAGCCTGTATTGGGTTCCATCGGTTTCATGCCCATGGTCAGGATGGCTTCCCAGGACTCCAAGAACTTAAAGCCTTTGTTGATATAGTTCTTAAAGGCATTCTTCTTCAGCACCAAATGGTCTGATGGAGCCACAACCATCAAGGCCTCCGGGTCTTCTTTCTGAATCTTCCAACTGACATAAGCGACACATGGGGCTGTATTACGCATACATGGCTCCAAGAGCACATGCTGTGGGTTGATGCCTTGCAGTTGTTCAAGTACCAAGTCTTTATAGTTCTTGGAAGTTACCACCCAGACGTGGTCTATGTCTATAATGCCATCATAACGCTCGAAGGTCTGCTGGATCATCGTCTTGCCACAACCCGTTATGTCCAGGAACTGTTTGGGACATTGTGGTGTGGACATTGGCCAAAAGCGGGATCCAATGCCTCCGGCCATGATTACTAAGTGTTTTGCCATAAATAGTTGATATTATTTCTGTGTAATATGCTAGAATCGAATAACCTTATGAGGAATACTCCTGTCTTTATTGTCAATAAATGCATCCTGTAGTTTTGATGAGCCATTTAAGGGGATGACTTCGTAATCTGCTATCGCGCTGCAGGAATCAGGGTACTTATCTCCCAGCTTTCGCCTATTGGTTCATCAGTAGGTTCTAGTCCCTTGTATGGTCTGAGTTGATTGCCACCCCATACAACGTAGTGGAGGTTGGGTTCGAAAAGAAATGGATATATTTTCACAATTGTCTTTATTTAATAACCCTCTGGATTATTCTTCTGCCAATTCCAACTGTCACGGCACATTTCTTCGATGCCATATTGTGCTTCCCAACCAAGTTCTGCCTTTGCTTTTGCCGGATTACAATAGCATGTTGCGATATCGCCAGGTCTACGAGGTTTGAAAGAATATAGTACTTTAACACCATTGACTTTCTCAAAGGCCTTCACTACATCCAAAACACTATAGCCATGACCTGTGCCAAGATTGTAAATGGCAAGCCCACAATTCTTTTTGATGGCACTTAATGCTGCCACATGGCCTGAAGCCAAGTCACAGACATGGATATAGTCGCGTACTCCAGTGCCATCAGGGGTGTCGTAGTCATTGCCAAAGATGCCTAGTTCCTTTCTTATTCCCACAGCGGTCTGGGTGATGTAGGGCATGAGGTTATTAGGTATGCCATTTGGATTCTCACCAATCATACCGCTCTGATGGGCACCAATAGGATTGAAATAGCGCAGCAGCACCACATTCCACTCTAGATCTGCTTTCTGCACATCCATCAACACTTCTTCGAGCATACTTTTGGTCTGCCCGTAAGGGTTAGTGCAATGACCTTTGGGACATTCCTCTGTGATAGGAATGATAGCTGGGTCACCATAGACCGTAGCAGAGCTACTGAAAATAATATTCTTGCAGTTATGCTGGCGCATCACATCCAAGAGGATGAAAGTGCCAGTCATGTTGTTATGATAGTACTCCAAAGGCTTCGCAACAGACTCACCAACAGCCTTTAGGCCTGCAAAGTGGATGACTGCATCAAACTTATTCTCATCAAACACTTTAGAGAGTGCATCCCTATCACGCACATCAACCTCATAGAAAGGAATCTCCTTTCCAATAATCTTTGCGACACGCCGTAAAGATTCCGGATTGCTGTTCACAAGGTTATCAACAACAACAACGCTGTGACCAGCTTTGTCAAGTTCAATAATGGTATGGCTACCAATATAGCCAGCACCACCTGTTAAAAGTATATTCATTGTAGAAACAAATGTATTCTGTTTATTATGGGCACTATTATAATCCCGTTTTGAATCAAGCAAGGAGCCGATAAGAATGTTGGAGTTGCTCATAAACCATGAATCATATCAACTCGCTTGCCTGTTTATCGATTTCTAACTGCCAGGGGGACAGGAATATGACACTGTTGTAACATGTTGTATCAGGGATTATAATACTCTATCTAATAATCTGGGCAGGATTAACCTATCTACGCAAGCAATCTCGCATTATTTTCATTTGAATTGATTCACTCTCCGATATTTTTCATCCAGAGCCATCAAAGCCTCAAATTTCTCCTTTCTCTCAATAGGAAGATCGCCTTTCGACATGAGTTTGATGTTTCTGCGAAGCCAATGCCACAGCAATCGCTCCTCGGCATAGTATTTTGATGGACGGCGGTGGTTGGTTGCAATGAATGCCATCACCTGCTCGTACTGCATCTGCCAGCGTTCGGATTGGGTCATTAGGAATACTTGTGACTTTTACGCTTTTGTTATATTTTCAATATGCAGATTCATATCTATAACGCCTTTTACTACTGTTTTGGGAAATCTCTGGGCGCATACCAACAATTATCAGAAGCTTCAGCTTCCCATTCTCTTTAAATTTAGCTATTATATTGTATATTCTTATTTCAAAAATGTAATCAGCAGAGGCTTTACTTAGACAACCTTAACTAAATTGATTAGTCTTCTCTTGCTATCATTTCTTTGAATTCGCGCATGCATTCTTCACAATAACCGTCACTGTTGAGAACTTTCCATTCACCACAACGGACGCAAGAATCGTGCTCTTGAATCTCTATTTTATCATCTAGACGCATAGGACGAATAACATAACCATCTTTAGCTTCTATTTCTGTATCATTAACAGAACCTGCAGGATACTCATATACATGGAGATCTATATCTATTTCATTATCGCAATCAGGACACATAATATACTCGTGAGAAGTGTATTCCACCTCCGTGCCCATATCGCGTTCTGTCCATCCATCATCCTCAAAATCAAGATTGAGATCATCTGCCCCTATTTTAAACAATTTGCCACATTTACCGCAACAAATAATCATTTCGTCCTGGGTTAGCCCCCTCTCCAAGGCTCTAAGGTCAAGAGCATGTTTCACCTGATCCAAGCCCTTGAAGATTTCTTTCATATCAGGATCTATTATTCTCTTTTCCATTGCTTTGATAAAATCAAGCATCGGATAAATCCAAATGTCATATCCTGTTTCATCGATAAACTCGCGAATCATTTCATGGCGAGGGGTATAACATCCACTCTTTTTATCATCTACATATATTTCTTTGAAATCATCGCAGACATATATGACTGGCTTTGAAACCGATTGAGCCTGTTGTAATATCTCCTTCCAAATTATCAGGTCACCATATTTTTGAGTTCCTGCCTTTTTCGGCGCATCCATGTAACCAGGAGGGATGAGATTTCTGTACCTTAGCTCACCCTCTTCGATTATTGACATTACCTCATTAAAAGCATAAGGTTTACCAATAGACATTTGGGATAATTGGTTGAATAAGATATCATCATCCTTTACATGTTGGAGTTCTACCTTCCTTTTGTCATGTTGATCTTTTACTGTTTCCTTTATTTTTAGGAAAGCAGCTTCTATATCCTTTTTACGAGTAGTGATTTCATCTGCAGCGTCCTTATCAAGATAAGGATGATAATAAGGAGCTTGAACATTCTTGGAAAGATAATTATCGATTTCCATCAAAATTCGATTTGAGGTAAAATCAGGATTCTGATATTTCTCCTCAATAGGATTTGTTATAAATTTAGCCCTATTCTTCTGATATTCAAACATCACCTGAGCAGGCAGCCAACACCTATCACTAAGATGCTGAAATATTGCCACCATCGTTTCCTTAGCATCTTCTTTCAAAAAATAAAGATCGCCAATAGATGATGTATCAAACACGATAATAGCATCTTTCCATAGAGCTTCCTCGCGCTTGTCGGTCATACAGAATATATCATATATCTTCGAATCCATTTTGTCAACTATCTAAAAATGTATTATCTTAGAAACCAAAGAACTTTCTTATCTATTTATTCTAGGTTTACCAGGACTTGCATAATGTCCTCTTTCCGATTGCACAGTATCAACTCTCTTTGATGATAGTATCCATTCTGCAAGATTCCACCTTTCTTTGCCCAAATAGAACCTGCAGCTATCAGACCGGAACACATGACCTACATAGGGTAGCTGTGCGACAACGTCTTCAGTGATTTTGGGATAAGCTACAAGCTGATAAACGCTAGAGAGATTCCTGGCATTATACATATCTTGAGTTGAGTATTCCGTTAACCTATCGAATGACCAAAAACCTCTTCTTGCCATCTCTACAAAACTATAAGCATAAACTTTCAGATGGAATGGCAGATCGACTCTATCATTAAACTGGTTATAGTGCTCTGTTTGTAAGAAACCAGATTCCGCAACGTCCTCCTCCAGAGGGAAATCCTCCGCATTAAGCTGATTCAAATAGTCCATATTCAGTTCATAATCAAACTGAAGGGGAAGAGCGAATGCCGCATTCTGGGATTCTTGAATGAATGCCATTGAACCGAGTTTGTCTGGCATAACTCCACCATTGGAGGCAATATGAATCGGCATTTCTTTCTCCATGGTTTGCATGACAAAGAAGTAATCTATATCGTGAGTTACCTGATAATCTATGCTGTACATTACGGTTCAGTAAATAAATCTCTACAAACTTCACACATCCGCTCGCGCTTCAAAGTTCTTGTCCGCACAGGATGAGCAAACGTCAGACTTTTCAAATCTGCAGGCTTGCTATTCCCCATGGTATGAAGAATTTGATTAGCTGCATTATCCTCAGCGCAAGTGCCCACGAACCACTTCACTTCAGAAGTGTATCCATATTTATTATTGGGCTTCCTATGCTTTTTGAACACGATACGAGGTATCTTTTTATCTCCACGACTGAATTTCCTAAGTTTAATGAGCAAAAGCTTGTCCATGGGATATATAATATATTCACGTTCCTTCTTCCCTTTCTTCCCACTAAACCCATATTTCTCAACGCCACCGTACTTGCAACCTGCAGCCATACTAGGCAAGTCATATCCCTTACCCCTATATCCCACAGCCCAGTCAGCCTCCAAATCCTTTTTCAGCTTAACTACAGCCTTATACAAACCAGTTTGCAAGTTGTTCGCCATATCTTATAAGATTTATCTGATATATGAAGGATAGCCGTAATCCTCATAGCATTCGCTCTGCAGAATTTCTTTATGTCCCCCTGCCAGCAAAGCCTGTGATTCTACATCTATAACATGTTTCAGTATCGTCTCATAAATCCATTGCGTCGTGTACTCAGGACTATACATGTCATCAAAGTAGCAATAGTGCTCATCTTCTACAAAGTGCTTGCACATCGACTTCAACAACTGGAGATACATCGTCACCGCCTGCTTATACAGCCCAGCATCCAGTGCCTCCTTGATGAAATCCGCCTCGACATTCATCAGGCTTGCAATCTCATCGCAGTCCTGATCAATGTTATCGGGATTAAATATCGCTTCGTATCGTGGATTAAGTTGAATCATCGTCTATAAATGTTTTCAACACTTATATATAATAATTTACCATTCTTTTAATAGCCATTCATTAGTTTGAGCATCTGGAGTATAGTTGGCCACCTCCGATTTTGAATATCCTGCGTCCTTAAGTCGTTTAATCACCATTTTTCGCATTTTCTTGCATCTGTCCCAAAACGCAAAAAACAAGTGTTCTGTATATGGTTCTACTCTATACCATAGGTTATAATCCAACTTATCTTGTGCCAAAAGAGCGTGAATCGGATAAAATGCCTGACGCAAGTATATAAGAGCTTCTTTGTCCTGCCAATGGAAAGATAGTCTGTACATAAATACAAAATATTGAATAGAATCTTTCTCATTAAGCAAATTAGAGAGAGGCATCCATATTTTACTTCCTCTATTCCTAACCAAAGGACTCACCTCATCTATTGAGTTTATCAACACATATGCTATATCATTATTAATGGACGACGTCTTTGAAAGCCATGTAAGAATAACTTCTGGATAGGATTCGGTTTCTTTAGATACTGACACTTGAGACTGATGTTCTGTGCAATTAAGATAATCAAGATACTCAGCCACACATAACTCATCGTGTGAAAAGATCATTTGTGCAAGTTCTCTCGCAATAATCACTTTTTGTTCCAGCATGGTTTTCAGCAGTTCTCTCCAGTGCTTAAAAGCATTGACCATTTTCTTGTCTGAGAATACCGACAATGTTGACTGGAGTTCTTCTTTGGTAAAGTCTGCCCACACAATCTGATTGAGTAGTTCAGGGCTACTACAAATGATAGTCTGGAAGAATGCTTTATCTGATTTTCTTAAACCTGCTATTTCTGCATAGCTGATGTACCTCTCCACCTCATTAACCGTCTGTATACCCCATTCGTTCAGTTCTTCTGCGGTATATAACTGTTTTAGTAACTGCAAGAACTGATCAGTTGACAGGTCACGTAAGCGTTTACCATATTCAACCTGTTCCTCCGTGAACGAAGCGACATTAACTGTAGAAATAGTATATAAGAAATTCTCTTCTCCACCAAAGTCTCTTGCCACAGAGGGCTGGAAGACAGCAGACTTAAAGACTTTACCTTCTTGCTGATTGGGGAAGGTCTTTGACAATGTGTTGATTATCTCCAGCAATACCTGTTGTTTCTCCTCCTCATCCTTGCAAGTCCTGTTTATCAGGACAACCACGCTCAAGAAGCCTGAAAGCATCTCAACACTATCACCAAGTTCATCTTGATAGTGTCGTATCAAGTTTGCCAACTGCGGTCTATTGTTAACGACACTGATACCCACGAGTTGTGACCAAGGTGCAGTTGTTCTATTTGACAGATACTTTACCGCATTACCGTCGTGTGTCACAAACTGGAGAGACAAATACTTGCCATCATATGCACGAGGGGAGGCTGTTCCTGAACAAATGGATTTATTCTTCATTATCTCGGTGGGCAGATAGTTGAGCAAAGTCAGCAATAGTTCCTGACTTTGCTGTGATGTAAACTCCGACAGGATGAATGAAGGTGTAGTTGATAACAGACTTTCATACACCTCTGCCGCCCTATTCTCTCCTATATCAGACAAATGCGTAGCAGCCTCCTTGGCATCTTCTACAAATGCACGTGGTGTCGAATAGCTCTCGAAGTTTTCTGTCAGCGGTACCTCAAAGAGGTAAAGCAGATTGCAGAAATCTGTTATCTTAATTAAATCATCCTTATGTATAAGTAAGCTATGTGTCCAAACACATCCAGGGCGGCGCATACCATCAGCATACCAAGTCATTGCCACAACGTAGTACGGGCTTTCATCCAGCGGATACGCTGTGATATAGTCGCGCTCGTTGTTAATACCCACATACTCAGACCAATCGCTAAGTGTAGCGATCTTGTCCATGTCGTGTGTGGATGGCAAGACTATACTCCCTTGGATATAGTTATGTCCAAGTTTGTATCCATGAAGCATCTGATGCAATGTTATCATAGCCTTTTAATCTTCAAGTAGCCAAGCCAGCGGCTTGGTAATGTCGTAATCCTTGTCAGTGCCAGATGATATATAGGCACGTTTGCCTGCGTCTGTCAGTTCACTGACTACATCTTCGGTCAGTTCTCCACGTTGTTCATAATTCAAGCCTTGAGCACTGATACCGAAATATTTGACATTTGAGAAATGATGCTTAACGTAAGTATAGAAGAAAAGATGTCCCTTCTCTATCCATTTTTGAACCGTCATATTTTTTGCCATCATCAAGTCCCATTTGGAAATACAGAATGCAATCTTAATATCACCTTTCTTTTCACGAATATACTTCAAAAGTTCCACGTTCTGTATCCAAGGTTCTATTTCGTCAACATTGAACGTAGGAGTGGGCTTTCTCTCCGAATTCTCCCTTGGTTCTACTCCAAGTTCCTCGTTGAATTTCTTTTCATTTTCGGTTGGCAAGAAAAATAGAATCCTATCGCATTCCTTTAACCATTTCTCTATTTCAGAAGGTTCTTCATTTTGGAGTATGAGCTTATAGCGTTCACCTTTGAAATCAGGGATGGCAAGTTCAATAATAGAACCTGTATCCCTATGCTTTAAGCTAAATTCCAATTCCATCTGTAGATTTGAACTGCGATTCACAGGTTCCTGCTCCAACCAGTTATTCCCTATGGAATCGAGATACTGCGTATTATCAGGACGTTTATTGAACGTAAGCTGATGGCCTGATGTGCCAGCACGTTCTATCACCCAGAAAGCCGCCATATAGGAAGACTTTCCTGTATCTTGTAAACCCACAACGAGGCATTTCTTTGCTTGGCTCATCTTTTTCAGTTTTTTGACACGGTTTGAATCCAATTATATGATGCAGGAAGAGGCTTTTGCTCTTTCTTACACAGTAGCTCAGAAAACAGTTTAATCAATTGTCCATTTTCTTCACCCACTTGAATACCAAGAGAACTAATCTCAAAGAGATGGTCATCTGATATAGCTATATTATCCTTGACAATATCCACTATCGCTTTCTTTCTTTTGTCAACCGCCTTAATAAAAGCCTTCTTCTTCTCTTCGTCAACTTCGCCAGTTTCAGTCTTTGAAGCATCAATAGCCGCTGATTCCACCATATCGCTCTTATTAAGGGCTACATACACTTCCGCGCCTACGGGAAGCATATCGTTCTCTTTGAATCTGGCCAACAATGACTGGAAGTTCTCTTTATATGAGTTATATGACTTAGCTTTTAGAAGAGGTTCTATATCTGCAAATATAACCAGTTTGTCAGCGTACTTTACTGCTTTCTGCTGTTGAACAATCGTTATATCAGAAATTGCATCCCAGTAAATCTCGCCTGAAAGGTCTGAGATAACAAACATGTGCTGATTATTGCCTTGTTCGTTGCCTAACACCACATTAAGGATACTTCCTGCCTTACGCTGGGTTCTTTGAATCACAGACTGTCCGTCCTCGGACAAAAAGCGTTGATGCACACGGCGTTCAAAGCCCGTAAGTGTATCTGAATCAATGAACGTTTTCTTCAGTAAGCATGGTCTTCTACGAAGTATTGCGAACAAACTGCCAACAAACGTGGTCTTCCCACATTCACTGACTCCAAACAAGGTAATCAGTGTGGGTCGTGAGTCTGAAACAAGATTATTGACATCCGCATCCTTTAGTGAATCGTAACGGTAAGAGCCCTCGATATTCTCTTGCTCTTGCACCTCAGGCTGCGCAGACTTAGTAGCCTCTCCGCCAGTACCGTTCAACTTCAAATCTACAACTTCATTACTCATATTTCTCAGACTTTAAGCGTTCATACAGCAGTTCATAGAAAATGGCAATAGCGAAATTCAGGGGGCTGATACGGCGTGTTCCCAACTCCTCATAATCATTCGCAAGGAGATAGCGGCGGTAAACCGACACACTATCTATGTCATCAATAACTGTATCTGAATTAGCCCGTATTTGGGGCTTAATATTTGCAAAGCTTATTGCAGAGCCTTTCAAGTCCAAACTCTTAAGGGTCTGAACTGAGTTCTCTGCGGTAAAGAGCCATTCTTGTGATGCTATTTCTTCTGCCACTTGGTATGCAAAGGCATAGATGTCCTGATTGTCGGAGGGTTTTCTACCTGCAAACTTCTTTTTAAACTGCTCGCGGTTATAGAATTTGGCAAGTGTCTGTATATCACCAAAAGTATCTTCCACTTCAAAGCCCGTATCTGCCCAAGTGGAATTATCAAATATCTCTTTCGATACTATATCATTTCCGATTAGAGAAGGAATGGCAATATTTTCTTTCCAATAATCCTCTACCGCAGCAAAACTGGCGGGATCTATGGTCTTACTGATAATACCGTCGGCATCATCTGTCTTAGCCTTCATTGCATTACGGAGAGCAAGTGGGAATACCACATTGTCATCTTCATCGCTGTCATTGTCAAGGGCCTCTCCTACAACATAACCAGCAAGGGCGCGATAAACTCTGCTTGGATATTTACGAGCAGTCTGCGTGTTAATGCTCTGCATTAATTCATGAGCAGGAATGTCCAAACAAAGATGAAGTACACAGTCCTCAAACTGTCCTATTTCAATAGACTCAACATACTTTGAACAAGCATCCGTCAAAGCGTCAACAACGCTTTGCTCGTATGGAAATACCAGTACCTCTGTAAGGATGTCTTTTAGATTACGTTCCATATCAATCACCATATTTAGTTAAAGCAGCTCCCAACTTATCAAGCATATCCTTTTTGGAAACAATTGATTTAAAATAAATCACTGCATTCACATAGTCATCCTTATCATCGTCGTATGCTTTAGGATTTATATCGCGAATCACCTCCCTGATATGCTCAGAACTATATAAGCGATATCTAAGTGCATATACCTCATCTGACATTTCTACTGCCGTTTTCATTTTACTAACTTCTTTCTTTTGGTTAGTTGTTCTGCTTTTCTTCTTTTTCAAAGCCACCCTACGTTGGTATGAGAATCTGTCGTTTTCAACAAACTCTTCACCATTCCAACTATAGCAGTTCACTTTGATTTTTAAAACACTACGTACAATATCAATCTCCAAGATATTGTAGATAGGTGGATAGAGAGCAGGATCCCCTTCCTTGCCTGGATGAAGGGAACCCACCTGTAAACGAATAGCACTTTTTCCCTCCTCATCCTGAGAAATAGACTGCGTATGCACATGACCATAAATCTGGAACTTGAACTTTCGGTCAAACTCTGTACGCAGGGCATCCTCATTTTCAAACCATGCGTGTGGATGATGCATCATAGAGATGTTTACCACAGTACTATTTGTATCAACATTATATGCAAACCTTGGAATATATAGCTTATGTTCTCCATCCTTTATGGAACGAGGGTCGTTTACATCTTCTTTATCACATAGCAACGCTGAATTAAGGCAGTGCAGTCTAACCAAGTAGTTATCTAACATTCCTAAATCAACCTCCTTACGGAAACTCATATTGTTATAATTGCTGCTTCCAGAAAGAATACCTACAGCTACAGCATCTGCTGACGAATGTTTGTTAGCAAATTTATGATAGGCCTCAAAGGGGGAGTAAATAGTACGGAGTGTATCTAGTTCCTTATGTTTAGCTTGCTTGATAAAGTCATCTGCTGTTGTCAGGTCAAGCAAAGTGCCTCTCCATGCACGCCGTGTCAAGGCATTAACGCTTCTGTCAACATCGTGATTACCTGGTACTACATATATCTGTGTTCGTCTTTCGTCACACTCTAAACGATTTAAAATGCTTTGAAGGAACACTTCTGCGGTATTATACTCTTCCTCCTTCCCCCAATTGGCAATGTCGCCACAGATTAGAATCTGGTTCACGCCACCAGAATCACGCACGTCATCCATCGCCTCCACAAACGCAGTCTCCAGAGAACGATAATCGTTCTCATCGTCCTCGCAATGAATAAAATGAATGTCTGAAAGAAGTAGTATTCTAAGCATAAAAACACACATCGAATAATATTGTTCTGACTGGCAGTATCGAACTGCATCTTGCGACCACCTGTGCAATCAGATATTTGTTTCAAGTCATTAGCCAGAAGCCAAGCTCCTGTAATTATATTGTCGTTCTGTTAAAAAATCTTTCAGAATATTTATTTTTGTTTTCTAGTTAAACTAAGGACTTTTCAACTTCTCTCGGATTTTCTCAGAACAGGCCGAGACCTGATTTTACTCGATTTTCTCTCATTTTCCCTTCAAACACCTTTTCAATCACCTCAACCAGCCATCTCCAAATTAACATTTCTTCACTCTAAAGAGATAAGAAATCTTAACGCTCTTGCCTGTTTGCCCCAAAATGTGTATCTTTGTATTGGAAATGGCCGAAAAGGCTCAATTTCCCGGATGTCTGATGAATGTCTGATGAAACAGGAATTCGGTTTTCCGTTTTATATTGTGTATCAGGCTGTTATGCGGAAGTTCACATTAGCTGGGAAAACTCATTTGGATGCTTCTGGAACTCTTTCACCAGGGGGCACATCTTAATAGCCTCGGGACGAGTTCCAAATACTAGCATTACTTTTTTC
>Ga0310695_10005410_pt1 | contig 22285 bp, 20 predicted proteins | sample RumenRJG_04DNA_FD_203882 | JGI IMG/M metagenome (GOLD analysis project Ga0310695, IMG submission 203882) | Bovine rumen microbial communities from Lethbridge, Alberta, Canada - RJG_04 (v2) (version 2) | ecosystem: Host-associated > Mammals > Digestive system > Stomach > Rumen | place: Canada...
TTTTATCCACAAAACCTATCGTATTGCCTTTTGCTACCAAATGATAAAGTTTTTTTCCGTTTTCAGTAACGGTTTCGGTCTCAAGTGTCATCTTCGCACCCGTTACAAAAGCGTAATAAATCTCATATTCAAGCAGCTCGTTTTCCGAGATAACAGGATTTTGCGCCCTCAAAACAACTCCTGAAATCAAACAAAAAAGTAATACAACAATTTTTTTCATAACAAAAATTTTATTTTAAAACGTTCTTTTTGCTGACCGTTGCAATAAAATCCTTTAAATAGAAAGGTTCAAAATAAGCAACGTCGGCAAATTTTTTCTCCAAAAAGGCTTTATTTGTTAATTCAGCCATGTAACGCGCCGAGGGCAAAACATCCGAAAGAAAAACAGCATTTTCGTTTTCGATAATTTTACTGATTTTTTCAGAAGCGTTGCCTAAGAACACTACTCTATAATCGTTGTTAAAATATTCTTGAAATGAATTTTTTTCTATTAATTCCGCCATACAAGGGCGTAAAACGGCATTATTAACGTCAAAAATTTCAGAATAAACCTCATTTCTGCCAGCATCAATGCAAGAAACGATAACAGCTTTTTCGTTTTTGAAATTTTCGGCGGCTTTCAATGCCATTGCTTGTAACGTATCAACGGCAAGCAATTTAATATCAGCAGAATAGGCAATTCCTTTCGCAGTTGAAGTTCCAATTCTCAAACCCGTATAAGAGCCGGGTCCCAAAGATGTAGCAACAGCTGAAAGTTGTTTTGCCGTTAAATTGTTTTCTTTTAATAATTCGTCCACAAAAACCGCTACCGAAGAAGCATGATTGCGATCTTTATTTTCTTTGCAATCAATTACCTGATTGTCAGCCGATAACGCAACAGAACAAATATCCGTTGAAGTCTCTATCGAAATATAATAATTCATGATTATTCCTCTTTTTCGTAAAAAAACTGATAATATTTCATTCCCGTTTCAGGGTCAACGCCTTTTGAAACTTTTGATTCGTCACCGTGAATATAAATATGAAAATTTTTATCAAGCTTGAGAACGCTTTTCATTTTGGACTGCTGTTTTTTGGCAGCATTTTCCGAAACTCCGAAATTATCCTCAAGTTTAACATTGTTTTCTTCCTCATATTGCTGCTTGTATTCGTTGAAAGCTTCAATAACTTCAGGCTGCTGAAGAACATTTTCCTCAAAATCCTCCTTAGAGAAATTTTCATTTTCCTTGAAGTAATTCTTTGATTTATTGAGCATTGCAATTTGTTGCGGTTTTTCGACCTCGTGCTCTTCGTTGAAGACCTCCTCAACAAAATCTTTGCAAAGTTCCATATACTTTTGCGTTTGATAAAAGTCGTCTTTGCGTTGCTCAATGTCAAGAAAATCATTACGCCAATATTGCGCTTCCTGTTTGTTGGTACAATCTATAATGTTGAGTTTGTAACCGAAATCCGCCTCCGTATTATAAATAAGGCACGCTTTGTCAATTTTATTAAGGTTAATGCCCTCTTCAATTACAATGTCAAGCCCCGAATCCGAGGTTTTTATCTGCAAGAAATCCTGTTTGGTTTCGGATTTAAAAATACCTACGGCATCCACTAACTCACCGTCTACCACCAAATTAGAAAAATATGCGACATACAAATCACCCTCTTTTATTTTTGGGTGAGTGCCTGCCTCATAAAGTTTTTCCGCAATTTGCTTACTAAAATCAACAAAGTTTTCCGGTGATTGAAAAATACCATTAACATACTGATAAACAGGATTTTCCTGAGGTCCGTTTTCAGAGCGGAAATTATAATAATTCTCCTCTGCAAAATGTCCTAAAAAAAACTGCATCAATAATTCTTTTATAGAATCGCTCACTGAAAGTTCTTTGTCGGACAATATCAATTCTTCTTCTCGAGATTTGTTGCCTAACTTGTGGAGTATCACGCTGTTGAGGCATACATTGGCGAAATCTAACATCTTTTTATCAATTTTTTTCACAGCAAAATTAGAAAAAAAATCTCACTTTTTAAGTATAACGCAAGTAATATTTTTTTATTCACAAATCTTAACATTCGGCATAAATATTGCTGCATTTTTGGGTGTTTCAAAAAAAAACATTTAATTTTTTTTGAAAATGTTTTTGTAGTTAAAAAATTATGTACTAATTTTACAGCAAATAATATTAGGAAAAATTTCAATATGGAACGTATACAAATAGACCCATTACAGAATGCTCCAAGAATCGATTTTGATCCTGACAACGGTGTTTTGCTTTTTGAAGGAAAATCGCTTATGGAGGATTCAGAAGCTTTTTATTTGCCTTTGGTAAATTGGATTATAGAATATGCCAAAGCTCCGCACAAGGGGACTGTAGTTAATTTCAGATATGATTATTTCAACACAAGCAGTTCTAAATGGCTGATAACCATTACGAAACAATTGAAATTACTTTACGATGCAGACCCTACAACAACAATAAATTGGTATTGGCCGGACGATGACATTTTGGAATACGGCGAGGTAATCCGCGATTTGGTGGATATGCCTATCAACTTAATTGAAATAGAATCGGAAGACGAAGATATTTAAAAAAATTTTTTTCCCTATTCTTCTTTTACGGTTTTATTACTACTGAGATATGCTGTGTAAGGTGGGTGTTAGTATTGTAGATTTTAAGGTAAAGTAAACATTACTACATAACGCTTTGCACTTTTTTTTTTCAGAAATAAGGTTATGAATACGTTACAGTCCTTTATCGAGTTGCTGAAAAAGGAAAACGAACTGTTGGAAATCGACGAATTTTTCAGCCCCGAACTTGAAATATGCGAGTTTGCCGACCGTCAGATGAAACTCTCAGGCGGCGGAAAGGCTGTTTTGTTTAAAAATACAGGGACGCCTTATCCCGTCTTAATCAATTACTTAGGTAGCGACAAAAGGATTTCGCTTGCATTGAATTGTAAGGATTTAAGCGAAAAATCAGACGAAATTCAATATTTCTTTTCATCACTTACCGCCCCAAAAGATACGTTTGCAAAAAAACTAAAAACGTTACCGCTGCTAAAAGATATTTCAAGCTTTTTTCCAAAACACAAAAGCGGAAAAGGTGCATGTCAAGAAGTTATAGAAAGTGATATAAATATTTTTGAGCTTCCCGTTCTAAAATGCTGGCCCTACGATGGCGGAAGATTTATAACTCTACCCATGGTAAATACCATTGACCCTGAAACCAAAATCCGAAATGTCGGAATGTACAGAGTTCAGCTTTTGGATAAGAATTTAACGGCTCTACATTGGCACAAACACAAAACCGGCGCAGCACACTTTAATAAATATAAGGAGTTGAACAAAAAAATGCCCGTTGCCGTTGTTTTGGGCGGCGACCCCGTTTACACATACTCCGCAACCGCCCCTCTGCCTGAGGGAATAGACGAATACTTGTTGGCAGGATTTTTGAGAAAAAAATCCGTAAAACTTGTTAAGTGCTTAACACAGCCCGAAATAGAAGTTCCCGAAGATGCAGATTTCGTTATTGAAGGTTATGTAGACCCGAATGAAGATTTGGTTTTGGAAGGTCCGTTCGGCGATCATACGGGATTTTATTCGTTAGCGGATTATTATCCGAAATTCCACATAACGGCAATAACACACAAAAAAAATGCAGTTTATCCCGCAACAATAGTCGGTGTGCCACCGATGGAGGACGCATATATAGGCAAAGCAACAGAAAAAATTTTCAGTTTCCCGATAAAAATGGCTTTCGTGCCGGAAATGAAAGAACTACACATGCCCGCCGCAGGTGTAGAACACAATATCGCATTAGTAAAAATAAAAAATCTTTACGATGGTAATGCAATGAAAGTTAAAAATTCGCTGTGGGGTGCAGGTCAAATGATGTTCAACAAAATCTTAGCCGTTTATGACGGAGAAGAAGATTTGACGGATTATGAGAATTTTTTGAGGGATGCAATGAAAAATTTTTCGCCGTTAGAGGATGTTTACATCGAAAAAAACGGCGTTTCGGACGTTTTAGACCATGCCGGAAGAAAATTTGCTTCAGGCGGAAAAATCTGTTTGGATTTTACAAAGAAGAAAAATACCAAGGCTCAAAAATACGTTTTTGGGAAAGAACTCGAAAATACCATAATGCAAAAATATCCTTCAATAACAAAAATTAACTATAATGCGTTAGGGTCGGATATTCCAATTGTGTTTATATTACTGAAAAATAAAAAGTTATCTCCGGTAAAAAAAATATCGGAAGATTTAGTTAAAAATTATAAAATTCCGACAAAAATTCTTATTTTTGCGGACGAGGGAATCCCTGCGGAAGATTTCAACCTTTTGACATGGTACGCCTCAGGAAACATTGACCCGTATACCGATTGCGAGGTCTTGGACAACCAACTTTCAGGTGTGTTGTGTGTGGATTCAACAGCCAAAACCCTTGAAGATGACAATTTTACAAGGCAATGGCCGGAAGTAGTAATGTCAGAGGATGAAACAATTGAAAAAGTTAATAATAAAAATACTGTGAAAAATAATGAAAAATTATTAACTTCGCCATCAATTAAATTAAAAAATTTACGTTATAATAAAGGAGCGGTTAAATTTTTTAATTCAGCGGGATAATTTTTTTTCAACTAATATATAAAAAAAGAGTATAAACCATAAAAACGAAAATAAAGATGATTAAAAATTTATTATTGACAGGTCTTATATCCTTGTTTGCTTTTCAGGGCTTTGCGCAGGAAAAGCCGGAGATGGTATCAATAAACGGCGGTTCTTTTTGGATGGGCAACGATTATACTTTCAATACTTACGGTGCTTCTGACGAGGCTCCGGAGCACAAAGTTGATATTGCAAGTTTCAAAATGAGCAAAACTGAAGTTACATTTGAACTTTTTGACCGTTTTTGCGATGCAACAGGTTATGCAAAACCTAACGACGGTAACAAAGGTCGTGGAAAATTACCCGTTTACAATGTTAGCTGGGAGGCTGCAATCATGTTCTGCAACTGGCTCTCTAAAACAGAACATTTGGACAGGTATTACGAAATCAAACGTGATAGTACATCTTTTTCGGTAACTATCAACGAAAATTCCAAAGGTTACAGACTTCCTACCGAGGCTGAATGGGAATATGCAGCAAGAGGCGGTGCTAATGCTGAAACATTCTCTTACGCAGGCAGCAACAAACCTGAGGAAGTAGCATGGTACAAAGACAATTCTAAAGGCACTCCGCATGAAGTGGCTACAAAACAGCCAAATCAGTTAGGTCTTTATGATATGTCAGGAAACGCTTGGGAATGGTGTTATGACCGCTACGACAAAAACTATTACAAAAATTCTCCCGAATCTAACCCGAGAGGTCCTGAAAAAGGTACTGACAGAGTATTCAGAGGTGGCGGTTGGACTTCTAACGCTGATGATATGCGTATGACCTCACGTCATTCTTTTTCTCAAAACAAAGAATACGGTATGATCGGTATACGTTTAGCTCAGAACTTGTAATTATTTTTGAAAAACATTTTTCTTAATAAAAAAAGCCGTTTCCTTCTCGGGAACGGTTTTTTTTATTGCAATATTTTTTTGTAAAAAAACAATGTAAAATACACAAAAAGTACCGTCTAAACATAATTTAAAAATTAAAGCATTACTTTAAGTGAAAAAAAGTTGTAAAAAAATCAAAAAAACTTGTTAAAAAATTTGGAAGATATAATTTTTCATTTTACATTTGCGACACTTTATTTTAAGAAAAACCGAGGCAAAGACCTCCAACAATTTTAAAAATTTAAGAAAATGAGAGTCATTATTAGAAAAAAACTTGCGCATTTAAGTAATGCAGCAGTAGTAGAATTCCTACAGCAAGTAATCGATGCTATGCAAATACTCGATTCTGAATCGTTTATGCAAAATTTAGTGTTTAACTTCAAAAAAGCAGTCAATAATTTTCAGTTGGCTTTTTGCTTGGAATCGACGGTCTCTTACACCGCGGAAGTTCAGAAATGTGCCAATTTAGCACTAAGAAATTACGTAATTTTCCGCGAGATTGTATCAGAAAGCGTAAATTCTGTTGGTACGGAAAAAAACGAAACCGCCAAACAAGTCATTGAGGCTATCAACGAAAACTCCTTCTCGCTAAAAGATTCGTACAGAGTTAAGTTTTCAAAGCTTCATTCTTTAGTTGATTTCATTGAGGATATAAATCCTGACAAATTATTGATTATCAATGCTCAAGCCGAGTATCAATTAATTAAGGAATCCTTAGAGGCTTTTGATGATGCGGTTATAAAACGAAACGCTTATAGGCTGAAACGAAAAGCAAGAATCATGACTTCAAGAATAGGAGTTTTCAAAATTTACAATGCACTTTTAAACTTTATAGAAGCGCAATACGTAGTCGGAAATTTCAAACCGTATCAGATGTTTGTCAGCAAATTAAACGAGATAATAACGGCATTGCCGATTAAATCATATTCAAAAGTTTTAACTCTAAAAAAAACTGCCTAACGGCAGTTTTTTTTGTTTTTTTTTAAAATCTATATCCTAAATTAATGCTAAAATTTTCCTGTGCAAAACCTAAAAATGAAATTCCAAATAGAATTGCAAATAATAATAACGCTTTTTTCATATTCAAATATAATTTAATTTTTGAGGTCGCAAAGTTAAAAAATATATGAAGAGAAAAAAAACTATCCTTATTGTTTTTTCCAATTCTAACTATCTGTTTTATCAATAATCCCATTTGCTTTGAATAAAAAAACCTGCAAAAATTATTAAAAAATTCTTGCAGGTGTATATTACTTTCAACTAAAAAAAAACTACTTTGCCGACTCTTTTGCCCATGTGTCTTTGAGAGTTACTGTACGATTGAAAATAAGATTTTCTTTCGTGCTATCAGGGTCTACGTTAAAATAACCCATTCTGATAAACTGCAAATAACTCAAAGGTTTAAGCAAGGCAGCGTATTTTTCTATGTAACAATTCTTTAACACTTTCAAAGAATCTGGATTTACCATCTGCTTCATAGCCTCCAACGGCTCACAACCCTGCTCCTTCTGAATCCGTGCCATTTCGTCGCGGGGATTTTCTACCTTCCACAAGCGGTCATAAAGACGAACTTCGGCTTTCAAAGCGTGAGCACAACTTACCCAATGAAGTGTCTTACCTTTGATTTTACGGTCAGCACCAGCCGAACCACTGCGACTATCGGGGTCGTATTCAGCATAAACTTCTATAATATTGCCCTCTGCGTCTTTCTTGCAGAAATTCTCCTCAGGACACTTTATAATATATGCGTTTTTCAAACGAACTTCTTTGCCCGGACCAAGACGGAAGAATTTTTTAGGCGCATCTTCCATAAAATCGTCTCTTTCAATCCAAATTTCACGGCTAAACTCTATTGTATGTTTGCCGCTATTTTCGTCCTCAGGATTGTCAATTGCAGTCATTTCCTCAACTTGTCCCTCAGGATAATTAGTGATAACAAGTTTTATCGGATCAAGCACACAAGAAACACGAGTTGCACGGGTGTTAAGGTCTTCACGAACTGAACTTTCCATAAGTTCAAACTCGTTTAACGCATCGTATGTCGTATAACCGATTCTGTCAATGAATTTCAAAATTGATTCAGGACTATAACCTCTACGGCGGAAACCGCAAATCGTGGGCATACGCGGGTCGTCCCAACCGCTAACCAAACCCTCTTTGACCAAAATCAAAAGGTTACGCTTACTCATTAAAGTATAACTTAAATTGAGCTTATTGAACTCGGTCTGTCTCGGACGATTATCGTCCAAATTGTCAGCCTCGCCCCTAACCTCTTTCAACCAGTCGATAAACAAGTCGTAAAGCGGACGATGAACCACAAACTCCAACGTACAAAGCGAATGTGTTACGCCTTCAAAATAGTCGCTCTGTCCGTGCGCAAAATCGTACATCGGATAAGCGTTCCATTTGTTGCCGGTTCTGAGATGCGGAATGTTCAAAACTCTATAAATTATAGGGTCACGGAAGTGCATATTAGGATTTGCCATATCAATTTTAGCACGCAAAACCATAGTTCCGGGCGTTACCGTACCGGAGTTCATCTTTTCAAACAACGCCAAAGATTCTTCAACAGGACGGTTTCTGAACGGACTTTCTTTTCCGGGCTGGGTCGGAGAGCCTTTCTGTTCAGCAATTTGCTCTGACGACTGCTCATCAACGTAAGCCTTACCGCGTTTTATAAGTTCAACAGCAAAATCCCAAAGTTGCTGAAAATAATCCGAAGCATAATAAATATTTCCCCATTTAAAACCGAGCCATTCGATGTCGCGTTTTATGGTTTCCATATATTCGGTGTCCTCTTTGACAGGATTTGTGTCGTCAAAACGGAGATTACAAACGCCGTTATACTTTTTAGCGATTCCAAAATCCAATGCAATGGCTTTCGCGTGTCCTATATGCAAGTATCCGTTAGGCTCAGGAGGGAAACGGGTTTGAACACGTTTACCGTTTTTACCTTCTTCAAGATTTTTTTCAACTAATTGTTCAATGAAATTTTTGCTATCTTCCATGATTGTCTTTTTTACTTTTTTTTAAAACGCACAAATATATGAAAACTAATTCATTTTACTAAATTTGCAATAAAAATTTTTTATTAAGATTTTTTCGTTAAAGGCTTGATATTTCATCTTTGGTTAAGCCCGAATTTTCGGCAATTTCATCCTCTGTTTCTACACATCAACAAGTCTTCATTTAATTCTGTCCCAAAAAGTTTTCTTTTAAAACAAAAATCGGTATATTTTGGATATTTTTTCTATGAATTAAAAATGTTTGCAACAGCAAAGATAATTTATTTTGGACAAATCCGCAAACAAAAAACGACTACCGAAAATAGTATTTCGATAGTCGTTTTTCTTATTCAATATGGTTAGTTCTGCAAAACCCGCACCGCACGAACCGACAGTCCGTAGCAACGGCTGAAGCTGTTCCAATCGGAGAAGTCCGAATTGAAGCTGCCGATGAATGCGAGGTTCGGGCCGCCCGTGAAGAGCGACGACAACCAATAGTAGCCGTAGTCACCGACACCGTACACTACTGAACCGTCACGGCCACCAGCAGACGGAAGGAAAATATGCGTATCCTCCAATGTGTAACTACCGCCATCCTTCTTCTTGTAAACTATACGACCCGCAACATTCGTACCATTGTAATTGTCTGTCCACTCGTTGTACGTGTAAGAGTCGTTGAAGAGTTCATCCCAGTCTTCTTTTGTAGGCATACGATAGTCTGAACCGAGTTTTACGGTAGCAACGTCGTCTTCGGCTTTAAGCACGGTATGGTTGTCTTTATTGCCGTAATTTTCTTTACTACAATACCTTGTGAGGGTATTAGCAGAGCCATACCTATAGGTGTTCCAAGAGTAATTTTCTTTTGCTTCTGTTTCGCCCCAAGCGTAATAGTCGCCGTATTCTTCAGGCTTACTTGCTCCGATGTTGCAAGTTGTCCAAAGAAGTCCCGACTCCAGACCCAAGTCAACGGAAATTATTTCCAACCACGCAGCCTTCAAAGTTATGTCAGCGTCTACTGTCGTGTTAAAATCGTATTCAGCCTCTCCTTTGTACCAACCTAAAAAAATATAGTCTTTTTTCTTTGGTTTCGTTTCGGGTTCTGTTGCCGTTTTACCTTTTTCAATTTTTTGTAAAGCAAATTCACCCGTGCCACCGTCGGTGTCAAATTTTACGGTAAAAATAACTTGCTCCCATACGGCATAAAGTTTCACTTCGCTTTCGGTTGCGGTGTATTCTGTAATGATTTCACCGTTTTCTGTTAAACTCCAACCCAAAAACTTATAACCGTCTTTTTCCATGCCTTCGCCTGAGGGCAAGGTGATTTTTGTACCTTTTTCAACGTTTTGAGGCTCTGCTGTTCCATTACCGCCCAAGATGTCGAATGTTACGGTTACTTTTTCGGGCGTTACTTCCGTATTGCCATTTCCCGAATTGTTTTCCACCGTGATCTTTTCGGGCTCGGTTTTGTCATCATCGTGCTTGTTGCACGAGGAAAATGTTAGCGCAAAAAATAATGCGACTAACAACAAAATGTTAATTCTTTTCATTTTGTTAAACTTAAATTATAAAAAAAATCCCTTGCGGAAAGTGCATTTTTTACACTTTTCCACAAGGGACAAGAAAACTATCATTTTAAATCGAAGTAAAGCAGAAAAGACTTTTTACCCCCCCCTACTTAACTTTTGTAATGTATTATTTATTTTAAATTTTTCCATTTTTTGTTCGTTGTTTTTCTATTAGAGTAACAAACACAAAATTTCCATAAAAAAAATTTTAGATTTTTTGGATTTCGTCTAAAGTTAAGCAGGTATACCGCATGATTTTTTCAAGCGGTTCGTTGTCCGCTTTCATCATACGTGCCATTTCGATGGCTTTTTGTTTCTCGCCTTCTACGCGACCCTCCGCGCGACCTTTTTCAATGCCGATTTTTTCACCTTCTTCACGACCTTTTTTTAGTCCAGCATCCAAACCGTCTTTATACTTACCAGAAGCAAGAGTTTTTGCGGTGCTGATAGCGTCCCAATAACGATCGTAACCTAATAATTCCTCTTGCGTTAAATACGTACAAATATCTAACGCCTTAGAAATTTCAGGATTTTTTAGAAGTTCAGGGTCTACGTCGATAGTTTTTTCGTTACCAAGCCATCACCTTCCAACGGCAACATGGCGTTAAGAAAACTGATAGTAAGGTCTTCGTTTCTTCCGAAAATTTTTTTGAATAATATGTCGGCTCGTGGGTCGTAATATTTCATTGTAGTATGTTTTTCTGACGGCAAAAATAAATTTTTTAGGAGAAAAATGCAAAAATATTTTTTTTAACAAAAAAACACTGATTCAACCCTCAAGAGCATTTAGTATGTTCATTTTAAAAAAAATTGGTACTACATTTGCGGTGATAAAAAAAACATTAAAAACATGGGAAAAATCATTCTCGAAGGCATGAAATTCTATGCCAATATCGGTACAACAGAAGAAGAACGCAACAAAGGAAACGATATTACAATAAATTTGAGTTTCAAATGCGATACTTTAACAGCAGGTATTTCAGATAATCTGTCTGATGCAACAGATTATTCTTTGGTGTACCAAGCCGTTAAAGCTGAAACACTTACACCTTGTAACTTAATCGAAAATTTAGCATACAGGATAATGCAAAGACTAAAAAATGATTTTCCGAAAATTTCAGGAATAGAATTAAAACTTTATAAACATTATCCTAAAATAGAAGGCGGTAATTTGGAAAAAAGCGGAATAGAACTCAAAAGCTAAAAAATTAAGGATCTTAGTCGGAAAAATCCGGCGTAAAACCTTCAAGATATTCCTCATCGTCTTCAGCATCATCATAAAAACGGTCGATTTCACGTCTGTCTTTCTTTGTAGGACGGCCTGCGCCTCTGTCCCTAACACCGAAAGAAAGATGCGAAATCTCATTCATTGTCTTCAATTTGAAAAGGTCGTCCTCTGGAGTGGTTTCTACGATATAATCGGGAACCTTTGATGCTCCTACCCTACCCTTCAAAAGGTTTAAAATCTTGTAACGGCGGAAAATAGGATTAACTTTAACAGAAACCTCATCACCCGGTTTTACCTCACGCGAAGGTTTCACTGCCGAACCATTAAGCAAAATACGCCCCTTTCCACAAGCATCCGATGCCATGGAACGGGTTTTAAACAATCTGACACTAAACAAAAATTTATCAATACGCATTTGCTTTTATTTTCCGTTAAAATTATTCATCGTCCTTTGTATTCCGTCAATTACAAAACCATAAATTGCCTGTGTAGTAACCTCTGTACGGGTTTCAATGCGTTTAATATCCTCATAAGAGAATTTTCCGAGAACATAATCCACTTGACGACCTTTCTGAAATTCACTACCGATACCGAATCTCAAACGGGCATAATTTTGTGTGCCTAACATTTCGGTAATGTTTTTCAAACCATTATGACCAGCCTCCGAACCACTCTGACGCAGTCTCAAGACTCCGAAAGGCAATGCTAAATCATCAACGATAACAAGTATGTTTTCGATCGGAATTTTTTCTTGTTGAGCCCAATAATTAACGGCCTTGCCGCTAAGGTTCATAAACGTAGTAGGCTTTATTAAAATCAAAGTCCTGCCGCGGTATTTCACCTCTGCCCTATCAGCATACCTATCGCTATAAAAAACAGCACCCGATGCCTTAGCAAAGGCATCGAGTACCATAAAACCTATATTGTGTCTTGTATTTGCGTACTCAGCACCGATATTGCCGAGTCCGACGATAAGATATTTCAATTTTTATTATTTTTTGTCAGCAGCTGCAGCAGCCGTTGCTCTTGTAGCAAGAATACGGCAGATTAATGCGTCCTGCGGATCAGTAATTTGAATATTATCGAATTTAAGATCACCAACTTTGATTGATTGTTCAAGTTCCAAAGAGCTGATATCAACGTTGATTTTCTCGGGCAAATCAGCTGCTTTACCTTTAACGGTAACTTTTCTTGCTGATTGTTTGAGTTTACCACCGACTTTAACACCGGGTGCAAGACCTACAAGGTTCAAAGGAAGTTTTACGCTGATAGCCTGATCCGGAGCAAATGCGTAAAAATCTGCATGAAGAACCTCTTCAGTAACAGGATGGAACTGAAGATCTTTGATAACAGTAGGAATTACTTGATTGTCAATGTTAAGATTTACGATATAAACGTGAGGTGTTACAACCGCACCTTTAAGTTCTTTCTGATCAACTGAAAAGTTAATCTGAGTGTTGTTACCGTAAACGATACAAGGTACTTGACCTTCTTTACGGAGTTGTTTTGCGTACTTAGAACCAATTTGTTCTCTTTTAGTACCTTTTAAATCAAATGTTCTCATTGTTAAAAAAAAATAAATGTGTTACTCAAAATTGAATTTTTATTGAAAAACTTCAATTTCCCATCGCACGGCTGTTTTTTATAAAAAATCCTTAGCCACGGGAATCGGGCGCAAAGGTAAAAACTTTTTCTCAAAAAAACGAAAAAAAATTATAAAAAAAACTTCAAAAAAATTTTTTTATTACGAAAAAACATTCTACCTTTGCGCCGTCATAAATGAGAAATCGACTGCCCAATGGTGTAATTGGCAACACGTCTGACTCTGGATCAGGAGAGTTCAGGTTCGACCCCTGATTGGGCAACAAAAAATAGGGAAAACTTTTTGGTTTCCCTATTTTTTTTTGTATATTAGCACCCACATAAAAACGGAAAAAATAACAAAATGGAAAAATCAACAATACTTGTAGTTGACGACAGTATGTCTAATCTGCTTTTGGTAAAAGATATTTTAAGCAGCGAGCCGGAGTATGACGTAATAGTGGAAAGCGAAGGTGAAAATACTGTTAAAATATTAAATAACAACAAAGTAGACCTGATACTTTTGGACGTTATGATGCCAAAAGTAGACGGTTTTGAAGTCTGTCGCAGGGTAAAAGCCGATTTGGCGTTCAAAGATATTCCGATTATTTTCTTAACAGCAAAAGTTGATGAATCAAGTCTTTTGGAAGGATTTGAGTCCGGCGGTGTAGATTACATAAAAAAACCGTTTTTAATTTCAGAATTTATCGCACGCGTAAAAACGCATTTGCAACTCAAAAAAACAAATGAAAAACTCAAAAACGAACTTTTTCAACACTATCTCACTCAACAAAACCTAAAGGCCTCTCAAACCGAACTGACGATACGAAACAATATCGCATCAATATTCTTGTCGGCAAGCGAAGGCAATCTGTATACCAGACTTTTGGAAGAAATCTTAAAATACATAGAACTCGATTACGGAGTTATAGGATTTTTCAACGAAGAAAACAAACTCGTATGCCCTTCGATTTATTCTGGTGAAATAGAATCAGATAAGAATTATGTATTTGATTTAGAGGAATTAGACGATATTGCCGTTTCAGTTATAAAGAAAAAAACTATAACTCAGCGTCATGATGTTTCGCAACTTTTCTTTACAAAAGCCGAAGTCGAAAGCATGATTTGCGTTCCGATAATTTATCAAGAAAACGTAATAGGAATTATTGCAGCGGCAGGCAAAAACGATAGTTATACCGATAAATTCAAAGAAAAACTCGAAAACATCAGAGATTTTATCGCTCCGATAATGTACAGCAGAATTGCGACTCAACGTTATAACAACGCCCGCAAAAAAGCCGAAGAACTTTTGAGAATTTCGGAAGAAAAATACCGTACACTTTTCAATAATAACAACGACGCAATAGCCGTTTACCGTTACGACAAACAAAAAGACAAATTCGAGTTTTCTGACGTTAATGCAACGGGTTGCAATCTGTTAGGATATTCCAAAGAGGAAATCGTAAACTCTGAGGCAGGCAGTTTCTTAGAACCGCTTTTCTATGAAAAATTCTTAGAAAACATGAAATCTGCTTTAAATAATCCAGCTGAACCATTTGAAACTTATTTAATTGCCCAATCAGGAAGAATTATTCCAACGGAACTTCATATCAACCGTTTTTCTTTGGATAACGACAATATTTACATTCTAAATGTCATAAGAGATATTTCATTTAGAAAAGACCTTGACAAACAACTTTTCAACACCATCGTCGAAACACAAGAAAACGAAAGATTAAGATTTTCAAAAGATATTCACGATGGTATCGGCTCATATTTAACAAGCCTTATAACATACCTCAACCTTTTGGCATCAAGCAAAATATCTTTGACCGAAATGCCGGATATTTTTGAAGAAATGAAAGAGATTGTAACTGAGGCAATTAAAGAGTCAAAAAATATTGCTAACGATTTGATGCCCGATATTTTAAGCAATTTCGGACTCATAGCAAGTATCAAGAATCAATCAAAACATATTTTCACGGGAAGCAACATACAACTGATTTTTGAATGTAGCAATTTTGAAGAGCCGGCCAACAAAATGCTTAAAACCTCACTCTTTAGAATTGTTACAGAACTATTTACGAATGCGATAAAATATTCTCACGCCACAAAACTTATTTTGATGCTTGAAACCGAAAACAATTATACAAGACTCAGATATTCTGACGACGGAGTAGGTTTTTCGCAGGAAAAAGTTTTGGAAGAAATCAAAGACAAAAAAGTTTCGGGTCTGAAAAACATCATGGGAAGAGTATCTAATTTTAACGGACAATTCAACATGACAACAGACATCGGAAAAGGATTAGAAATTAACATTGTGGTGCTCAATTAACACTGATGGAACAAAAAAAAGTAATATTGGTAGACGACAAAAAAGCTTTCAGACAATCTTTTAAACTACTTTTAAGAAAAGTCGGCGGCAATCAAGTGATTGCGGAATACGGTAGTTCAAAAGAGTTTCTGGAAGCCTTGGATAAGGATTGTAATGCCGATATTATTTTTATGGACATCGAACTGCCCGACAATTCTGGAATCGAAACAACCCAAAAAGCGATAACCCGTCATCCGGGACTTATTATAATAGGAATATCGCTTTATGACGAAAAAATATACATTGACTCCATGATAAAAGCCGGTGCAAGGGGGTATCTTTTGAAATTTTCGGATAATTTTTCGATTTTAGAAACCATAATCCGCCACCCTAACGCTGAAATTTTTTATTCAAAAGAAATCAATCCGACCGGCAACAAAAAACATTCGGACAAAATACGTATTTTATTAGTTGATGATTCTGACAGTTCGCTTTTTGTATCAGAATACACGTTGAAATGCGAAGATTTTGAAGTCATTCCGTTTTCTTCAGCGCAAAAAGCCTTAAAATTTGCCTCATCATCGCACGCACCGAAATTAATCATAACAGATTATTTAATGCCCAAAACCGGCGGAATGGAATTTGTTGAAAAAATACGAAAAATTCCTAATTATAAAGACGTTCCGGTTTTGATGACATCCGTAAAAGTAAATCCGGAAATCGAAAAAGAGGCTTTAGAAAAGGGAATTAACCTCGTTTTGAAAAAACCTTTTTCGCAAAATACGTTTATCGCAGCTGTCGAAAAATTAGTTTTTGAAAAAAAAGTATAAAAAAATTTGGAGAAATCAAAAACAGTATTTATCTTTGCACCGTTGAAAAACAAAAGACGGTCGGTTAGCCAAGCGGTTAGGTACCGGTCTGCAAAACCGTCTAGAGCGGTTCGACTCCGCTACCGACCTCATTTTCTTAACGGGAACTTTTCTTTAAAAAAGGTTTCCGTTTTTTTATTACTTTTTGTCTACGTAAAAATCTATACCCAAAAGGGTAATATCATCGAAAAGTTTAGTATTAGAACGGTTGATGTCAAGGTCGCTGAGAATACCGCTGATAGTTTCAGAAATGCCGGAATCGTTACCAACACGTTGCTCTACAACTTGTTGTCCGTAATAATCTATGCCGTCTTTATCCAATTCTACAACACCGTCAGTAAAACACAAAAGTTTGGAATCGTGTGTCAAAGTAATAACTCCTTCCCTCGGAAAAATCTCGTCCAACATACCCATACCTTGACAACCGAGTTCAAGAAATTGTTTTTCACCCGTTACTCTGTTATACAAAATAGGAGCATTATGACCGGCATTAATATAACGTAACTCGTTGGTTTTAAAATTATAACGCCCCAAAAATAAGGTTATAAACCTCTCACCGTTAGTATTTTTAACAACAATTCTATTAAGACGTTTTACAAGTAGGGTTAAATCCGATTGTGAAGTGATAAGAGCTTTAAGACTTGCTTGAAAATTACTCATCAAAATTGCCGCCGACATACCTTTGCCCGTAACATCGGCAATACAAAAGAAAATTTCATCGTCAGACAAATAATCAAAATCGTAATAATCACCGCCGACCTCGTAATGAGGCATATAAAACGCCTTTAAAGCGAGCCTTGTCTCGTGTTTGAAAATGTCTTCGTGAGGAACTAAAAAATTTTGAATCTCCGAGGCCATCTCCATCTCCTTTTTAAATCTCTCCTGTTGCAAAATCAATTCCTGCATTCTGCGGTTTTCTATCGCAACAATAATTATTATAGATAATGTTTGGATAAAAAGAAGATTTCTGATAGAAGGCGCAATACCTTTTTGCTCACCGTCAAAATCACCGATTAAAACGTATGCAAGCGGGGTACCGTCCTGAATTACGGGAATTATAAAATCAAAACCCTTGAAAACAGGATTCGACATCGAAAAAGTTATCTCAGTCAAAGGCAACAAATCCCTTTCAATATCAATATTTTCGTAATCTTCAAGTTCAACAGAAGTTTTAATTTTGATTTCCCAATCGTTTTTTTCCTTAATGAAAAGAAGTACTTTACCGATACTAAGTTCTTGAGTAAGAAGACGTTTGTATGATTCTAAAAATTCCGGAATCGGCAAATTGGCATTAATATTCTTAGTAACGTCCAAAAGCGCTCTGAGCTTGAACGAATATAACTTTAATCTGTCTGCAACTAATGCCGTTTTGCCGTTTTTCACCATTCTCCTCAAAAAGTAAAAAAAATTCGCCTCAAGCCGGTGGAGCAGTTCTTTTATTCAAAAAAAAACATTCTATTTTTAAGAAAAAAGAACCAAAAAAGATTTTAGATTATTTATTTCTATCTGTTAAAATTACGGTCAGAAAGAAAATTCTTTCCGACCGTAAAAAAAACTTTTTTTTAGTTAGCTCTTTCAACGTATGAGCGGTCTCTTGTGTCGATTTTGATTCTATCGCCTTGATTTACGAACAAAGGTACACGAATTTCCGCACCTGACTCAACCGTTGCAGGTTTCGTAGCATTGGTAGCGGTATTACCTTTAAGACCGGGTTCAGTGTAAGTTACTTCCATTACTACGAAAGGAGGAAGTTCCACTGTCAAAACCGTATCTGTCTCTTCCTGAATTACAATATCAACTTCCTGACCGTCAAGATAAAGGTCGGGATTTTCGATATGACTCAAAGGAACGTTAATCTGTTCGAATGTTTCCTGCTGCATGAATACGAACGCATCGCCCTCTTTATAAAGATATTGATAAGGACGACGGATAATTTTCGTAATGTCGATTTCGTGTCCCGAAGAAAACGTATTCTCCAAAACCCTACCGTTAGTAAGGCTTTTCAAACGGGTGCGCACGAAAGCAGGTCCTTTACCCGGTTTTACGTGTTGAAAACTTACCACAGTGTAAATGTCGTGGTTGAAATTGATGCACAAGCCGTTTTTCAAATCTGCTGTTGTTGCCATTTATTTCCTAAATTGTATTTTTTAATTTATAATACTGATTAACTCCGCAAAGATAAAACATTTTTTTTATATAAAGTGCTTTTTTAAGGATTTTTTTTCATTAATTTTCTTTTATTCAACGTTTTTTAAAAATCAAAAGCGGATGCGAATCTTACTTTTTTTGAAGAAAAATTCACGCCCGCTTTTCCTTATAAACAAATCTCTAAAACCTTAAACATCATTAAAACACTTCGGAATATTACAAATTCCATGCTAAAAAATAACTTCATTAACATTTTTTTTGTTTATTGATAAAAAAAAAAGAATTACTTTTGCTAAATTTTAATTTGCAGAATTATATGGCACAGACAGACGAAAATAATTTTTGTGTAATCATGGCAGGCGGCATAGGAAGCCGCTTTTGGCCTAAAAGTCGGACTCAATGTCCTAAACAGTTTTTGGATATTTTAGGGACAGGACGCACCTTATTACAACAAACTTTTGACAGATTTTCCAAAATCTGCAAAAAAGAGAATATTTTTGTCGTTACCGGGGAAATTTATGAAGATTTGGTCTGCCAACAGTTGCCCGAACTTGACAAAAACAATATCCTATTGGAACCTTTGCGCAGAAACACGGCTCCGTGCATTGCATACGCCTCTTACAAAATCATGTCAAAAAATCCTAACGCTAACATCGTTGTATCACCCGCAGATCATTATATCGGTGATGAAAGGGGCTTTGAAGAAACGATTTTCAGAGGTTTGCAGTTTACCAAATTCAATTCGGGCGTACTTCTTACAATCGGAATCATACCTAACCGCCCCGAAACAGGATACGGTTATATCCAAATAAACTCAAGAATCGGTGAAAATCCGCTTGATGTAAATGAAGTTACCAAAGTAAAACTTTTCACGGAAAAACCTGACTTGGAAATGGCTAAAATGTTTTTGGAAAGCCGCGAATTTTTCTGGAATTCGGGTATTTTCTTATGGAACGTAAACGCCATTGTAAACGCTTTCAGAGCATATCTGCCCGCCGTTGATGACCTTTTCTCAAAAGGTTGGGATATTTACAATACCGAAAACGAAAGGGAGTTTATCAACACTATTTATCCAGAATGCGCCAATATATCAATAGATTACGGCATTATGGAAAACCATGAAAGCATTTATGTAATTCCGGCTCTGTTTCAATGGTCAGACCTTGGAACATGGGGTTCACTTTACGAAAACTCCGTCAAGGATTCCTCAGGCAACGCTATCGCCGGAACTCAAGTAATATGCTCTAACACAACAGGTTGTATTATCAACTCGGATTCCAAACTCGTTGTTGTAGATGGTCTAAAAGATTATATCATCGCTCAAAGCGATAAACTTTTACTAATAGTACCAAAAGCTAACGAACAGAATATCAGAAATATAGTTAACAGCGTAAAAGCACAATACGGTGAAGATTACGTATAATTTTTTTTATAAAAATCATTATGCAAGAAAACAATTCGGAAAAAAAGAATTCGTCGTCTTTAACAAAAATTTTGGCGGCGGCGGTCATAGCAGAAACAATATTGATTATATATCTGCTTTTTAGCATGAACGCACAAAAAGAAGAGGCTGACAACCTCATTGCTCAAATCGAAACGGGAAACTCCCAAAAAGATTCTCTCAACAGAGAAATGGCAATGATTGTGGATAGTTATAATCAATTAAGAACTACAAACGATACAATCAACGCACAATTAGAGGAACAAAAAGCCAAAGTCGTAGAATTGATGGCAAATCTCAAACGCACAAAAGCCTCAAATCTCGATTCTATTAAAAAGTATAAGGCTGAAATCGAAACCATGCGTTCCATTATGCGCAGTTTTGTTGTTCAAATTGATAGTCTTAATACCAAAAACCAAATTTTAACGGAAGAAAACAGCCGTTTGACGGGACAACTCAGCAATGCCCGCAACGAAAACCGTCAATTAACAAATGTAAAAGATTCTTTGCAAGGCAGAGTCAAAGAAGCTGAAGCCCTCAAGGCTCAAGGCATGAGATTAACAGCTCTTAACGACCGCGACAACGAAACCACAAGAATCCTCAAAACTCAAAAATTCCGTATCACGTTCACTTTGAACGAAAACGAAATGACTAAAAAAGGTTCAAAAGACCTTTTGGTAAGACTCGTAAAACCAGACGGAAGTATTTTGATGAACGAGAGTTCGGGATTTTTCAATTATCAAGGCAAAGAAATTGCTTATTCGGCTAAGAAAAATATTAATTATGACGGCAAAGCTCAAAACGCAGTAGTTTACGTAATTTCAAGAGAGGTACTCTCTGGCGGCGTTTATCAGGCTGACGTTTTTGCTGATGGTAAAAATATAGGAAGTGTTTCCGTAAAAATAGATTAAAAATTATGTGGAATAAAATAGCTCAAGCAATCCTCAAAAACAGAAAAATGATACTGATAATAATCGGTATCATTACGGTTTTTATGGGTTACAACATGAAAAACCTCAGAATGAAGTACGCTACGGCTCTTATGATGAACGAAAGCGATACGGCATATCAAAGGTTTTTGGATTTCAGAAAAACTTTCGGCGAAGATGCGAGCCTTATCGTCTGCGCTTTTGAAGACAAGGATTTTCTTACGATTGATAAATACAAAAATCTTTTGAAACTTCAAGAGAAAATCAAAACGGTGGAAGGCGTTACGAGTATTCTCTCTTACGCTAATGCCATTAACCTTGGAAAAGACACGACAGAGAAAAAGTTTATCGCTAACAAAATATTTGATCCAGAACCACAAACACAGGCTCAATTAGACTCTTGCTTCAATCTCGTAAAAGCATTTAAGTTTTATGACAAAATGCTTTATACTGACAATAATTGTTACGTTTTGGCAATAACCTGCGACCCTGAGGTCATTTATTGCAAAAAACGTGATGTCATGGTTGCCGGCATAGAAGGTTTTGTTCAGGAATTTTCTCAAGAAAACAATTCGCCTTATCATATTTCGGGTTTGCCGTATACAAGGTCAAGACTAATGATAATGGTAAGGGACGAGTTGGTGGTTTTTGCAATAATCTCGTTAATCGTTGTCGCACTGATATTTATGATGTTTTTCAAAAGCATCAAAACTACGGCTTGGGCGGTTTTGATTGTCTTTATCGGCGTGATTTGGACGATGGCGATTATGGCTATCTTCAATTTTGAGATGACGATGATGAGCGGAATGTTAGCCCCACTACTCATTGTTATCGGCGTTCCTAACACGATTTATCTGTTAAATAAATACCACTATGTTTACAGAGAAATCCGCGACAGAGAAAAAGCTCTTTTTGAAACCGTAACGCAGGTCGGAAAAGCTACGTTTTTAACAAACCTCACAACGGCTGCCGGCTTTGCAACATTCCTTATCACGGGCAACGAAATGCTTATGGAATTCGGTTTGATTGCAACATTAGGCATTATAATGATGTTTTTCTTATCCGTTTTGATGGTTCCCTCGATTTTCAGTTACGTTGCGCCTCCTAACGAAAAAGAATTAAGACATTTGGATACGAAATTCGTTAACAAAATCGTTGAAAAATTCGTTTATCTCGTTGAAAACAAAAGAAAACTCATTTATTTTGCAACGATAGTTATTGTTGCCGTTTCAATTTTCGGCATGACACTTTTGAAAAACGAAAGTTTTCAAGTTGATGATTTGCCTGAACATAATCCGACATACGTGGATTTGAAATACTTTGAAAAAGAGATGAACGGTATTCTTCCGTTAGAAATTTCGATCGACACAAAGAAAAACAAAGGACTCCTTAACATCAACACTATCAAAAAGATAGAAGCAATAGAGGATTCTTTGACATATTTTAATTGTCTTTCACACGGCACTTCAATAGCCGATGCTTTGAAAATTATCCGCAGAGCATATTATAACGGCAATCCCGATTTTTATTCATTACCCATGCAATCAGAATTACCGTTTATAATGCCATATTTAAAAGGTAATCAGCAGGCCGCACAAAGCAATCCTATGGCAGGAAACTTGGTAAAATCCATGATTGATTCAACCTATTCACGTGCAAGGATTCAG
>Ga0310695_10005411_pt1 | contig 22283 bp, 19 predicted proteins | sample RumenRJG_04DNA_FD_203882 | JGI IMG/M metagenome (GOLD analysis project Ga0310695, IMG submission 203882) | Bovine rumen microbial communities from Lethbridge, Alberta, Canada - RJG_04 (v2) (version 2) | ecosystem: Host-associated > Mammals > Digestive system > Stomach > Rumen | place: Canada...
TGTGCCTCAACCACACGGGCGGCTTCCCGTTCGAGACATGCGCCAAGAGGCCCGACATCAAGGGCGGCGGCTGGTCTGGCGGCGCACCCCTCAGGCAGAACGCCGCTGTTGCGGCCGCTTCGCCGCTTCTCTTCGAGCCCGGCACGAAGGTGCAGTACTCCAACACCGGCATCGACATCGGCGCTGCAGTCGTCGAGGTCGTGACCGGCATGAAGTGGGAGGACTACCTCAAGAAGGAGGTCCTCGATCCCCTCGGCATGAAGAGCACCTGGTTCTGGCCGACCGACGAGCAGCTTAAGACGCAGATCGAGATGTACGACTGCCAGAAGGGTGCGCCCGCGAAGTGGCGCCTCCAGAACGACCAGCAGCAGCGTCCCTACAACGACAGTCACGTGTTTGCCTCGGCTGGCGCTGGCCTCTGGACGACGGCGCACGACCAGTACAAGTTCTACAAGATGCTGATGAACCTCGGTGTCGGCGACAACGGCGTGCGCATCCTCAAGGAGGAGACGGTCAAGTCGATTCTCGCCGTCTCCACGCGTCCGAAGGGGCTTGGCGGCTACTCCCTCGGGCTTTCCGCTCCCGAAGTCGACGGCGAGGACCAGTGGTTTGGCCACGGCGGCGCATGGGGCACGAACTGCTCCGTCAACTGGCACAGGAAGCAGCTCAAGCTCTGGGCCGTCCAGCTCTGCGGCGGTCCGCGTCCGTGGGACAAGGAGAGGGAAGAGGCATCCGAGAAGTTCTTCAAGTCGGCCGTCGACTCGAGCGGCGTCGACGCGTATACCGGCCGCATGAAGTAACGGGAAGGGGGCGTCCATGAAGAGGATAGCGATGGCGATTGGGTTGGCGGCGTGCGGCGCATTTGCCGCGGAAGTCAACGATTGGGAGAATCCGGCGGTTAACTCGATAAATCGCCTGCCCGCGCGGACATGGACGGTTCCGTTCGCGGATGAGAATTCGGCGCTTTCCGACGATCTCGTCCCGGAATCGCCGTATCTCGTCTCGCTGAACGGCGACTGGAAGATCAAGTGGGTCGGCGATCCGGCGCGGCGTCCGCTCGATTTCTGGAAGACGGACTTCGACGACGCGGACTGGGCGGCCATCGACGTCCCGAGCTGCGTCGAGATGCGCGGCTACGGGTCGCCGATATACACGAACGTCCGCTATCCGCACAAGAACGCGTCCAACCCGAAGGACAAGGACTTCGCCAGGATCCTCGACCGCGACAACGGAGAGCCGGGATACAACCCGGTCTCGTCCTACCGCCGCACGTTCTCCGTGCCGGAGTCGTGGAAGGACCGCAGGGTGATCCTCCGCTTCGAGGGCGTTGGCTCCGCGTTCTACGTCTGGGTCAACGGGAAGAAAGTCGGCTATGCAGAGGATTCCAAGCTGCCGAGCGAGTTCGACATCACGGAATTTTTAACGCGTAACCGCCCCTTGCGGGTGGGCGCGACCCATGGGGAAGCGACCAAGCCGAGCGAAGCGAGTGCCGAGAGGCGCAGTGACGCAGAGGACGCAGAGAATATTCTCGCCGTTCAGGTGTTCAAGTGGTGCGATGGCTCCTATCTCGAAGACCAGGACATGTTCCGGTTCTCGGGCATCTTCCGCGACGTCTCGCTCTGGTCGATGCCGAAGGACGGAATCTGGGATTTCAATGTCAAGACCCGTCCTGTGAATGGGTATGAAAGTTGGAGTCTCGAGTTGGAGTTGGAGAATGGTGGGTCTGCCGCGCTTTACGATGCAGACCAAAAGAAAGTTGGAGATCTGAAACCGCTCTCCAACTCCAACTTCCAACTCCAACTCAATCCTCGCCTCTGGAGCGCCGAAGACCCCTATCTCTACACGCTTGTCGTGAAGAAGGGCGGCGACATCCGTGCGAAGAAGGTCGGCTTCAAGGAGCAAAGAATAGCCGGCAACACTTTCCTCGTGAACGGAATGCCTGTCAAGATGAAGGGCGTGAACCGCCACGAGACGAACCCCGAGAACGGTCGCACCGTCAGCCGCAACGACATGCTGAAGGACATCACGCTCTTCAAGCAGTTCAACATCAATACCGTCCGCACTTGCCACTATCCCGACCATCGCCTCTGGTATGACCTTTGCGACCGCTACGGCGTCTACGTGATCGCCGAGGCGAACGTCGAGGGGCACGAGCCGGGCTACGGCGAAAATAGTATTGGGCGATTCAAGGAGTGGAACCATACGATCGTCGAGCGCAACGAGCGCCACGCCGTGTTCTACCGCAACAATCCGTCAGTCACCCTTTGGTCGATGGGCAACGAAACTGGACACGGCGACTGCTTCCGCAATGCTATCGCGGCGGTGAGGAAGGTTGATCCTTCGCGCCCGATCCATTGGGAGCGCGGAAACAAGGATGCAGACATCGACTCTACGATGTATCCGGCGGTGGAGTGGCTCGAGGAGCGCGGCAAGCTCGGCAACGAGAAACCGGGCACACCTGGCATGACGGAGAAATACAAGACGCTTGAGTCGGAGCATAGCGCGGGCAAGCCGTTCATCATGTGCGAGTATGCTCACGCGATGGGCAATGCCGTCGGCAACCTGAAGGAGTATTGGGATCTTATCTACGCCTATCCCGCGCTCATCGGCGGTTGCATCTGGGATTGGGTCGATCAGGCGATTTGGAAAGAAACAGGGCGCATAGATCCGAAGACTGGCCGCCGCGAGCGTTTCCTCGCATACGGCGGTGATTTCGACGACTTCCCGAACGATGGGCCGTTCTGCTGCAATGGGATTGTCGATCCGTTCCGCAACGTGTCTCCGAAACTGATCGAGGTTGGGCATGTCTACCAGAATCTCGTCGTGTCCAAGAATGATGGCGGCTTTGTTCTTGAAAACAGGTTCTGCTTCACCGATGCCGCTCAGTTTGACGGACGCTGGACTTTGCTCGCTGACGGTGAGAAGGCGGGTGAGGGCTCTTTCGCGGTTCCGGCTCTTGCGCCGCTCGCAAAAGCAAACTTCAAGGTTCCGGAACTTGACGCGGCGCTTGCGACCATCGGTAAGGACAAGGAAGTGTTTGTCAACTTTGAGTTCTTGACGAAGGCCGATGCTCTTTGGGCAAAGAAGGGCTATGTTGTCGCCCGCGACCAGATTCTACTTAACGAGAAGCCGACTGCCAAAGAAAAGCCAGACGGCGACGCGGTAGCTGCGCATGACGAGGATGGCGACGAAGTGACTATCGAGCGCGGTAGGACATACGCCGTCTTTAGCCGCAAGACCGGTACGCTTAAGCTTCTTGTGATGCGTGGCGCGACGATACTCTCCGACTTCGACGGCATTACGGCGGGCCCGCGTCTCACCTGCGCTCGCGCGTGGACTGACAACGACCGCTGGATGTTCATGGGTGGCGCGTGGCAGGACGACCGCTCGAAGGGATTTGAGGGCTGTGGGCTTACGCAGCTCAAGTATCATCCGGGGAGAATTGTCGTGGATGGCAATGTCGTGAAGACCAAAGTCTCGGTTGACGGCACGAAGGGTGCGGGCTTCGAACACGAGTGCGAGTGGGCGTTTGCATCCGATGGATCCGTCACGCTGAAGAACAAGGTCACGCCCTTTGGCCGCATGTCCGAAGCGTTGCCCCGCCTTGGCCTTTCGCTGCGGCTCGGCCGCGCCTACGAGAACATGGCGTGGTATGGGCGCGGGCCGTGGGAGAACTACATCGACCGCAAGACCGCGAGTTTTGTGGGGCTGTGGCGCTCAACCGTAACCGAGCAGTATGTCGACTACGTGCGTCCGCAGGATTGCGGCATGAAGTGCGACGTTCGTTGGGCGGAGTTTACCGATAGATACGGCAGAGGTGTGAGGTTCTCCGCGAATGAGCCGCTTTTCATGCAGGCGCTTCACTACGACTGGGAGACGCTTGCGTATTCGCGCCATATTAACGGCCAGCGCCGCATGCGCACCCCGCTCGTCCCGAGCGAAGACGTGCTTCTGAACCTCGACGTCAGGCAGACTGGTCTTGGCGGCGGAAGCTGCGGCCCTGCGCCGATGGCGAAGTATCGCTTTGATCCAAACGCCCCTGTCGAATGGACGCTTAAGATCGAGCGCGTTGGGAAGTAAAAACCGCCACGCTTTTTGGCGCGGCCGCTACGGAGGGAACTATGAAATCGCTTAAAGAGCTGTATCGCATAGGGCGAGGTCCGAGTTCAAGCCACACGATGGGGCCGTCTTTCGTGGCTGCGGAGTTCCTTTCTGCCACAAAGGGGCTTGGTGCCGTCAGATACGAAGTCGAATTAAGGGATTCACTTGCCGCGACCGGTCGTGGGCATTTCACCGACCGCGCCGTGAAGGACATCCTCGGCGCAAAGAGAACGAAGATCGTCTGGAAGCCGGACTTCGGCGACAAGTTCCACCCTAACGGCATGCGGCTGACAGCTTTCAATGCGCGCGGCGCAAAGGTCGCGGAAAGAGTTGCCTATTCCATCGGCGGCGGTGCAATTGCCGCCAAGGGGAGCGAGGTGCGCGAGAAACCGGTCTACAGGCACAGGAGCATGACGGAGATCGTAAACGCGGCGACGCGGGCGGGCATGCCCCTTTGGCAGATAGTCGAAGATGCCGAAGGCCCCGAGATATGGGATTTTCTCAAACGCGTTTATTCCACGATGATGGCCGCCATTGACCGTGGGCTCGCGGCGGATGGCGTGCTTCCCGGCGGGTTGCGCCTTCCGAGAAAGGCGCGGGCGATATACATTAAGTCGAAGATGCAGTCCGAGGGAATGCGCCGCACGGGGCTTCTCGTCGCCTACGCTCACGCCGCGAGCGAGGAGAACGCCGCGCTTGGCGAAATCGTGACGGCTCCGACGTGCGGATCTTGCGGTGTTCTTCCGGCGGTTGTCAGGTATCTGCGCGAGTCGCTTGGAAGTTCCGAAATCGAGCTTCTTCACGCACTCGCCGTCGCGGGGCTTGTCGGGAATGTTGTCAAGCGCAACGGCTCCATATCGGGGGCGGAGGTCGGTTGCCAGGGAGAGGTCGGCGTCGCGTGTGCAATGGCGAGCGCAGCGGCGGCGTATCTAATGGGCGGGAGCCCGCGCCAGTGCGAGTGTGCGGCCGAGATTGGGCTCGAGCATTTCCTTGGTCTGACATGCGACCCGGTGAAAGGGCTTGTGCAGATACCGTGCATAGAGCGCAACGCGCTTGCGGCGACACGCGCGGTGGTGGCGGGCGAGATGAGTGTCCTTTCCGACGGCGCCCACATAGTATCGTTCGACACAGTGGTGAAGACGATGCTTGAGACAGGGCACGACCTGCCACGCCTATACCGCGAGACGTCTGTCGGCGGGCTCTCGCGTTTCGTGCGAAGATGAATCGTTGCAATAACGGCCAAAGCATGCCAAGGAAGGAGTTCTGCTGGCTATGACGGCGATGGAGTTCCGTTTCCACCGCAAGGAAACTACAGCGTCGACAAATGCCGACGCCCGCGAAGGGCATCCTGGCGATGTATTCGTCGCGGATTTCCAGACGGCGGGGCGCGGACGACTTGACCATGAATGGCACGCCGCGCGAGGCGAGAACTTGACGTTTTCAGTTGTGCTTGACGCGGCAGATGCGTCGCCTGCGGAGGTCGCAACTCTCCCGCTCGTCGTAGGGCTCGCCGTTGCGCGTGCCGTCGGGTCGCTTCTTGGCAAGATTTCCGAAGTCGCGGTGAAGTGGCCGAACGACGTGCTTGTCGGCGGGAAGAAAATATGCGGCATACTCTGCGAGCGAAATGGCGACGCCGTTATCGCCGGCGTCGGGCTTAACGTAAACCAGACCGATTTCCCCGCCGAGATCGCTGCGCGCGCGACATCGCTGCAGCTTGTCGCTGGATGTTCCTTTGGCCGTGACGATGTACTAAATTGCGTCGTCGCGGAAATCGGCGACATGCACTCTCGTTGGCTGCGCGGCGGATTTGCCGCGCTGCGCGGCGCATTTGCCGCGTTCGACTTGCTCAGGGGGCGGGAGGTCGCGGTTCTTGCGACTGACGGCGACACCGCGCCAGTGAAAGGGATATGCGGCGGTGTACAGGAAGACGGTTCGCTTCTTGTGGGCGCGACGAAAGTGTATGCTGGCGAAGCGCACGTGCTGGAGCTGGGCTAACACTTTAGAGTACTTGTCTGCACCTCCTCTAATTATGGTATAATGACGCCATGAAAGAGGTCTTTGGCTATGTAATCGCTCTTGGCGCGGCTGTCATGATGCCCGTCATCTTCACAGTTCTCGGAACGCTCATAGGCATCAAGTTTTCGAGGGCTCTCAAGTCGGGTCTTCTCGTTGGCGTTGGTTTCGTTGGCTTGGGCGTAGTGACTGCGCTTCTCACCTCGAACCTCGGCCCTGCCCTGAAGGGGATGACCGACCTCTATCACCTGAACCTTCCGTTCTTCGATCTCGGCTGGCCTGCTGCTGCCGCGGTCGCTTATTCGTGTGCTGTTGGCGCGTTCATCATTCCGGTGTGTCTTGGCGTCAACGTTCTTATGCTCGTGATTGGAACGACGCGCACGGTTAACATTGATCTCTGGAATTATTGGCACTTTGCCTTTCTCGGCGCGATGGTGTTCTTTGCGACGGGCTCGCTTGGCTGGGCGTTTTACGCGGCGATTGTCCTCTATATCATCACGCTTTGCATGGCTGACTTTACGGCGAAGGGCTTCCAGTCCTACTACAAGGATATGGACGGCATTTCTATCCCGCAGCCGTTCTGCCAGAGTTTTACGCCGTTTGCAGTGGTGATTAGCTGGGTTCTCGACAGGATCCCCGGCTTCTCAAAACTCGACATCGACGCAGAGGGAATGAAGAAGAGGTTTGGGCTTCTCGGCGAGCCGCTTTTCTTGGGGCTTCTGATCGGTTGTGGCATCGGTGCCTTGAAGTGTGACTCGTGGAAAGCCGTCGTTGACTCGATTCCGTCTATTCTGAAGCTCGGCGTGACGGTTGGTGCGGTGATGGAGCTTATCCCACGCATCACGGGACTTTTTATAGAAGGCCTCAAGCCAATTTCACAGGCCGTCCAGGAAAAACTCACCAACTCCTCCACTCCCAACTCACCCACTCTTAACTTCTCAATAGGCATGAGCCCTGCGCTCGTCATCGGCCATCCGACGACGCTGGTTGTCTCGATTCTGCTCATTCCGGTGATTCTCTTCCTCTCGGTATTCCTCCCCGGCAACAAGTTCCTGCCGCTCGCGTCGCTTGCCGGGATGTTCTATCTTTTCCCGTGCGTGCTGCCGATTACGAAGGGCAATGTGCCGAAGACTTTTGTGATCGGGCTTGTCGCGCTTGTCGCAGGGCTTTTCTTCGTTACCAATCTGACGCCCGCCTTCACCAAGGCGATTGCGGCGGCGAACTGTGACGGAATCGCGGTGCCCGAGGGCTTCGAGGGCGGTGCGGCGCTTGATTTTGCAAGCGCGCTCTGGTGCTGGTCGATCTATCACCTCACGGTAACGCTCAAGTGGATTGGCGCTATTCTCGCAGGCCTCCTCGCGCTCGGGATGTGCGCGGTCAACTTTGTCAGGATCAGGAGGGCGAAATGACGGCAAGCGGACGACAGCAAGCGGACGACAACAAGGACTGACAGCAAGAGGCGACAGTAAGGAATGACGACAAGCGTGCAACAGCAAGGGGGCGACGGCAAGAGGCGCCAGCAAGGGGCTGGCGGCGATACTTGTTGTAGTACGCTTGCTGTTACTCCCATGTACCACAAGGGGCTTTTGGGTTGGCGCTATGATTCGCGGTGCAACTATATGATAACCCTCGTCACCGAGCCGAGGGCCAACATCTTCGGCACTCTGCGAGAGTGGGGCGTGGAGCGCACCGAAGAAGGCAGGGCGGTCTACGACGCATGGCAGGCAGTCGAGGCGCGGTTCCCTGGCGTTCGGGCTACTTACAATGCGATAATGCCCGACCACTTCCACGGCATCGTCTACATAACCGAGGAAGGGGCAGCTGTTCTCGACGAGGTTGTCGCCTTTTTTGCGGGAGAGGTCGAGAGGCGCATAGGCCGCAGGGTGTGGTGTGCGCTTTGGCGGGAATCGGTTTGCCTTGCGAAGGGGCAGCTTCACAGGCAGATAAACTATATCTTGTCAAACGCCAAGCGTCGCTGGATAAAGGAGAACAACCCGGGGCTTTTCAAGAAGGTCATGGGCTTTAGGCATTGGCGTCTTGAGCGCGCAGCCGCAACGCTGGCTGGTGTTGCTGGTGCCGACAGCTGGGATTTCCGCTCTTTTGCGAGAGATGGCGGCGAGCTTTGGGATGTCGAGACCGGCGAGGAGATCGCAAAGCCACGGAAGGGCAATCGTGTGTTGAGCGCGTTTGAAGAACAACAAGCGGCCGACGGTAATGGCCAAGCGGTTGGCGGCAAACCTTGTTGTAGTACGCTTGCTGTCGCTCGCCGCCCCTTTGCCTGGACTGCCGTTGGCAACCCATTTTTACTGGACGCCCCGCTTCTCGTGAGCGTTAGGATATCAACGGCAACGCCAGACGACAAGCTTGCCGAGCTTGTCGACAAGTTGGGCGCAAAGGCCGAACGCGGGGCTGTGCTTGTTAGCCCGTGGATATCCCCCGGAGAGAAAGCTGTCAAGGCCGAGGCCATTGCTCGTGGCGGGCGTGTGGTGCAGTTGCTCGCCGAGGGCATGGGCCGCTACTACAAGCCAGGCGGGGCTGATTTTGACCTTTGCGCCGATGGGCGGCTTCTCCAGCTGTCGCCCTTTGCCCCGCGCGAGGCAGGCGCGGCTCGCGAGAGCTATGGCAAGGCGCGGTTTGAGTGGCTTAATCTCGCGGCCAAGGCGATGGGCGACCTCTCGGCTGGCTTTTCAAGGGCCGACTTGGGAAGGGAGAGGGCAGCAAGCGTACGACAGCAAGGAGGAGGGCGATGATTGCGGCAATATTGATAGCTACGACATGCCTTTGCGGCGAGGCGCCGGAGAGGGCGAACGACTTCTTCTGGGAGAATGACCGCGTCGGCTTCCGCGCCTACGGGCCTGGCGACGTGCACAAGTGGAGCGGCATCGACGTCTTCAACAAGATGCCTGATGCCAAAGCGACGTGCGGCGAGGTGCTGCACAACGCCAGCAAGTGCGGCAACTGGCACGTCACGCCTTACAAGGGAATTCTCGACAACTACACCATGGGCGCGTCGCGCGGCTGCGGCGGTATCGCCATGTTTGCGGACGGCGAGTGGAAGACTTTTCCCAACTGGGAGAGGTGCCGAGTCATAACGAATTGCAGCGCACGTTGTGAATTCGAACTTGTCTATCCCGCGTTCTCGGCGGCAGGGAAGATGACGTGCCACATTACGCTCAGGCGCGGCGAGCGATTTTTCCGCAACGACGTAAGCTTCGAGAATGGCGTCCGCGACTTCTGGGTTGGGCCGGGGCTCGATCTCGAGCCGAAGCGCGGCCACAAGGGGGACACGCTGGAAACATGCACCCGGGAACTTGCGATTGTGGCGCTCTATGAAGAGGAAAAGAGCGAGGTGGAAGGCTCCACTGCCACAGCGATAATGATGGAGGACGAGCCAGAAGCGCGCATCATGACTGACAACCAGAACTGCCGCGTCATTGTCGTGAACAAGCAGAAGTTCACCTACTATGCCGGGGCGGCGTGGTCGAAAGCGGGCAAGATAACCGACCTGGCCAAGTGGCATGAAGCGATCATTGACTTCATCGTCGTGCCAGAATGAACCAACATGCAATACAAGGAGACAAGCAAATGACAGCACTACTACTGGCGGCGGCGGTGAACTTCACGGTCCAGACCGCAGTTCATCCCGATGACTTCAAGTCGTACGACACGGCGAAAATCCGTGACCGCTTCGTGATGGAGAAGGTCATGGTGCCTGACGAAATAAACGTCACCTACACGATGTACGACCGCCTCGTCTACGGCGGCGCAATGCCTGTCGAAAAGGCGCTGACGCTCGACACGTTCGAGGAGCTCAAGGCCGAACACTTCCTCGACCGCCGCGAACTCGGCGTCATCAACGTCGGCGGGCCCGGCACGGTGACGGTCGACGGCGAGAAGTACGACCTCGAGTTCAAGGAGGCGCTCTACGTCGGCTGCGGGAAGAAGGAGGTCAAGTTCGCCTCGAAGGACAAGGCGAATCCCGCGAAGTTCTACATTAACTCCGCGCCCGCCTACAAGGAGTTCGTCACGCAGCGCATCACGAGCGACCAGAACTGCAAGAAGCCGGGCTACACGATCGGCAACTACATCAAGGCCGGCAAGATGGAAGAGTCTAACGACCGCGTCATCAACCAGCTCATCGTCTCGCCTGTCCTCACGAAGACTCCCGGCGGCGGATGCAACCAGCTTCAGATGGGCCTCACGGAGCTCAAGCCCGGAAGCGTCTGGAACACGATGCCGCAGCACACGCACAACCGCCGCATGGAAGCGTACTTCTATTTCAACGTCCCCGAAGGCCAGGCGATCTGCCACCAGATGGGGCGTCCGCAGGAACAGCGGCTTGTGTGGCTCCACAACGAGCAGGCGATCACCGCGCCCGAGTGGAGCGTCCATTCCGCCGCTGGCACCTCTAACTACATGTTCATCTGGGGCATGGGCGGCGAGAATCTGAACTATGGGGATATGGACAAGGTTGGTGTGATGGAGATGAAGTAGTTAGGGGTCAGGAGATAGTTGGAGTTTTGAGTTGGAGTTGGAGAGCGGTGGATTAGGGGTTAGGAGTCAGGGGGTCAGGAGTCAGTAGTTAGAATTTAGGTAAAATAAACAAGGAGGAAATATGATAACTTATGATTTGTCTGGGAAGACCGCTTTGGTCACGGGATCGAACCGCGGCATAGGCAAGGCAATGGCGGACGCTCTCGAAGCGGCGGGCGCGAAAGTCGTGCGCACCTGCTCGAAGGACTGCGACCTCTCCGACCGCAATGCCGTCTACGCGTTCATCGAGCGCGTAAAGAAGGAACACCAGATTGACATCCTCGTGAATAACGCGGGAATGATCTTGAGGAAGCCCGCCGCCGAGCACCCCGACGAGTGGTGGGACAAGGTGATGTCCGTGAACATCGACTCGCAGTTCATTCTCGCGCGTGAGTTCGGCAAGGACATGGTCACGCGTGGCTACGGCAAGATCGTCTTCACCGCGTCGATGCTTACCTTCCAGGGCGGGGTCACCGTTCCTGGTTACGCGGCATCGAAAGGCGCCGTCGGACAGCTCACGAAGGCGCTGGCGAACGAATGGGCGGCGAAGGGCGTCAACGTGAACGCGATCGCGCCGGGGTACATTGCGACTGACAATACTGCCGCGCTCCGCGCCGATCCCGTCCGCTCGCGCCAGATTCTCGAGCGCATCCCGGCGGGTCGCTGGGGCGAGGCCGCTGACATCGCGGGCGCGTGCGTGTTCCTCTGCTCGCCCGCTTCCGACTACATAAACGGCATCGTCCTTCCTGTCGACGGCGGCTGGCTTGCGCGCTAAGGCGTAGACGAGTGCCGCTGGGGAATGGTATAATATACGGCATGGCAGAGAAAACGGCAGTATATCCCGGAACGTTTGACCCGATGACGCTGGGGCACTTTGACCTCATAAAGCGGGCGTCGAAGCTCTATGATCGCCTTGTTGTCGCAGTCGCGGCGACGAGCGCGAAGCAGGGCGCGCGCTTTTCGGCGGAAGATCGCCTCGCGATGATTCGTGAGGACGTGAGACGTGCGAAACTCAAAAACGTCGAGGTCAAGATGCTCGACTGTCTTCTCGTCGACTTCTGCCGCCGCGAAAAGGCGAAGGTCGTCATTCGGGGCGTCAGGGTCTACAGCGACTTCGAGTACGAGTTCCAGATGGCGCTCACGAACCGCCGCATGGCTCCCGAGATCGAGACGCTCTTTATGATGCCGAGCGAGAACCTCGCATACGTCACCGCGTCGACAGTCCGCGAAATCGCGGCATACGGCGGCGACACGGCGCCTTTCGTCACGGCGGCCGTGCAGAAGCACCTTAAGGGCGCGAAATGACGGAATTCTTCGACGTAACCGTCCTTTCGATTCTCCAGGGCGTAGCGGAATTCCTCCCGATCTCGAGTTCAGGACATCTCGTCATCGGGCAGCATCTCCTTGGACTGGACGTCCCAGGCATGCGTCTCGACCTTATGCTCCACTTCGGCACACTTGTCAGCATTTGCGTTTTCTACTGGCGTACGATCTGGCGCATACTTTCAAAGTTCGAGTGGCAGTATGTCCTCAAGATTGTTTTGAGTGCGCTTCCGGCAATCGTCGTCTATTTCTTCTTCAGGGACTTCATAGAGGGGCTCTTTGAGAACGCGAAGATGGTTGGGGCTCTTCTCATGTTCACTGGCGCGATCTTGATCGGGACGCGCTACCTTCCGCGCGGCGGTCGCGACGTCTGCTGGAGGCGCGCGCTTCTCATGGGGTGCGCCCAGGCACTTGCGCTTCTTCCCGGTGTGAGCCGCTCGGGGATGACTCTCGCGAGCGCGCGCGGCGGGCGGGTAGACGCCGAGAAGTCGGCCGAGTTCTCGTTCCTCATGTCGGCTCCGCTCATATTGGGTGGCGTCCTTCTCGAGATTCTTAAGGCGCTTCGCGCGTCTTCGGCGGCGCAGGAAGCCGAGATTTCGTGGGGCCTCACCGTATATGGCGCGGCTCTTGCGGCGGTCGTCGGGTATTTCTCGCTTGCCGTCCTTCTCCGCGCCCTCAAGGGCCGTTGGTTTTGGCTTTTCGGGCCGTACTGCCTGGCCGCTGGACTTCTCACGCTAATTTTGGTATAATCTCCCCTCAATTTCTCAAAAAAGGGATTAGATAGACTATGTCCAAGGAATCTGCTGTTCGCAACAACATCTGGAAATGGCTTGTTTTGCTGCTCATTGCAGTCGTTTCGTTCTACGTGACGACTCCTGTGCAGGAGAAGCTCCGCTTCGGTCTCGACCTCAAGGGCGGCACGTCCTTCACGCTCGGCGTCGACACCGACAAGCTTGCCGAGAGCATCATTGCCGAGAATCCCGACATCACCAACAAAACTGGTGCCGTCGAGACCAAGATTGACGAGATTCTAAAGGACTGCGATGCGCGTATAATAGAGGTTATACGCCGCCGCGTCGACGCGATGGGCACGAACGAGTCCGTGATCCAGGGAATGAAGGATCACCGCCTCCTCGTCCAGCTTCCTGGCGTCGACGAAGAAGTCCGCAAGGCCGCCAAGGCCTCCCTCCAGAGCGCGGCTTACCTCGAGTTCCGCCTCACCCACGCGAAGAACGACCAGCTCGTCGCGAAGCTCCTCTCCAAGGACGTCGCGCCCGAGGGCTACATCAAGAAGGGCTCGGGCTATGCGCGCTCCGAGAACTGGAAGGAAGTCTCGAAGACCCCCGGCTACGCCGCACGCCTCGCCGCGTTCGAGGTTCCTGATCCTCGCTACGTCTTCATGCTCGAGGACAATGGCGATGGCACTTATGCGCCCAACTTCGTCGCGCGTCATACCGATCCGCAGGTCACTGGCGAGCACCTTGAGTCTGCCGCCGTCGAGCGCGATCCGACCACGGGCCAGCTCTCCATTGGCTTCCGCCTCAACTCCGAGGGCGCACAGAAGTTCGCGACGCTCACGCGCAACTACAAGGCCGGCGGTCCCAAGAACCCGACGGGCCGTGGTCGCCAGCTCGCGATCATCCTCGACGACCAGCTCATTTCAGCTCCTGTCATCCAGAGCGAGATCGGCGCGAACGGCCAGATCACCGGCCGCTTCGACGGTCCTTCTGCCCAGAAGCTCGCAAACGAGCTGAACGCCGGTGCTTTGCCTGCGCCGATGAAAATTCTCGCCGAGTCGACCGTCTCGCCGACCGTTGGTGAGGACGCGAAGCACGCCGGTATCGTCGCCGCCTGCCTCGGTTTCTGCCTCGTCGCCATCTTCATGTTCATCTACTACTGGATGACCGGCCTTGTCGCCGACATTGCGCTCTTCCTCGACATCGCGCTCCTTCCGACCGCGCTCGTCTTTGTCGCGAACATCCTCGGCGTCTTCGCACACGATCCTGCGATGGGCGGCGGCGGCTCGATGCAGCTCCCTGTTCTCACGATGCCCGGCATCGCCGGCCTCGTCCTCTCGCTCGGCATGGCTGTTGACGCGAACGTGCTCATCTTCGAGCGCATTCGCGAGGAGTTCGCCGCCGGCCGCCGCGCGGGCGATGCGATCAAGAACGGCTATGGCCGCGCGTTCACCGCGATCTTTGACTCCAACCTCACGACGATCATCACGGGCATCATCCTCTTCGTCGTCGGCACAGGCCCTGTGCGTGGCTTCGCGATCATGCTCACCGCGGGCGTCGTCATCTCGATGTTCACGGCCGTCGTCGTCACGCGCCTCGTCCTCGACCACTGCGTCGACACCGGCCGCGAGGCGCCGTTCCGCATGATGCAGTTCTTCAAGAAGCCGAACTTCGACTTCATGAAGTTCACGAAGTTCACTGTCGGCGGCTCGTTCGCGTTCATCGCCGTCGCGCTCGCGATCTTCGCGATTCGCTTCATGAACAACAGGGCGTCCGTCCTCGCGGTAGACCTCACGGGCGGCACCTCGATCGTCTACAACCTTAAGCAGGACGCGAAGCCTGCCGTCGCCGACATCCGCGCAGCGCTCAACGACTTCGACAACGCGACGGTCATCCAGTACCAGGACGGCGGCGTCGGCGACACTACGCTCCTCGTCAAGACTGGCGAGACGGCTGAGACGAAGAAGGGCTCCCAGCTCGAGGGCAAGGACGTCGGCGCATATGTGACGAAGCTCCTTCGCGAGAAGTTCCCGCAGGCCGAGATCGCTCCCGCCTCGGTCGACGAGGTCGGCTCGATGGTCGGTGCGGACCTCAAGAAGAGCGGCTCCTACGCCGTCCTCTTCTCGCTCGTCGCGATCCTGATCTACGTCGGCTTCCGCTTCCAGTTCGGCTTCGGCCTCGGCGCTCTCGTCGCGCTCGCGCACGACGCGCTCATCTCGCTCGCGATCTTCTCGCTCTGCGGGCGCCAGGTGTCGCTCATCGTGATCACCGCGCTTCTCACGATCATCGGCTACTCTGTGAACGACACGGTCGTCGTGTTCGACCGCATACGCGAGCAGCTTCGCTACGACCGCCGCATGACGTTCGCCGAGCTCTGCAACAGCGCGGTCAACGCGTGCCTCGGCCGTACGGTCATCACGTCGGTGACGACGTTCTTCGCCGTCCTCGCGCTCTTCGCGTTCGGCGACGGCTCGATCTTCGACTTCGCGCTCACGATGCTCATCGGCGTCGTCGCGGGCACCTACTCGTCCGTCTTCATCGCGACGCCGATCATGATGTGGTGGTACAAGGGCAAGCGCCCCGAGTTCGAGAACGAGGCGAAGACCCAGGAAGGCTGATTTCAACCGTCTGGCTCGGGCGTTCAAAGGCTGCCCGACCGGTAAGGAAACAACGAAAGGAAAAAGAAAATGCCTAAGATGAAAACGAAGAAGTGCGCCACGAAGCGCATGAAACTCTCGAAGAACGGGAAGATCATGCGTTCGCAGGGTGGCCACGCACACCTCAACAACGGCAAGAAGCGCAACCGCAAGAACAACCTCTGCGGCCGCACCGCCGTCGAATCCAACAAGGTCACCAAGACATACGCGCGCGCCCTCCAGGGTCGCTGATAGATAAGGAGGACTAGAAAATGCGTGTTACTAATGCACCCGCTTCCCGTGAACGTCGTCGCCGCCGCCTTGCCAAGGCCAAGGGTTTCTACGGCGCCCGCTCCAAGCTCTTCCGCACCGCTACCGAGGCAGTCGACCGCGCGATGCGCCTGTCGACGATCCACCGCAAGCTCAAGAAGCGCGACTACCGCCAGCTCTGGATTGCCCGCGTCAACGCGGCTTCCCGCGCCGAGGGGATCAGCTACTCGAAGTTGATTGCGGGCCTCATCAAGGCCGGCGTCACGCTGAACCGCAAGATGCTCAGCGAGATCGCGATTCACGATCCCGAGGGCTTCAAGACGCTCGTCGACATCGCGAAGAACGCCTGATAGCGCGTTCTGCCTAAAAAGCGAAAGTCATCCGCGGCGGTTGCGCCGCGGAGCTTTTTTTTATATAATGTACGCATCAAGGAGGTTTCCCATGGCTGAAGAAAAGGAAGAAGTTCTCGAGACGCAGAGCGCCGACGGCGCGGAAGTCCGCGACACCGACATTGTGTTCGACTGCCCGCACTGCAGCAAGACCCTCGTCATCGACTATCGCGGGGCGGGGCTCCAGATAAGCTGCTCCGAGTGCGGCAAGGACGTGCTCGTTCCGATTCCGGACGGCATGGAGCTTACCGACCTCGATATGGATCCCGGCGAAATCCTCAAGCAGCTCTTCGCGACCCGTCGCAACTACCAGAAGGCCGAGACGCGCGTTCAGGGACTTAAGGCGCGGCTCGTGTCGCTGCAGGAGACGCTTGCCGTCATGCAGCAGGTGATTGCCGAAGGGTTGGCCGACGAGTGAGCAAAAAGGCCCTTTTCGTAAACGCGCTCACCTTTGCGCGTGTTCCGCTGATCTTCCTCTGGGCGGGGTTCGCCGTCTGGCAGGAGCTTGATGCTGCTTGCGGGGGGCGACATGCGCCCAACTTGATGCTCGCCGTGCTTGCCTCGCTTGGGATGCTTCTCTCGGGGCTAACCGACCTCTGGGACGGTCGGCTCGCCCGCCAGTGGGGTGTCGTCTCGACTCTTGGCAAGATGGCAGACCCGCTGATGGACAAGGTGTTCTATCTCGTCGCGTTCCCTGTCCTTGTCTGGCATGCCGCGCATTCCGGCGCCGGCGAACTTCAGACGCTTTCGCTCCTCGGGCTGACGATCCTCTACCTTCTGCGCGACACATGGGTCACGTTCCTACGGTCGGTCGGCACGATGTACGGAGCCGATGTCGGCGCGATGTGGCTCGGCAAGGTGCGCACGGCTCTCTCGTTCCCCGGCGCTGGCTGGATATACGTCTACCTCTGTTTCCGCTGGTTCGATTTCGTCCGCGTCGACAACACGCTTGTGAACGTCGTCTGGCCGACGAGCGTGCTGTTTGTGGAGGCGATTCTTGCCGTTCTCACGCTCGTGAGTCTCGTCACCTACACGAGGGCCTACATGCCCTACCTCAAAAGGGCACTTGAAAGAAAAGAGAATTTGTGAGATAATATACTTGTTCCGAAAAAAAACAACTAACACCGAAAGGTACGAAAACAATGAAACAGACAAGAAAAGGTTTTACACTAGTCGAGTTGCTCGTCGTTATCGGCATTCTCGGCATTCTTATGGGTGCGCTCTTCCCGGCTATTTCGGCGGCGATGTTCAACGCGAACACTGCAGCTATGGCGATGCGCGGCCGCAACCTCTTCGTTGCGATCACGCAGGCGAACACCGACCGCGAGGCAGCTGGTCTCTGCAAGGTGTGGCCAAGCGACGAAACCGAGGGTCTTGACGACGACGACAAGCAGCTCATCGGCTCGTCCTCTTCGACGGACTTCTTCAAGTACCTCTTCGACTTCGAGAACAAGGGCGACGCAGCGAACTGGAAGCCCTACGTTGAAGTCGATATTGGCGTGCTCTCTGGCGGTGGTGTTCCCGGCGCGGCTGGCACTACGCTCAAGCAGGACAACGTCGCATGGCTCGTCGCTAAGAACGTAGCTGACGAGATGGCCGATGTCGTGCCCGTGCTTGCGTCGCGCAACGTCGAGTATTCGGCCCTGAACAGCGCCCTCAAGTCGAAGGTGGAAGGCAACGAGACGACCGAGGTCGGCTGCGGCAACGGCAAGGGCGAAAAGGACACTCCGTTCGGCAACAAGGGTTGGGTGCTTGTCCGTAAGGGCGGTGCCTCGCAGGTCATCAAGTCGAAGTACTCGAAGTACAGCGTTATCTTCAACCAGCAGGGCTTCGACAATTCCAATCTCGACAACAAGCCCGAGTTCCTTCCGCTTTAATGCTGGTCAGGGTCGCTATCGACCTTGCGCTTGACCGGCTCTTCACTTACGAAGTGCCGAAAGAGCTTGAAAAGAAGCTGGCCGTTGGCCAGCTTCTTTCCGTTCCATTTGGCCACCGCACAGCGCGTGGCTTTGTGATGGAATTGGGGGAAGAGGAGTCAGGGGTCAGTAGTCAGGAGTCAGGGGTTAGGGGTCAGGGGTCAGGAGTCAGGGGTCAGGAGTCAGGGGTCAGGAGTCAGGAGTCAAGAGTCAGGGGTCAGGGGTCGGGGAAAAGGTCCTACGCGCTAAAGCCAATTTTAGATATTGTCGACGAGGAGCCGTTTTTCTCGACGCGGCTCCTTGAGCTTGTGCGCTCTCTCGCCGCCTATACCGCAGCGCCTGTCGAGTCTGTCTTAAAGGCAGCCGTTCCCGCCGCTGTCGTGAAACCCAATGCGCGGGCGAAGGAACTCTATTTCATCTCGCCGGCCCTCGCGCCTGCGCCTGTTCCAATGACGGCTCGCCGCCAGTGGCTTTACGACCAGATCGTCCGTCTCGGCGGTGGCTGGATGCAGCAGCTCTGTCGAGAGCTCAAGACGACTCCTGCGTCTCTCAAGGAGCTCGGGCGGCTCGGCCTCGTCACCATCGCTCCGCGGCAAAAGCGCCGCGATCCGCTTGGCAACATGCGGCGCATCCTGCCGACGAAGCCGCTTCCGCTGAACGCCGAGCAGACCGCGGCGCTCGGCGTCATATCTGCCGCGGCGAAGCCGGTCCTTCTCTTCGGCGTCACTGGGTCGGGCAAGACCGAGGTGTATCTCCAGGCGATTGCGAAGGAGCTTGAGTCTGACCGCGGCGCGATTGTGATGGTTCCCGAGATTTCCCTGACGCCCCAGACCGTCCGCAGGTTCGCGTCGCGCTTCGGCGACAAGGTGGCGGTCTTGCACTCTGCGCTTTCCGACGGCGAACGCTACGACGAGTGGCATCGCATACGCTCGGGCGCGGCTCGCGTCGTCGTGGGCCCGAGAAGCGCCGTCTTCGCGCCTGTCCGCGACCTTGGGCTCATAGTCGTGGACGAGGAGCACGATCCGAGCTACAAGCAGGACGACAACCCGCGCTACAACGCGCGCGACGCGGCCGTCCTGCGTGGACGACTCGAAGGCGCGCGCGTCGTGCTCGGCTCCGCGACGCCGTCTCTCGAGACTTGGCGCAATGTCGCCGTCGGCAAGTACGGTCTTGCGGAGATGAAGTGTCGCGCGGGCGCGGGGACTCTCCCTGCCGTCCGGCTCGTCGACATGTCAGCGTCGCAGCGCGGCGATTCCTCAGGCGCGATCTTCTCGCAGGATCTTCTCGATGCAGTTAAGCTCCGGCTTGACCGCCACGAGCAGACGATACTCTTCTTGAATCGCCGCGGCTATTCGCGCAGCGTGACGTGCGCCGCCTGTGGCGCGACGGTCGACTGCCCGGAATGTTCTCTTCCCTATACGTACCACCGCGCCGACGAGTGCTGCCGCTGCCATATCTGCGGCGGGTGGATTCTGACGCCTAAGGTCTGTCCCGCGTGCGGCGCGTCGGCGCTCCAGTACAAGGGCATAGGGACGCAGCGCGCCGAAGCCGCGCTTGCGAAGTGCTTCCCCAATGCGAAGATTCTCAGAATGGACGCCGACTCTACGTCGCGCAAGAACTCGCACGACGACATCCTTTCCGCGTTTCGGCGCGGCGAGGCGGATATCCTTCTCGGCACGCAGATGATTGCGAAGGGGCTCGACTTCCCGAATGTCACGCTCGTTGGCGTTCTCAATGCCGACAGCTCGCTCAACATGCCCGACTTCCGCGCGGCGGAGCGGACGTTCCAGTTGCTCGCGCAGGTGTCTGGGCGTGCTGGGCGTGCGGAGCTTCCGGGAGAGGTGGTCATTCAGTCGTACGATCCTTCGGCACCTGCGATCGTCGCTGCGGCGCGCGGCGATTTCGCCGCGTTTGCGAAAGAGGAGCTTTCTATTCGTGAGGAGTGTTTCTTCCCGCCGTTCTGCCATCTTGCGGCGGTCAACTTGCGCTCGAAGGACTTGAAGCTCGTTTCGTCGTGGGCCGACATGTATGCGAAGTCGCTTATGAAGGTGAAGGGGCTTACGGTGTCCGAGGCGGTGCCGAGCGCGCTTGAGAAGGCGGACGGGTGGTATCGCTGGCAGGTCGTCGTTCGCGCGCCCTCGGTTTCGACGATTGTCAAGGCGTGGCGGTGGCTTCTCGCCCAGCGCCCGCCGCCAGCCGCACTCCGCGCCGCAATCGACGTCGACGCCTTCAGCTTAATCTGAGTCTGCGCTTTTGCTACCCTATGTGCGTGCTGCTTTGCCTGACACAGTTGGGGACAGACCCCACGGAACCGTTGAAAAATGGCCCTTTCGCGTTATTGATGGCGTGCTGCGACAGTTTTGTCGGGGTTTTGTGATATAATATCGGCATGAGAATATTGGCGCTATTGCTTGTGCTGGTTGGTCCGCTTGCGTTGTGGTCGGCGGACTGGTATTCCGTCCGTCTTCTCGCGAACCCCATAGTGCAGCCGGTGGAGTTTCCTGTGGCGGCGGAAGAGGGGGCTCGCCCCATTCTCGTGAAGACAGGTGAGGGCATCGCGCGCGCCTTCGCGACAAATGCCGTTCCGTCCGGTGGCGTCCCGCTCGGCTCGCTCGCAAGCATCCACCGCCTCGATGTCGACTCGAGCGTGCGCTTTGTTCCCGCGCGGGCGTTCGAGAACTCGACCGACCTGCGCGTCGTCAGCTTCGAGGGGCGTGTACGCCGCATCGGCAACTGCGCCTTTGCTGGCGCGACGAACCTCACGGATATTGTCCTCCACGAGGCGACTTCGGTGCTTGTCGCGTCCAACGCGTTCGCGGGCTGCTCGCGGCGGCTGGCCTGTGTGTATCCGTTCTCCCCTGTTATGACGGCGCAGGACGGTGCCGCCCAGAGCGGCGCGCCGATATTTCCGCGTGTCCTCTTCCTTAGGGGCGAGGATCTGAAAAACGAACTATCGGTTGCGCCATAGTCATCCTGATTCTAACGAAACTAGGAGAGGCTGGCCCTTTGCCAATAACAGGATATGTAGCTCGGAGATTCTGGCATGAATGTCACAATAACTTTTAAGTGGACAAGAAGACTATACCGATCTTTTGTAAGACAGTTTTACTTGCGCAGCATTGTCATCTATTTTATATTTCTATCTATTCTTCCTGTAATTTTGTGCTGGGGTTGCACCTCGGTGATTATCCAGCTTTATGGATTCTTTTCGGATAATGGAGTCGTGGATCTGTGGTACCACATCTTCGTGACGCTTCCCATAGCCTTGCTCGCGGCCATTGGACTAATAAAGTTGGTTAAGCGGGTAGTCAAAGTTAAACACGAATATACAAGAGTGTATGAATCGTGTCCGATTGAAGCTGACAACGAGATTGATGTCGAGGTGAAGATTGATGACGATGGGATTGGTTTGGGCAAGAATAAGGTGCAATGGGATGAAATGACTGTTGGATTAGCGACGAAAGATTTTTATGCTTTCCTGAGCGCGAGGCCTGTACTTATTGGCATACCAGAATATGCGGTTGATGCGGGATTAGGCGAGTATCTTAAGAACAAAATGAGGGTGATCAAAGAGAGGCAAAAGGGCCGGGTGCGCCAGGACAATAAAAAAGATTTTCGCCTCAACACGCTCTTGAAGTGTGGTGCTGTTTGGGGTGCGCTTGTCGTGGGGTGTCTTGTCGCCACCTTGGTGTTTTGCGGAGCCAATTCGGTTTTTGCAGAGGTGTCAGCCGCTCCTATTGGTAGTTTGGCGTTTGTTCTGTTGGCGGCCATCGTATCTGCGGCGCTTGGTCCGTTGATGATCATTTGCGCCGCCTTGGCTATATTCCGCGTCGAGGGTGGCACGCCAACGGCAATCTGCTCATTGCTGATTGTTTCCCCATTGATGTACTGGGCGTTGATATGGGGATTCCGCCGTTGGTGGAAGTCAACGAGTCGCCTGGTGAAATGCGTTGGTTGGATTGCGATTGCTTGTTATTCAGCCGTGGCAACATATTGTCTGCTCTACGGAGGATCCACCATCTAAGTCTCGCAAGGAGTTGGGGACAGACTCCACGGAACTGTTGTAAAAGGCCTGTTTGCGCGGATGTCGTCAGGACGACGATTTTATGAATTTCAGAGATATGATTTTACGATTATCCGATTGACGATTTTACGATTATCTGATATGATATGCGCCAACTTCCAATTTAAGAGGCGAACATCATGGAATTTGAAAGGCATATCATCAAAACGGCGGAAGAAGTCGCTACGACATTTCGCGCAATGGCTGTATGCGGGCCGCGTCAAGTTGGCAAGACATGGCTGTTGAAGCGCTTGGCGGCAAAACTCGGTGGATACGAAACAGTGTCGCTCGACGATGAAGCG
>Ga0310695_10005412_pt1 | contig 22280 bp, 23 predicted proteins | sample RumenRJG_04DNA_FD_203882 | JGI IMG/M metagenome (GOLD analysis project Ga0310695, IMG submission 203882) | Bovine rumen microbial communities from Lethbridge, Alberta, Canada - RJG_04 (v2) (version 2) | ecosystem: Host-associated > Mammals > Digestive system > Stomach > Rumen | place: Canada...
AATTGTAGGAGGAGCCAATGGGATAGGATTATCCATTGCAAAGGTTCTTTCAGCAAGAAAGGAGACAGAGAAGGTCTATATATTAGATAAGGTTTCACTTGCCGAAGAGTATAAAGAGGATAAGATTTTGGAATTAAAAGACTGTGGAGCCTCGCTTCGTCAACTGGAGCGCCTGACAGGTATAGGAAAAGGAGTGATTCACCGCATTTGGTGCGCAGGACGCTGACCCCTCTGTCCTTCTGGGTAATCTTATATTAATTTAGTGCTAATATATAATTGTATTAATACATATGAGCGTTTTTAAAGACAAAGTCCTGTTGATTACAGGCGGAACGGGTTCGTTTGGTAATGCTGTTCTTCGTAGGTTCCTTACGAGTGATATTAAGGAGATTCGTATTTTCTCACGTGATGAAAAGAAGCAGGACGAGATGCGTCATCGCCTGCAAGCACAGCATCCAAAAGAGGCATCAAAGGTGCACTTCATTATTGGTAATGTGCGTGATTTGGATGCCATAGATGCTGCTATGCACGGAGTGGATTACGTGTTCAGTGCAGCAGCTTTGAAGCAGGTTCCTGCATGTGAATTTTATCCTATGCAGGCTGTCCGTACCAACATCTTCGGTTCTGAGAATGTGCTGGAGGCCGCTGTTCGTAACAAAGTGTCACGTGTGGTTGTTCTTTCTACCGACAAGGCTGCCTATCCTATCAATACAATGGGTATGACCAAGGCTTTGATGGAAAAGCTTGCCATCAACAAGAGCCGTGACCCTCGCACACGCGAGAGTGGTACTGTGATATGCGCTACCCGTTATGGTAACGTTATGTGCAGCCGTGGTTCTATCATTCCTCTGTTCATTGAGCAGATCAAGACCGGTAAGCCTATGACAGTGACCGTACCTGAGATGACTCGTTTTATGATGTCTCTGGACGAGGCTGTTGATCTTGTAATCTTTGCTTTCACTCACGCTAACCCTGGCGATTTGTTTGTGCAGAAAGCTCCTGCTGCTACCATTGAGATTCTGGCTCAGGCTGTGAAGGAAATCTTCCATGCAGACAACGAGATTCAGGTGATTGGTGCCCGTCACGGTGAGAAGATGTATGAGACCCTTTGCACCAGCGAGGAAATGGCCAAGGCTGAGGATATGGGTGATTTCTACCGTGTACCTGCTGATATGCGTGACCTGAACTATGACCAGTACATTGATAACTTTGGTCATCGTGTTGATTTTGACCAGTACAATTCAGACAACACCCGCCGTCTTGACCTCGAAGGTATGAAGAAGATGCTGCTTTCACTTGACTATGTGCAGGAACAGCTCAAAGAGTGGGAGGCTGAAAAGGCTAAGAGAGCAAACCTATAATCAATTAGAACTATGATTCCTTTAGTAAAACCATATTTTCCTCCACGTGAGGAACTGATGCCTGCTCTTGAAGAGATCCTTTATAGCGGCTATGTGGCTACCGGTCAGCCAGTTTTTGACTTTGAGGATAAGTTTAAGGCATATATTGGTAACGACAATATCATTTCTGTTCATTCTGGTACTGATGCCCTTCACCTTGCGTATATTCTTGCAGGTGTGAAGCCTGGAGATGAGATTATCAGTACACCTATGACTGCAGAGCCCACAAACACCTCTATTGCTATGGTGGGTGCTAAGGTGGTATGGGGTGATGTTGACCCTACTAACGGTCTGCTAGACCCCAAGAGTGTTCGTAAACTTATTACAGAAAAGACCAAGGCCATTGTGATGGTTCACTATGCTGGTATGGTCTGTGATATGGATGAGTTCACCAAGATTTCAGAAGAATTCAATATCCCTATCATAGAAGATGCTGCTCACGCTATGGGTAGTAAGTACAATGGCAAGATGACAGGTTGCAACTCTGCCTATACCATTTACTCACTTCAGGCTATCAAGCACATGACCACTGTTGATGGCGGTTTCTTGGCTATGCGTGACGGCAGTCAGATGGACAGAGCAAGAAAACTTCGTTGGTTTGGTCTCTCTAAGGATAAGAGCCGTTTGGACAACGACATTACTGAAGTTGGCTATAAGTACGCTATGAACAACGTGAATGCTACCATTGGTCTTTGCCAGATGAAGCACATCAACGATGTGATTGGTACTTACATTGCCAATGGTAAATTCTACGATGAGGCATTGAAGAATGTTCCTGGCATCCAGATGGTACGCTACAACAACAATACGGAGTGCTCGTACTGGCTTTACACCATGAGGGTAGAACGTCGCGATGACTTCTGCAAGATGATGGAGGCTAATGGCATTATGGCTTCACAGCTGCATCACCGCAGCGATACCCATAGCATCTTCAAGGAGTCTAAGCGTGAACTGCCTGGTATGGAGGAGTGGTATGCTAATTTCGTACACATTCCTTGTGGCTGGTGGGTTGATGAAGAGACAAGAGCAAAGATTGTTGAAGTAATCAAGAAAGGTTGGTAAACTATTTCTTTATGGAACTTGAGATAATTAAACACAAAGACATTCTTTTTCGGGATATACTTCGCGCTATTGCTGTTAAGTCCGTTGCTTGGCCCCATCCAATAGAGAGTCAGGTAAAATGGATTATAGAAAATATAGATGAAGAAGATGAGCATGTCTTTCTTCAAGAAGAATCTAAAGTCCTAGCTTATATGAACCTCGTGAAGATTTGCTTCACGGCGAACAATACGGATTATATGGCCTATGGAATAGGGAACGTTTGTGCTGCTGAAAAGGGAAAAGGTTATGGTCGAGAGTTGATGATCAGAGTAAATGATTATCTTAAAGAAAAAAAGTTTTGTGGGCTATTGTTCTGTAGAGATGCACTTGTCCCATTCTATAAACAATATGGTTGGGAAGAGGTGAAACGTGATGTGTGCGTAAGACCTGTGTTAGCAGATGGCGTTCATGTTATGACTTATCTAGGCCCTGAAGGGATTAATAGTTTCCAATACAAAGGAAAGGACTTTTAATATGATTCCATTATTTAAACCCTACATGCCAGAGAGTCTTCCTGAGGTAGATATTATACTGCACTCTGGAGCGTTGGCTTATGGAAAGTGGGGACATGAGTTTGAAAAGAAATTGGGAGAGTATATTGGCAACAGCCATATACTCGCCACCAATAGTTTTAATGCTGCATATCAAGTGGCAATTACAACACTTGGTTTGGAGCCTGATGATGAGGTGATAGGATCACCTATGACCTGCCTAGCTTCAAACCAACCTTTTGCTACACAGCATGTGAAAGTGGTATGGGCGGATATTGAGCCTGCAACTGGTATGCTGGATGTGGAGGATATTCGTAAGAAGATTACTCCTCGTACAAAGGCTATCCTTGTCAATCATTTCTGTGGCTATGTTGGTTATGTGGATGAAGTTCTTGCTTTGGCTAAAGAAAAAGGCCTTTACGTGATAGAAGATGCTATTGAAGGCTTTGGCTCAGAGTATAAGGGAAAGAAAGTTGGAAACCTTGGTGCGGATGTGACTGTTTATTCATTCCAGACAGTTCGTTTGCCAAATGCTATTGACGGAGGTGCTGTTTCTTTCAAGGATAAGGCACTTTTTGAGAAGGCAGTATTGGTTAGAGACTACGGCATTGATCGTCCAAGGTTCCGTGACGACTTGAAAGAGATTAGTCCACTGTGTGATATTGCAATACCAGGTTATGGCGCAACTCCTTCTGAAATCAATTCCTATGTTGGATGTATGCAGATGGAAGTGATAGATGAACTGTTAGAGAAGCAGCTACAGCAGGCTAAGAAGTGGGATGCTTTGATGATAGAGAAGAGCGCTAAGCCTGTTTCAATTGTGGCTGGAACAAAACCCAATTACTGGGTATATGGAGTTTTGGCTGACAAAAAAAAGCAATTCATGGAAGAGTGGCGCAACAAAGGCTATTATGCCTCTGGCGTGCATCTTCCCAATACATATTATTCCGTATTCGGAAATCAACCGGAGTTAAGAGGAATACAAGAGTTTTATAGCAAGTTTGTCGCTTTACCCTGTGGGTGGTGGATTTAAAGTGTAGATTTTAGGGATTTTAGGTTTATATGCCGAATAAAATATTCTCTAGCGTTTTTTGGGTGTATCTTGAGAATACTTCGTCGCAGTTTATAAGTTTTGTTGTAACTGTCATATTAGCGCGACTACTCGAACCGTCTCACTATGGTACAATTGCGTTGTTGACGGTTTTCATTGCATTGGCTCAGGTTTTTGTAACAAATGGCATAAGCAGTGCACTTATTCAAAAGAAAGATGCTGACGAGTTGGACTATAGTTCAATGTTTTGGTTTAATTTGTTGGTATCATTAATACTCTATGCTATTCTTTTCATTACAGCACCACTTATTTCAGACTATTATAATCAAGAAGAACTGACTACTGTATTACGAATCTTGGCATTGAGTATACCGCTAAGCGCATATAATTGTATTCAGCAAGCGTATGTGTCGAGTAAGATGATATTCAAGAAATCATTCATCTCTAATGCAGGTGGTGGTCTTCTCTCTGGAGTAATTGCTGTTATTATGGCATTTCTTGATTGCGGTTTATGGGCATTGGTGGTACAGAGAATTTTACATGTAGCATTTAATACATTCTTATTAATGCTTGTAGTGGAATGGCGGCCCAAAGCTTGTTTTTCGCTTTTTCGCTTAAAACCTATGTTGTCTTTCGGTTGGAGAATTATGACAACGAGTTTTATGTTTACAGCCTATGCGCAGCTTAGATCATTGATAATAGGAAAAAGATATAGTGCTGCAGATTTGGGCTATTACGATCGTGGCTATTCTTTCCCAAGTCTTATAGCAGGGAATATTGATTCCACAATCACCCGTGTTTTATTTCCAGCACTCGCTCAAGTTCAAAAAGAATCAAATAGTCTTTTAGAAAAAGCGAGAAGGGCTGCAAAGACAAGTGCGTTTATAATGACTCCAATTCTCTGGGGCTTGGCGGTAATGGCTCAGCCGGTAGTTCAGTTGTTAATTGGTGAAAAATGGTTACCTTGCGTACCCTATCTTCAGATTATGTGTTTTGTATGGTGGTTGCAACCAACGCAAACATGTTCGGCACAAGCAATAAAGGCAATAGGACGTTCTGATTTATTCTTGTACAATGAAATAATCAGTAAAATTATCGGATTATTCTTATTGGTTCTCGCAGTTTTTGTTTTCGATAGTGTGTTTGCAATTGCTATTATGTTTTTGGTTGGGCAAATTATTGCTGTATTTATATATGGATTTTGTTCACAATCTTATATAGGCTACAAGGTTAAGTATCAGTTGTATGATTTGTTTGTTCCTACTTGGATGTCGTTGATAATGTGCGCCTGCATTAAAGGGGTAGAGTTGTGTGTAAACAACCTTTTACTATGCATGATATTGCAGTGCATTGTTGGTGTTCTGGTTTATAGTTTGTTGTCATTCATTTCGCATAATGAAACATTTTGTTTCCTATTAAATGCCTTGAATTTAAAAAAGAAATAATAATATGAGTTATCCTATTAGTGTAGTTGTTCCCACAAAGAACAGATACAAGTATCTGAAATCATTAATCGAATTAATTATTGGATTTGAGACTGATGAATTGGAACTTGTTATCCAAGACAATTCTGATAATAATCAGGAGTTTGAAGAATGGCTTGCCTCAAAGAAATATCCTTGGCTTAAGTATTACTATTGTTCAGACAAACTTACAAGCATACAGAATTTTGATTTTGCAATCAACAATTCTACAGGTGATTATGTAACGTTCATTGGGGATGATGATGGTGTGACTAGAACAATAATTGAATGTTCTAAATGGATGAAAAAAAACAATGTGGAAGCATTAAGATCTGCCAAATCAATTTATAATTGGATGGAGTCTGGAATGGGTGGCGTATTATATTCAGAAAGGCTGTCAAAAAAGGTGGAATATATTAATCCAATAAAAGAACTTCAAAAGATATTAAGAAACGGATGTCAAGGTATTGATAATATTCCTGTAACATACGTGGGTATTGTTAAAAAGAAGGTGCTATCAAAAATTTATAAGGATTATGGAACATATTTCCCTGGTGGAGCTTCTGCGGATATTGCCAATGGCGTTGCTCTGTGTTTTTATGTTAAGCGATATATAAAAATAAACATCCCTATAGTAATAACAGGTGATTCAAAATGCACTGGTGGTGTAGCAGATCGTGCAAAACCTTTGAAATTTTCCGATGTGCCGTTTATGGCTAAGGCCTATGGAGAACAATGGGAGGGCGATTTGCCAAAATATTGGCTTGGTGTTATCGTCTGGCCAGAATCAGCCATAAAGTCGTTGCGTGCTTTAAAGAAAGAAGAGTTCATAACCTATATTAACTATAATAAAATAATTGCAAGTTCCATAATAAAAGCAGGCTCGAAGTTTTCAGTTTTTTATCAATATGGATCTTCTTCATTTGCGATTTGGAATGAAATATTGGGTATTAAACTAAAGCGGTATTACAGGGGCGTTATGAAACGTCTAGTTCAATTTCTCTCTCTCGGGAAATACTCGTATAAGAATTATAGGTTTTCAGAAGTGCGAGATATTATTAAGGCTGAAGAAAAACTGCTTTCCATTACAGATATCGACTTTAATAAATTGGAATATTAATATGAGTAATCTTAAAATTAGAATTAGAAAAATCATTGCAAGTTATTTCCCAGTTCTGTATATTGATATAGAGTGGTGGAGATTGTTTGGAAAGAAAATGGATTGGAATAATCCAAAAGATTTAAATGAGAAAATACAATGGATAAAACGATATACGGACACATGTCTTTGGACGGAACTTGCGGATAAATATAGGGTAAGAGATTATGTTGCCAGATGTGGCCATAAAGATACTTTGGTTAAGTTGTATGGTAAATGGACCAATGCAGAAGATATTAATTGGGATTCTTTGCCCAATCAGTTTGTATTAAAAACAAATAATGGTAGTGGAGATGTTATTATTTGTAAAGATAAGAATAATTTTGACATATTGTCTGCTACCCAAACACTAAACAAGTTGATCAATCAGAAGTATGGGATGTCAACAAATGAAAGGCATTATTTAGGAATTCCACCTTTAATAATTGCTGAGGAATTACTGGATAATACTCAACAGCCTATTGTATCCTCCTCATTAATAGACTATAAAATATGGTGTTTTGATGGCGTGCCAGAGTGTATTTGGACATGCTATAACCGTACAAAGAAGGGAATAGATGTTGCTGCTTACGATTTGAACTGGATATGTCATCCAGAATGGTCATGTTTTGATGACCATTTTAGAAAAGCTAATGTCATTTTACCTCGTCCAAAGTCATTGGATAAAATGTTGGAAATAGCTTCTGATTTGTCAAATGGTTTTCCTCAAGTAAGAGTTGATTTATATGAGGTCGGAGGTAAACCATTTTTTGGAGAGTTGACATTTTCTTCTAATATGGGATTAATGTCTTATTTTTCTGATGAGTATCTAGAGTATTTAGGCAGTAAAGTTACTTTGCCACAAAAAAGTAAGAGAAATTATTGAATTCGTAATAGCCGTTTTATTAGTATAAAAGATAAAGTCTCTTTAAGCTATTCAATGTTTTATGAGAAAGGAAATAAATTTTAGTTTTATCATCCCCCACAAGAATTGTCCAGGTCTTTTGCAACGGTGCGTGGATAGTATCCCAATGCGAGACGATATTCAGATTATTATTGTTGATGACAATAGCGATGAAGACAAAAAACCTACTGTTCAAAGAGAAGATGTAGAGATAATACTTTTAGATGCTGAAAATGCGAAGGGAGCAGGAAGGGCAAGAAATATTGGATTAGATAGAGCCAAGGGAGAATGGCTTCTTTTTGCTGATGCTGATGATTTCTTTTCAGAAAACTTAAATTTTATTCTAGATAAGTATAAGAATGACGAAGAAAAAGATCTTATCATTCTAAATGCATATACGATTGATGAAGAGAATAATACAAGACCTTATAAGACAGAAAAGTTAATAAGAGATTATTTGGAATATAAAAATAAAGCAGAAGAAAATCTTCGTTATAACATTTGGACACCATGGACTAGAATGGTAAAGAGAAATTTTGTTATAAGCCATAACATTTATTTTGATGAAATCCCTGCAGGTAATGATGTTATGTTTTGCCTAAATTGCAGTAAATATGCTAAAATAATTGATGTTGAAGAAAAACCTGTTTATTACTATTTTAAACCCCAAAATGGAAGTTTATCAGACAAACATAGAAAAACAATGCTCGCATCAAGGTTTGAACTACGAGAGAAAGTGTTCAAACTAAAGAAGGAAGTGGGATATAAGCCGTTGCCTTCATTTATGGATATTGTTCTTTTTTCTGTAAAAAATTCTATTGCGCCTTTAGAAAATATTTTGTCACTATATTTTTCTGTTTTAAAGAATAATAATGTTTATGTAATTACAGATATTGTTAGATATGTTGTTCTGATTCTGAAGGGTCATAGATATTGATCTCTTTAAATAATTGTTAATTTGTCAAGTTGCAGATTTAATTATATAACAAATGTTGCCATATATTATTTCTCTTTTCTTTTCATTGCTAATAATGCATTTTGCTATAAAAACCAAGAATCATTTGGTTAAATACTTGTTGCATTTATTTGCAGTAACACCATCAGTTTTTTTGTTAACATTTAGATCGGATCTATGCGGTACAGATACCCCAAACTATATCCGTTTATTTGATTATTTAAACTCAGCATCTTTACAACAGTACATATCAGAAGTGCGTTATGAACCTTTATTTGCCATTTTAACATTTAGTTTAAAAAAACTCGGGCTGTCAATTGAGTGTTTTTTCTTAGTAAGTGCTTTGTTAACAATTATCCCAGTTTACATTGGAAGCATTAAGTTGAGAAAGTTTGTTTCTCCTCTTATACCAATGGCTTTATTTTACTTGATGTTCTATCAATATTCTTTTAATATCGTTAGACAGTCTATAGCAATGTCTATATGTTTTTTGGGCTATGTATATTTGGTAATAGAGGGTAAAAGCATAATATCTTTTCTTTTAGGAGTTACAGCCGTTCTTTTCCATACTGTGTCAATAGTATATATTTTTACATTTTTTATTTTTCAGTTTTTGGGAAGGATGTCATTCAAATTCCTTCTTATAAATGCCTCGCTGATAATTGTACTTATATATTTATATCCTCTATTTTTTTCTGATAGAGTTGAATATTTGGAGGGCTATTTAAGTTATTCATCGGGTGTTTCTACACAATTAAGCTACTTGGTTGAAATGACTTTGAACTTTCTAATAGTAATTATTTTTTATAAGAAAGATAAAATTGGATTGAGGAGGTATTTCATGATTGTTTCTGGTATAGGAGCCATTGTTATTGCTTTCAGTTCTATAGGTCATTATGCTTTTAGAGTTGCGAATTGTATTGATATTATGGCTCTTTTATATGTGCCTTTAGCTTTAAAAAATGCTGGTAGCAGGATTTATTATTTCTTTTATTTAATATTTGCTGTATTCTTCTGGTGGTTTGTGTTTATTTTCAATAATTCTGGAGGTTCGTATCCTTATATTCTATCTCCAACATTTAATTACTTTTGATTTTTTTGAAGGTATAAAAAACAAACGATTATGACATCCCTATTTAAAAGAATAATTATGTCTATTCTTTCTTTTATAAATTTGATTATATCAAAGGACAAAGATAAGATAGTAATTTATGGAAGAAGTATGCTCAATGATAATGCAGAAGCAATTATTGATTACTTATTGCTAAACAATTTTCAAAAAAAATATCAGATATATTTGTTAATAAAAAATACAGTTCAACATCCATATAAAAAAGATGTTAATGTCGTTTCAGGAATAGCAAAAACAATATTTCTTACATTGCGAGCAAAATATATTTTCCACACACATGGAATGTCATTATGTTCTCATAAACCATATAGAGGTCAGATTATATTTAATCTATGGCATGGCACACCGTTGAAAGCAATTGGTGCAATGATTGGTCATATTGTACACCCAGAAACAGATAGTTTCTTTCTTTGTTCTTCCCCATATGTTGCTGAAATTAACAAGGCGTGTTTTAAAATAAAGGATGAACAGGTTTATATTGGAAGCAATCCTCGTAACGATTATCTTTTTAAGATAGAAGATGTCAAAAATATTATGGGATGGTCTAATTATAGTAAAGTGGTGGTTTTTATGCCAACTTTTCGCAAGTCAAAGGCTGTTGATAGATTAGATGCAGGTAAAGAATTCCCAATTCTTAATGAACTAAATATTTCTGAGGTAAACAAAAAATTAAAAGAAAAGAATGTACTTTTGGTAATAAAGCCGCATCCTTATCAAGATAATATTCAGTTCTTACAAAAACATTATAGCAACATTTCTATCATTTACAATGAAAACATCCGTGAGAAAGGTGTGAAGTTGTATGTGCTTTTGGCAAATACAGATGCACTAATAACTGATTTTAGCTCAGTATATTTTGACTATCTACTTACAAATAAACCTATAGGTTTTGCTGTTGATGATATGATTAGCTATGGTAAAAATAGGGGTTACACAGTTGATGATCCTATAAAGATAATGCCAGGAATGCATATACAAACAGTTGACGAACTAATTGATTTTGTTGATTCTGTCATAAAAGGTAATGATGATTATCTAGAGTGTCGGAATAATATTAATAAACTTTTCAATGTATCAAATATTCCCAATGCTTCCCAAAAATTAATTGAATTCTTAGGGATATAATCTTTTTATGGTTGTAAAATAGTGGTATTATTTGAAAGAATGTTTTAATGTTTTCAATTTTAATATTCAAACAATGATTAAAGTAATTACATACGGTACATACGATCTGTTGCATCAGGGGCATATTAATATTTTGCGAAGGGCAAAAGAACTAGGTGACTACCTTATCGTAGGTGTTACAAGCGACAGTTTCGACCGAGGACGAGGCAAACTTAATGTTCGTAATAATGTGTTGGAGCGTGTTGAGGCTGTTAAGGCTACAGGGTATGCAGACGAGGTCATTATCGAAGACTATTTGGGCCAAAAGATAGATGACATCCAGAAATATGATGTGGATATCTTTGCTATCGGTAGCGATTGGGTCGGGAAGTTCGACTATCTGAATGAGTTCTGTAAAGTTGTATATCTTCCTCGAACTGAAGGAATCTCTTCAACAATGCTCCGAGCTGGGCTGCAAGAAATTTATAGAATAGGCATTGTTGGTAGTGGTCGCATCGCCTATCGCTTTGTGCCTGAGAGCAAAGTCGTGAATGGAGCTGAGGTAACAGCAGTCTATAATCCTAATAAGGAAGAAGCAGAAGATTTTGCAAAACGTAACGAACTAAAGGCACATAATGATTACGATGCTTTCTTGAAAGATGTTGATTTAGTATATGTAGCAACTCCGCATCTTACCCATTATGAATATGTCAAGAAAGCCTTGTTAGCAGACAAACATGTACTTTGTGAGATTCCATTTGTACTTTCAAAAGAACAAGCATTGGAACTGTATAAACTAGCAGAAGAACGAAACTTGGTTCTGTTGGAAGCCAGCAAGACTGCCTTTTGCCCTGCCTTTGGGCATATCGTGACGCTTGTAAAGAGTGGAATAATTGGTGAAGTTGTGGATGTTAAGTCCTCACTGAGTAAGATGGTGCCACCGCCAACCCGAGAGTTAGATGCAGAACAGGCAGGTGGGGCTATGACGGAACATGCACCATTGACATTGCTTGCCATCATCAAGCTCTTGGGCATTGACTGGAAGGATGTCAATTTCCATAGTAAGATGGAGAACGGGGTAGATATCTACACCAAAGGTGTCATAAATTACCCTCATGCTACTTCTTCTTTCACATTGGGAATTGGAGTGAAGACCGAGGGTAACCTGGTGATTTCAGGAACTAAGGGCTATATCTATGTTCCCGCTCCTTGGTGGTTGACTGACTTCTTTGAAGTAAGGTATGAAGACCAAACCAAGAACAAGAAATACTTCTATAGCTACGATGGAGAGGGCTTGCGTTATGAAATTCAGGAATGGCTTTCAATGATTGTGAATGAACGCAGGAGCTGTTATAAGCTTCGTAGAAGAGAGAGCGTTGCTATAGCTGAAATTATTGAGAAATATAGGAATCATGATAATGTAACAGAGATATGAAATATGCAGTTGTGACAGGTGGTACGTCTGGTATGGGGCTTGGCGTTGCCAAAATGTTGGTGGATAAGGGTTATTATGTGTTTACTACATACGTTGGACCAGAATTCACGGAAAAGATAGATAATTATGAAGCTCATCTTGTTGACCAGACAAATAGAGGTGATGTGTATTCTTTCATCAGCTATGTAAAGTCAAAAACAAACCATCTTGACTGTTTGGTTTGTAATGCAGGAATGAGTATTCGTAAGTCTTTTACAGAGACTACGGATGCTGACTGGGATAAGCAAATGGAAGTGGCTGTAAACTCGCACTACATTATGGTTCGAGAGTTTTTCTCAATTATTCCTGAAGGTAGTCGCATTCTTTTTACAGGATCACAGATGGCAGTGCACCCCCATGCTACGGTACTGGCATACGGTGTTACAAAGTCTGCAGTATGTGCCCTTGCGAAGAATCTAGTCAAAGAATTTGAAGGAACGGGAACAACCGTGAATACAATTATTCCTGGGTTTGTTGCCACTCCATGGCAGAACGAAAAGCCAGAGGAGATAAAGCAGAATATATACAGGAAAACAGCTATCCATCGATTCGCATCAGTTGACGAGATTGTTGATGCATTCCGGTTTTGCATTGAAAATCCGTTTGTCAACGGTAGTATGATAGAGGTGAATGGAGGTTATTGTTACAAATAGTTAAATATGAAAATCGTTCATATTGCATCTTATAAGGATGAGTTTTTTAATGGAATAAAATCTGTTTTAGTAGATCTTGTTCCTTCACAACGTGCGTTAGGCCATGAAATATGGGTTCTAAATCACGAAAAAAATGAAGTCCCAGTTATTGAGGGAGAACAATATGTGGGGGGCCAGAAGGATTTAAAAAAATGGATTAAACAAATCAATCCTGATATTGTTATTTTCCATTCTTTATATGGGCTTGGTGATGTGTTCTTTTCATATCATCTGAGACGAATGAAAATCCCCTATATGGTTGAACCACATGGAGGGACGTCTTTAGAGAACTCAAAAAAAAGCCGAATAAAGAAAAAGATAGCAAATGTTTTATATGCAAACAGCTTTATAAAACATGCACAGAGTATTATTTATTTAAATCAGAAAGAAAAAGAAGAATGTGTCTTCTCAAATATTAGACGGTGTGGTATAGTTATACCAAATGGTACCCACCTACACAGCAATTGCTCAAGAAATAATTCCAAGGGGAAAGTTCGATTCATATTCATAGCAAGGATCGATATAAATCAAAAAGGATTAGATTTACTATTCCCAGCAATAGAGGAGGCTAATACCAAAGGTTTGATTTCTGAGGCGGAGTTTCATTTTTATGGAAAAGCGCGACAGCCTCAATGGAAAAAAGAATTTGAGTTATACATTTCAAATGCGAGTCCTAATGTACAATATCATGGAGCAGTTGATGGAGATGATAAAGAACGAGCATATTTGAATTCAGATATTTTTATACTCCCGTCAAGATATGAGGGAATGCCAATGGCAGTTTTGGAGGCTCTGTCTTATGGCATTCCGTGTCTATTAACAGAGCAGACGAACCTTGCTGATGTTATTATTGGCAATGACTGTGGATGGATAGCAGAAACGACAGTTGAAAGCATTTGTGGCAAAATATTTGATGCTGTAAATGATTATAAACTACGTCACGAAGCACTTCACATAAACGCATTGAATGCCGCTAAATTGTTTGACTGGGAATCTATTGCCCAACAAAGTATACAGGCATATTCATGCTGTCTTGGTTATCCTTCAATTTGACTTTATTACTATCGGTATATTGTTCACAATAAATGTATTTTTACTATTAGGGGTAATATAAATTTTTCTATATGAGAGATACTATAATTTCATATGTAAAGAACCACCCTGTATTAGCGAATATGATATGGGATGGAGTGCGCTTTTGCATGAGGGTTATGAGTATATTCGTACATGTAAATAAGGAAACAATCATATTTGCGTCATTTGGTGGAAGGAAATTTGATGATAGTCCCAAGGCTCTTTATGATAAAATATGTTCCTTAGATGAGTTTAAGGACTGGAAGCTGATATGGGCATTTGTCGAACCAGACCGATATAATATACCTCGAGGCGAAAAGGTTCAAATAGATACAATAAATTTTTTTAAAGCACTATTGTCAACTCGAGTATGGATTGGTAATTCGGAGATTGACAGGGGCATAAGGCTTTTCTCAAAAAAATTTATCCGAATAGAGACTTGGCATGGAACACCACTAAAAAAAATATGTGGTGAAGAAAACCAAACCTCAGTTGAAAAGGTGCCAACGAATAGAAAAATAGACAATACCACAATTCGATGTGCTCAGAGCAATTACGACCAAACTATATTTTCAAGAATTTTTAGTGCGGATAGGGATACAATTTTGCTTAGTGACCTGCCAAGAAATGATGAATTATTATCCTACACCCAGGAAAAATTAGATTATATAAAGGAAAGTTTAGATATTGATAAAACCAAGAGTGTTATTTTGTATACACCGACATATAGGGAGTACTTGATGAATGGAAAAGGTGAGAACAGTATAGCTCCACCGATAGATTTTGAAAAATGGGGAAATGAATTAGGAGATAAGTATGTGCTGCTGATAAGGGCACATTATGTAGTAACAGAAGCAATGAATTTGCCCCAGAATCCATTTGTTAAAGATGTATCCAAATATGATTGCCTGAATGATTTGTATGCTATTGCAGACATGATGATTTCTGATTATTCCAGTACTTTCTTTGATTATTCAATATTGGATAGACCTATGTTTTGTTACGCATACGATTTGGAGGAATATTCGGAAATAAGAGGATTGTATCTGGATTTGGAAAAAGAACTACCATGTGCAGTTGATAGAGAAGAAGATAAGTTGTTGGCACATATTAAAAATGTTGACTATGGAAAAGCATCGGAGGCAACTAAGCGTTTCCATGCAAAATATGCACCCTATGCTGGTCATGCATGTGATATGGTAATTGACGCTCTTTTAAAAAGACTAAATAGCAAATAATGAATTATACAGTTGCAATTGTTATACCTACTCTCAACGAAGAGAAATTTCTATCGCGTTGCTTAGATTCTGTCATAGCTCAAACATATCCATTTGGAGAAATGTATGTGATGGTTGTTGATGGCGGTAGCAAGGACAACACCAGAAAGATTGTAAGTGATTATCATCAACGCTATGATAATATCCGCCTGATAGACAATCCCGGCAAGATACAGTCTGTTGCATTTAATATAGGTGTGAAGAATTCTTCTGCACCATATATTGTAAGACTGGATGCTCATGCTTTCTATAAACCATATTATATAGAAGGGTGTGTCAAGGGGTTAAAAGAGAATGCCAAAAGGGGTAATGTCGGAGGTCAATGGGATATACAGCCACAAAACGACTCGTTGTGGGCTACGACTAATGCCATATTGAACTATTCAAAGTTCGGCATAGGTGGAGCAACATATCGTATTGGCGCTGAAGCAGGCAATGTGGATACTGTGCCATTTGGTGCATTCCCTCGCAAGATGATTGAAAAGATTGGAGGGATGCGCGATGATTTGCCCCGTGGCGAGGACAATGAATATAACTCCAGAATCAAAAAAGCCGGGTATGATATCTATTTCGATCCTCGGATTGAATGTATATATTATGCCCGTCCAACCTTCAAGGCATCGTGTAAGCAGATGTTTGCAAATGGAGTGTCTGTAGGCCATCTTTTTTATGTTGATAAAGAATCGATAGGCTTGCGACATATGATTCCTTTGTTGTTCGTGGCGGGCATCATCGTTGGTGTTATTGCTTCTGTAATATATCATCCTATAGGATATCTTTTAGGTGCAGGATTGAGCCTCTATTTCATATGTGACATTATAGCTTCTGTTGTAGCATCAAACAAACATGGGCGGAAGTATTGTCTGCCTCTATTTGTGTTGTTCTTCTGTGTGCATGTTTCATATGGATTAGGAACGATAAAAGGGATTTTTACTGGTAGAAAATTGAAATTTTAGACGAGTTTACTCAAATCATACAAGTGTCGTAACATAGAAAATAATTAAGGCAAATTTGATTACAATGTTGACACAATCGAGCCAATGGGAAATCATACCTTAGAAGCATTCTTTGCGTTAGTTAGAGCTGGGCTTTTTCCGGTTCGTGGTGATGGGTTCATGGTTCATGGACAAGACAAGCGGCAAAGCCGAGCGATTGAATCTTTATTCCGTGACGTGGACTGGAATGAGGTCTATCAGTTGGCGCAAGAGCAGTCGGTACAAGGACTTGTACTTGCTGGAATAGAGCAATACAAGAACCTTAACGTTCTTGAGACCTTCGGAACAAGCGAGCGAGCTCGAGCGAACCTTGACGTTAACCAAAAGTTGCTATTGCAATGGATTGGTGAAGTGCAGATGATTGAGCAGCGGAACAAGGAAATGAATGTCTTTGTTGCAGACCTCATTGAAAAGCTACGAAAAGAAGATATTTATGCAATTCTCGTAAAAGGACAAGGTGTAGCACAGTGTTATGAGAAACCTCTATGGAGGTGTTCTGGTGATGTAGATCTATTCTTGAGCGAAAGCAATTATGAGAGAGCAAAGTTGCTTTTGCAACCGATGGCCTCTCATGTAGATGACGAGGGTATATCAGCGAAGCATCTGGGTATGACAATAGATGGTTTCGTTGTAGAATTACATGGCACCCTTCATGGAGGCTTGTCTTTAAAAGTGGACAAAGAATTGGACGATGTATTGAATGACACTTTTCATGGAGGAAATGTACGTTCGTGGAATAACAATGGTGTTCAGATTTTCCTGCTTGGGCCAGAGAATGATGTTTTTTATGTCTTCACTCATTACTTACAGCATTTCTACAAAGAAGGTGTCGGATTGAGACAGATTTGTGATTGGTGTAGATTGATATGGACGTATAAGGATTCATTGAATAACGGATTGTTGGAGCAACGGATTAAGAGAGCTGGGCTGATGAGCGAATGGAAAGCATTCGGAGCTTTGGCAATAGAATACCTTGGATTCCCGAAGAATTCTATGCCGCTCCTCGATGTAAGAAGTAAGAAGGAAGATGTAAGATGGAGGAGGAAGGCTGATCGGATAATGGAGTTTATACTGAAGTCTGGTAATATGGGACACAATAGGGATATGAGTCATTTCAGCAAGTATCCTTATCTCAGAAGAAAGTGTGTATCCATGGGCAGACGAATTGGTGACTTGATAAACCATGCAAGGATCTTCCCGTTGGACTCCCTACGGTTCTTCCCAAGGATAATGTTCAATGGGGTAATAAGTGCGATGAGGGGGGAGTGATATTCGCGGGTTCATGGTTCGAGGTTAAGGGTTCATGATTATAAACAACCTTAACGATAACAAATGAAAATCATAGATAATAATCTTCTTGATAAAGTTTCCGCACAGGCAAAGGAGTCTCCAAGGCTGAGGATGAATTATAACTTCCATCAGAGCCTTGAGGAAAAATGTCATCGGTTTTTGAATGCCGTGGAGCCAGGAACTAAGGTTGAGATACATCGCCATCCGACGAAAGACGAGTCGTTTGTGCTACTCCGTGGTAGAGTTAGGGTGAATACCTACAATGATGATGGTTCAGTGATAAAGAGTGTAGTGCTTTGCCCAGAGGAAGAACTCTATGGAGTGGATATTCCCAAGAATGTGTGGCATAATGTGGAATCCCTGGAGTCCGGGAGTGTCTTCTTTGAGTGTAAGGAAGGTCCGTTTGTGCCACATGAGGAAGAAGGCGTTTTGAAAGTTTAGAGTTGAGTGTTGAGGGTTTAGGGACAGTTTAAAGTTGAGAGTATGATAGGTACAACGCTATACAATAGATTGAAGGATTTCATAGAGAGCGAAGGAAAATCTTGTTCTTTCGATCCTGAATTGATAACTCCAGAGTATGTGTATAGGATGTGGGGAGGAAGCGTTGCTATTGATGAGATAGCAACGGGACTTACGGAACTACGAAAACAGGGAGTATTTATGGTTCATGGTTCATGAGTCAAGGTTAATGGTAAGTTTACGGGTAACGTTTCATGATGAAGGGTTTTCAGACTAGTGGCGAACTGATGGAGGCTGTAAGGGCTCTGGATTATATGGCTCAGTACAAGGTGTGCGAGGCATTCTATAAGTTATCAAAGGGCTTTGACTGGAGCGACAGACTGATGTTCCAACGGTTTGAGGAGTCGTTTACCACGATAGATGCAGAGAACCTGGAGGAACATTTCGTTGAGCTGCACTGGGCAGTGAATGATATGGATAGTTTTCTCTATGAAATGGATGTATATAGCCCGGAGGAGTTTTATAAGGTGGTGAAGGAGTTGGAGGAATGCAAGCAACTGCAGACACAATACAGAATTTAATAAAGAACGCATCTTTGGCGGTTAAGGACTTATATCCTGTTATGAAGCAGGATATGAATATTTCGCGTATTTGTGATAGCTCTACCCCGACTCTTTTGAAGTTGATTCCAGAAATGAGAATGAATATCAAGTTCATCCTCATTGATTTAGAATCATCATTTCGCGCTTTATTGTCTGCTGAATGTGGTATAGAGAAACGACTCCAATTGAAGAACCTGCGTGCAGATATGCACGAGTGCTATAAGTTGCTCTATGGCTATGGAAAAGTTCAACAGCACACAATATGGTATAAGATAGGGTGCGAGTTAAAAGTGTTGTTAGCAGATGGACAAGAGAAGGTGTTTGTTCTCCTTATGAAGGTTTACGATGCCATAACAACGGTATTGTTGAAGATTGAAATAGGTGACAAGGAAAACCGAGATTTAACGTATCATTATGATGATGATCTGTTGAAGGTTTATCAGAATATACTTGACTCTTATGACGAAGAAGGTGCGTGTCGACAATTGATTTCTGTTTTTGACTTGCTTCAGTCTATGTTGTTATTCTGCGATGAAGTTGAACTCGTAGAAAGAAGCAAAGGATTCAATTTACCGGTTGTGTCGAAGAATGATAGTTCACTTATCTCTATACAAAAGCTAGTTGCTGATAAACTTGGAGAACACGGGAGACTGCAAGAAGCCTTGAAAACCATTTTGAATGGGGCGACGAAAGTGGACGATGTAGCTAGAATGAGGAAAGGTATTATGAGCATCAAGTCATTTGCTAAAGAGAAAATGCTGGATGATACGTTTCCTGAAGCTGACGAAATGGATAATATGGCTAATGTCCATTTGTTGCTGCAGATAATGCTGGTTGACATTGCCTCTACCGTTAATGGATATCTAAATTCTGGCTGCGGACCTGAAAATGCATTAAATTTGAGACGATTGACAATAACAAGGGTTTCTACGCTTAGCCATTTGTATGGATATGGGGAATATGAGCGAAGCAAGTCTTTGTGGTGTAAAATATGCTCAATGATTCCCGAAGCTAATGGTGCATTGTTAGAACAATCGAAAACATTATCGGCAAATCTTAACGGGCTGATTGATGAGGCTGATAAGGAGATTCGTACACTTTATGCCCACTTGATAGACAAAAAGAAAAATAACGTGCCAGAGATTATTTCGACAATTGAGCAAGTTAACCCGTTTGTGGAATTGAAGAAAGCAGAGTCCTTGATTGTTGTTACATCTAACATCCAACAATTCTTGAAGGAACTGATGGATAAGATGGCTATTGATGCTCATAAAAGAGCGGAGGCAAGCACGGCTAAGTTTCTGGCACAGATATCTTCAATAAGAGAGTTGGCGGGGAATCCTAAATGCCCTCAATCGCTACGAGAAACCATCAATAATCAGATGGATTTTTTTGAAAAGATTGCTAAAGGTGATTTTAGCGCTTTGATATGTGGTGATAAAAATGAAAAACAAAATTGAAAACAAAATAATAGAGTTGTAGAATTATGAACATGAAACTTAGGAATATTCCTTTTTCTCCACCGGATATGACGGAGGCAGAGGTCGAGCAAGTAGCAGAAGCACTGCATAGTGGCTGGATAACAACAGGGCCAAAAACGAAAGAGTTTGAAAAACTGATAGCATTAGTTTGCAGCTCGCAGAAAGTAGTATGTCTGAATAGTGCAACGGCAGCTATGGAGATGGCACTACGCCTGATTGACGTGGGGCCGGAGGATGAGGTGATCGTGCCGGCATATACCTATACGGCTACGGCATCAGTAACGCAGCATGTGGGATGCAAGGTGGTGATGGTCGACTCGCAGAAGGACAATGTGGAGATGGACTATGACAAACTGGCTAACGCTATCACGGAGCATACTAAAGTGATTATGCCTGTGGACTTGGGTGGTATCATCTGTGACTTCGATAAGGTGTTTGAGATTGTTGAGGCGAAGAAGCATTTGTTTCATCCTACAAATGCGATTCAGAAGAAGATTGGTCGTATCATCGTAGCGGCTGATGATGCTCATGCTTTTGGTGCCAAGAGGCACGGGAAAATGGCTGGAGAGATTGCTGACTTCTCGTCGTTTAGCTTCCATGCAGTGAAAAACCTGACAACAGCTGAAGGGGGAGCCCTTACTTGGAACTTGCCATTTGGCAATGAACAAGTTCCGGTTCAAGGTTCAAAGTTCTCTGACCTAAAGGTACAGAGCGACCCAAGGGTCGATGACAAGGTTCAAGGTGATGGTTTGGACTATTTGCCTAACGTGCCTAAGAAGGAAGGCGAGACTTGGAATGAATTGCTGTATCGCATAAGCCAGTTGTTCTCACTCCACGGGCAGAACAAGGATGCTTTGGCAAAAACACAGTTGGGGGCCTGGGAGTATGATATCATAGGACCTTGGTATAAGTGTAACATGACGGACGTGGTAGCTGGCATCGGTCTGGCCCAACTGAAACGTTATCCTGAGATGTTGTATCGTCGTCGTCAGATGATTGGTCGGTATAATGAGGCAATAGACAAGCTGAACGCTAACCTTGATGCAACTCATCAGGTAAAATACCTGAACCATTACGGCGAAAATCATTCTTCGAGCGGACATCTGTATATTACTCGTTTGCTTGGCCGTACGGATGAGGAACGCCGTGTTGTCATTATTGAGATGGCAAAGCGTGGTATCGCATGTAATGTGCACTATAAACCGCTGCCAATGATGACGGCATATAAGGCACTGGGATTTGACATCAAGGATTATCCTAATGCCTATCATCTGTTTGAGAATGAGATCACACTGCCACTGCACACAAAGCTTACGGACGAGGATGTGGAGTATGTTATTTCAAACTTTGTGGATATTATCAAGAATCTTTGATGAAGAGAATTTTCGATGTGATAGCAAGTGGACTGGGACTGATTGTTCTCAGTCCGCTATTCTTAATACTTGCTATCTGGATTAAGTTGGATAGCAAAGGGCCTGTATTCTATCGTCAGGTGAGGGTAGGGTATAAGAACAAAGACTTCCGTATCTTTAAGTTTCGCTCTATGAGAGTAGGGGCTGACAAAGGTAGTTTGGTGACTATTGGTGGTCATGACCCCCGTGTGACTCGTTCTGGCTACTTTATCCGTAAGTTCAAGTTTGATGAACTGCCACAGCTCATAAATGTATTCCTTGGTGACATGAGTCTTGTTGGTCCCCGTCCGGAGGTACGTCATTATGTGGACTATTGGACTCCGGAGCAGATGCATGTGCTGGATGTACGACCTGGTATTACAGACCCTGCGTCTATTAAGTTCAGAAATGAGAATGAACTGATGGAAAAAGCTGAAGACCCTGAGAAATATTACATTGAGGTCATTATGCAGGAGAAGATCAAACTGTATTTGGAGTATGTGGAGAAGCACAGCTTCTTCTATGATTTGGGGTTAATTTTCAAAACGTTTTGGGTTATTGTCAAGGAAAGATAATGGACAGACAAGATATTATAAAGCGTCTGAGCGCCTTTATAGAGAATGAAACACGTTCATGCTCTATGGATTTTGGAGGCATTACCCCGGAATATGTCTATCGCATGTGGGGTGGCAGTATTGCCCTTGAAGATATTGAGGAAGCGATGGCTAATATTAATATGTATGATGTAAAGTAGCGAACCAATGAGATGAACTACAGCGATTTGTCATCCAAACTAACGCAAGTTA
>Ga0310695_10005414_pt1 | contig 22275 bp, 22 predicted proteins | sample RumenRJG_04DNA_FD_203882 | JGI IMG/M metagenome (GOLD analysis project Ga0310695, IMG submission 203882) | Bovine rumen microbial communities from Lethbridge, Alberta, Canada - RJG_04 (v2) (version 2) | ecosystem: Host-associated > Mammals > Digestive system > Stomach > Rumen | place: Canada...
ATAACTAAGCTTCCTATGCCTATTGATTTATATCAGGCCTATGGAGAGTATCATTATGGAATTTTTTCTTAATTACCAACTTTTTGTTTGAACTTAGCATAAATACTTATTGAATTGATTTAATCCTTCTCTTTTTGTTTTGTCATCAATAATCTTTATAGAATCTAAAGCTTTTAAATAAATGATTTCGCAAACCTTTTTATCTTTTCTTCTCTCCTCAACGTATTTTACATAACCATTCCAGTTGAATAATCCTGTTTGATTATCTAATATACCATCTAAGGATTCTAAGCTCATATACATGATCAATAAGCCTAAGGATAGGGCAAAACTTACAATTAATAAGGATTTAATAAAATATTGTGTGATTGAAAAACCTGTCCAAAGAATCATCCAGAATCGAATCGCTATAATTCTCTTTTTAGCAACCCTCTTTCTAAATACAATGGACATTATAAATATCGTTAATATACCTGTGAAGCCCGTTCCAAAGCACGCAATAACGCTAGAGCCAAAGGTATAAACGTTTCTACCGTTATCATTTTCCAAATTGTTTTCTAGTGTTGACCAATATGGATTTACAATAAATGCACAAATTGCTGTTAAAGCGATAGTTAAAAGCCAAAAAGTAATGGAATATACCTTTCTTGAGGATATTTCACTAAGTAAATACAATCCTGTACCAAAAATGGATATTACCATTGCCACTAAATAGAGTCGGTTCACATAATTGGATATAGGATTATTATATAAAGGATCTATTGTATTTGCTACAGTAGCCCAAATATCTAAGCCTAATACAAGAATAACTACAAGAATCATACGAATGAAATGCTTTTCTCTTCTTATATTCATCTTCTTTTGAGATATATATAATACCAAAATAATAAAAGCGATAATAAGACCGCATAACTATGTATAAATATTGTAGAAGGCTCCTTGTTCTAAAATCATTAAATTCATAAAAGCCCTCCCCACTTAAGAGTTATTTACTATAATCATTCTATCATAGAAATGAAAAGATACCTATTATCTTTTTCAAAAAAGCGCCTATGAAAATGTTTCACTACATAACATATTCCTCTTTTGTATCATTTATCCAGGAAACTAATGGATCTAAAGCATCTAAATCTATTCTTTCAAGCCCATAGGTAACTATATATAGCATATCATTTTCATCATTGGATAATCGAACCCTTTTCGCCTTTAGCTCAAGGTCCTTCCTTATATTATTAAATACATTTCTTTCCATCATCGTAAGCTTATAATATCTAAGACCTCCTCTTAAATAAAAGAATTGATCTATTTTATTTTCAAGCTTTATGGTTGAAACCCTATCCTCACTATAAGGATAAAGCCCAACACCACAAACATAGGAAATAGTGAATTTCTTCCTTACTCTATCTAATTCCATAACCTTACCATTTTTTATCCAAGAAAAATAGATAATATTTGTTTTATCCTTAAGCTTTCTAGATTCACTTAGGGAATATATAGGAAGCTTACATTTTACAGCAAGGCTATAGGCATATTGTTTAGAAAAATCCGTATGAGTATTATATACAATTGCTTCAACCAAAAGATATCACCTCTTCAACATTATACCAAAAAATATTGCTTTCAAATTGTTTTTCATACAAGAATCTAATATAATTTTAGATGGTGATGTTGTGTGTTAGAATACTATAGATTATATCTTCCAAAATCCAAAAGAGAAGTTAAAATTGAAGTTTCTGTTCCAAGAAATAGGGATAATGTAACCTTTGATACAATCTATTTTTTAGACGGTCAAAATGCATTTAAAGATTCTCATGCCTCCTTTGGCAGATCCATAAGAGCTGCAAAGGTATTAGGCCTTGCGGCAAAGGAAATGGGGAAAAGAATTCTTGGAGTTGCAATATATAATAGCGAATCTGATTTAGGTAGAATCAATGAATATTCTCCATTTAAAATTATCAATGTTGCATCGAATGAATGGAAAAAGCAGGATTTAAAGGTTTGTAAAAATTATTGTGATGATTTTATAAATACAATTATTCCTTTTATTGAAAAGAAATATAAAACATATAATTCCTATTCACATAGAGCTATCTTTGGCTCTAGCCTTGCAGCAATTACTGCCATTTATATGTCCTTCTTATATCCAGATTCCTTTAAATATGTAGCAAGCTTCTCTACCCCTGTATTCTTATATCCAAAGGATTTCTATTCCTTCTTAGATAAGAATAAAAAGGAAGATAGAAAAATCTTCCTATATGTAGGTAAAGAGGAGCAATCGGATGATATATATGATAAATTTGTATATTACAATAGCTCCTTAGAGCTTTATAATTATTTTAAGAATAATCAAATTCCTACAAGATTATGTATTGATCCTAAAGGAGTACATAATGAGGAAACCTGGGGAAATCATATTCAAGATTTTATAAATTATATGTATTTTGATGATATTATCTACACATTATAAGAAAAAGGGGCTGTTAAGAAACTAAAATAGTTTCTCAGCCTCTTTTCTTATACTTGTATGATTTACGGAGTGATTCATTCACTCCTTTATTTTTCTTTTTTAATATCTTTTCGTAATCGATATCTGGTATTGTTTCAGCTTTCAAATCTTGCGGAGCAATCCAATAATCCGTTTTAGCTTTTCCTTCTAGAAGAGTAAATAGTTTTCTAATATTATATCCAAGACAAGTTAACATAAATTCTAACGATACATTTTCCATACCTCGTCTTCTGGCTCTTTCATAATCCATATCTTGTTTTATTACACCAAAGGCACCTTCAACCTGTGAAGATCGATTAACCCTCATTTCTATTCCTTTTGGTGAAAGTAAATTCTTAGTCACATCTTTTTTAATTATGTTTAAGTCGTAATTAACATCAAAAATTCTATAATTTCTAATCTCTTTTAATTTAGCTTGGCAGTATTTCTTTAATCTACAATAAGAGCAAGATTCAACAACATAAAGGAAAGAACCCTTGTGAGCTTTTCTATCTTTAAAAACTCTAGTTTTAGTAGCTTTTTTATTATTCAAGCAAAACAGATTAGCATCATTATCGAAATAAAACAAATCATATAAATCACCAGAAACAACTCTAGACCAGTCAGCAAACTTGATGTAATTTTCTATTTTATTATTAATAACAAATTGATAATTTTTCAACGAACCATATCCGGCATCAGCACAAAGACGCTTTGGATAGAATGTATACATTTCTTTAAATTTTTCTAGTGATGGAATCAAAGTAAATTGATCATTTCTATCTTGTGATACGAAAAAACATAGTATTATTCCTTTAGAAACGATAATTTGAAGATTATAAGCTGCATGAGTATTACTACCAAGGCCTGAATAATAATCTTCCTTTAGGCACATAGCAGTAGCGTCATGGTCAGTCTTATAGTAGGAATTTCTATTGGGACCACAAATTTTCTCCTTTTCTTCATAGTCTAGAAGTTTTAAAAGATAAGTTGATAGTAACAAATAGTCAGTAACAATTTTAGGATTTCTAATACCACGTCCCGTTTTAATATTATCAATATCTATTTTTTGTTTTTTTAGCATCTCTAGAAGTTGTGAAACATAATTAGCAACTTCTTTAGAAACAAACGAGTTTTTGGTTTCAGACATTTCGAAATATTGTGAAGCCAAGTCTTTTATTTTAACAAATAAACTATTTTTGAAAATGGTAGGTTTATAAACAAATTTATATTTATTGGCATTAGCTTCTATTTTAGTACCATCAATAAAACAGTCGTCAAAGCATAAATTAAACTTATTCATTATGGTTTTGGTTATCGCTGAAAATATAGAATCATAATGCTTAACAACTACGTTGTTAAGAAACTTAGAAATTGTAACATAAGATGGGGTACTTTGATCTAAAATATAAATAAATCTAAGATCAAATTTTATACTTTCCTCAATTTTTCTTAAACTACCTGAATGTTTTGAAAAAGCATAAACAATAGCAGCAAATAATCTATATGGATTATAAGATGGTCTACCACCAACACCTTTGTCGGAATCATTATGAATTTCATCATATATTATTTGGCCTACCCCTGACTCTTCTAGAATTCTAAGATAATTATCAATTTTTTCTCTTTCCCCCTTTGATAATTCAGCGGTAGGAAATAATTGATCATGAAACAAAGTAAAATACGGCATAAAAACTACCTCCTGATACATAAATTGTATCAAAAAGGTGTCAAATGATAGAAAAAAGGCTGTCAGAAACTATTTGAGTTTCTTAACAGCCCCTATTTTTTATTCATTTGCAAGCTTTACACCAGATAATGCTTCATCAATTGCTTGAGCAGCCTTTTTACCAGCACCCATAGCTAGAATTACTGTTGCAGCGCCTGTTACAGCATCTCCACCAGCCCAAACTAAATCATGAGTAGTCTTACCTGTTTCCTCATTTGCGATTAAGCAGCCATGGCTATTTGTTTCAAGACCTGGAGTAGTAGATGAAATTAATGGGTTAGGTGATGTACCTAAGGACATAATTACCATATCTACATCCATAACGAATTCAGAACCAGGAATAACTTGTGGTCTTCTTCTTCCAGATGCGTCTGGCTCACCAAGCTCCATACGAACACATTTCATACCAGTAACATTACCCTTTTCATCTGTAAGGATTTCTGTTGGATTTGTTAATAATTCAAACTTAACGCCCTCTTCCTTAGCGTGATGAACCTCTTCAACTCTGGCAGGAAGCTCTTCTTCACTTCTTCTATAAACAATAGAAGCATCAGCGCCAAGTCTTAGTGCAGTACGTACAGCATCCATAGCTACGTTACCACCACCAACAACAGCAACCTTCTTACCTACGGCAACTGGAGTATCATAGTCCGAATCAAATGCTCTCATTAGATTTACTCTTGTTAAGAATTCATTTGCGGATAAGCATTGATTTGCAGTCTCACCAGGAATACCCATGAACTTAGGTAAACCAGCACCAGAACCGATAAATACGGCATCAAATTTATATTCATCAAATAATTGATCAATAGTTAATGTCTTACCGATAATAACATCTGTAATAATTTCAACACCTAAGGCTTTAACATTCTCTACTTCGTGAGCAACAACTCTTTCCTTAGGTAAACGGAATTCAGGAATACCATAAACTAATACACCACCAGCCTTATGTAGTGCTTCAAAAATAGTTACAGCATAGCCCTTCTTTGCAAGCTCACCTGCGGTAGTTAATCCTGCAGGACCTGCACCAATAACTGCAATCTTTTTGCCGTTTGGCTTGCCTGGCTCTGCAACCTTAAATCCATGCTCTTTTGCATAGTCTGCAGTAAATCTTTCAAGCTTACCAATAGAAACTGCATCACCCTTTTTACCAACAACGCATCTAGCCTCACACTGCTTTTCCTGTGGACATACACGACCACATACGGCAGGAAGTGCAGAGAATTTTGCAATTTCCTTTGCGGCTTCTTCAAATTCCTTATTCTTTAAATGGGCAATAAAGCCTGGAATATTAATATTAACAGGGCAGCCCTCAACACACTGTGGCTTTTTACAAGTCAAGCAACGTCCTGCCTCTAAAACTGCTTCTTCTTCGGTATAACCTAAGCAAACCTCTTCAAAATTATGAGCTCTTACCTTTGGGTCTTGCTCAGCAATAGGTACTCTAACTGGATTTAATGCCATATTATTTGTCCTCCTTGCACTGACCGCATCCACCATGATGTGTACGGCCTTCTTCAAAGGCAAGCTTAGCTCTGCCTTCTTCTGTCTTATAGATGGCTTGACGACGCATAGCCTGATCGAAATCAACTAGATGTCCATCAAATTCTGGTCCATCAACACAAGCAAATTTAACCTTGCCATCAACAACAACTCTACAAGCACCACACATACCTGTACCATCAACCATAATAGGGTTTAAGGATACAATAGTTGGAATATTATATTGCTTTGTAGCTAAACAAGCAAATTTCATCATAATCATAGGGCCAATAACTACAGCATGATTATATTCCTTACCTTGATTTTCAACTAAATCAGCTAAGCATTTAGTAACATTACCGTTAAAGCCGTAAGAACCATCATCTGTACAAACATATAAATTTGTTGCAACCTTTCTCATCATGTCCTCCATGATGATTAAATCCTTATTTCTTGCACCAATGATGACATCACAATCAAAGCCATGTTCATGCATCCACTTAACCTGTGGATAAACTGGTGCTGTACCAACACCACCGGCAATGAAGATAACCTTCTTCTTTGCAACCTCTTCCTTTGGATCAGTAACTAAGTCTGATGGCTTACCTAAAGGTCCAACGAAGGAAGCAAGATATTCTCCTTCCTCAAATTGTGCAAGCTCTAATGTAGATGCACCTACAGGCTGGAATACAATAGTAACTGTTCCTGCCTTTGGATTCGTATCTGCAACAGTTAATGGAATTCTTTCTCCATATTCTGTGTTTCTAACAATAATAAATTGTCCAGGAAGTGCGCTTTTAGCAACTAATGGAGCTAAAATATCCATCAAGTAAATTGTTGGATTTAATTTTACTTTTCTAACAATTTTATACATTTTATTTCCCCTTTCTTTTCATTCAAATTAAATTATACCATAATCGGAGATTATATGCACATAAAATTCCGTTTTTTTATATTTTTTCGAATAATTTATAAAAAATTTATTTTTTATAAGAATTATAGATTAGAGTTGCATCGCATAGGGCAATAGCAAGGCATGCCTCAAGCACAACCATAGCTCTTAATATGATTGCAGCATCATGTCTACCCTCTATTTCAAGCTTTTTAACCTTATCCTCTCTAAAATCAAAGGTATCCTGAGGCTTACCAATGGATGGAGTTGGCTTTACAAACACATTTACAACTATAGGATTACCATTAGAAATACCACCATTGATACCTCCATTGTTGTTCGTACTTGTCTTACCTTCTCTATCTATGATTCTATCATTAAATTCAGACCCTTTTAAGGAAACACCAGAAAAACCAACACCAAATTCAATTCCCTTAACACCGCCTACAGAAAACATCAAATGAGAAATGGTAGACTCTAACGAATCAAAATATGGCTCTCCGATTCCTACTCCTACTCCTGTTGCAGTCAATGTAACAATTCCACCAACAGAATCCTGGTTTTCTACTGCATCCTTTAAAATGCTTTGGAATTTTGATGGATCACTACATCCATTTAAATTCGATAATGCTGTATGAAATTCTACACCCTTAAGCATTTTTTTAGCAACGACACCTGCAGATACTAATCCTAAGGTTAATCTACCTGAAAAATGTCCACCACCTCTATAATCATTAAATCCATTATATTTTACGTGGGCCGTATAATCTGCATGAGATGGTCTAGGCTGATCAATCAAATTAGAATAGTCCTTACTTTTTGTATTTGTATTCTCGAAGGAAAGTAAAATTGGTGCGCCTGTAGTATATCCATTAAATACACCAGAAACAATTTTAATTTCATCTGGCTCTATTCTTGGAGTAGTACCAAGACCACCGGACTTTCTTCTAGATAAATCTATAAGAAAATCCTCATTCGATAAAGGAATACCAGGCTTTACACCATCGAGTAAAATACCTACCCCTCCACCATGAGATTCACCATAAATATTAATTTGAAACAATCTTCCAAAATGGTTCATAGGATTCCTCCTTATTTTTTATTCTTAATATAATCCTTTTGATATTCCTTTGAGGAATTTAACACTCCCTCAAAGAAGGTTAAATAATATTTTTCAAGCTGCTTATTGGATAAAAGCTCTAGATTTCTTTTCTTTATTTCATCCTCACGGCTAGAATCAAGCACATCTATATGATTTTCCATTTTAAAATCTGCAATAGATGAAACTGCAGCCATTCTTTTTATGAAAAGATGAATCATTTCACTATCGATTTCATTAATTATTTCTCTTGCTTCATCTAATTTAGTCTTCATAAGAAACAATTCCTCCTAAGCTCTCAAAAACAGAAAAGAAATTAGGGAAGGATTTTGAAACGCATCCTGCGTTTAAAATCTTAATATCTCCCTTTGTTTTTAAGGATGCCATAGCAATTGCCATAGCTACTCTATGGTCATTATGACTATCAATTACTGCACCATGTAGCTCCTTAACACCATAAATTGTCATACCATCCTTATGCTCGATAATCTTAGCACCCATCTTTTCTAATTCTATTCTCATAGCTGTGATTCTATCACATTCTTTTATTCTTAATCTTCCTGCATTAATAAAATTAGATTCTCCTTCTGCAAGAGCAGCTAAAACAGTTAGTGCAGGGCCTAAATCTGGGCTTTGGCTAAAATCTATAGTAGCACCATGTAAAGCTTTATTTTCTAAGGATAATAAATCATTTTCAAAGATAATATTTAAACCAAAATCCTCCATATCCAAAAGGATTTTCTTATCTCCTTGATGAGAATCCATATTCATACAGGAAAGCTTTATATCTGCGCCAAGTGCATCCGCAACTAAGAAGAATGCGGATTGGGAGAAATCTCCTTCAATTGTATAATTATAGGGCTTATAGGATTGATTTCCCTTTATGATAAATTCCTTATATTCCTTATTTTCTATTTCAATACCAAATTTCTTTAGCATATCTAAGGTTAAATCAATGTATCCCTTAGATTCTAGATTCGTAGTAATAACTATTTTTGAATCTCCATCTAATAGAGGAAGTGCATATAATAAGCCTGTAATGAATTGACTTGAAATATCTCCTCTAACCTCAAATGTCCCACATTTTAAGCCAGAATATACCTTTAAAGGAAGATAATCCTCACCCCTTGTATACTTAATACCTTGGGTATCAAAAATCTCTAAAAATGTATCTAGAGGTCTTTTTACTAAATGATTCTCACCCCTAAATTCGATTTCCTCATCAGATACTAATGCGATAGGAATCATAAAACGAATCGTAGAGCCTGATTCATTCGCGTTAATCATAGATTTTACTCTTTTCACCTTAGACCCATGAATCACTAAATGATCACTATATTCTTTTATTTCTGCACCACATGCTCTCATAGCATCTATCGTAGCTAATATATCCTTTGAATATAAAACATTCGATATAATGCTTTCACCTTCAGCTAATGCAGCTGCAATAATCGCTCTATGCGATAAGCTTTTTGATGGTGGAATTTGGATTGTACCAGAAAGCTTATTTGGCTTTATTGTTACATTCATTTTGTATCAACCCCTAATTCTTCTTCTTTAATTGGGTAAATTACACATTCCCCAAGCTTAGTCACAAAAATAAAATTAATTGTACCAGCTAGGTTCTTTTTATCGTAAATAACATCATGTAAATAATCCTTATAATTATATTCCACCTGTGGGAAGGAATATTTATCTAAAATATGGCAGATTACATCATAGGCTTCCTTATCCGTTACACCTAAATCCAAACCCATTTGTAGTGCCATTTTCATACCAATGCCAACAGCAACTCCATGCTTATAGCCATATTTTAATTCTATCGCATGACCAAAGGTATGACCGAAATTAAGCTTCATACGCTCACCCGTATCAAATTCATCCATTTCGACCATTTTCTTTTTCACAGATAAGGATTCTAAAATAATATCCTCATTGATTTCTTGTGTATTCATAAGCATCGTAAGAAGCTTCTTATTCCCAATAGCTCCATGCTTAATCAATTCTCCCATTCCACTTGTATACTCACTAGGATCTAAAGTATTTAGGGTTAATGGATCAATTAATACCATTTTAGGCTGATGAAATGCACCTAAAATATTCTTTCTACCAAAAAAATCAATTCCTGTTTTTCCACCAATGGAGGAATCCATTTGTGAAAGTAAGGATGTAGGTACTCCAATATATGGAATACCTCTATAAAGGCTTGATGCAACAAAGCCACATAAATCACCAATAACTCCTCCACCTAGAGCAAGCAATAAATGATTTCTTCTTATGTCCTTTTTTAATAATTCCTCACATACATGTGCATATTCTGTTAAGCTTTTTGAAGCCTCACCATGAGGAATAACAATAGATTCTACAATGTCGAAATCCTCCAGTGCCTTACTAACCTTTTTTAAATAGTATTTTGCAACATTATCATCTGTGATAATAAATATCTTTTTATTTGTATATACCGTCTTAATATAATCTGCAATATGATCTAATAATCCATTTTCAATAATGATTTTATAAGAGGTGTGTGTAAGATTTATATTTAATTCCTTCACGATTATTTCTCCATCTCTTTCCTTATTTTTGTTGAAGAACGGAATAATTCACATAATGCATCCTTATCTTCACGGTATAATGCCATTTTAAGTAAATCTAGCTCAAATTCAAAGGAAGCAATATGCTCTAGCAAATACTTTCTATTTTCCAAAAAAAGCTCACTCCATAAATTCTCATTGATCATTGCAATTCTTGTTAAATCCCTATAGGAATCTCCAATATAGTATTTTGTATCGGAATCGTGATCCGAATTCACTAAGGATACAGCGATAGCATGTGTAAGCTGAGAGGTAAAGCCAATCATTCGATTGTGCTTTTCAATATCCATAACGGATATTCTTTTAAAGCCTAAATCCATACCTAATTGCTTTAAAGTATTTATGGTATCTTCGCTTACGCCCTCTGTTGGAGTAATTAGATAATTCGCTCCACCAAATACACATTCTGTAGAATACTCAATACCAATCTTTTCTCTACCTGCCATAGGATGATGAGAGCAATACTCTGCAGGCTTAGATAATTGATATGCTTGATTTACAAAATCACTTTTCACTCCACAGATATCTGTAATAATTTGACCTTCGTGGAAATATTCCTTATAGCGGTGAATAAAATTTAAGATTGCCTTAGGATAAATTGCTAAAACAATTAAATCAGAATCCCCTATAAACTCCTCTGGATTTACAGAGCCATTGACAATAAATCTTTTTTCAAGCGCGTAATCTATAGAATCTATATTAATATCTGATCCATAAACCGTATATCCCTTGTTCGATAATCGGTATGCATATGCGCCACCCATTAAACCTAAACCTACAATTAAAACTTTCATAATCATCTTCCTATCTGTAGTATATTTATACTACACTTATAAAAAATTTTATCATATTGTGCTACACTTTGCAAGGAAATGTCCAAAATGATAGGTAAAGAAAAAGCCTAAAAATAGGCTTATTTTTCATATTTTTCAATATATCCTACACAGCAAGAATACTTTCCATATTTAAGTGATAAATAAGGAGGCATCTCATAGATAGGTATTTTCATATCAGGGAAGCTTTTTTCAAGCTCCTTTAAAAGATTTTCTGTATATTTTGAAAAACGATTCGTATATAAAATGAAAGGAATAACCTTCTTTCCATCCATTTCAAGTAAGAATACATCTACATATGGTGCGATAGTCTTATTTTTTTCCTTCAAACGAACAATAGAGGACTCATTCTTTTTAAGAATATGAAGTACTACATTCTTATTTCCAAATTCAAATGGATCTAACGAAGAATCGATAAGTTTTTCAATTTGGGGAATCTTATCCTCTCCTAAAGAGAATAAATACATTGTATTATTGCTATCCAAAAAGGATAGCATTTTTTCTATTTCTGGAATAGATTTATTAAGTTCAAATAGCTTTTGGGCCTCATAGGCCATATAAACTACAGGGAAGCCTTCCGATTTTACTGAAAAATAAAAGGATTGTAAATTTTTATTTTCGTGAATATATTTTTCAATTAATGGCTTATAATAGGATATCTTTTGATTACTCAATATAAAATAGAATCTTTCATATCCATTTTTAGCTAAATCATCTAATATTTCTTTTATTTTTTCTTCTTTGCATCCTTTAATTTCAGGATTCGCTAAGGAATCATATTTCATTCTTAAATTGAATTGATGAAAATCCATATCTAATAAGGAATCATAGGATTCACAATCCGAAAAACAAATCCTAGATGGTAAATAGGATACGTTAGATGCCATAGGAATAACCTCTATTCCTGTATCTGCAGAAACGATTACCTTTGTTTTCAAAATATCACCGCCAAATATAAAAATATCATATTTTTTAATTACAACTCTTCTCTTTTTGATTTTAAGAATTGTATTTCATTTTCAAAGCCCTCTAAATCATTAGGAGTTTCTAAATAAAATGGTAAATCCTTTAGCTTAGGATGATTAATAATTCTTATGATAGTATCAAGTCCAATCGAACCCTCACCAATCTTTTGATGGAGATCCTTTCTTGAATTAAATGACGTCATAGAATCATTTAGGTGAATGGCCTTAAGATATTTTAAACCAACAACCCTATCAAAGGTATCGATTACACCATCTAAATCATTTACAATATCATATCCTGCAGAATAAATATGGCAGGTATCTATTGTAACCCCTATATGCTCCTTATAAATAAGCCCCTCAATAATGGTTTTAATTTCTTCGAAGGTTATACCAAGCTCGCTACCCTTACCGCTCATAGTTTCAAGCAAAATCGTAGTATTCATATCCTTAAACATTACCTGATTTAAGGTATCTATAATCAATTTTAAGCCTAAAGCTCTATCCTGCTTACCGCAAGAGCCCGGATGAAAATTATATAATCCATTCGGAAATTTTTCTAAAATCTCTAAATCCTCTTTAAAGCAAATAAGAGCAAATTCTCTAACTTTTTCCTTTTCACTTGCAGGGTTTAGGGTATAAGGTGCATGACAAAGTAAGCCCTCCACCTGATTATCCTTAGCACAGGCGATAAATTGATCAAAATCCGTTTGATTGAAGGCCTTTGCCTTACCTCCTTGAGGATTTCTTGAAAAATACTGATAGGTATTCCCACCTATAGATAATATATTTTGTAAAGCCTTAAAATAGCCCTCTGCAATAGATAAATGACAACCAATATGAAACATAGAAAACCATCCTTTGAATACATTATACCCAATTTTCTAGCAAGAAGAAAGAAAAAAGCCCACTTAAAATGGGCTTAATTTCAAAATGAATTACTTAACGTCAACTAATTCAAGCTTCTTGCCAACGATAGTGATGATTGTATCATCAGCTTCAAGCTCTAAGCATGCCTTTGCCTTAGCAACTGCATCAGAAAGCTTACCAACAAGTGGCTGAATACCGAATAGAATAGAAGCTGTACGTGCATCATCTGCATTATCGAATGCGAAGAATACATCAGCAGCAGGACGATACTGAGAAATAGCTAATGCTAATTCAATGTCACCCTCAACAGCGATTGCAGGTACTTCAAAGTTATTAGCAAGTGTAGCTGCAGCTAAGCCTAAAGCGTCAGCCTCATTCTGGTTTTCCTTCATTTCAACTACATTTCTAATCATTAATTCATAATCGATAGAATCTTCAGCTCTCTCATCGATCTTAGCCATGTAAGAAACTGCCTCAAATGGATAATCACCCTGAGCAGACTCACCAGAAAGCATTGTTGCAGATGTACCATCTAATACTGCATTATGAACGTCAGAAACCTCTGCACGAGTAGGTCTTGGGTTCTGCTGCATAGAATCTAGCATCTGAGTAGCTGTAATAACGATCTTACCTGTAGACTGAGCTAAGAAGATCATCTGCTTCTGGATTTCTGGTAAATCCCAAGCATCAACGTCAACACCTAAGTCACCACGAGCAACCATTACACCATCAGAAAGCTTAACGATTTCTTCCATGTTAGAAACACCCTCTTGGTTCTCAATCTTAGAAATAACCTTAATATGAGTGTTGCCCTTAGCAGCTAAGATTTCACGAATCTGACGAATATCATCAGGACGACGTACGAAGGATGCAAAGATGAAATCTAATCCCTGATCACAAGCAAATTCCATATCTGCCTTATCCTTAGGAGATACATAAGGCATATTTAATACTACGCCTGGAACATTACAGTTTCTCTTATTCTTAATCTTACGATCATTTTGAGCCTCACAAACAAGTTCATGAGTAGCCTCATCCTTTTCAATAACCTTTAATGTTAGGTTACCATCCTCAATTAAGATTCTTCCACCAACATGGATATCATCATATAAACCAGCATAAGAAATAGCAATCTTATCCTTGTTTCCTAAATAAGAATAATCCATAGTTACACGGATAATATCTCCCTTGTGTAACATAACTGGCTCATCATTTTGTAAATAACCAGTACGAATTTCAGGACCCTTAGTATCAAGAGCAATACCAGTGAACCAGCCATGCTCCTTGTTTAATTCCTTAACATTCTTAATACGGAAGCCCTGCTCCTCATAATCGCCATGAGAAAAATTCATTCTCATAACGTTCATTCCTGCAGTTCCGATTAATCTTTCAAGAGTTTCCTTCTTCTCAGAAGCAGGTCCAATTGTACAAACAACCTTAGTCTTTTTCATTTCTTCTTCTCCTTATAACTATTTTAATTTTTGAACTAAATTGTGTAACTCCTCGCTTGGAATATTCTTCATATTCAAAGCTTCTTCAATAGGTGTATTGCGGAGTTCATTGTCAATTACACCTACGCAGACTCCTGATACCCCCTGTTTAAGAAGGTCAACCGCATATGCACCTAATCTAGCTGCAAGTAAACGGTCTTCAGGTGTAGGAGTTCCACCACGCTGAACATATCCTAAAACGGTAGCACGACATTCATACCCTGAATATTCCTCTACCTCTTTAGCTAACTGGTAAACGTCTGTCATATTTTCCGATATGACAACGATCGCATGACGACGGCCTGCAAGTCTATTTTCCTTTAAATCCTTTAAAAGCTTTTCCTTATCTAGACCAGTCTCATTTGTAAATATATATTCGGCACCTGTGCATAATCCAGAATATAATGCTAAATCACCACAGTGTCTACCCATAACCTCAATAATAGAGCATCTTTGATGAGAAGATGATGTATCCTTGAGCTTATCGATAGCATCACAAGCTGTATTTAATGCAGTAGAAAAGCCAATCGTATAATCACTCGATGCAATATCATTATCAATTGTACCAGGAATACCTATGGTTTTAATTCCCATATGATGAAGAGCAAGCGCACCTGCATACGTACCATCTCCACCAATACAAATTAATGCCTCAATATCATTCCTTTGTAACTGCTTTACAGCAAGCTGTCTTACAGCCTCATACTTAAATTCAGGAAGTCTTGCAGTACCTAAAATTGTACCACCTCTATTAAGGATTTCAGAAACATCGCTTCTTGTAAATTCCTTAAATCTTCCTTCGACAAGTCCACGGTATCCATCAGAAATACCAAACACCTTATCCCCATTAGATAATGCTGCACGAACAACCGCACGAATCGCTGCGTTCATACCAGGAGAATCTCCTCCTGAGGTCAATACACCAATTCTCATATTTTCAACTCCTTTTGAAACTATTTACTACCACATAGCATTATATCACATTTTTGTCAGCCTTCAAGATTTTTTCTTTTTAAACCATAATTATTAATTATGAATTTTCAAAATTCTTATTTTTTTGTTATGAGGAATGCCAATATTATGGAAAAAGAAAATGAATCATGCTATAATATTTCTAATATATGAGAAAGGATTACGATTATGAAAAGATTAGTTACGAGAAGTGATTTTGATGGTTTAGTTTGTGCCATGATTTTAAAGGAATTAAACTTAATTGATGAAATTAAATTTGTTCACCCAAAGGATGTACAGGATGGAAAGATTGAATTATCGGAAAATGATATTACAACCAATTTACCTTTTGACCCAAGAGTAGGCTTATCCTTTGACCACCACGAAAGTGAAATGGATAGAACAAAGGCATTAAACACAACTGGAAAATTAATCATTGACCCTAATGCAAAATCTGCAGCAAGAGTTGTCTATGAATATTATGGTGGTGCAAAGGTATTAAAAAATGTTTCTGAAGAATTAATGGAAGCTGTAGATAAGGGTGATTCAGCAGATTTCACCAAGGATGAGGTATTACATCCTACAAGATGGTGCCTATTAAACTTTATTATGGATGCAAGAACAGGACTAGGTAGATTCCATGATTTTAGAATTTCTAATTATGATTTAATGATGGAATTAATTGATTATTGTCCACATCATACCATTGAAGAAATACTTCTTCTACCTGATGTTAAGGAAAGAGTTGATCTATATTTTGAGCAGGCTACACTATTTGAAGCACAGCTAAAGAGAATTGTTAAGGTATATGATAAGGTCTTATTGATCGATTTAAGAAACGAGGATGTTATCTATGCAGGTAACCGCTTCTTCGTTTATGCATTATACCCTGAATGTGAAATCTCCATTCATGTAGCATGGGGATTTAAAAAGCAAAACACAGCGGTTATGATTGGTAAAAGTATCATCAATCGTAATTCTAATTTTGATATTGGTATGCTATGTCTATCCTATGGTGGTGGAGGACATAAAAATGCAGGAACCTGCCAGCTTGAAAACGATAAGGTTGATAGTGAATTACCAAATATCATTAAAAAAATTAATGAAGCATAAAGAAAAACAGGAAGGCACGCCTTCCTGTTATTTCTTTATTACTTTACATTTGCAACACGTACTGTGTCTCTTGCAATCATAACCTCTTCATTTGTAGGAATAATCCATACCTGAATCTTAGAATCAGGTGTAGAAATAATTCTTTCATCAGAGAATGTATCATTAAGCTTTTCGTCAAGCTTAACACCTAAAGGAGCAAGTCTATCTACAATATTCTTACGTAAATGCTTTAGGTTTTCACCCATACCAGCAGTGAAGGCAATTACATCTACCTTACCACCTAAATATAGCCAGTAGGAAGCTACATAATCCGCAACTCTCTTAGCCTGAACATCGAAGGTTAATTTACATCTATGGTCACCATTATTCATACCCTCTGTAACATCTCTTGCATCGTTAGATCTACCAGATAATCCTAAATAACCACTCTTCTTATTTAAAATAGTAACAACCTCATCTGCAGTTTTTCCTTCCTTATTACAAATATAAGAAACAACAGTTGGGTCAATATTACCTGTACGAGTTCCCATAGGAATACCCTCAAGTGGTGTTAAACCCATAGAGGTATCCTTACACTTACCACCCTCAACGGCACTAATAGATGCACCATTGCCTAAGTGACAAACAATGACATTTGTATCCTCTACTGGCTTGCCAATTAATTCAGCTGCTCTTTGAGATACATACTTATGAGATGTACCATGAGCACCATACTTACGAATACCATACTTTGTGTACCATTCATATGGAATTGCATACATATATGCCTCTTCTGGCATAGTTTGATGGAATACAGTATCAAATACTACAACCTCAGGTACATTAGGTAATGCCTTATAGAAAGCCTTAATACCAACGATGTGAGCTGGGTTATGAAGTGGAGCTAAGTCAGCAAGCTCTGCAATCTTCTTAACAACAACTCCATCAGGTCCATCAACAAGTGTAGAATCCTTGAAATATTCTCCACCCTGGACAATACGATGACCAACACCATTGATTTCATCTAAGCTCTTTAAAATTTGTTTATCAATTAACGCATCTAATACTAGCTGTACACCCTCTGCATGAGTAGGAATAACTGGATTTGTTTCTTCCTTCTTTCCGTTATACTTTAATGTTACAATACCATTTAAAGGCTTTCCTGCACCATCTACAGAACCAATCTTTTCTACTGTACCTGATGCGATAACCTTTTCCTCTGGCATCTCTAATAACTGAAACTTAATAGAGGATGAGCCAGCATTTACTGCCATAATTTTAGACATATTCTTTTCTCCTTACTTTCCTTTTTTATTATAATTATTTTTTAAAAACCATGCTTCAATATCTCTTAATGCATTATTAAAATCTTCTACATCATCAAAGCTTGGAAGCTTTACCATGAAGCATTTGGCATCCTTTAATTGCCTCTTCTGCAATACCAGAATCAGCTTTGGTCTTGCTTGATTAAACATACTATCCGGAAGCTCAATAATACCTAAAATGGACATAGATTCTAATAATTTCTTTTTGAATTCCTGATTGGAATCATAATCGAAGAAATCATTCTCTACTATGGCTATCATAGATCCATCTTCCTTAAGCTCATTTACAAAATGCAAGATAGCCTCATAAGGGAAATATTTACCATCTATATATTCTGAATGGGGCATATCAAAGACAATAGAATCTATATTCGATAATTGAAGACTCATTGTATTTTGATAATATACCTCAACAGGATAATCCAATAAATCCGCAGTGAGTGCAGTAATTTTTGTCATCCATTCATTATCATCTATCGCAAATAATTTTGTTTTTTTATCTAAATAATTTGCTATAGTGAATAATAAATTACCTGTACCACATAATGGATCTAAAATAGACAATTCCTTTTCCTTATGAATCTTTGTAATTAAATATGCAGCAAGAATACCTAAGGTGTCTGGAGTTGTATTTCCATTTGGAATACGCATTTCCTTAAAGCCTCTTAAAACTATGGATTGCATAGCCTTGCGGACATCCTCAGCAGAAAAATCTACATCTTTAATTTTTGCATAAATTTCTTCGAGCTCTTCTTCCTTATCTAAATCATCAATATCACATACGACCTCACCAGCCAATATATTTCTTACGGTCATCTCTAACAATTCGAAATATGGCTTATGAAATATTTCGTACAAGAAATTATTTGATTCATCTAATACATCATAGAATAACTCAAGATTATCCATTTTAACTTCCTGCATAATTTTATCACCTTTAGCATTATACCAAATTCAAAAATCAATGTAAAGAAAAAGCCATCATACATAGGATGACTTACTTATTTTCCTCTTCATTTTTCAAATGAATCTTAGGGAAATTCCATTTATATCTTGCTGCAAAGAATCTTATTGTAACCACAATTAAAACTGTAATTATAGAATTAAGCCAAATATTGTCAATAACCTTTGCCATAAAGACAAAGTATACAGAACCAATAATTGCTGCAACAGCATAAATATGCTTTCTAAAGATTGCAGGAATTCTCATAACTAAAAGATCTCTTAATAAAGACCCACCAACACAGGTTAATAGGGAATAAAAGATTAATTGTCCTTCATTAGTAACATCACCTATTTTTTGCGCTCTTAATACACCTACGATAACGAATGCGCCAAGACCAACTGAATCTATAATTAAATAGGTTAAGCGATATGCCCTTGAATCCTCCCAGGATAAATCCTTAATAAACCACATGACGGCAAATACCAAGCATGCGACGGCAAAGGCAATGAGTGGATACCACCATTCATCAAATATGACAAATCTATGCTCCCCCATAATTAAATCTCTTAAAAAGCCTCCTCCTGTTGCCGTAATTACAGATAATACAATTACGCCAAAAAGGTCTAGCTTACTTTCAATTCCAGTTAAAGCACCAGAAATAGCATAAGCTACAGTACCTATAACTGCAATAATTAATAAAATGGTATTTAATAATTCCATATCTAAGGTTGAAATATCCATTTTCTTTCTCCTTTAATCACTAAAAAGGAAACATATAATTTCCATTTAAACATCCTTATATTATATTTTATATAAATATATAAGGACATTTATTTTATGCGCAAGCATATTATAAAACTAAGATGGTACAATTTCCACATAAATTTTATTCAATTTTTCGATTTTAATTTTAAATTTTTAGAATAAAATTCGAATTAATTTCCTATAGTTTTGACTAAAATTCTTTTGAGAATGCTTTTTTTGCATAAAATTCAAAAAAGAGTTGATTTAATAAATAATTGTGCTACAATACAAATAAATCCTAGTGGATGAGATTAGAAAAGGAAGGTATGAATATATGTTTAGAACAGAATATGTAAAGAAAGTTTATGCTGACCTACAAAAGAACAACGCAAATGAGCCAGAGTTCCTACAGGCAGCACAGGAGATCTTAGAATCTCTAGAATTAATTGTAGAAAAAAGACCTGATATTGAAAAGAATCATATCCTAGAGCGCTTCTTAGAGCCTGAAAGATTCGTTCAATTCAGAGTTGCTTGGTTAGATGATAATAATGAAGTACAGGTTAACCGTGGTTACCGTGTACAATATAATAGTGCAATTGGACCTTACAAGGGTGGTTTAAGATTCCATCCATCTGTAAATGCTTCTATTATTAAATTCCTAGGTCTTGAGCAGATTTTAAAGAATTCCCTAACTACATTACCTATGGGTGGTGGTAAGGGTGGTTCTAACTTCGACCCTAAGGGCAAGAGCGATGCAGAAATCATGAGATTCTGCCAGGCATTTATGACTGAGCTATATCGTCACATTGGTCCTGATACAGATGTACCTGCTGGTGATATCGGTGTTGGTGGTAGAGAAGTTGGTTACCTATTTGGTCAATATAAGAGAATCCGTAATGAATTCACTGGTACATTAACTGGTAAGGGCTTAGCCTTCGGTGGTTCCTTAGCTCGTACTCAGGCAACAGGCTATGGTGTATGCTACTTCACTCAGGAGGCACTAAAGACTATGAAGGGTGAATCCTTCCAGGGTAAGACTGTTGCAGTATCTGGCGCAGGTAATGTTGCAATTTACGCTATCGAAAAGGCACAAAGCCTTGGCGCTAAGGTAATTACATGCTCTGATTCTAATGGTTGGATTTATGATCCTGAAGGAATTGATGTTCAATTACTTAAGGAAGTTAAAGAGGTTAAGCGTGCTCGTTTAACAGAATATGCTAAGGCTCGTAAGAGTGCTGAATACCATGAAAAGAAAAATGGTGAGCATGGTGTATGGAATTACAAGGTAGATATTGCTCTTCCTTGTGCAACACAAAATGAATTAAATTTAGATGACGCAAAGGCATTAGTTGCAAATGGAGTTGAAATTGTTTGTGAAGGTGCAAACATGCCTACTACTCTTGAGGCAGCTCATTACCTAATCGATAATGGAATTATCTATGGACCTGGTAAGGCAGCAAACGCTGGTGGTGTTGCTACTTCTGGTCTTGAAATGTGTCAAAACTCTCAAAGACTATCTTGGACTTTCGAAGAGGTTGACGCTAAACTTAAGGGCATTATGGAAGGTATCTTCCACAACGCATATAACACTGCAGTAAAGTATGGCGTTAGAGAAAACGACCTATTAACTGGTGCAAACATTGCCGGTTTCGAAAAGGTTTGTGACGCTATGCTTGCTGAAGGTGTATTCTAATATCCCCAAAAAAATTGCTGGAACCTAAAAATTCTAGCAATTTTTTTAATTCTAAAACAATGGTGTAGTGTAGTATAACTGGTGCACCTCCACCGATTTTATTCAATCTATTATATTAATTAATAGACACATATATTGGGGGGTACGTGCATATTAACACAACTATTCATGTAATTCTAAGAACCTCCGTTCACTTACTCACTATTATACTTTTTTCTAAAATTTTAAAAATCTAATCTTTCTAATAATTCAGATGGCTTTACAGCAATTATTTTACTACCTGTAAAATCCTTAATGTTTCTTGTAACAATAAAACTAGCTTTTAGTTTTTGAGCAGTAACCATTTGTAAAGCATCTTCGTAATCTTTCGTTTTTTTCTCTGCTGCTTGCATAATTATCTCTGATTTCAAATCATAAATTTTAAAAACCAAGTTAATATTATTAATAACTTCTAAAGTTTTTTCAGGATCTAATTCTCTTCTTAAAATATATACAATATTAGGAATCGAAAGTGCAGAAATATATCCATCAATCTTCCTTGTTTCACAAAGCTTCCATATTTTCAAAGAATCTTCATAAAATCCCTCTCTTTTGTATAAAACATCTAAAATAACATTAGTATCAATCAAGACCTTCATGCTTTAATACCCTTTCTTTTGTGATATCTTTTTCTGAAATATCATTTTTAAGGATTCCTAATAAAGAATCTGACAAATATGATACAGTCTTGTCTTTAGATATTAATCTTGCAACTTCTTTACCGTTTTTTATAATTATAATCTCATTACCATCGATAACAGCTTGCAAATATTTTCCGAAATTATTTTGTAGTTCTGTTGCTTTTACTGTTTGCATAGTTCATCATCCTTTCTAGCTATTTTTATTATATGTTATTTTAGACATTTTGTCAATAAAATAGCTATTTTTACTATATGTTATTTTAGACATAACTGCTTTAAATAGGGTAGAGGAAAGAAAATAATTCTTTGCCCCTCCCGTTGCACCGTACGTACGGGTCTCGTATACGGCGCTACATTTATATTATTCACAAACTACCTAAGGTAGTACAATAGAGGATTGACCAA
>Ga0310695_10005416_pt1 | contig 22274 bp, 18 predicted proteins | sample RumenRJG_04DNA_FD_203882 | JGI IMG/M metagenome (GOLD analysis project Ga0310695, IMG submission 203882) | Bovine rumen microbial communities from Lethbridge, Alberta, Canada - RJG_04 (v2) (version 2) | ecosystem: Host-associated > Mammals > Digestive system > Stomach > Rumen | place: Canada...
CGGCCTGACGCGCGACTTCTATCGCGCGTCAGGCCGGTCCCCTGTGCCATGGCTCAGCCATGGCCATTGTGGCAGGCGATGTCGCGTGCCATGTCGTTGAGGTCATTGCACTGCTGGCGGCTGATGGTGCGATGGTCGTTGTGATGAGGCCATGGAGCAAGAAGGAGCAGTTTGCCGTTGGCACAGGCATCAAATCGTTTTCCTCCGGGCTTGGCCAGTGGAGCGAATCCGTTTTCCAGCAGGATAATAACCGGGTACCCATGATCAAATGCGGCCCGCATGATAGTTTTCTCGCTAGGACTGATGCTGGGCGAGACGAGCACGGCACCCTCTCTGGCCAATGCCAGATAATGCTGGCAATAGCGATTGATGTCTTCCTGGGTGAGGCGGCGTGAACATTTCACAGCCACGCGTTGTGGCGCATCAAGCAGGAAAATGTTGCCCAGCGCTGCAAAATTATGCCCAGCGGCATGCACGTTGTGCTGCACGCTGAACAAGCGTGGCTGCGATCGCTTGATGGCAAGTCGTCTGGGGTTGTCCTGGAGGTACCCCTTCAAGCGCGGCAGTTGGTCTTTATGATCGATGATGCGGTCATTATAGCCCGTTTCCCATAGCGCGGGCAAGTCGTTATCAGCCATGAGTTGCCTGTAAATGCGGTTGCATGCCACTTTGAATCCATTAATCACTGTCCCCAGGTGCACGGGAATTGGTTTCTTGACAAAGATGATGAAATGGAGGTGGTCGGGCATGGGCTGGGCGCCCCAGATGTCGATGTCCGGGTAGAACCGGGGAATGTCGTGCAAGGCTTCAATGACGGCTTTGCCCAATGGGGAGGGAGAGAAAACCGCCGTCTGGGTGGTACCGTTGCCTGTCACCGTGCCAAGCAAGGGGCGGCGTTGATCAACCACGAGCGTGATCATATAGATGCAACGGCCATGGTAGTCATGCCCCACACGCCGCCGCTTCATGGATGGCCTCAACTCCCCGGCCCACTGCTTTTTCTTCAAGAACTCATCCTGGTTCATCGCCAGGCAAAGTTACAGCCCCACAGCGAGAATGACAAGAAAAAGTCAAGAAAAAGTCAAGAAAAAGTCAAGAAAAATCGCGCACCAGGCCGGTTCACTGTGCCATGGCTCAGCCATGGCCATTAGTGAAAAAAATGCCTCACAATGGTTGTGGAAATTGGAATTGTGAATTACCTTTGCCCGGTAATAACAATAATGTCTTTTCTTGCTATGAAATATCGGGTGGTTTTTGAATATCAGAGTGAGGACGGCGCGATGAGCGACGTGTATAACTGCCGCGACAAGCAACAAGCGCTTGACAAGTTTGCCGAGTTGCGCGACAGCCTCGAGCATGTCGCCGATGCCCCAGCCAGCCAGGTCGTCGATGAGCCTGACCACTACAGCGTCATCAACCGCGAGGCTGGCATCATGGCCTATGTGCGCCTGCTTGAAGGCTAGTCGCTGGTGAGGAGTTTGTAGCCGATGCCGCGCACGTTGACGATGCGCAGCGATGGGTCTTGGCCCAGGCGATGGCGCAACTTGGTGATGAACACGTGCAGGCTCTTGTTGTTGAAGAAACTGTCGTCGCCCCACAACTCCAGCAACAGCGACTGGGAAGTGACTACTTCGCTGGGATGCAGGCACAGGCGCCGCAGGATTTCACTCTCACGGTAGGACAGTTCGGTACGGCTGCCAGTGGGCACATGGGTCAGCCGCTGGACAACGGCATCAAACAGGTATTGGCCGATTGTGAAGCGCTCGGCCTCAACAGGCTGCTGTGTGACGGTGCAGGCGCGGCCCAGCAATGCCTTGATGCGCACAATGAGTTCCTGCATCCCGAAAGGCTTCTTCAGGTAATCGTTGGCTCCCATCTCAAAACCATGAACCACGTCGTTAACCGCCGATCGCGCCGTCAGGAAGATGACGGGCGTCTGCTGGTCGCTCTTGCGGATGCGGCGCACGAGTTCATAGCCGTCCATCCGGGGCATCATCACGTCGGCCACGAGCACATCGGGCTTGTGGTCATCAAAGAGCCTGAGTGCCTGCTCTCCATCGTCAGCAACGGTGACATGGAAACCTTGACCATCCAGCGTGTCCTTGATGATCATTGCCAGGGTTCGCTCGTCCTCGGCCAGCAATATGTTGATTGTCTCGCTCATGCCAGTTTGATTGTGAAAGTTGTCCCTTTGCCCTTTATGCTCTCGACACTGATGCTCCAGCCATGCTTATCGACCATGGTCTTGACATAGAACAACCCCAGGCCATATCCCTTAACATCATGCACATCGCCTGTGGGCACCCGATAAAATTTGTCATAGATGTGCGGCAACTCGTCGGCTGCAATGCCCATGCCGTGGTCACTGATGTTAATGGCTGCCGGAGTGGCTGCAATTTCGACGCGGGCCTCGACGGGTGAATACTTGATGGCATTGTCAATGAGGTTGTTCAATATGTTGCTCAGGTGGGCTCGGTCGGCATCGACTGTGAGACCCTCTGGCTCGATCCGGGTCGTGATGGTCACGGGTTTGTCGGCCTTTAATTGTTGTTGCTCGATGACGGGTTGCAGCAAGTCGGCAAGATTAATCGTCTCGATGTTGAGGCGGAACTGGCGCCGCCGCTCCATGCTCATCGACAAGATCTGTTCCACCATGCCGCTCAGCCGCTCCAGTTGCTGGCGGCACAGCGTCAGGTAGTGGCGGCGTTTCTGTTCGTCGGCTTGCTGGCCGAAGTTGAGCAAGGCGTCATTGGCAGCATAGGCCACAGCGATGGGCGTCTTCAACTCGTGGGTGATGTTGTTGGTGAAGTCGGTCTTCATCTCGTCGAGCGTGCGTTGCTTGAGGATGGTCTTGATGAGATAGTAGAAAGCGAAGCCCAAGAGCAAGATGATCAATCCCGATGCGATGAGGATTCCCGTCATCTCGCGCAGGACCAATCCCGTTGTTGGCTCGATGGTCAGTTCATATCGGCCGTAATTGTCCCAGTCATATTCATAATGTCGCGCCACCTCGCTGGGAATGTAGCCTGGAGTCGTGTGTTTAAACACGGTGTCGGTCTTGATGCACAGCAACTGGTGCTCACCGCTCATGCCCAACTGCTGCAGTCCCGCCGTGAGCAAGGAATCGTATTTCTCGTATCGTGTACCCTCAAAGCGGTCAACGCCCAGGTGCAGCCCCTTCTGGATCATCGATGCCAGTTCGGTAACCGAGATTTGGTCTTCAAGCATCTTCATGAAGGCGTCGTCACCTGCCGTGCTGTCGGTGTCGGCCTGTGGGCTTGAGCGCAACACCACTCCCGTTTTTTGTTCAAGTGTGTCGTTGCCAACAGTGACCTGAGTTGTAGTGACACTTTGGGTTGTGATGCTACCATCCTCTTCTATGCCAGCACTCACGTCCATCACGCCGTGAGGCCCACCCTCCTCGATGCTCTTGAGGCGCAGGAACACTTCCTTGAGGTCGGCCACACGCATGGCTTCGCGGATGTCGTTGTCCATCTGCTCGCCGATGGTGAAGTGCAGTTGCTCCAGCCAGTAGGCTTGATAGACCACTACACCCAGTAGTGCCACTATCACCAGCGCTCCGATATATTTTAACCTCGTGTTCATCACCCGCAAATGTACACATTATTCCTATAAATGGGCAAGGCCGTTAAGACTAAATAAGTTTTTGGTTAAGACTTGGTAAGTCGCGGGAGGGGGACAGAGTGGAACGATGAGGGTAATTTTGCCGCGAAAAAACGAATTAAATCATCAACAGGACATGAAACGAATGGTAAAGATTGTGATGCTGCTGGTTGCCCTGATGGGTACAGTGACTAGTGCTGTGGCCCAGGAGGCTACTGGGCAGGACAGTGTGGCTGTGGAGTGGAGCGACACGCTGCAGTTGCAGGACGTGGAGGTGGTGACGATGCGCCAGTTGGTCAAGACGATGGACGACCGGGTAGCCTATAATGTGCAGGCCGACCCCGAGGCCCGCACGAGCACCGTGCTGGACATGCTGCGCAAGGTGCCGCTGGTGAGCGTTGACGCCGAGGACAACGTGCGCGTCAGTGGCGGGAGTTTCAAGATTTACAAGAACGGGCATCCCGACCCGGCCCTGTCGTCCAATCCCCGCGAGGTGCTGCGGGCCATGCCCGCCAGCATGATCAAGCGCATCGAGGTCATCACCGAGCCCGGAGCCCGCTATGATGCCGAGGGGGCGACTGCCATCTTGAATATCGTGACCGTCGAGGGCGTGCGCATCGAGGGCGTGAATGGAACGGTGTCGGCGGCGTTGAACACCTTCGGGTCGCCCAATGCGAGTGCCTATGTCGCTGCCCGTGCGGGTAAGTTCACCCTGGGCGCGACGGGTTTCTATCAGAAGCAGACGCGACGCATGTTCAAGCACTATACCGAGTCGTGGACAACCTTCAACGACACGGGTTCAACGAGGTATAACTTCTCCAATCCCGACCAACCTGCATGGGTGTATAGCCTTGATCTGAACGCCAGTCTGGAATTGGACTCGTTGAACCTGATCACTGCCTCCTTCGGTGGCTACCGGTATGGCCTGAAAATCTATGGTGACAGCCACATCGAGTATCACGATGCCGCAGGGCAGTTGCTCACGTCCTATGACAACCCTTACTACTTGCCCCATTATGGATTCATGTCGTGGAACGGACGTGCCGACTGGGAGCACCGCACCAGCCGCAAGGACGAAGTGCTGACCGCCTCCTACATGTTCTCGACCACAGGCCAGCATGAGGAGCAATATGACTTGCTCCTGAACCTGGTCAATCCGCCGTTCCCCTACACGGCCTACAACATGTGGACCAAGGAACGCTTCATTGAGCACACTTGGCAACTCGATTACCAATTGCCGCTGCGGGAACATCACCTGCTGGAGGTGGGCAGCAAGTACATCCTGCGCCAGAACAAGAGCCACAACCGCACGCACTATGACGGCGCTCCAGCGCTCAACACCGACACCCGCTTCAAGCACGACATGCACGTGGGGGCCGCCTATGCCTCGTGGCGATACCAGGTGGGAAATGTTACCCTGCGCAGCGGTGTGCGTTATGAGTACAGTCACTTCCGCGCCAGTTATCCCAATGGCGACGGGGAACCCTTCGGACGCGACCTGCATGACGTGGTGCCCTCGGCCAGCGTTCACTGGCAATTGTCGCCGTTCAACAGCCTGCGCCTGTCGTGGGCGACGAGTCTCAACCGCCCGGGTATCCATTACCTGAACCCTGCCGTGAAACGCTATACTACGTCGGTAGAGTATGGCAATCCCCACCTGTCAAGTGCCCGTAACAACATGCTGAGCATCAACTTCCAGCACACAGGTAACCGCTTGACATTTAATGTCAAGCCCAGCCTGACCATAACCAATAATCTCATCGGCTACTCTCGCACCGCCTATGATGGCATCTTCTATATAACCAGCAGCAACGACTGCCGTTACCTGATGGCAGGCGTGGGAGGTTTCCTGCAATGGATGATGACAGCCAAGACCACCATTGTCATGAACGGCGAGGTGGCTTACAAGCGTTACCGCAATCCCTCGCTGGACTTGACCAACAGCGGCTGGGGCGGCAATCTGTATGCCCAGTTGTCGCAACAGTTGCCGTGGAAGTTGCGTGCTACGGCGACCTGCATGTGGTATGGCATCGGTCACGACGTGCGCCATGTGTATGGCTACAGCACGATGCCCAATCCGACCATAATGCTGGGCCTGTCGCGATCCTTCCTCAAGGATAACCGCTTGACGGTTCAACTGTCGGCTAACTCCATCCTGCACAAGTATGAAGTCTCCAAGGGGTATATCACCCAGGGCGACTTTATCAACACCGAAGTGTCCCGCTTCAACCAGCGCAACGTGCGTCTCAGCGTGAGTTATGCCTTCGGCTCCAGCAACACGCGTGTCAAGAAAACCGGGAAAACTGTCGAGAACGACGACCTCGTGGGCGGTCTCCAGTCAGGAAACTAGCCCCGCCCTGCTTGTCCAGTACTTCGAGGCACTGCCTCGAACAATCCTTTCTCAATTACCAAGGCACCATGGTCAGTGGCCAAAGTGGCCCCGGATTGTCAGTCGGGGGTGACGATTTGTCACCTTGTTATGTGATGGCATATTTTTTGAGGTGGAGTGGGGCAGAGACCTCCCTCCGCCTCACTAATATTAATACAACCAAAAAATAAAGATACTATGCCAAAAGGAACTATTGGGGTAACGACTAACAACATTTTCCCCGTCATCAAGAAATTTCTGTACAGTGATCACGAGATTTTCCTGCGCGAACTGGTGAGCAACGCAGTTGATGCGACGCAGAAACTGAAAACCCTCTCGGGCGCCGGCGAGTTCAAGGGCTCGACCGAGGATCTGCGCGTGACCGTCAGCGTTGACAAGGAGGCCGGCACGCTCACCGTGAGCGACAGCGGCATCGGCATGACTGCTGAGGAAATCGACAAGTATATCAACCAGATTGCCTTCTCGGGCGCCGAGGAGTTCCTCGAGAAATACAAGGACACGGCCAATGCCATCATCGGCCACTTCGGCCTGGGCTTCTACTCGGCCTTCATGGTGGCCAAGAAGGTGGAGATACGCACCCTGAGTTGGCAGGAGGGCGCCAAGGCAGTGAAGTGGACCTGTGACGGCTCGCCCGAGTTTGAAATGGAGGACTGTGACAAGGCCGAGCGCGGCACCGACATCATCCTCACCATCGACGACGATGAGAAGGAATTCCTCGAGAATGCCCGCATCGAGGGCCTGCTCAGGAAGTATTGCCGCTTCCTGCCCGTGCCCATCATCTGCGGCAAGGAGCAGGAGTGGAAAGACGGCAAGTATGTCGATACCGACAAGGATAAGGTCATCAACAACGTGGAGCCTCTGTGGGCCCGCATGCCCGCCGACCTCAAGGACGAGGATTACCTCAAGTTCTACCACGCCATCGAGCCTGGCCAGGACGACCCCTTGTTCTGGATTCACTTGAACGTGGATTACCCCTTCACGCTGACGGGTATCCTCTATTTCCCCAAGATCAAGAACAATCTCGACATCCGCAAGGACCGCATCCAGTTGTATTGCAACCAGGTCTATGTCACCGACAGCGTCGAGGGCGTCGTCCCCGACTGGCTGATGCTGCTGCAAGGCGTCATCGACAGTCCCGATATCCCGCTGAACGTGTCTCGCAGTTACCTGCAGAGTGACCGTGCGGTGAAGAAGATTTCGACCTATATCACCAAGAAGGTGGCTTCGCGTCTCGAGGAAATCGCCAAGAACCAGCCCGACGAGTTCGAGAAGAAGTGGAACGACATCAAGATCTTTATCGAGTATGGCATGCTGAGTGATGAGAAGTTCTGCGAGTCGGGCCTCAAGTTTGCCCTGCTCGAGAATTGCGACGGCAAGTACTTCAAGATCGAGGACTACCGCAAACTCATCGAGGGCAGTCAGACCGACAAGGACGGCAATCTCATCTGCCTGTATGCCACCGACAAGGAGGCGCAGTATTCCTACATCAAGGGTGCCACCGACAAGGGCTATGACGTGCTGCTGATGAACGGCGAGTTGGATACCCCCTTCGTGGGCATGCTGGAGCAGAAGCAGGAGAAGATGCGCTTTGTACGCGTCGATAGCGACGTGCTCGACAACCTCATCCGCAAGCAGGACGACACCAAGCCCCAGTTCTCACTGGAGCAGCAGGAAATCGCACAGACCCTGTTCAAGTCTCAGATTCCCCATGTCGAGAAAGCCGAGTTTATGGTTAGTTTCGCCGCCATGTCGCCCGACGACAAGCCCGTCGTCATCACCCAGGCCGAGTACATGCGCCGCATGAAGGACATGGCACGTTTCCAGCCCGGAATGAGTTTCTATGGCGAGATGCCCGACATGTATGGCATGGTGCTCAACACCAAGCACCCTCTGGTCCAGAAGGTGGTGGAAGAGGCCGAACAAGCCCTGGAGGCCGAACTCAAGCCAGTGAACGAGGAAATCAACGCCACGCAGAACGTGGTCAATGCCATCCGTGACCTGGACAAGGACAACAAGGGCGTGCCCGAGGACAAGAAAAAAGACCTCGAGGACAACGAGAAGCGCCTCGAGGAGTTGCACAAGAAGAAAGAGAACCTGGTGACGGCCTATGCCGCCGGGGAGAACCGTGTACACCAACTGATTGACATCGCCTTGCTGAGCAATGGCATGCTCAAGGGTGAGGGATTGGAGAAATTCTTGAAACGCTCCATCGGCCTGCTCAAGTAACAGGCTCCCGTCGTGGAATCCTGTCCTAAGGTCCGCGTAACGGTAAAAAAACATTATTAATAATATTGCGACTTAGGGTAAAAGTGTGTACTTTTGCCCTAAGTTTTTTGTGTTTAACTCACAGGAAGATGGAAATCTGGAAAACCTTAATTGAATTACGATGATGAAACGGTCTATTATTGCCATTGTTGCCATGATGCTGAGCCTTGCCGGTAAGGCCCAGTTGCCGCAATTCTCTCCCAGCAGTTTCGCCGATTGGATTTATACCAACCCGGCAACGGAATTGAACGCCGACAACATCCTCGACGAGCGAATCCTGCTCTATACCACCAGCATGGGCTTGCAGCAGGTGCTGATATCGCCGCTATTCAACTGTTATCCCACCGATGTAATCGACATGCAGATTACCTGGATCACCGACCAGTGGCAGAACGACGGCTTTGTCACGAGCAAGGTCGCCCTGACCGCCGCACTGCTCAACGACGCTGGCGTGGCCGTGGACTCGGTCACCTATAATCCCACCAGTGTGTCGCGCACCAACCGCGTGAACCTGTCGATTACCGTTCCCCGTGGCATGACGAGAGCCCGGTTGCGCTTCGCCTCGTGGAAGGCCGACGTCAACAGTTGCGGCGCCGTCAAGAAGATTGTTATGGTCAGTGACCTGAAGGCCGACGTCAACCATGACGGCGAAGTGAACGTCAACGACGTGAATGTCCTGATCGACGTCATCCAGGGCGGCAATGTGGCTGAGCAAATCCTTAATCGGGCCGATGTCAACCAGGACGGGGAAATCACCGTGAACGACATCAACAGCGTGATAGACGTGATACTGGGCCACTAAACGGCCTTGCCCCGCTTCCGGAGCCTGCCAGTGGGCTCGCAATAGTGATGAATCGTAATAAAAGAGCGGTAAAATTTGGTTGATTGTTTTTTTTGGTTTACCTTTGCTTGAATTCTAATCGTTTGTGCTGAAAAGAGACAGCAATTAAGGAAAAGTGTGCCATTTTTCATTAAAAATTGCCGATTAGTCGAGTTTTTTTTCTTAATGAACGTTAATTTTTGGCCGTATTAGAAAATTGTATTACTTTTGCTGCAAAATATGTCTAATAGTGTTTTATAAATTTATTTAAAATGAAAAAGATTATCTTGACTTTAGCCCTTCTGACGGGCGTATTTGCTGCCCAGGCTCAGTCTCTGGAGCAGAACAAGTTCTTTGACAACTGGTCGATAACCTTGAAGGGTGGCGCTATCATGCCCTTCCAGGGTTATGCCTTCTGGCCCAATGCCCGTGGTATTTTTGGTGCTGAGATCCGCAAGCAACTCACTCCGGTCTTCGGTCTGGGCGTTGAGGGTGAAGCAACCATCAACACTACCAGTTGGGAAAAGCCCGACATGTACTGGGGTCCCAAGAGTCCCAACATGATCGACCACACTCTGGCCGGTATGTTCGGTACCGTTAACCTGAGCAACCTCTTCGGTGGTTACAAGGGCAAGCCCCGCGTATTTGAACTCGAGGGTGTTATCGGTGCTGGCTGGCTGCACGCCTTCCATCGCGCTGAGGCTGCCAATATGTATGGCAACGACTACAACAGTTGGTACACCAAGGCTGGTGCCAACCTGAACTTCAACTTTGGTGAGAGCCGCGCTTGGACCTTCAGCCTGAAGCCCAGCGTTGTTTGGGACATGAACGGTGACATCATGATTCCTTATCGTGACAACACCAACGCTCGTGCCCGCTGGAACGGTGAGCCCCACAATGGCAAGAGCCAGATGAACGCCAACCACGCTGCTGTAGAACTTGAGGCTGGTATCACCTATCACTTCAAGGGTAGCAACGGCGAGCGTTACATGACCTTCTGCCCCTACAAGTACAGCCAGGATGACATCGATGCTCTCAATGGTCAGATCAACGGCCTGCGCAGCCAACTCAATGGCCTGCAGGGTGACCTCGATGCTGCTAACGCACGCAACGCTCAGTTGCAGCGCGACCTGGATGCCGCCCGCAAGGCTCCCAAGCCCGAGACTCAGGTGGTTGACAAGAGCGCTCAGTACATGAATGTCCTCGTTCACTTCAAGGTTAACAAGACCAACATCACTGCTGACCAGCAGCCCAATGTTGAGCGCGTTGCCATGTACCTCAAGAACAACCCCACTGCCACTGTTGACATCAAGGGTTATGCTTCTCCCGAGGGTCCCAAGGACAACAACATCCGTCTGGCCAATGGCCGTGCCGAGGCTGTGAAGAACATGCTGATCAACAAGTACAAGATTGATGCTAAGCGCATCAACGCTCAGGGCTGTGGTACCACCGACATGTTCCAGGAACTCAGTTGGAACCGCGTTTCGATCTGCGAACTCATCGTTAAGAAGTAATTGCTGAACGATAGAGTTGATCGAATCAAATCGGTTAACTAAAAAATCAACCCCGCTGACGCAATGCCAGCGGGGTTGATTTTTTATGGAAGTATGTGCTGTTCTTAGGGGCTTGAACCTCTGCGGGGGATTACTTCTCGAGGAGGCGCATGTGTTGCTGGTCGAGTTGCTTGGCGTAGCGCTCCTTGATGATGAGGCCGACGGGGTCACCGCGGTTGATGTACTCCACAGTGAGGCGCTGCAACGAGTCGTTGAGCAGGCTGTCTTGTCTCACCATGCGCAACTCGTCGTCCCGCTTGAGCGAAGAGTCGGCCGCCATGTTGAGGTATTCCTGCCAGGTGGCCACGCGAGAGTCCATGATGCTGTTGCGCTGGTTGATGTAGTGCAGATAGGCGCTGCTGAGTGGGCTGCCGGTGATGGTCCATGTTCCAGGCTTGATGGAAATGCTGGTCTCGCCCTTCTCGAGGACAAAGTGGAAGGGCTGGGTGGTGTCGTTGTCCCAGCGGATGAGGGCCACCCGGGGGCCGTCGGTCTGTCCAGTGAAGGTGAATGTCCCGCTGGAGGCCCGAGCGCTGCCACACACCCTTAACCTGTTGTACTGCTCCTCCAGAACCAGCAGCGTGGCGCTGTCGTGCCGCAACTTGCTGTCAAGACTGATATTAACACGATAGTCAACGCCCTGGTCCTGACGGTCACAATCGGCCATTGAGAGGGCCAGCAGGGCTATGCCGGCTGAAAAGATGATTTTTTTCATAGCCGCAAATGTACAAAATCTTTCCCACATGCACCCGCGTGTGGAGTGGGTAAAAACGGTGTTTTTAGGCCTGTATTTAGGTTTTCTCGGTAGAAAAGCATATCTTTGCAACAAAAAAATAAACCATAACATAACCTCAATAATGAAAATGAAAAAACAACAGTGCATGGCGTTATTGCTGCTGGCCCTGCTGGCCCTGCCGGTGGCCGCTCAGCGACAATTCACGCTCGAGGACTTGAACTTTGGCGGAACCAATTACCGCAACATGATACCACAGAGCAAGACACTCATGTGGTGGGGCGACCAACTGGTGCATTTCTCCAGCCGCAGGGACACCTGCTGGACGGTTAATCCCGTGAACGGCAAGGAGAAGTTGCTGTTTACTGTGAATCAACTGGACAAGAAGGGCGGCCGATTGAAGGACGACTCGCAGCGCATCGCTGTGGTTGAGTCCTTCCCCTATGCTGACAAGCCGCTGGTCATGGCCCGCAACAAGGGCCGCATGCTCGTTAACATCAAGACGGGCAAGGTGGAGTGGAGCCAGCCCTCGCTGGGCGTGACGCAGGCCGAGGAATGGAACCCCGCGAGCCGCGCCACGGCCTATGTTAAGGACGATAACCTCTATGTCATCGACGGCGCCGGCAAGACCATCCAGGTGACCAGCGACGGCTCGCGCGACCTGGTCTATGGCCAGAGTGTGCATCGCAACGAGTTCGGCATCGAGGGCGGTCTGTTCTGGAATCCCCAGGGCACACGCCTGGCATTCTACCGCATGGACCAGAGCATGGTGACCGACTATCCCCTGATCACTGTTCCCGAACTGGACGACACCACCCAGGTGATTGCCACGCCTGCCCCCGAGAAATATCCTATGGCTGGCCAGACATCCCACCTGGTGACCGTGGGCGTTCTTGATGTGGCCACTGGCGACACGGTCTATCTCAAGGCCGGCGATCCCACCGACCGTTACTTTTCCAACATCTCGTGGAGCCCCGACGGCGATATCGTTTATATGATGGAGGGCAACCGTGACCAGAACGAGGTGGACCTGGTGGCCTATGACGCCGTGACGGGCAACCGCATCAAGTCGCTCTATCATGAGGAACATCCCAAGTATGTCGAGCCTCAGCACCCCATCACCTTCCTGCCCTGGGACAAGGAGAAATTCCTGCTGTGGAGCGAGAAGGACGGCTACAACCACCTCTATATCCATGACACGGCGGGCCATCAGGTGAAGCAACTCACCCGTGGCAACTGGGTGGTCATGGAGTTGCTGGGTTTTGACACTGAGCGCCAGGCTGTCATCATCAGCGCCAACGCCGATAGCCCCATCCAGCAGAACCTGTACCGCGTGGACGTGGCCACGGGCGTCATGACCCGTGTTGACGAGGGCGGCAAGGGCTGGCACAGCGGCCGACTGAGCGACAGCGGCCGTTATCTGATAGACAATTACCAGGAGCCCGACGTGCCCCGCAACATTGCTGTCGTGGATACCCGCAACAACAGGCAGTACCGTTATTTCACCGCTCCCGACCCCTGGCAGGGCTACACCGTGCCCGAGTACCGCTGTGGCAGCATCAAGGCTGCCGACGGCACCACCGACCTGTATTACCGCATGGTCATGCCTGTGGACTTTGACCCGTCGAAGCAGTATCCCACGGTAGTCTATGTCTATGGTGGTCCCCATGCCCACAACGTGGACGCCCGCTGGCACTGGTCCAGCCGCAGTTGGGAAACCTATATGGCGCAGCGTGGCTATCTGCTCTTCATCCTTGACAACCGCGGCAGCGAGAACCGTGGGCGTGAGTTTGAGCAGGCTACCTTCCGCCAGTTGGGTCAGGTGGAGATGCAGGACCAGATGTGTGGCGTGAACTTCCTGCGCACGCTCAACTATGTCGATACCGCTCGCCTGGGCGTCCATGGCTGGAGTTTCGGTGGATTTATGACCATCAGCCTGATGACCAACTATCCTGACGTGTTCAAGGTGGGTGTTGCCGGTGGCCCCGTGATTGACTGGAAATGGTATGAGGTGATGTATGGCGAGCGCTACATGGACACCCCGCAGACCAATCCCGAGGGATATGAGCAAACGAGCCTCTTGAACAAAGCCAAGGACCTCAAGGGCCGCCTGCAGATCATCATCGGCCTGAATGACCCCACCGTGGTGCCCCAGCATGCCTACAGTTTCCTGAAGGCCTGCATTGCCGCCGGCACCCAGCCCGACTTCTATGTCTATCCGGGTCAGGGCCACAACATGAGAGGCCACCAGAGCGTGCACCTGCACGAGCGCATCACCCGCTACTTTGACGACTACTTGAAGTAAGAGTAGGAGCGCGTCATATCGTAAAAAGAAATCGGTTCTCAGCCCAGGGGTTGAGAACCGATTTCTTGGTTAAGTCACGCGGATCACTTCATCACCTTCGCGGTGCTGGTGGTACCGTCGGTGTAGGTGGTCACGACGATGGTCAGACCGTTGGCCTGTTGCATCTCCTGGCCGGCTAAATTGTAGTAGCGCACGCCGGCGACCTGCTTGTCGGCAACCGTCTCGTCGATGGCGGTGTTGCCCGGTGTCTGGAACTCTACCATTGCCAGGGGACCCCACTCGCCTGTAGCGTTCTTGGCAATAGAGCAGGCGATATACCATGTGTCGGGCTCCACTGTCCACTGTGCCTCATCCACGCCATACTGGTCCCAATAGGGGTCATACGGGTTGTCCTGCTTGAGGTACTCCAGCAGGTTGTCCATGCCCCATTCGGGTGACTCGTAGGCCTCTTTCAGGATGATGATGTCGCGGTGCAGTGCCACGTTCTCGTTGGGCGTGTAAATTACCCACTGGTAGAAGCCAGACTCCTCGTTGCCGCCAAATTCGCCAATCTCGATGCTCATCACCGCTTCACCGTCACCGCCCATGCTGGCAGTCGTCACGGGAATGATGATCATCTCGGCATCGGTGCCGGCGGCGTCCCAGCACTGGACATAGATTTCATAGTCCTTGCCGGGTGATTGGTTGGTCCAGGTGTACTGGAAGGGTTCGTTCTTGGTGATGCCCCAGGCCTTGATCATGTCGGCCATGGTCTGGAAGCCCATCCAGGGGCCGAACATGGCAAACTGCTGCTCGGCCGTGCCGGCCTCAAACAGACAGAACGCATAACCCGCAGCATCGGCGTTGGGTGTGAACGAGATGGTGATAAAGTCGGTGCCCACCTCATCGACGGTATAGTCGACCGCAGGTGTTTGGGCTGTTGCGTAAATTCCTGTAAACAAGGCGATAAATGCAATAAGTAACTGTTTCATCATGTGATTTTGATTATATGTTAAACAATAAAGATAGAGTGAAATCGAGATGACGTCGATTCCCGCTGGAATCCATAGGAAAAATGCGTGGCCGCATGGCGGCTTACCATTATTTTTTTGCAAAGATACACAATCAATGTGAATAAACAATCATTAGATGATTTTTTTTGTCACTTGCATCAGGTTGTCCCGTGAATGGGTCGTGCCCTTGCTGGCCGAGGGGCCTCAAGAGGAAAAACCATTGATGTCCACGGCCTAATCTAGCCGCCCTGATGCAACTGCAGCAAATGTTATTGACACATTAGTAAAATAAACGGAAAATGGGAGTGAGAATTGGCGATTTTTTTCTATATTTGCACCCAATTATAGACATAAACCAATATACTCCAAAACATAAACATTATGAACAAACAAATCACATTGCAGCAAGCCGTCGAGAAGGTAGAGGACGGCATGACAATCATGTTTGGCGGTTTCCTGGGTAACGGTAGCGCCACCCAGATCATTGACGCCATTGTAGAGAAGGGTGTTAAGAACCTTACTATCATCGCTAACGACACCGCCTATGACGAGGTGGCCCATGGCAAGTTGGTTACCAATCATCAGGTGAAGAAGGCTATCGTCAGCCACACGGGTACCAACAAGCAGACCGCATTGCAGAAGAATGAGGGCACCCTCATTGTCGAGTATGTTCCCCAGGGTACTCTGGCCGAGCGCATCCGTGCGGCAGGTGCCGGCTTGGGCGGCGTGTTGACCCCCACTGGTCTGGGCACCATCATGGCCGATGGCAAGGAGATCGTCAATATTGACGGCAAGGACTATCTGCTGGAGAAGCCCCTGCGTGCCGACATCGCCTTCCTGCGCGCCAACATTGTTGACGAGTTTGGCAACATGGTATTCCTGGGCACGACCAACAACTTCAACCCGCTGATGGCCACCGCTGCCGACTATGTGGTGGTAGAGGCCGAGAAGTTGGTTCCCGTCGGTGAAATCGCTCCCGAGCACGTTCACGCCTCGGGCATCTATGTCGATGGCATCTACGTTGAGCAATAAGGCATAGGGCTGTAGTAATCATACTTGAAACTTATAACTTAAAACTAATCAGATAATGGAATACAAGACAATGATCAGACTGCGCATGAGCGCAAAGGACGCCCACTACGGTGGCAATCTGGTTGACGGTGCCCACATGGTACACCTGTTTGGTGACGTGGCAACCGAGTTGTTGATTATGCGCGATGGCGACGAGGGCCTCTTCTGCGCCTATGACAACATCGAGTTCCTGGCTCCCGTGTATGCAGGAGACTTTATTGAGGCAGAAGGCTGGATCGACCGAGAGGGCAACACGTCACGCCACATGGTGTTTGAGGCACGCAAGGTGGCCCAGGCGCGTCCCGACATCTCGGCCTCGGCTGCCGACATCCTGGACGAGCCCGTCGTGGTTTGCCGTGCATCAGGCACATGCGTGACGCCCAAGAATTGCCAGCGGAAGTGAACTTCAGGATATGAGGCAACAGTAATCACACTTAAAAACTAGAAACTTACAACTCAATCAATGGATAAACTGATTATCACTGCCGCCATCTGTGGCGCCGAGGTTACCAAGGAGCAGAATCCCAATGTGCCCTACACTGTTGAAGAAATCGTCCGCGAGGCCAAGTCGGCTGTTGACGCGGGAGCCGCTATCGTGCACCTGCACGTCCGCTGGGACGATGGCACCCCCACCCAGGACCGTGGCCGCTTCCAGGAGTGTGAAGAGGCTATCCTGAAGGTGTGCCCCAATGTCATTCTCATCCCGTCGACCGGCGGTGCCGTGGGCATGACTCCCGACGAGCGCCTGCAATCGACCGACACGACCCCGCTGCCCGAGATGGCTACGCTCGACTGCGGCACGTGCAACTTTGGCGACGAGATTTTTGACAACACGATGCCCACGATGCGCGCCTTCGGCAAGCGCATGATGGAGCGCGGCATCAAGCCCGAGTATGAGTGCTTCGAGATGGGTCATCTGGATACCATCTTGAACATGGCCCGCAAGGGCGAGGTTCCCGGTAACCCCATGCAGTTCAACTTTGTGCTGGGCGTCCCCGGTTGCACCCCCGCCACCGTGGCCAACTTGTGCTGGCTGGTTAACGGCATTCCCGTCGGCTCGACCTGGACGGTGACCGGCGTTGGCCGTCATGCCTTCCCGATGGCCGCTGCCGCTATCGCCATGGGCGGAAACGTTCGCGTGGGCTTTGAGGACAACCTGTACCTGTCCAAGGGCGTGCTCGCCAAGAGCAATGGCGAACTCGTTGAGAAGGTCGTTCGCCTGGCCAATGAACTGGGCCGTCCCATCGCCACCAGCGACGAGGCCCGCGAGATCCTGGGCCTGCCCAAGCGCAACTAAACGAATTAGGATTAAGTGATTTACTTAAAACTAATAAACATAGAACTTAGAACTAAAAACAATAAACGTTTAACAATAAAAAACATTTAAAACAATGCAGAAACACGGAAATAGATTCGGTACGCACCGAGTAATCGAGCCCAAGGGCGTTCTTCCCCAGCCCGCCAACAAGTTGGACAACAACATGGACGAGATCTATGACAACGAGATCCTGATCGACGTGCAGACCCTGAACATCGACTCGGCATCGTTCACCGACATCCACAACTATGCCAAGGCCCAGGCCAAGGATCCCAACAACGAGGCCGAGGTGATGGAGGAGATCAAGAAGGAGATGCTCCTGAACGTTGAGTTGCAGGGCAAGCACCGCAACCGCCGCACCGGTTCGGGTGGTATGCTGCTGGGTAAGGTAGAGAAGATCGGTGACGCCTTGAAGGGCAAGATCGACCTCCAGGAGGGCGACCGCATCGCAACGCTCGTCTCGCTGTCGCTCACCCCGCTGCGCATCGATGAGATTCTGGACATCCGTGCCGATGTTGACCAGGTTGACATCAAGGGTAAGGCTATCCTGTTCGAGAGCGGAATCTATGCCAAGATTCCTAACGACATGCCCGAGAAACTCGCTCTGAGCGCCCTCGACGTGGCTGGCGCACCCGCCCAGACCGCCAAGTTGTGCCAGTATGGCCAGAACGTTGTTATCCTGGGTGCCGGTGGCAAGAGCGGCATGCTGTGCTGCTACGAGGCCAAGAAGCGCGTGGGCATTACCGGTAAGGTTATCGGCCTGGCTAACAGCCCCAAGTCGACCCAGCGCATCAAGGACCTGGGCTTCTGTGACGTTGTTGAGAGCGTTGCCGGCATGACTCCCGTTGAGGTTTACGAGTTGGTTTACAAGTTGACCGACGGCAAGATGGCCGACACCACCATCAACTGCGTGAACGTGCCCGATTGCGAGATGACCGCAGTGCTGTGCACCAAGGACGACGGCGTGGTTTACTTCTTCTCGATGGCCACCAGTTTCACCAAGGCTGCCCTGGGTGCCGAGGGCATCGGTGCCGACGTGAACATGATTATCGGCAACGGTTACACCAAGGGCCATGCCGACTTCACCCTGCAGGAATTGCGCGAGTGCCCCGAGTTGCGCAAGATCTTTGAGGAACTGTACGCTTAATCAATAATGATTCTTCAGTCGCAGGGGATGCGCGATAACACAGCGTGCCCCTGCGACACGAATCAATCATCATAATCATTTATATGGCTGAATCAAGAAGAAAACAATTATTCCCCGAAGTCACCGACGAGCAGTGGAATGACTGGAAGTGGCAGGTGAAAAACCGTATCGAGACCCTTGAGGAACTCAAGAAGTATGTGAGCCTCACCGCCGAGGAGGAAGAGGGTGTCAAGCAGACGCTCAAGACCTTGCGCATGGCAATCACGCCCTATTACCTGAGCCTCATCAATCCCGATGATCCCCACGATCCCATCCGCCGTCAGTGCATCCCCACCGGCCTGGAGACCCATCAGGCCGCTGCCGACCTGCTCGACCCGCTGCATGAGGATGAGGATTCACCCACGCCCGGCTTGACCCACCGTTATCCCGACCGCGTGCTGTTCCTCATCACCGACATGTGCTCGATGTACTGCCGCCACTGTACCCGTCGCCGCTTTGCCGGCCAGACCGATAACGAGTGTGGCATGGACCGCATCGAGAAGGCGCTGGAGTATATCCGCAACACGCCGACCGTGCGTGACGTCCTGCTCTCGGGCGGTGACGCCCTCATGGTGAGCGACAAGCGACTGGAATACATCATCTCGGAACTGAGGAAGATTCCTCACGTGGAGATCGTCCGCCTGGGCACCCGCACTCCCGTCGTTTGCCCGCAGCGCATCACTCCCGAGTTGTGTGACATGTTGAAGAAGTATCATCCCATCTGGATCAATACCCACTTCAACCATCCCAACGAGGTTACTCCCGAGTCGAGCCGTGCCTGTGAAATGCTGGCCAACGCCGGTATCCCCCTGGGCAACCAGAGCGTGCTGCTGCGCGGCGTGAACGACTGCGTGCACGTGATGAAGAAACTCGTGCAGGAGATTGTCAAGATCCGCGTGCGTCCCTACTACATCTACCAGTGCGACCTGTCGATGGGTCTGGAGCACTTCCGCACCCCCGTCAGCAAGGGAATCGAGATCATCGAGGGCCTGCGTGGCCACACCAGCGGCTACTGCGTGCCCACCTTTGTGGTCGATGCTCCTGGTGGTGGCGGCAAGACGCCCGTCATGCCCCAGTATGTCATCTCTCAGGCACCCGGCAAGGTCGTCCTGCGCAACTTCGAGGGCGTGATCACGACCTATACCGAGCCCACCGACTACCACAGTGAGTGCAACTGCCCCGAGTGCCAGGCTGCCCGCAAGCGCGAGCAAGTGGCTGCCGACAAGGCCGTGGACGGTGTTATCTCGCTGCTCGAGGGCGAGCGCATGAACATTGAGCCCAAGGCGCTGAAGCGACATGAGCGCAACGAGATCCGCAACAAGAAGTAAAGAAAAGACGTTGGTTCCTGTGGAGAAGGCCGCCAGGCGCTTCTCCATCGGGGACTGACTTCTATTGATCGCAGTGCTCCCGTTCATCGATGAAATATTGCGTTACGATAGCCTGTCTATCGTGGGCCTGGAGAAGAACACAGGCAAGACCGAGTGCCTCAAGTATGTGCTCGACCGCCTGCCTGTCCAGGACAAACGCATTGCCGTGACGTCGATCGGCATCGATGGCGAGACCGTGGACCAGGTGACCCGGACCCAGAAGCCCGAAATCGTCCTGCGTGAGGGTATGTACTTCGGCACCAGCGAGATGCATTACCGCCAGCGGCGGCTGGTGTCGGAACTCATCGACGTGAGCGACGAGACCACATCGCTGGGCAGGGTAGTGACCGCCCGTGCGTTGACAGGAGGCAAAATCCTGCTCTCGGGCCCCTCGTCGGCCAGCAGCCTGAGGCGCTGGATGGGCGAGATGCGGCGTCTCGACATCGACCTGGTGGTGATCGACGGAGCATTGTCCCGCATGAGTTCGGCCTCGCCCGCGGTGAGCCAGTCGATGATACTGGCGACCGGAGCGGCCTACTCGGCCAATATCACGACCCTGGTGAGCAAGACCGCCCATGTGGTGGACCTCGTGAACCTGGACCTGACCAGCAAGGGCAACATCGCCCGCCTCATGCCGCTGGACAAGGGAGTGTGGTCGATCGACAAGGACGGCAACCTGAGTAGTCTGGAAGCCGTGACGTCCCTGTCCAGGGATATCCATTTTGAGGGAATGGAGCAGTGCGAGACGCTCTACGTGGCAGGCGCGCTGGTTGACGGATTCCTGGAGAAGGTGAGGAAGAACAAGAGCCTCAAGCAAGTGGAACTGGTGGTGCGGGATTTCACCAAGATATTTGTGTCACCGCAGCAGTTCAGGCTGTTCCACAAGGGCGGCGGCCGCATCCACGTGCTGCAGCGGAGCAGACTCATCGCCGTGACCGTCAACCCGACCTCACCGAGCGGCTATGTCCTCGACTCGGACATGCTGTGCGGCAAACTGAGCGAAGCCATCGGGCTTCCCGTGTATGACCTGTTAAAAAACAAACAGTAGTTAGTGCAACTGAAGAATGTCATAGAATCGCCCTGCGGGCTACGCTACATGCTCGACCAACTGGAATTGCAGTCGGGCTATGCGCGCCGTTGGCTCCTCGACTCGCCCATGATGACGAGTGAGGAGGAGATTGCTGCGGCCTATAGCGTGCTGCGGCGTTTCTCGCAATTCATCGACCAGGTCGAGAAGACCTATATCGACACGTTGCTGTTCAAGTTGCAGGGCCTGAAGGACATACGCACCACCATCCGCAACCTGTCGCAGCACGCCGTGCTCGACGACATCGAACTGTTTGAGGTGAAGCACCTCGCCATCCTGGCAACCGATGTGGCAAGGTTGCTCCAGCAGCATGGCATGGATGCGGTGGTAGAAATTCCCGCGCTGGACGAGGTCATCGGCATTCTCGACCCCGACGGGATGAAAATTGCCACATTTTATATATATGATTCCTATTGTGCCCAACTCAAGGACCTGCGTTCACAGATGCGCCAGCACCCCGAGCAGCAGGACGACCTGCTGGCCCAAGCCAGCGAACTGGAGGAGGGCGTCAGACAAGACCTGAGCCGCCAGTTGCATCCGTTTGCCGATGCCATGGGCCAGGCACAAGCCGCCCTGGCGCTGATTGATGTCAATCTGGCCAAGGCCTTGCAGATAAAACAGTTGGAGCTGTCATTCCCCACCATGTCCCCCGACGGCACGAGCCACTATCGTGCCATGTTCCATCCCCAGGTCAAGGATGCGCTGGCCAGTCGTGCCAGGAAGTTCCAGCCGGTGGACATCGGCTTTGGTCACCATCCCACGCTCATCACTGGCGCCAACATGGGAGGCAAGACCGTTGTGTTGAAGACGTTGACCCTGTGTCAATACCTTTTCCAATTTGCCTTCGGCATCCCGGCTCTTGAGGCCCGCATTGCCGTGAAGGACGAGATATACTTCTGCATCGGCGACGAGCAATCGGTCGAGAAGGGCCTGTCGTCGTTTGCCGCCGAGATGAAGAACATCGATGCCGTGATCAAGGCATCGCGCATGAACAAGAAATTACTGGCGTTGATTGACGAGCCTGCCCGCACGACCAATCCCACCGAGGGTGCCGCACTCGTGACGGCCTTGCTCAAGGTGCTGGCAGACAAGGATATGAGCCTCGTCATGACGACGCACTATGATATTGAACCAGGCGATGCCCGTTGCTTGAGGGTAAAGGGCTTTGAGAACGGCGAGATGGATTACCAACTGGTCGAGGTGCAGAGCGGCGAGGTGCCCCATGAGGCATTAAACATCGCCCAGAGCCTGGGTATTGACAACGAGTGGATTAACACGGCGAGGAGCCTGCTGGAATCTTGCCCGCCATCTTGATTATCATCACACTATATACTATAATACACTATGCAAAAGAGCAAGTTAGGACTAGATTTTGAAAAAGTTGAGTACGCCAGAGGTCTGGCCAAAGGCATCGCCGAGGACGTTCAGTCCTTTGTGGAGCAATACACGACGGTGGCTGTCGAGCGCACGCTGTGCCGCTTGATGGGCATCGACGGTGTTGATGACAATGACGTGCCCCTGCCCAATGTGGTTGTCGAGGCGCTAAAGGACAAGGGAGTCTTGA
>Ga0310695_10005417_pt1 | contig 22273 bp, 16 predicted proteins | sample RumenRJG_04DNA_FD_203882 | JGI IMG/M metagenome (GOLD analysis project Ga0310695, IMG submission 203882) | Bovine rumen microbial communities from Lethbridge, Alberta, Canada - RJG_04 (v2) (version 2) | ecosystem: Host-associated > Mammals > Digestive system > Stomach > Rumen | place: Canada...
GGAAAAATACTGCTCAACACCACCACAAAGACCGTGGCAGAGATAGCCTACGAGGTAGGGTTCAACTCAGCAAGCTATTTTGCCAATTGTTTCAAGAAGCAATTCGGCAAATTGCCGATGGAATTGCGGGAATAGCCCTGGAAAGCCTATTGCCACTACGATAACAAATATCATAAAAAGCATCACAAAATAGTTACATGTAACATTTTTACTGATGGTTTGAACGTTTTCTTATAGCGTTCAGACCATATTCGTTCGTACTTTTGCGCCAGAGATTTGCACAATTTAGTACTAACTTAAAAAAAATGTAAATGAAACAGACGAAAACATTCATTCTTGCTCTGGCAAGCGTCTCAAAAAGACGATTGATGAGTTTTCTGGCGCTCACATTATGTACGGTAATGTATGCGCAGCAGGAAATTACAGGTACGGTGACAGATGCTATGGGACCTGTCATCGGTGCTACCGTGATGGAGAAGGGTACCTCGAATGGTACGGTAACCGACTTCGATGGTAACTTCAAACTCAAGGTACAGGCCGGCAAGACACTGGTCTTCTCCTACATCGGTTACAAGAACCAAGAGTTGCCCGCCAAGGACGGCATGCAGGTGACGATGGAAGAGAACGCCAAGGAACTGTCGGAAGTGGTCGTCGTGGGTTACCAGACCCAGCGTAAGGCCGACCTCACCGGTTCTGTGGCTGTAGTACAAACCAAAGACCTGAAGACAGCAGCCAGCACTGACCCCATGTCAGCCCTGCAAGGTAAGGTACCCGGTATGACGATCACCTCAGACGGTTCGCCTATCTCCACCGGTACCGTCCGCATTCGTGGTATTGGTTCTATCAACTCGTCGCAAGACCCCCTGTTCATCATCGACGGAATGCCTACCACCAGTACGCTGAACTCGCTGAACATGAACGATATCGAGTCGATGCAGGTACTGAAGGACGCCGCCTCGGCGTCTATCTACGGTTCGCGCGCTGCCAACGGTGTCATCATCATCACCACCCGCAAGGGAAAGAAAGGCGACAAGGTGAAGGTGGAATTCTCTGCCAACCTGACGGCACAGTTCTATAACAAGCAGTCGATGATGAAGCTGTCCAACTCCGCCGAGTATGCCACCGCCATGGCACAGGCCGCCATGAACGACGGACTGGATCCCGAGGTCTATGCCAACAACTACGGACTGACGCTGCATGCCACGCAGGGTACGCCCATTTCGGCCTACAATCCTGCCACTGGTCAGATGGAAAACTTCACCGTGAACGGCCGCTACAACGGATACATGAACGTATCGAAGACCATGCGGTACAGCGACACCGAGTGGCTGGACGCCATCTCACGAACCGGTTTCCTGCAGAGCTACGACCTCTCCGTATCGAATGCCTCCGAGCGTTCCAGCGTGATGGCTTCCGTAGGCTACAAGAAGAACCGGGGCATCCTGAAGTACACCAAGTTCGAGAACTTCTCAGCCCGTGTCAATACCACTTATAAGATTAACAAGATTGTCAGCGTCGGCGAGAACCTGACACTGACCTATACCGACCAGGTGGACGTAGCCCCCATGGAAGGAGCATTGAAGATGGCACCGACACTGCCCGTATACGAAGAGGACGGCGTCACCTTCTCAGGCCCTGTGGGTGGTATGAGCGACCGCCAGAACCCGTTGCGCGAGTTATACCACAACCGCGACAACGCCCTGAAAGTATGGCGCATCTTCGGTAATGCCTATGTCGACCTGACCCCCATCAAGGGACTGACGGTACGTTCCAGCTTCGGTCTGGACTTCGATGCTGCCAACATCCACCACGTGACCTATTCGTTCCGTTCGGACAAGGTGAGCAACAACACCCCTGCCACCAGCGTGTCACAGGCCAACGATATCAAGTGGACCTGGACGAACACCGCCAACTACAACTTCGTGCTGAACGGAGAACACACCTTCAACCTGCTGGCTGGTCTGGAACTCTACAGCCAGAACCGCGTAGACTTCAAGGCCAGTGCCGAGATGTTCGACCTCGAGACCTATAATTATATGTGGCCCAACGCAGCCACGGGCACCCAGCGCGCTGCAGGTATCGAGGAAGGCTACAAGCTCGTCTCGCTGTTCGGTAAGATTGACTATAACTTCAGAGACCTCGTGCTGGCCTCATTCACCATCCGTCGTGACGGTTCGAGCCGATTCGGTGAGAATAACCGCTACGGTACGTTCCCCGCTGTCACCCTGGGTTACCGTGTGTCACAGCACCTGAAGCAGCCCTGGATTGACGACCTGAAGATTCGTGCCTCTTGGGGACAGACCGGTAACCAGGCCATCTCCAACTACGCACGCTATGAGCTCTATGCAGCTACCTATGGCGGCGGCACCAACGAGTCGACAGCCTATGACCTGCGCCTGCAGAATTCGGGCACCTTCCCCTCAGGATACCGTGCCACCCAGGCAGCCAACAACGACTTGAAGTGGGAGACCACCGAGCAGTGGAATGCCGGTCTGGACTTCACGCTCTTCGGCAACTCGCTCTACGGTACGTTCGATACCTATATCAAGAAAATCAAGGACATGCTGATCAACCCCGCATACCTCGGTTCAATGGGTGAGGGCGGTGCTTCATGGAGCAATGGTCCGTCGCTGAAAAACTGGGGTATGGAGTTCGCCCTCGGCTATCGCCACACCACCCATTACGGACTGCGCTACAACATCAACGGTAACCTGGACTTCTTCCGCAGCAAGGTGACTTGGTTGCCGGAATATGCTACCGGTTCCTATCCACACACCACCAAGGAGAATCTGGTGCAGGCAGGCAAACCATATACCGCCCGTGTAGGCTATGTCGTCGACGGACTCTTCCAGTCGCGTGAGGAAGTGCTGGCCAGTGGTCAGGAGAACGCCCGCGTGGGTGGTCTGAAGTATGCCGACCTCGACGGCAACGGTATCATCAACGACGACGACCAGACATGGATTTACAATCCGATACCCGATTTCTCATGGGGTCTGAATATCGAACTGGCTTGGAAGAACTTCGACTTCTCGATGTTCTGGCAGGGTGTTGCCGGCGTCGACGTCTATAACGACCAGAAGTTCCAGACGGACTTCTTCAGTCTCACCGACACAGGTTCCAACAAGGGTAACCGCATGCTCGACGCATGGACAACGGCCAACACCGGTTCCAGCATCCCCGCGCTGACCACTTATTCAACCAATGAAGGACGCCCCAGCACCTATTTCGTGGAGAACGGCTCCTATGGTAAGTTGCGCAAGTTGCAGTTGGGCTACAGCATCCCCGAGAAATACATCTCGAAGCTCCACATGAGCTCTGCCCGTCTCTATGTGTCAGGACAGAACCTGCTGACCATCAAGAGCAGTTCGCTGACATGCTCAGACCCGGAGAACCCCGGCTTTGCCTATCCTCATAACACCTCCGTATCGTTTGGTGTACAGGTGGGATTCTAATGTAACACGGCAAAACCAACCAGAAAAAAAGAAAATAGTCAAATTGTAAATTACATGTTTATGAACACCAAGATATTTAAAATATTCTGCGCAGGTATCGTAAGCTACAGCTTTGCCGTCACGCTTACCAGCTGCGACAAATTCATTGAAGAGGAGCCTCGTGGTGTCATCAGCGGCGGAGAGGCAATGAGCGAGCCCGACAAGATGCTCACGGCAGCATACGCCAAACTGGGTGACGACTGGTACACCTATCCGTTTAACCTGTGGCCATACGGTGACGTAGCCAGTGACGACGCCATGAAAGGCGGTTCTGGTACCGGCGACACGGAGTATCACCATCTGGAAATATGGACCACCCTGTCAGCCCTGAACCCTGGTGGACACATGGACGAGCTGTGGTATCAGCTGTACTGCTCGGTAAGCCGTTGTAACCGTGCCATCGTCTCTATTGCACAGAATGGTGACAAGTTAGGCGCCCAGCGTGTTGTCCGCGAAGCCGAGGCCCGTTTCCTCCGTGCCCATTTCTACTTCAAGCTGGTGCAGCTGTGGTATCGCGTGCCCTGGATTGACGAGGAGGTATACAGCAGCCACAGTGAGGAACAGACCCGCAACGATGTCTTCACCCATGAGGAACTGATGGAGAAAATCGTTGCTGACCTGAAGTTTGCCTATGACAACCTGCCCGAACAGCAGGCCGATGGCGGACGTGCCGACAAGATTGCAGCAGCAGCCTATCTGGCTCAGTGCTACCTCTACATGGCATGGGGTGACGGCTACGAAGCCAACACCGGCGTGAGCCACATCAACCAGGATTATATGAGAAAGGTGGTAGAATATACCGACGTGGTAAAAGCCTCACGCTATGACTATCTGGAAGACTTCGGCGACATCTTCCTCCCTGAGTACAAGAACTCGAAGGAGAGTGTCTTCGCCGTACAGCACTCTGACTATACCGACGACAATACGCTCTATGGACGTAATAACTGGTCGAACATGCTCAACGGATGTGCCGGTGTGTGGTCAATGGGACACGACTTCCACAAACCCACCCAGAATCTGGTTAACGCCTTCAAGACAAAAGACGGACTGCCCATGTTCGATAACTACAACGACAAGATAGACTATCCCGTGAACGGTGCCCCCACCGCCCAGAAGTGGGATCCGCGCCTCTTCCATACCGTCGGCATACCCTCGTTCCCGTATAAATACGAGTTGCTCGACAAGACGGTGGGTGGACAAAGTGTCAAGTTGCCCATGACCATGAACAACTCGCGTACACCGGCTGTCTACGGCTACTACACCTCGCTGAAGGAAGTGCCACAGCGCTCCAAGGGAGAGACCTTCCACAACCCCTGGCAGCACTTTGCCATGAACGACTACGTATTCCGCTATACTGACGTGATGCTGATGCGTGCCGAGGCCTTGATAGAACTGAACCAACTGGGTGAAGCCCGTCAGATCATCAATGACATCCGCCAGCGTGCCAAGAACTCTATTGACAAGCACATCGAGTATGCCAAGAACCAATGCCAGATAGAACTCTATCCCGCCAGCGACTTCGCCACCAAGGAGCAGGCTCGTCTGAGACTGCAGTGGGAGCGCCGCCTGGAGATGGCTATGGAGCACACACGCTACTTCGACCTGCGCCGTTGGGGTATTGCCTCGCAGACACTTAACAAGTTCTTCGAGACCGCCCAGAACGGAGTCTTCACCGGTACCAACGATGAGGGTAAGAAGGAAACACAGGAGTATGGCAAGTACTATAAGGATGCCCACTACACCAGTGGCAAGAACGAGTATTTCCCCATCCCCTACAACCAGCTCTACTACGTGCCGGGTCTTTATACACAGAATAAGAACTATTAAATAAAAACCGACTATGAAGAAGATTTCAATCCTATTGATGTCTGTGATGGCGTTGCTGATAACCGCTTGTCAGAACAACGACATCGACCAGGCAGCCAAGGTGCTTGCTGCCCCTGACGCAGCACAGATACAGGGTGCACAGAATGGTGATGACTATACATGGACGTGGACTGCACCGAACAGTGGACTGCAGATGCGCGTCATCCTCTACAGCAACGGCACATTTGCCGGAGAAAGCACGGTCAGCGGCAGCAGCTATGTCCACAAGGACGTGCCTACCAATGTGAACTACGAGTATGTGTTCAAATGGACCGACGGCAAGAACTTCTCCGACGGTGTCGTCAAGAAGTATACCCGCAAGGGTGCCAGTCGCATCACGGGCGTTCAGATGTCGCAAGTGGAGAAACAAGGCGGCTACGATGCCCTGGTGGAGTGGAATACCCCCGAGGACGCTACGGAGGTCATCGTGACGGCTACCAACGGCCAGCGCACCATTTCAGAAAAGGTGCCCGCTACGGTTACCATGTTCTTAATCAAGGACGTACAGAGCGGCGACACCTGGAATGTCACCGTACGAGCCACTAACGGCGACGGCGACGCACTGCCTACTGCCAGTCAGCTGCGCATCGGTAAGACGGCCATCGGATTCCTCAGTGTCTATGCTTCTCCCGAAGAACTGATTGCCAATGGTGACGACGACGAGGCTTCAGCATGGCTCTGGCTGCACGACAACTACGCATCGGCTAAGTTCGTGCCGTTCAGCACCATCAAGTCGGTAGCCGATATCGAACCTTACCGCGTGCTGTTCTGGTTGCGCGACCTCGAAGGTGTCGGTGAAGGTGAGGTATGGAACATGCCTGACGACGTACAGGCGGCCACGCCATTCATCCAGGCATGGTACAAGGCTGGCGGCAACATCCTCTTGTGGAGCCACGCTACGGTTTATATCGGACACCTGGGACGCGTCAGCCTCGACGAGCTGAAGTCTAACGACCGCAATATCAATACGGGTAAGGGTGGACTCAACGAAGACACCTGGCGCATGGCGGTACAGCTGAATCCCGGCTCACGATTCAAGAAAGACCACTCGTCGCACCCCATCTACAAAGGTCTTGAGGTGACCGACAGCTGGGACGGACGCACCAAGCTCATCGCTTTCAAGGGACCGGGCTTTACAGAAGACCATAACTGTCTGTTCTTCAACCTGCCCTCACTGTGGACCGGACTGGGCAATCAGGACGAGGCCTGCTACACGCAGCTCACCCAGCGCTTCGGTGTCTATCCTCTCGGCACTTGGGACAGCCAGATTGACTGGGTAAGCCAGTTCAACGTATGGGAGGCCCAGCAGGGTGAGACCGACTTCAAGGGCACGGTGCTCTGCATCGGCAACGGCGGTTGCGAGTTCTCCATGAAGAACCGCGACGGATCACCCGACAAGAGTGCCTATCCCAAGAATAACATCTATCAGGACAACGTGCTGCGTTTGGCCAAAAATTCACTGGAATACCTTAAAACCCGATAAGTTATGAAGACAAGAAACATCATCCGAACGATGGTTGCCGCCTGTATGACGGCCACCATCATAGGGTGCAGCGAAGGAAATACCGACCTTCAGTACAATGCACTCATTGACGACCCCCAGAAGGAGGAACCCTCCGATCCCTCCGGGCCCGATGAACCTCAGGGTCCCAGCAACTACGACGAGCTGTATCGCCCGCAGATACACTATACTCCCGCCAAGAACTGGATCAACGACCCCAACGGTCTGGTATTCCTCGACGGCACCTACCACATGTTCTATCAGTATAATCCCGAAGGAAACGGATGGGGTAACATGTCATGGGGACACGCCACCTCTACCGATTTGATACACTGGGAGGAACAGCCCGTCGCACTGACACGTGACGCCCTGGGCGCCGTCTTCAGCGGCTCTTGTGTCATCGACAAGAACAACACCGCGGGCTTCGGTGCCAATGCCATGGTGGCTCTTTACACCTCGGCAGGCGAGACGGGCGACGTCGCAGGCAAGCAGCAGCAGTCGGTAGCCTACAGCACTGACGGCGGCAAAACGTTCACACGCTATGCCAACAATCCTGTCATCGCCAACAACGACGACAACCTGCGCGACCCGAAGGTGTTCTGGCACGAGGCTACCAGCAAATGGGTAATGGTGCTCGCCAAGGGATGGGCGCGCGGCTGTGAGTTCTATACCTCTGCCGACCTGAAGAACTGGGAGCACGCCAGCACGTTCGTCTACGACTTCCCCAACCGTCCTGGTTTCCAGTGGGAGTGTCCTGACCTCATCCAGTTGGGCGACAAATGGGTGATGCTGCTGAGTGTCAACCCGCAAGGTCCGCTGTTGGGTTCAGGCATGATGTATTTCGTGGGACAGTTTGATGGTACCACCTTCACACCCGATGCCCTCGACTATCCGTTGTGGCTGGATTATGGCATGGACAACTATGCCGGTGTGACATGGTCGAACACGGGCGACCGTAAGATCATGATAGGGTGGATGAACAACTGGACATATAGTGGTGATGTTCCCTGCTCGCCCTGGCGGTCTGCTATGACACTGCCCCGCGAACTGAAGCTGGGCAGCTATGACGGTAAGCCTATACTGCTGCAGACAGTTGTCAAGGAGATAGAGGATATTGCAGGAGAATGGCAGCCTGCCGGCAACCAGTTGGATGTGAAGGATGCCTACCAGCTGCGGCTGACCCTCGACCTCGACAGACGGTCGGTGGTAACGCTCAGCAATGCTGCCGGTGAGCAGTTCTCCTTCGAGATCAGTGTCAGCGAGCGTGCCCTGATAGCACATCGTACTGCTGTATCCGGACAGACAGGGTTCAACCCGAACTTCTCCATTCCGTCTATGAAGGCTCCCCTGAAGGTGGAGGGTGGCAAGGTGACACTCGACGTGTTCGTGGACCAGTCGTCGGTAGAAATCTTCACCGCCGAGGGTACCGTGTCGCTGACCAACCTGGTGTTCCCCAGCTCCATCTACAACCAGTTGACGGTGGAAGGTGCCATGAGCGAGTGCCAGGTTCGCAAGCTGAATCGTGTATGGTGAGAGGTAAGTAATAAGAAGTAAAAGAGTCCACCTGGTAGTTGTGATGACTGCGGGGTGGACTTTTTCGTTGCAAAAAGTGCGAAAAATGTTGCAATGAACGTTTTTTCTTATTATATGTATCATAATTTATAGGATGAAATGGGGAAAAACGGTAATTTTGCTGCAAAATCACATTTAAGTGAAAAGTGAAAAGCGAAAAATAAAAACAACAAGACATGAAGAAACTGTTATACGGATAATAGCGTTATTACCATCAGCGACGTAAAAGTTAGTCATCAATAAATGGAAAAGTTAGTTTATAGTTAGTAGTTTTCTATGATTCCGCCCAAGCACTTGCGATGAGTACTTGGGCGGATTTTCATTACTCGTAATCGTCAATCACGGAGTTGATAAAGTCCATCATGGGCTTGGCAGCACGGAACATGCGCTCTATCTCGTCGAGCCATTGGTTGCCTTGATAGAAATCCTCGTCCACCTGATGCCAACAGCAGTAATCCTTCATGCGGAGATACTGGACATATTCCCAGTCGCGAGGGAACCCTGAAGGACACGTTTTCAACTTTTCCAACCCGAAGCCTTGAGGCTGGTCCCAACTCGATACATCGGTGGGAGCCTTGAAACTGCTGGCCGTAGGACTACCGAAGTACTTCTGGAAATCCTTGTTTTCCACACATCGCAGCCACTCGCTGGTGTTGCCCATCATCTCGTTGCGACATGAGGTCAGGATGTTCGTGGGCAACCAGTAATTGCCACAAGCCACCATGCAATGTCCTGGTTCCAGATGCAGGTAATAGCCTCCATGCAGGGCCTTCTTTCCATGGGCTGCGATATACCCTCCAAAGTGGTTTTTGTAAGGCGACTTATCGTTCGAGAAGCGGGTGTCGCGATTAAAACGATAGGTACAATCCTTCACACTGAGATGTGCTATCGAGGGGTCAAACTCCGCAATGCGTCCAATCGCCAATTTGATGCCTTCCTCAAAGTCTGCCCTCACCGCATCATACTCTGCCTTATGCTCCCAATACCACTCACGGCTATTGTTGGCCATCAGCCGTTTCAGATAATCCAAAATTCGTTTTGCATCCATAATTCGTATCGTTTTGTTTGCAAAGATAATGTTTTTTATGTAACTTTTGTTACAATGAACGTTTTTTGTTAGTTTATGTATCATAATTTATAGGATGAAATGGAGAAAAACGGTAATTTTGCAGCAAATTCATAACATAACTAAAAACAATTCAAGATGAAGAAAACAGTTTTGATGTTCATGGCTTTGCTGATGACCCTGGGGCTGAAAGCTCAGGTAAAGCCCATCGTGCTGGGCGACAAGCATGCCATGCTGAAGGTGAAACAGGGCGAGAAGTATCTGTTGTTGCCCGTCCAGGAGTCGGAAGAGATTGCGGCTATTGCCGTGCTTAATGGTGACAACGAAATGGTGAAACGGCTGAATGTGAAGCTGGCCGTTGATCGGGTGGACTATTATATGCCACTGGAACTGAAGGGTGCCAGACTTCTGGACATCGAGTTTCATGGCGACCGCAGGCAGAAGGGTGCCGTGAGTGAGTTCGTTTGCTGGCGCGAGATGAAATATTCAGGTTCGTTTGACACCACTAATCGCGAGCGTTTCCGTCCTGCCTATCACCATACCCCATTATATGGTTGGATGAATGATCCCAATGGCATGTTCTATAAGGATGGTGTATGGCACCTGTACTATCAGTATAACCCCTATGGAAGCCAGTGGGAGAACATGACGTGGGGACATTCTACCTCGCGCGACCTTATACACTGGGAGGCACAGCCCTTGGCTATCGAGCCCGATTGGCTGGGCAGCATCTTCAGCGGTTCGTGTGTAACCAACGGAGATGAGGTGATAGCCATGTACACCTCGGCAGGACATCACCAGACGCAGTCGATAGCCTTCTCGAAAGATGGTGGACGCACCTTTACGAAATATGCAGGCAATCCTGTGCTGACTACCAGCGATGTGGCCGACTTCCGCGATCCACGCCCGTTCTGGAATGAAGATATCAAGGCCTGGAACCTTATCCTGGCTGCTGGTCAAGAGATGCGTATCTATTCGTCGAAAGACCTGAAGGACTGGAAATATGAGAGTTCGTTTGGCAAGGAGTATGGTAATCACAGTGGTGTGTGGGAATGCCCAGATCTGTTCAAAATTGATGGAAATTGGGTGCTGATTTGCAACATCAACCCAGGAGGACCCTTCGGAGGCTCGGCTACACAGTATTTCGTAGGCCAGTTCGATGGACATAAGTTCACATGCGAATCCATGCCGAAGGTAACTAAATGGCTGGATTATGGCAAGGATCACTATGCTACCGTCTCTTTCTACAATGCGCCTGAGAACCGTCATGTAGTGCTGGCGTGGATGTCTAATTGGCAGTATGCCAACCAGGTACCCACCAAGCAGTTCCGCAGTGCCAACTCTATACCTCGAGACCTTGGATTGTTCCGTTGTGGCGAAGAAACCTACGTCAGCGTGGTACCCTCGAAGGAGATGCTCGCCCTGCGTGGTGCAAAGGTGAAGAAGCCGACGGAGACTTGCGAGATATTGGTGGACACTAAGAACAATACCGAGATAGTGCTTTCCAATATGAAGGGTGAGCAGGTGGTGATGAAATATGATGCCGCCAAGCAGACGTTCAGCATGGACCGTGTAAATAGTGGCGATGTAAGCTTCAGCGAGGCTTTCCCTGCAGTGACTGAGGCACCGACCTTTGGCACCATCAAGCAGCTTCGCATCTTTATTGACCGTTGCAGCATTGAGTCCTTCGATGCTGAGGGCAAAATGGCGATGACCAACCTCGTGTTCCCCTCGGAACCGTATAACAATATTAAGGTAAAGGGCGGAAAAACAACAATCTTTGAAATTAAATACTAATACAATATGGGTAATCAAAACAAATCGATTTATCTGATCCCTGTGATGCTCTGCTTCTTCTGCATGGGCTTCGTGGATCTGGTGGGCATCGCCTCCAACTATGTGAAGGAAGACTTGGGTCTTACCGACTCTGTTGCTAACATCTTCCCCTCATTGGTATTCTTCTGGTTCCTTATCTTCAGTGTGCCTACGGGTATGCTGATGAACAAGATAGGACGTAAAAACACGGTATTGCTGTCGCTCATTGTGACGGTTGTGTCGCTGTTCATCCCCCTGCTGGGCAGTTCGTTTACCGTAATGCTCATCGCCTTCTCGCTTCTGGGCATCGGTAATGCCTTCATGCAGACCAGTATCAACCCATTGGCTATGCTGATTATCGGTGACAAGAACCTGGCATCAACCCTGACTTTCGGTCAGTTTGTGAAAGCCATCGCCTCGTTCCTCGCTCCTTACTTGGCCATGTGGGGCGCTACCGCTGTTATGCCTACGTTCGGATACGATTGGCGCGTGCTGTTCCTCGTTTATTTCATTGTCGGCATCCTGGCTACGGCACTGCTGTGGGTTACTCCTATTCAGGAAGATATACAGGAGGGTAAGTCGTCGTCGTTCATGGATTGCATCCGTCTATTGGGTAAGCCCATTGTGCTGCTGTCGTTCTTCGGCATCATGTGCCATGTGGGTATCGATGTGGGAACCAACACCACTGCACCCAAGCTGTTGATGGAACGTGTGGGCATGACGCTCAACGAAGCCGCCTTTGCCACATCCTTGTATTTCATTTTCCGTACCATCGGAGCCTTGACGGGGTCGTTCTTCCTCCGTATCATGAAGACCCGCTGGTTCTTCATCATCAGCGTTTGTCTGATGGCTGCATCCATGATTCTGATGTTCAGTGGCGAATCGAAGATGGTGCTCTACACGGCTATCGCCTTGGTAGGCTATGGTAACTCCAACATCTTCTCGATGGCTTTCTCTGAGGCATTGCTCTCTGTGCCCGACAAGCAGAATGAGGTCAGCGGTCTGATGATCATGGGTCTCTTCGGTGGCACCATCTTCCCACTCATCATGGGTTTCTGCAGCGATGCCGTAGGTCAGGCTGGTGCCGTAGCAGTCATGGCAGTAGGAGTCATCTACCTCTTTACCTATATCCCCCGAATTAAAAGGTAATCACAAATCTCAAAGATTAAAAATCAAAGTTCAAAGAATATGAAACGTTATGTAGTAGGCCTCGGTGAGGCATTATGGGATGTACTTCCCGAAGGAAAGAAACTGGGTGGCGCCCCTGCCAACTTTGCTTATCATGCAGGACAATTCGGTCTGGAGACTCTGGCTGTCAGTGCCTTGGGTGAGGATGCTTTGGCTGAAGAAACCATCGATGCACTGAAAGAACACGGTTTGAACTACCTGATGCCTCGTGTCCAGTATCCTACGGGTACGGTGCAGGTAACACTCTCGGGCGACGGTATTCCTGCCTATGAGATTAAGGAAAACGTGGCATGGGATAATATTCCCTATACTGCTGAGATTGCCGAGGTGGCCAAAAGTGCGCGTGCCGTCTGCTTTGGTTCTTTGGCTCAGCGCAATGTGGTGTCATGGGCAACTATCCGTCAGTTCCTTGACGATACCCCTGAGGACTGCATCAAGATTTTCGATATCAATCTGCGCCAGCAGTTCTATACGAAGGACGTTATCGAGGAGTCGTTCAAACGTTGCAACATCCTGAAGATTAACGACGAAGAATTGGTAGTCATCAAGCGTATGTATGGTTACGACGACCTTGACATGCGAGGCATCTGCGAGAAGATTCTTGCAGAATATAAGCTGAAAATGCTGGTGCTCACTTGTGGTACCAATGGCTCGTATGTTTTTGCCCCTGGTCTGACTTCATTCCAAGATACTCCTAAGGTGACCGTTGCTGATACCGTAGGTGCCGGCGATTCCTTCACGGGCTCCTTCTGTGCTGCTATCCTCAATGGCAAGCCCATGGAAGAGGCTCATCGCATAGCCGTAGAGGTGTCAGCCTACGTCTGCACCCAAAACGGAGCCATGCCCAAATATCCTGCTGAGCTCGTAGCTAAGGTGAAGTAAAGTACTGCTTGTCATAGTTTTGCCCCTGTGTCGAAAAGATGCAGGGGTATATTTTTGTCATATTGTCAATAGGCTTTTGTAGATAAGGAGACGGTTCTTGCTATGGCAAGCGACTTCGTCGATTACTCTGATCTGTTATAAAACATTAAAGGTTTACGAAGTATGCTGACGTATTGCAATAATTTTGTACCTTTGGTGCAGCTTAAAACAATAAATATGCCCAGACAAGCGCGCAAGACAAGCGGCACAGGTATCTACCACGTAATGCTGCGTGGTATTTAAAGTAAAAAACCGATAAAGATGAAAAAAATACTATTATTCTCCGTTGCTATCATAGCCGCTGTAGGCGTTCGCGCACAGCGCTCGCCCGTAGGAATAGTCAGCATTCAGGACACGACGAAGAGCGTTCAGGTGGGTGTCATTTCGTCGGTAGCTTCCGATGGTGGAAAGGGTCTGCAGTTGTCGACATTCACCAACAATTCGGGTGCCACCTTCAATGGTGTGCAACTCAGTGCTATCACAAACCTGACCCAGAATATGTACAAAGGCGTGCAGCTGGGCGGTATGCTGAATGTAGCTTCCGGCGAAATGGGCGGCTGGCAAGTTGCGGCCTTCAACTATGCCGATTCGCTGAAGGGCGCGCAGATTGGTATTTTCAATACCGCTCGTCATATCGAGGGCGGATGGCAGTTTGGTATCATCAATTATACTAAAGACACGATTCCTGGCGCCACGCGCATCGGTCTGGTGAACATCAGCCCGAAGACTACCATCGACTGGATGCTGTTCGGTGGCAATCAGAGCAAGGCGAATTTCGCCATACGCTATCGAAACAAGAGTACCTATAATATCATAGGTATCGGCACGCATTTTATGGGTTTGAGTAGCCGCTTTTCCGGTGCCGTCTACTATCGCCTTGGTCAGTACTTCCAGCTGTCACCCAAGTGGAGTATCAGCGGAGACATAGGTTTTGCCCATATCGAAACCTTTGAGAAAAGTGAAAGCGACAAGCCCCAGCGCCTCTATGCCCTGCAAGCGCGCATCAATGCCGACTACCAGTTCAACAAGACACTGGGCGCCTTTGCTTCTGTGGGTTGGGGCGACACGCGCTATTATCACCATTTTACGAGCTACCGCAGTCGTCCTATCTTCGAAGCTGGTTTGACCATTCGTCGTCACAAGAGCAATCGCGACGACCTCTGGCAGTACACCAATTTAAGGAAGAAGGTAGCTGAAAACCATCAGGAGACGGGCGATAGCACAATGGCTCTTGAACCCAAGAAGTGCTTCTGGGGTGCGGCCCTCGAAGTAACAGGCATCAATGTCGGCGTGCATCTGATGGACCGTTATCTGCTGAAGGAACCCTTTGTAAAGACTACGCTGAATAGCATCGGCGAAAACTTCCGCAGGGGTATGGTGTGGGATAACGACCTGTTCACGATGAACATGTTCGCTCATCCCTATCATGGCAACCTCTACTTCAATGCGGCACGTGCCAATGGCTTGAGTTATTGGGAATCGGCACCCTTCGCCCTGTTGGGTTCGGCTGAATGGGAGTTCTTCGGTGAGACCGATCCCCCTGCCATTAATGACCTCTTCGCTACCACCTGTGGCGGTATGGCCATTGGTGAAACACTGCACCGCCTGAGTCTTACGCCACTCGACGACCGCACGCGCGGTTGGAACCGCTTCTGGCGTGAGGCACTGGCTACCTTGTTAAACCCCGTTCAGGGAATCCATCGTATCATCAGCGGCGATGCTTGGCGCGTCAAGCATGATCACTACCATTATCATGACTTCAAAGCGTTACCCATCCAGGCATCGTTCTCGACCGGTCTGCGCTATGTGGCTGACGATGGTGCCCTGTTCCGTGGCGACTACTGCCCGTATGTAAACATCGGCTTTGTCTATGGCGCAGGTGTCGACGGCGAAAAGCACACCAAGCCTTTCGACTTCTTCGACTTCGATGCTACGTTCTCCTTCGGTGGCAGCCAACCCATCATCAACAACATCAACATCATGGGTCGTCTGTGGAGTACGCCTATCATCGACCATACGGCAAAGAACGAACACGCCAAGAGCATGTATGGTGAGTTCGGTTTCTATCAGCACTTCAACTATTATGACTCCAAACCCATCAAGGATGGCTCTGACCTGACACCCTACCGTATCAGCGAGCCCGCATCGTTTGGTCCTGGTTTTATGTTTGTGATGAAACAGCCCAAGGCAGCGCTTACTCATGCTGAGCAGCGCGTCTTCCTGAGTGGTATTTTGCTGGGTGGCACCAAGAGCGACTACTTCAACGTCATCGAGCGCGACTACAATATGGGTAGCGGTTTCAGCATCAAGACCAAGACGGTGCTCGATTTTGGCAACACGGCACGCTTCACGCTGAACGCCAAGTATTTCCGCATCTTTACCTTCAAGGGATACGAGGATAAGCTGGCACCCCTGCAGGCACGCATTGTCAGTGGCGAATTCACGGAAGAATATCTGCGCTCTATCGCCGACGACAAGGATAAGTTTGAGGAAGTGACTGGCTTCGACCTGCGCTATCTGAATGCTCAGGGCGACAAGGGCAATGCCGGACTCCTGATTATCAATCCCGTGCTAGAGTTCCATCTGACGAAGCAATGGGGCATCATCGCTCAGGGGTCTTACTTCATTCGTCACACCAACTACAAGTATCACGACAATGTGCATGCCAGCACGTTCGAGGCCAAGATTGGTCTGACCTGCCGATTGTAAGAAGTTAAAAAAACAATTATGGAAAGAATATCGAAGTTACTGATGCTGCTGACTGTCATATTGTTTGCAGCATGTACGGACAACAATGACAATCCTGGTGATCCTACCCAGCTGCCTGCCATTGATGCCGGGCCGTCTTATACGGATAAGATGGTGGATGTGAACCGCGACGGTAAGACTTACGGACAAGTGTCGCTACGCTTCTACAGCGACATGCCCAGTGTGGCGTATATCTCCGTGGCCGACTTCCACAAGGTGATGACCGGTGGCGAGGCAATGAAGGTCACTCGTCAGGGCAACCTCTACCAACTGGCTTCCCGTAACGGCACGGCTACCGTGGATGTCAAGGCCGACTATCTCCATTCCACGACCTATGCCGGCTTCGTAGATTTGATGTGGATGCTGGACCCGACGCTTGCCCCCAATGCGATGTACGACGGCAGCAAGTATATCAAGTTTGTCAAGATGGAAAACGTATCGACGTTCAAGCCCGCTGGTGGCGTCCGTCTGGACTTCAGCAAGTATAGCATTGATCTGCACGACGACGGCAGCAACGTCTATTTCCCCTTTGCCACGCTGGCCGACATCTATTCCGACTGTAACTTCCACAATGCCTCCTATCACGACGACTTGGTGGTTGTAAGCACCAAACTGGATGTCTTTAGCATCAACACCATCGCTCCGGAATTTGCCGCCAAGCCCTATCAGCGTGAGACGGTGACGGCCGATATGGCCAAGTTCCGCTATCAGGAGCTTTGCTTCGTGTTCGACAACCTCTACGGCTATCCAGGGCGTACCATCTTGGAACAGAACGGAATGGCTGAGAAGGGTTTCGATGCTACCCTGGACGTAGTGCAGAACGGTAAAGTGGTGAAGAAGTTGCTGCAATCCACCAATAACATGGATTTTGCGTGGGGAAGGATGGCCACGCAATACCTGATTAACGATGGCGGTCACACCAGTTTCGACGCAACCACAGGTGTACCTGAGAACATCGAAACCGTTTATGAAAACCGCTTGTTTGATGCTGCAACCAACTATCCTGAGGCTTATGGCATGTATAGGGAATGGGCGAACGCGACGAAAGCACGTAACAATACGAAAACCCAGCTGTCGAACATGCGCAAGCAGGCTTACGGCGACGTGCTCTATCAAGTCAATAACGACAAGACCACTGCCGCCATCATTCTCAATTCGTTCATGGATATGGACGAAGCTGCATGGCAGAAATATTATGCCAGCGCAAAGACGGACACCGATTGGGAGGTATTGATGAATAGCTATAAGAAGGACGCCTTTATCGGCTTCCTCTATGGACTCAGGCAGGCAAAGGCCGACGGTGTGAAGAACCTTGTGATTGACATCACAATCAATACTGGCGGCTCCTGTGACCCCGTGGGCGCCTGCGTTGCTATGCTGCGCAAGAACCGCACGGTGCAGTTCTGGTCGCAGGATGCCTTGGAGGGCAATAACAAGATTGCGACCTACTATGTGGACAGCAACTTCGACGGCGTGTTCGACGAGAAGGACGATACCAACCCCAAGTTCGACTGCAGTGGCATGCGTATCGGTGTGCTCTCCAGCAAGGTGGCCTTCTCGTGTGCTCATCAGTTCCCCACACTCATGAAGGATTACGGCTTCCCCATCATGGGTGAGCGTACGGATGGCGGAACTTGCTGCATACAGGTCATGCAGACAGCTGATGGACAGAACTTCATGATCTCCACCTACCGCGACCGTTCCACCGATAAGAACTTCGCAAATACCGATACGGGCATCACGCCTACCGAGGGCTATGCCTTCGGCTACGACCACTTCTACGATTTGGATTTCCTGACCACAATCATACAAGGTCAATCCCATTAATGATTTTAGGTTTAGGAATAGATTCATGGATTACCATCGCGACGCTCGTTGCGTTGATGGCTGCGCTCTTGTTTACGCGGCTGAGGACCGACGTGGTCTTTTGGGGCGTCATCGGCATCTTGTTTGTCACGGGTGTCCTCGACAAATCCGAAGCCTTTTCCGGACTCATCAACTCGTCAGTCATCATCGTGGGTGTTATGTTCGTCATCGTCACAGGACTCTCCCGTACGGGGGTGTTGCTGTGGATGACCAAACATATACTTGGAAACCCCAAGAGCCCTGTCCAGATATTGCTGCGCCTGATGCTCTCCGTGGGACTGCTGAGCCCGTTTGTAAACAACACCTCCGTGGTGGCGCTCTTTGTGGGAGGCGTCAAGCTCTGGTCCAGGAAGTTGGGCATCACCCCCTCCAAGCTGCTCATTCCCATGAGTTATGCAGGCGGAATGGGTGGACCTATGGCTGCTATCGCCACGCCGACTGCGCTGTTGATGTGTGGTATGTACGAACAACAGACCGGTCAGTCACTGAGCATCTTCGTCTCTACCATTCCAGCATTGGCATGTTTTGCGGTGAGTATGCTGGTACTGATTCTCTGTCGTGGGCTGTTGCCCGATACTAGCAATCCCGAGGCGGCTTTTGAAAACACTGGCGACTACACGGTGGAAATGCTCGTCACTTCGAATAATCCGCACATCAGCAAAACCGTCGGCGAACTGGGTCTGAACCAGATACGTGCGGGCAGTCTCGTGGAACTGATACACTTCGACAACTACCGCTTGGTGTCGCCCGTGAACAACGACGAACCGCTCATGGGTGGCGACCGGCTCATCTTCTCGGGGCAGATTGACGATTTGCTGGAACTGGCCAGAGAGATGGGGTTTGTCTCTTCCGACCACCCCGTATTCTGTATCAATGATGTGAGAAGCCCACGGCGCCTCAGGACGGCATACATCTGTTTTGGCAGCAATCTGATAGAAAAGCGCCTGAGCGATACCACCTTCGAGCATGATAACAACATGACACTGGTCGCCGTGTCGCGTAAGGGTGTGCACATCAACGAGCCCCCTCGCGAGGTGGTCCTGCATGCTGGCGACTCGTTGCTCTTTGCCAGCCCGCCCCGCTCCAAGGTCAATACCGATGCCCTGAAGTCGCAGTTGCAGTTCTTCGATTCTCCTGAGATTCCCGTGGTAGGCATGAAGCCCTTGATTTCCACCCTCATCTTGGTGGGTATGGTACTGTTGGCCACCACAGGTGTCATGTCGCTGTTACAGAGTGCCTTCATCGCTGCCGGTGCCATGCTGGTGTTTGGCTGTTGCTCGCCCACGCAGGCCATGAATGCTATTAATTGGAAAATCCTGATATCCCTAGGCGGAGGTCTCGCACTGGGTACAGCCCTCCAGAAGACGGGCTTGGCCAATCAGGTGGCTATGGGCGTCCTTGACTTTTGTGGCGGCCAACCCCTGCTGGTTATGATAGCCCTTTGTCTGATAGCCGCTATCGTTACCGAGTTCGTTTCTAATTCATCAGCCATCGCCTTGATGTTCCCCATCGTCTATGAGGCCGCTGTCGACATGGGATGCAATCCCCTTCCCTTCGTCATCGCTCTCCTGTTGGCCGTCAACGATGCCTTCCTGACGCCCATCAGCTCACCCCTCAACCTACTGGTCTACGGTCCTGGCGGTTACCGTGCCACCGACTACCTGCGCATCGGACTTCCCGTGAAGATAGCCTACTTGACTACCGCCATCATTACCATCTTCCTCCTTTATGATATCTGAATAAAACCGAACACGGGGACAGGTACTGTCTCACGCTTTCTGATAAAAAAAATAGGAGCCTAACCCCCATTGGTCAGGCTCCTATTCTTCATTTCCCCACTCTCTAAAGAGTGATGGGTCCGTGTCCCATGCACGAGGTCGTGGTAACGGCCGTCAGGAAGGCTGTGAGAGCGGCTACTATCACCTTCACCGCTACCTCAACAATACGATTCGTCTTCATAACTTCTTACTTCTTCCTTCTTACTTCTTCCATCAATTCTGTCCCAGGCCACCGCCTGAGTTGCCTCCGTTGTCACCACCGGTGTTGCTGTTACCGCCCTGGTTCTGGTTTCCGCCATTCTCCGTAGATCCGTTCTCTCCGTTACCCGTAGATCCGTTCTCGTTCTCGGGGTCCTCCACCTCTGCGTCGTCGTCGCTGGTCACACGCTTCACCTCGTTACCGTTGCGGTCGTAGCAGGTAATGACGATGGCGGTGTTCTTCAGCTCGTCCTTCAGGTCAGTGTCGGGAGTGAAGATGATGCGACGGCTGGTAATCAGACCGGTCTTCACCTTGTTCACGTCCTCTACAGACTTCGAGCGCAGACCGAATCGCATGGTTCCCAGTCCGGGCAGTGCCACGCTGTGGCCTTCGGTTGCCCATGCCTTGATCACCTCGCCAGCTGCATCCCAGCAGGCCTGCATCACACCCTGACTCACACCGCTGCGCAGAGCAGCCTCCTTGATCACCTTCTTCTGGTTCAGGCTCGAATACTGTTCAGGCGACATCACGTAGCGATAAACGCCAGCATCGTTAGGGTCCTTGGTAAACTTCAGCTTCTTCTCAATTGCTTTTACTTTCATTGTCATAGTTGTAAATAAATTTAATTTTTAATGTTTCATGTTTGATGTTTCATGTTTCAAGTCATTCGAGCGTCCGTTTTTACGCGCTGGGCAGGCCGTAAAATCTGTCAGGCCTGAAAACAAATTTTTGGTGCCCTGCGAGCATTCTCTCACACTCTCATTGACAATGCAAAGGTATGAATCTTTCATTGCGGTTCACGAATGTTTACTCTCTTTTTATGAAAGAAATTCTGGGAAATTATGATTATTCAACTTTCGCATGATTAACTGAACACGAAGATACGAAGAAACGAAGGGTTACCACCGTTTGAAGAGAATAATCTCATGAGAAATACTTCGTTTCTTGAAAGGACACGAAGCATCATACCGAGGTTTCGCCAAACAAAATCTTCGTGCCTTCGTTTCTTCGTGTTCCATTATAAATCACAAGATTATAAACATCAGAAACTTTTATTATGATTAATTTCTTAGCGCCTGTTTATTTCCCCCAATTTCCCCTAATTTCGTTTCCATGTGTCTTTCGTGTGGCGGTCACGATGGTCACGATGGTCAAGGTCAAAATGAGAAAAGGCAATGTCAAAAACCGCCACTATAATATAAATATTCTATTTATATATAGTGAGCAATGACCGAGTCCGATATCGATTTTGACCAAAATGACCATGACCGTTTTGACCAAACGGCGATGCACTCCCTGATTCAGGGGACTGTGTGACGATAAAGTCCGAGAATTATTTGGAAGTTTAATGGAATTGTGTTAACTTTGTACCGCAAAAGTAATACAAGTGTAATACAACTATAAAGATTATGGCAACAACAGTAAAACGCAGGGCAACGTCATTCAGACTGCCTACAGACCTTTTGGAAGGACTGAGAGCCGAGGCACAAAAGCAGCATCGGAGTGTAAACAACCTGGTAGAGGTCTTTCTGCTCGAATCGCTCTACCGCGAACCTAATGCCACGACTTTGGCAGCGATGGCAGAGGTCAAGTCTGGCGCAGAACTCGACGAACTGACCGACGAGAACATCGACAATCTTGAAGATTATATCAAGTCGCTATGATACTGAAAGTCAGTACGCAATACAAGAAAGACCTGAAGCGCTATCAGAACAAGCCCTCGAAAATCGCTGCTCTGAAGGAGGTGTTGAAGCACTTGAAAAAGAACGGGGCTGTACCAGCCGCATACAAACCTCACATGCTTTCCGGCAAGTTGAAGGGTTTCATGGAGTGTCATGTCGAGGATGATTTCCTGCTGATTTGGATTGACGAAGAAGCCAATGTCATTAAATTGGTACGTCTCGGTACGCACCATGAGTTATTTGGTAAATAGCTACCAAATGCACAGGAAAAGAACACGGGGACAGATACCTGTTTCACATAATGAGGAGTTTATATCATATCATCAACAAAATGGATACTTTTATGAAGCATTTACTTTATAAAACTAATGGGTTATTTGTTGCTATGATATTAATGGTAACAATATGCTTAAGTTCGTGTGAAAGAGATGGCTTAACAGGGAGAAAATATCAAGGCTATTATCACCCAATAGAAAAGATTTCTATTGAATTTGAAGCAAACTCAAAGGTGATAGGCGAAATATCATCCACCGATTTTGTTGGTCATTTTTCTGATCGGCTATATGGTAATTATGAGTAT
>Ga0310695_10005419_pt1 | contig 22265 bp, 28 predicted proteins | sample RumenRJG_04DNA_FD_203882 | JGI IMG/M metagenome (GOLD analysis project Ga0310695, IMG submission 203882) | Bovine rumen microbial communities from Lethbridge, Alberta, Canada - RJG_04 (v2) (version 2) | ecosystem: Host-associated > Mammals > Digestive system > Stomach > Rumen | place: Canada...
ACACCATGGAGGATCTTATGCAAGGTACACAAGTCATCAGTGAACTCGAGGCTATTTTGAACATTTTGTCACCTTCCGAGGCCGTGACTATGCACTAATACAGAGTGTTAACTTTTATTTTCAAAATGTTAATCGTTTGTCAGTCAACATATTGCAATGTGCGATTATTCGCGGAAGCCTGTAAAATGGCAAGTGGGAAACTTTAGTTAGGAGTTCCCTCTTGCCAACGATATATATACAGTGAACGAATAATAATTACGCCCCTCGCAAACCATAAATTCAGAAAAATGAGGTTTATCGTTTGTCGTTAACAGATTTCACAACACGCCATACTCCAAGGGTGCCATCTACGGCGTGCTGACCGACATGGTGAACTGCATCCGCGAGCTCGTCCTTGACGGCAACGCCGTGAAGATCCCCAACCTCGCCATCTTCTCGGCAGGCATCACCACTACCGGTGCTGAGACACGAGAGACTTTCCTCCCCTCACGCAATATCCTTTCAGCGCATCTCCGTGCCCGCTCCACCGGCGACTTCACTCGTGCCGAGCTCACCGCCGCCGCTCGTATGCAGGAGGCCGACATCTACGCCCCGGGAAATACGAATAAATCTGTTGCCCCGTCGGATAATGGAGAAAACACACCGTCGGATAATGGAGAAAACACCCCGTCGGATAATGGAGGAGGCTCAGACGCGTAGACCTTTTAGATTGTGGGGGAGCTATGACACTCCCCTACTCTCTACTTTTAAGTAACTTCTATTAAATAACTTTCTAACACCTTACTAATCATGTCGCAAGAAAACAAGAAAGAAACCTGGAAGCTGATCATCAACATGGTCATCTCCATCCTCACCGCCATCGCGACGACCTTCGGTCTGACCAGCTGCATGGGCTGGTGAAAAGCACTGTCTTGAATAAGATGTTGCAGCCCAGGCGGACAACAATATCAAGCGAGAGGAATAAGACTTGGTCCTTGAATGGAAAAGAAGGCAAAAAATGGGAAACATATCCTATCCTTTGCCTTCTTCCTTTATTAAGAAAGCACCATAGATTTTTGTATTTAGCGGAGCCGACGTGATCAAAATGATAATATTGATGAGGATCCAATGTATAAGGGAAAGTCTGTAATCCACAAAAAACATTCCAAACATTCTGCCAATCAAATTTTATTTTGTATTTTTGCGAAGAAAGTCGCTTAAAAAAATGGAATAGATGAAGAAAAGTCGCTTGGAAAAGTGGATTTACTCTTTGCTAAGTGCTGGGAAATACTTAACTTTGCACTGACAACCGCAGAAAAATGTAGCCATCTGCATTTTTCCGCACTTAATAATGTAGATATGGAGATTGAAAGGGACATCATCAAAGCCTTCAAGGCATGGAAAGAGGAGAACGGACGGAAACCGATATTGCTCAAGGGTGCCCGGCAGATTGGCAAAACTTGGGCGATGGAAACGTTTGGCCGGGAATGCTTTAAGTATTGTGCCAAGTTTGATTTTGACAGACAACCCGAACTGAAATCTGTGTTTCAAATATCAAAGTCTCCCCAAAGAATACTCAAGGAACTTGCGCTTTATACAGATGTTCCTATCATTGCCGGTAAAACGCTGATTATATTCGATGAGATACAAGAATGTGAGGAAGCACTCAACAGTTTGAAGTACTTCTACGAGGATGCGCCTGAGTATCATGTCATCGCAGCTGGAAGCCTATTAGGAGTGGCGGTACGGAGACGTAGTATGACTGTCCCCGTGGGCAAGGTGCGCATCATGCGGATGTATCCTATAACATTCCGTGAGTTTCTTAGAGCGTCCGACCGGAAGACTTATGACTTCGTAGATAATTTGCAAGGAATCCAGCACTTGCCGGAAATTATCTTCAACAAACTGAAAACGGAATACCGGCGCTATTTGGTGTGCGGAGGCATGCCGGAGGCTGTCATCAGTCTGCTCGGCAACCAAGGTATGGCAACGGTAGAGAACGTATTGCAGAACATACTTGAGCTTTATGAACTTGACTTTGCAAAATATGCTGAGTCCAAGGATATTCCCCGCATCCATGCGCTATGGCACTCGCTACCAGCTCAGTTGGCTAAGGAGAACCGCAAGTTTGTTTACAAAGTGGTGAAGCCGGGCGCACGATCCAAAGACTATGAGGACGCCCTCATGTGGCTTGAGGATGCAGGAATGATATATCGGATATTCAACATCACCAAGCCAGGTCTCCCTCTTTCTGCATACGAAGACATTAGTGCCTTCAAAGTGTACGCCTGTGATTGTGGCTTGTTGCGCCGGCTGGCCCATTTGCCGGCTCAGGTAATGCTCGATTACAACGCCAACTATACGGAGTTTAAGGGCAGCATGGCGGAGAATGCCATACTGCAATCGTTGATGCCAATGCTCAATGGAGACATTCCTCACTATTGGTCGCCTGACAGCAGGGCAGAAATAGAATTTGTACTGCAACATGAGGCAGACATCATCCCCCTGGAGGTAAAAGCCGAAAATTGCGTGAGCGGGCGAAGCCTCTCGGTGTATAATGAACGTTTTCATCCCCGTTTGAGAATCCGTTTCTCATTTCTTAACTTGCAATATAATGAGGGCTTGCTGAGTTGTCCTTCCCCCTTGGCCGACTGGAGTTTCAAGTTTATGGATAAATTGCAACAAGAATTAAGATGAGCTACTACGACGACATCATCAACCTTCCGCATCATGTCTCCACGAAACATCCGAGAATGAGCATGTATAACCGTTCGGCGCAGTTCTCGCCCTTCGCTGCCCTCACAGGCTACGAGAAAGCCATTGAGGAAGCAAGGAAAAAGCAGGAAGAGGAGGTGAGGAGGAGGAATGCGCCGGTGGATGAGTGTTGAAATTGAAGGAATCACATATAAAAAGAATTATGAAGCAAACTTTATTATTGATAGCGTTGGTATTGTTCACATTGAGCAGTGCATCCGCGCAAACAAAGTATAAAGAGATTGACGATATTTCATATGTAAGTCCCAACGATACTTCTTTATACAGGCAGGAGCGGTGTAAGTTGGATATCTACTATCCTACTGATACAAATCGTCCATTCAAAACCATAGTGTGGTTTCATGGTGGTGGACTGACAGAAGGACACAAGGATATACCTGGCGATCTGAAGAATCAGGGCGTTGCGGTTGTCGCGCCTAACTACAGACTCTACCCGCGAGCTCACAATCCACAATATACAGAGGACGCTGCGGAAGCCGTTGCTTGGGTAGTGAAGCACATTAAAGAGTACGGAGGCGATCCGGGCAAGGTGTATATCAGTGGTCATTCGGCAGGTGGTTACCTTACACTGATGCTCTGTCTCGATAAAGACTATCTGGGAAAGTTTGGCGTTGATGCAGACAGCATAAAGGGATATTTCCCGATAGGCGGCCAGACAGCCACACATTATACTATTCGTCGCGAGAGAGGTATCTCTTTCACCTCACCGATAGTTGACAAGTATGCCCCTCTCAACAATGTCCGCAAACTCAGTACTAGACTTGTGCTGATAACAGGTGACCGGAAATTGGAACAGATGGGACGCTATGAGGAGAACCTCTATTTGAAATCCGTGCTTGAAGGTATCGGCAACCATGAGATACCGATCCATGAGCTCAGCGGCTTCGACCATGGTGGTGCCGGATGGCCAGGAAGAATACTGATGATGCAGTATATTACTAAAGACAAGTGAAAAATTATAGAATACGATGGACTGATGGCCACGACCGGGAGTTTGAGGAGTTCCACGCTATAACTGAGAACTTCTACAACCAGCTCGTCGGTGGTCCTCAGAACAGGCAGTCGTTTGTTCCGGGCAATCAGTCGAAGGACGTGAAATATGCGATGATAGTCTATTCCAAAGATGATGTCCCCGTGGCATGCTCCGGTTTGAAGGAACATGGCGACGGCGATGTAGAGATAAAACGTGTATGGGTGCAGCCGCCCTTCCGCGGTCATCACCTTGCGACGTTCATGATGCATGAACTTGAAACTTTCGCTAGTGAACACGGATATAAGCGGACGGTGCTTATGACACGTGAAAGGATGGACTATGCAATCAAGTTGTATGAAGGTCTGGGATATAAACGCATTGAGAACTATCCGCCATACCAGCACATGGATGACGCAGTTTGTTATAGTAAAGATTTAAGATGAAATTCTGATGATACAGCAAGTAGCATTTAAGTTGAAGCCTCAGTCCCGTGGTTTCCATCTGATAACGGATGAAGTGCTCCGGAACCTGCCGCAGTTGCCAAAGACGGGACTGCTCAATCTCTTTGTGCAGCATACGAGTTGCGCGTTGAGCATATGCGAGAACTGGGACCCGGACGTGAGAAGAGACATGGAGACTATTTACGACCGGCTCGTGCCGGAAAATATGCCGGACTACCGTCATGTTCTTGAAGGCTCTGACGATATGCCCGCACATGCCAAGTGCATCATTACCGGTGTGAGCATCAACATCCCCATCACCGATGGACGGCTCAACTTAGGCACCTGGCAAGGCATCTATCTTTGCGAGTTCCGCAACGACGGTGGCAGCAGACATATTGTAGCAACAATTTTAGAATAAGAAAAATAAGAAGAATATGAAGAACTTTGATCCAAAGGCATGGTTCATGCCACAAGCAGTAATCATTATCGGCACGTATGATGCTGACGGTACGCCCAATGCAATGAACGCGGCATGGGCTGGGCAGTGGGACGGTGACAAGATCATGATCTCGATGGGCAATCATCAGACAACCGTCAACCTCAACGCCAATCCCGACTTCACCATAGCTTTCGCCACTACTGAGACAATGGTCGCTGCTGACTTTGTCGGCGTGGTGAGCGGAAAGAAAGTGAAGGACAAGGTGGCTAAGACGGGCTGGAAAGTGGAAAAGGGCGAGCAAGTGAACGCTCCTGTCTTCACCGACTTCCCCATGACCATGGAGTGCCGCATAGAACGGAAGATTGATGAGTCGGAGACCGGCTACTATATCGTGGCAAAGATCGTAAATATCCGAGTGAACGAGGAGTATCTTGCAGAGGATGGCAAACCGGATTTGGAGAAGATGCACCTGCTGACATTCGATCCCGTCCACTTAGGCTATCTCGAGATCGGCAAGCGGGTGGGCAATGCTTTCAAGGATGGAACGCAGTTGAAGTAATTTCATCAGCTAATGAATATCGAAGAAGTTCGTCTTTATGCTTTGTCCTTGCCCGGGACTACGGAAGACCAGGCTTATGGTGCGGATTGGGTGTTGTTTCGTATTGAAGGAAAGATCTTCCTGCATATATGGCTCAATGCCCCGGAACCGACCTGCGCCGTGAAACTTCCTCCCGAGCAAGGACAGACGCTACGCGCGCCATTATGACGGCATCCGTCCGGCTTACCACTTGAATAAGGTGCATTGGAATGATGTTTTTTCGATGAGATCGATGGTGATATGGTAAAAGACCTTATTAATCAGTCTTATAGGCTTGTACTCAGTAAACTGCCCAAGCGGTTGAGAGATAAATACAGCTTTGAGAAATGAACACAGCAGACATTGACACGACCAATATGTGCTCGCACTTGCGGCATAAGCTGATGGATGCTGACGGCATCTATCATCCTATTTGGCAAACGATACAAGATGACCCGGAGTTGACGGCGGTAGTCCGTTCCCGCCAGCTCCATATCTACCGCAATGGCAAGAAAGTGCTGGTACTGAAAGGGAAAACAGAACCACAGATCGTCAGGGAAGATCCGATAGACGAATTAATTAAACAATGACAATGGAATCAAGAAAAGAAATAGCAGCAGAGAAGAAAGCAAGTTTCAAATTCAATTGCACCCAGTCGGTGCTAACGACTTACGGTGATCTGACGGGACTTGACGAAGCCACAGCCATGAGCATGACCGACGGCTTTGCTGCCGGAATGACCAATATGGAGGGCACCTGCGGTGCGCTGATTGGCGCAGACATGGTTCTCGGACTGGTCAATAAGGACAAGGCGAAGACGATGAAACAGATGCGGACGATCATGCAGAAATTCCAGGAGCGTAATCATGCCATCCAGTGCAAACAGTTGAAAGGTGTGGACACCCACGTGGTGCTCCGTCCTTGTCCGTTGTGTGTGGCGGATGCATGTGAGTTCTTGGAAGAAGAATTAGGAGAATGATGAACGTAGAGGATTTGCGGTCATATTGTCTTTCTCTCGACGCTGACGTGGTGGAGAAATTCCCCTTCACGGACTTTAAATATGCCAAGGATGTGCTGGTATTCTATATCTCGGGCCACATGTTCTGCTATTTCGACATCAACGACCTGAGCAATGTGACGGTTAAGTGCGACCCTGACAGTATTCCGGAGCTGGAGGATCATTACGACTGGATTAGCAAACCATACAATGGTAATGCCAAATACTGGATAGGCATGGACGCATATCGGGCTGACAATGAACTATTCAAGCAACTCATCAGAAAGTCTTATGAGATAGTAAAGAAAGGGAATAAAACAAAAAAGCGCAAGATGAACGTATTCGAGATGAAGTTCGCCAAGGTTTTCCCAATGCTCATCGCCAAGGCGGAGCGCAAGGGACGGACCTGAGAGGAGGTCTATGAACTGACGGAGTGGCTGACCGGCTACAGCAGCGACGAACTCGACCACCTGCTCACCAGCGACACGACGTACGGTGAGTTCTTCGACCGCGCCCCACAGATGAATCCTGCCCGCATGAATGTCAAAGGCAGAATCTGCGGCGTCCGCATTGAGGAGATAGAAGACCCGAAGATGCGCGACATGCGTGTGCTCGACAAGTTGGTGGACGAGCTGTCAAAAGGGAAGCCGGTGGAGAAGTTACTAAATCTTTGAATGGGTAATAAGCAACGCAAACATTGTAAATGGAAAGATTCGTCGGAAAAGCAACAGCTAAGGACCTGCCGGTGGTCCTCGACCTCATAGAGAGTGGACGGAGGATCATGCGAGAGAATGGTAATCCACGTCAGTGGGGAGACAGCCATCCGACGGTAGCGCAGATAGAGGATGACATCGCTAATGGTTGCAGCTACTTGCTGATGGAGGACGGCAGAGCCATAGCCACCTTTGCGTTTATTCCCGGCCCCGATGTCACCTACGCTGTCATTTACGACGGACAGTGGATTGACACCGACAGACCGTATTACGTTCTGCATCGCGTGGCAAGTGCGCATGGACAACACGGGATCATGACCAGCATCCTTGATTATTGCTTCACAAAGACCTGTAACATCCGCATCGACACGCACCGGGGCAACAAGCCCATGCAAGGAGCGTTGGCAAAGGCGGGGTTCCACTACTGTGGCATCATCCATCTGCTCGACGGTGATGAGCGGCTGGCTTATCAGAAGATCAATAATCCACATGAGCCAGAATTTTGATACACCCCCATAATAATATTTTAATTATGTCAATACAATTCCCCATACTTAATATTTCCTTAAGTAATTTAAGTTCACAGGATTTGGAAGAAACCCATATTGGAGACTTATGGGATTATCCTGGCGATAATAGTATCTTTGAAGAATACTACAATAATCAAAAATATGTTGACCAAAGTGGGCATATATTTAAAATAACAGGAAAAAGAAAATCAAATTTTATAAATTCAATAATCCATTTTAATAAAAAAGAACTGATATTTGAGGATTGTGGTGAGACTATTAGCTTCTCTGTATTGAAGGATTTTTTAATCAATAGATACAATTCATTAGATGATAATTTAGCTAAGTCGGTTCTGATTAGATTAACAAAACAATCAAAAAATATCAAGGATTTAATTGGGTAAACGTAAAAACATAGCCCATTTTTGAGATACCAGATGCCATGGTAGTTGCCATAGTCGACACTACCCCACCCTCAATTTTTCAGCCTTCTCAAGGATCTTTCCTGGAATTTCATTCTCCATACGCCATGTGATGGTCATCGGACGGTCACCACGCGATGAGACATACCTGACGGGACCAAGACAATAATAGGACTCTGTCAGACCATAAGCATCCTTCTTTTGTTCTCTGACGAAAAGCAGAAACTGTTGATGTGTCTGTGCCTGGTCCACATACCGTCTGCCGGCATTATCGTGACTGGCAGTATTCTGGCTCTGCCATTGGAAAAGTGTTTCACTGATCGCATAATCTTCATACTGTGTACTCGGCGAAAAATCCCTATCACTCTTATTGAGGGTGACCCATAACAGTTCTGTTTTTTCGTTCACCTTATAGATACCACTCTGTGCGCTGAAGTTCTTCTCAGCTGTGATCCGTCCGAAGAGAATAAGTTGTTCCTCACGGGAATAGCAGCCATAGAGTTCGAGGGGAACATCATTGGGCAGACTGCCTATAAGCCGCGTCGCTAAGTCGACATGCTCCTTGAGCCAGGACATCATTTCCTTTACCTCTTCTACAAACAGTGGATGGGCGGCGAAGGTGCGGAATCCTTCGTCGATCGTTGAGAATCCCATTTTCCCTATGGGCGCATTGTATAACGCATAGTAGAACATCAACGCCCATTTTGCCTCCTTGCCAGCATGCTCATACATGAAATTATTCGCTATGAGCCGCTGAATGAAGTTGATATAACCTATGGAATTGACATGCAAGAGCTTACTGAGGTTACGCTCGTAAGCGCTTGTATACTTGTCTTCCTCGTAGCGAACCTGGTTAGCCAGTTTCATATAGAGCGACCAGCATTTATTGTTCTTATAGATCTGTCGGATGTCAAGGTCAAACTGCTCCAGGAAATGGCTGAGCGTCAATTCCCGTCCTGTGTTTGTCTGGAACAATTGCATCTCATTGACGATACGCCGCTGATTGAAAATGGCCGAACGGATATTGTCAAGGATATACTTCTGGGCGATCTTATCCATCGTGATAGCGCACCCGCGGGGAAGCATTGGAAATCCCTCTTTTATTTGAGAAGCTATGGACTTGTCGGAGGGACTGAGCAGCGGACGGAGCCTGCTCTCAAAGCTATAGTTGTGGTGAGCTTGCAGCACGAAGTCGAGAACCGTAAGACAATCCTTGTCCGGTGCCAAGCGAAGACCACGGCCGAGCTGTTGAAGGAATATAGTAAGACTCTTGGTCGGTCGGAGAAAGAGGACAGTGTCAATCTCAGGAATATCAACACCCTCATTGAGGATATCTACCACACAGAGATAGTTTATTTTCCCCGTCTCAAAGCGCTCCAACACACGGCGGCGCCGCTCTTCGGAATCTTGTCCGGTGAGGGTATCGGCGCGATATCCAGCCTCCCGAAGTCCTTCAGCTGTAGTGCGTGCATGCTCGATGTTGATGCAGAAGCAGAGCGCCCGACAGTTCATCTCGTCAGCGAGGTATTTAGGAATCGTGGCGGTAATGAGATTGAGGCGGTTGCGCGTATTTAGTTTTGCTGCAAGCTCACTCTCATCGTATCCTGCTGCCGTCCATCTCACATTCAAGAGATTGGCCGTGTCGTCGCCTATACAGAAATACTGGAACGGGCACAGCAACATGCGGTTGATGGCTTCCGGCAGACGGATCTCTGCAGCTATCCGGTTGTCAAAATCAGGTAGCAGGCTCTGTCCGTCGGCACGCTCCGGCGTAGCTGTCAGTCCGAGGAGAACAGAAGGATTGAATTGCTGAAAGAGAATGCGATAACTGTTTGCCGTACTGTGATGAGCCTCATCGACAAGGATGTAGTCGTAAAAATCATGCCTCATCCTCGTGAACAGCTCCCTATTGCTATTGAACGTCTGGATAGAGATAAAGAGATGATTCAGGTTGCCCGTCACCGACGGCTGGTATTCTCCCACCCATAATTCACCGAAAGTAGGATCATTGAGCACGGAACGGAACGTTCGGATACTCTGTTCGAGAATCTCTTTGCGATGGACGATAAACAGCAGGTTGTGGTGATCAGGATGAGCATCATGGAACCGCTTGTAGTCGAAGGCTGCGATGACCGTCTTTCCTGTTCCCGTGGCAGCCACGACAAGATTACGGAAACTGTGATGGACCTCACGGGCAACAGAAAGCTTGTCGAGGATCTCTTTCTGTTCCGGACGAATCATGTATCTTGCCAACACGGTGGGGCGCTCACTGTCGTTCTTATGCTGTTCGGCATAGATGGCACGTCGGAAGCGCTCCTCGTCATAGGGTTCAAAGTCGGGGCGGTTCCAATAGGTATCAAAGGTTGCCAAGGCGGCTTTGATGATTTGTGGGTTCTCCTGTGACGTCACGCGAATATTCCATTCCAGTCCTGTCATGGCCGACTTCGTCAGATTGGAGGAACCAATATAAGCGGTATGGAGACCACTATTGCGGAGAAAGATATACGACTTGGCATGGAGCCGGTCGAGCGTTGTGTCGTATGTGACCCGAATGTCTACCTTCTCTGGACTGAGCTCTTTTAGAAATTGCAAGGCCTTAGGCTCTGATGCCGCCATGTAAGAGGTCGTGATAATATGCATACGGGCATCAGGGCGCTTCAAGAAATGACTGAGGGCATCCTTAAAGATCCTCACGCCCGAAAACTTGATGAAAGCAACAATCCAATAGATCTCGTCGGCCGACTGAATGTCAAGGTTGATCTCACTCTGCAGAGACAGGTCGTGATTGCTGCCTGTGAAAAGGTTACTGACGGTGAATCCTGATTTCGGACGGAGTAGGTTATAAGCCTTGATCTGTTGCTCATTCTTACCCGCCCTGGAAATAATCCCGCTGAGCAAGTAATTTTGTACGACCAACAAGTCATCAGCAGTATCACACGACCACTCGCCTTCTATGAAGTGGAGGATCTTGTTGATAAAAGCTATTCGCTCTTCAAGACCTTCAAAGAGTTTGTCGTCAGTCAGTAACCGGGAAAGGATTTTGGAAATATAATTTGTCAACAAGCGTGGAACCTCTGCACTGTCGATACTCAGCGTATTGACAGCATATTGACTCTTATTGAGGGCGTCTAACTTTTTCTTTAGCGCCTCATAGATAAGACTTTCGTATATTCCAGTAGACAAATCCATACTTTGTTGATATTTATATTATTTCTGATTGCTTGCAAAGTTACTATTTTATTTTATAAACATCAATTTAAATTGGGAATAGTATGGCAGAAAATGCGAATTTCACTTGTGAAGCCGAGGTAGTTGGAATGCTTGACAAGTAAAAATTCAGCGAATGCTTTCGGCGGATAGCTACTGTGAGAACGAAAAGAACTAAACAATCTTAATGTCTGAGTTCGTAACTTTCTCAGTATCAGCAATAGTTACCTCAAGGTAAGTGTCTTACTTTCAAGTACCTTCTTGCAGGAATCAGAAACAGTAACTAACTTTGCAACCGTAAACAAAAGAAAAGTAAATAACATATTAGAAAATTATGAAAGAGGTTAAGAAAATTGCTGAAGGCAAGAACTTCAGTGCAGTGGATTTCGGCAAGTTGAACGAGTTAGGTGACTATGTCTTGTCTTTGGGCGATATAAAGATTCCCGGCAAGGTGTTTGGCGGACAAGCTCTCGGCACCAAAGGCTCTGAGTTCTCTTTTCAGATTTACGCTCCTGGTCAGGAGGGTGGTTTCTATCACACACATAAAACCCACGAGGAACTCTATTTCGTTCTCAGCGGCAAAGGAGAATATCAGGTTGACGGCGTGAACATTCCGTTGCAAGAGGGCAGTGTGGTGCGCGTCTCACCAGAGGGCAAACGCACCATTCACAATAACGGTACGGAGCCGATGGTGGTGCTCTGCGTGCAGTATCGTGAGACACCTTTCACCCAGGAAGATGCTACCGATGGCGTTATTCTGAAGGATCAGGTGAAATGGTAAACGAAACAGTCATATCAACAATCTTTACCGTCATGGACAAGACCGCTTGTCTATGACGGTTTTGTACGTTTATAAGAAATGAAGAAGATGATCAGAAATCAGGTAGTCGACCCGTTATTTCCCCAATGTCCGATCAGAAATGTACTTTCCCATATCGGTGACCGCTGGTCATTGCTTGTGCTGCTTGCCCTGCACGACAAGGCAGGGACCATGCGCTTCAGCGACCTTTGCAAGACTATACCCGATGTTTCACAGAAGATGCTCACTTCAACGCTGCGTAAACTGGAGGCAGACGATCTTCTGTCCCGAACCGTCTATCCCGAAGTTCCTCCACGTGTAGAATACAAACTGACAAAGCGCGGAAAGACACTCATCCCACTGCTCAACCAATTGGTGGACTGGTCGTTGGAAAACATGGATGCCATCATTAGGCACCGAAAGAAATATGCATTGTAGATTATGCATCACAAAACGGCATGTTATGCGCTACATTGTCACTGTAGATGGTGCTCAACCCTGCGAAGAAACTTATCCCCATACCTCTTTTGCGATCTCTCTTACGAGATCTATCTTCGCCCACTGTTGAGCCTCAGTGAGTTTATTGCCTATCTCGCAGGATGCAAATCCACACTGCGGACTGAGGCACAGTCTGTCGAGTGGTACATACTTCTCTGCCTCGCGGATACGACGCTTCACCTCTTCCTTGTCTTCCAATACAGGCGATTTGGTCGTTATCAATCCGAGTACGACCTGCTTGTCTTCAGGAATATACTTCAGTGGTTCGAAACTGCCTGAGCGCTCGTCGTCGTATTCCAGATAGAAGGCATCGACGTTTTCCTGAGCAAACACATAGGGGGCTACAGGGTCATAGGCACCCTTGCTGGCCCATGATGAGTGGTAATTGCCCCGACAGATATGGGTATTGATAACAAGGTCATCCGGTTTGTCTTGCAGAGCAAGGTTGTTCACCTCAAGATAACGCTCTGCTTCTCCTTCAAGCGTGAAGCCGGTGCCCGCCATGGCCTTCCAATAATCATCGTCGATGATCATTCCCCAAGTGCAGTCGTCGAATTGCAGATTGCGGCAGCCTGCAGCATAGAGGTCTTTGATAACCTGACGATAGGCTGATGCGAGATCTTCTACCAGCTGATGCTCGTCAGGATATATTTCCTGTGTGTCTTTGGCATTATTGCCACGGAAGAACTCTGCAAGCGTCTGTGCCGGTGCAGGAATAGTCTGTCGGGCAACAACTCCCTCACCTTCAAACTGTTTCACATATTTGAAGTGCTCCACGAATGGGTGATTCTTGCCGCCAAGCTTGCCCGTTAATCGCGTAGATCCCTTCGTGGTCTCCTCATCGTGAAACTGGTATCCATGTTCCAGTTCGATATGCTCAACGCCCTCAAGCCCCCACATGAAGTCGAGATGCCAGTATGCACGGCGGAATTCTCCGTCTGTAATATCTTGTAATCCGTGCGCTTTCTCTGTCTCTATCAGATCCTTGATAAGACGATCCTCTACCGATTTTAGTTCCTGGGCACCGATTCTACCCTCGGCAAATTGTGCTCTTGCTTCCTTGAGTGCTTTCGGACGAAGGAAGCTTCCTACGAAGTCTGCGCGGAACGGCGCATGTAATGTACTGCTCATTGTTATTGTCTATTGTGTTAAACTTTTGATTTCGATGCAAAGGTAAGAACAATAAAATTATCTGCAAAATATTCTTTTGAATTCAGAAAAATGTGCTACTTTTGCAATCAGATAGTAAAATATGCAGAATATTATTCTACAAAATTAAGAGATAACTAATATGGCAAACCAAGATAAGCTCGACACTACTGATATTAAGATGCTGAAGATACTGCAACAGAACTCACGGCTCACCGTGAAGGAGCTTGCTGCAAAAGTGAATCTCTCCCCCACCCCGGCTTTCGAACGACAGAAGCGGTTAGAGCGGGACGGGTATATCCAGCGCTACGCTGCTATCGCAGACCACCACAAGCTTGGAAACAACGTTATTGTGCTATGCAACATCCGACTTAAGCAGCATACCCACGATCTTATACAGCAGTTTATGGATGCAGTGCAGTCGATCGATCAGATCACGGAGTGCTATAACACCACCGGCGACTATGATTTCCTTATTAAAGTTTACGCACGAGACATGAAAGACTACCAGGACTTCATGCTCAATACGCTTGGAAATATTAGTTGTGTTGGGAGCTTGCACAGCGTTATCGTTATCGGAGAGATTAAGGACTCACACGTTATACCTGTGGCAAGATACGAAGAAGAAAACCACTGACAAGGCATCTGAACAAACGGCACCAGTCTACATGCTGTGTTTCAAGAATTTCTGCTTCTTACTCATTCTCTCTGTGTCGCAGTCGCATCTCCTTAGGTGGCAGTCCCATCACCTGCTTGAAGGCCCGGTTGAAGTTGGCTGGTGAGCTGAAACCTGTATCATATGCAATCTGCTTAATAGACAAGGTGTTATCAGCTATCAACTCCAAGGACCGGATTATTCGCTGATAACAAAGATAATTACTGAGGGTGGTGCCCGACTCACTGAACAACCGGCTCAGGGTGCGTGTGGAGACACCCACGGCATGGGCTGCATCGCTGGCTCTGATATTGTCAGCAAGATGCTTGTGAATATAGTCCATCGCCTTACGGAGTACAGGACTACTTTCTGTGTCTATGCCGCGCAAGGGCAATGACAGTTGCCGTTCCACTCTGTGGAAGGTTTCGAAGAAAGAAAGGCAGAAATTGTGAAGCGCGACATCACCCTCATCCACAACAGGGCCGCGCTTGGCAATGAAACTTAGATTAGCCCGTGCCCAAGGACATACATATAGCACGCTGAATGACTCAAAGGTCTTGTCTCTGTCGTCAGGCAACTGAAAATAGAATATACGCAGGTTTATCTTCCGGTTGTTACTTGCCAACGCATGCATCATGCCGCTGGGAATCCAGCAAGTGTAGCCCTCAGGCACAAAGTATTCACGCGTACCGACAGTCACATGCAAAGAACCGGCAACGGTCTCCACCACCTGTATGCAATGATGGCTGTGTGGTGCAAGGTCAACACCCTCGCACCCCGTAACCTTGATGAGGACTTTTCCTTTCCCAACTTGTTCTACCTGACGAATAAAACTCTCTTGCTCTTCGTTCATTTACGTACCTATATTATTATATAATGTATAATTCAGTTATCCGCAAGGTTAGACCTTTGGTAAGGAATTCCGGTTTGGCGGTAATTGAGAATTCTTTGGCCTAATTTGCTAATGCTGCACAAAGATAATATATTAATTTTGCAATCGAAAATAAATCAGTAGAAATTGAACTGTCTTTCTTAATAAGACCATTGATTATTCATTCTAAACAAACAGTATATGCAACTAAAGAAAATTGTATTATCAGTCGTCCTGACTGTTATCGCTCTCAGCAGCGAAGCCAAGGGACTGACACTGAAAGTCTATAATCCCGGCACCTCAGCCATCTTCCCGGTGACCTCCACCATCGTCTATGGTAAGAAGGACGCTGCGCTCATCGACGCACAGTTCCAGAAACAGTATGCCGAACAGGTTGTGAAGGAGATCAAGAACATGAAGAAGAATCTGAAGTATGTCTTCGTGTCGTATCACGATCCAGACTACTACTTCGGTCTCAACGTCATCCACAAGGCTTTTCCCGAGGCAAAGATCATCTCCACGGCACAGACCGCTTATCTCATAGAGGCTTCCAAGGACATGAAGCTCGACGTATGGAAAAAGCAGTTGGGCACCGATGCCCCAGACACGCTCATCGTGCCTGAGGTTGTCGACACCCTGCCCGCTATCGAGGGCAATGCATTAGAGATAAAATACGACAAGGACGATTCGGCCCATCCCTTTGTCTGGATTCCCTCGCTGAAAGCTATTGTTGGCGGTGGCAGCGTCACAGAGGGCGTTCACATTTGGATGGCAGACACTCAGGGCGATAATGGCATCGCAAAGTGGCAGCAGGTAATCGGCGACATGAAGCAGTTAGAGCCCGCTACTGTAGTTCCAGCTCACTATGTTACGAGTGATTACAAGCCTGCTGTTCTCGACTTCGTAGAAAAATATCTTGCCGACTATCGTCAGGCTGCCGCCAAGAGCAACAATGCCGACGAACTGACCGCTGCCATGGAGAAAGCCTGGCCGCAGTTGCCCGGGAAAAACAACCTAGTCTTCAGCGCAAAAGTTTTCAAGGGCGAGCAGGAGTGGAAGATATTCACCCCCTATCCACCCATCGGCCGCGCCATCAAGGTAGACTTCGGCGCCTTTGCCTTCCGCAACAGTTTCAAGGATGCCCACCACATGACATTCCTCGGTCTCAACGGAGGCTACAAGGGCGTTACCGACAACGTGCTGCCTACCGTGGTGGAAGTATCTCCAAACGTGTTCATGGTCTATTGGTCGGAGCCTAACTCCACCAAGAGCAACGTGGTGCATGTGCAGAACTACAATACGGGTACCGTGTGGACCAACATCGCCGCACCCGACGGTAAGTTCTACAATATGCAGGGCAAAATGAGCGTTGTGGAATAATAGTAGATTAGTAATTTTAATCTGAGCCATAACTCACCCTGCTTGGCTGGGCTATGGTAGCCAGAGACGATGAACAACCTAAAGGATGTTTCAAATTCAATTGCGCCCAGCAGATGCTATGTAAAATTCGATGACATGCGGTTTGACATATGCATCATGCGTAGTCAGAGATTCTTGTTCGAACGCCAGATCCGTTCCTTCTCATATGGGTCCATAGGGCGATTACTGTCTTTCTTGCGGGTGGCAAGAAAAACAATCAGCCACGTTACTATCAATGTGAAAAAAGCTTCCATATTCAGAAAACAATCAGCCACGTTACTATCAATGTGAAAAAAGCTTCCATATTCAGATCTGTATGAGCTTAAGTTAGGTATTAGCTTTCCCCCTATTCTTCACTACGCCAATGGAAAACAATTGGCCAGCTTCTTCTGAGTAAGGTCCCCTACTTCCTTTATCTTATAAAGACGAAATGCCGTTTGCACTTCATACCATCCTATTGTAGAATATGAAGTGCAAACAAGCAAACATTATCTTACAGTCTGCCAATAGCTGTTGGCTGATCCTGCAAGGCTTGGTTATAAATTGAACTTATAGCCTATAGTGAACTGGAATACCGAGTGTTTTGTCGATTCACCCTCAGCCTCTATGGCTTTGGTGACACTTAAGTTATAGCGAGCGTCAAATTGGAAGTTACGGTATTCGTACGAAAGACCCATTGGTATTGCGAAGTCCACACTCTTTACACTGGCATCTACTTCTCCTGCCTGAAGCGCTTTTTCTAAATCAACCTCAGCGGAAGCACCAGAAGCAGAGACCTTGACCTTACTATTAACCTTGAATCCCGGCTGTATACCAGCCTTCACAGCCAATCCTTTGGTAACATACACATTCAAGAGAACAGGCACGTTAATGTAGTCCATTTTTATAGTACCGTCCATTTCATCGCTGTTAGCCTTCAATCCTTGCTGGGAATAGAGTGCTCCAAAAGAGAGAGACAGCAAATCGGTGGCTTGGTATTCGAACTCAGCACCTCCGACAAAGCCCACGCGAGGATCGCTGCCGTCATTGTCTGTCATTGTTGCTACATTGAGGCCCACTTTGGGTTGAATGTTAAACGAACCTTTTGCATGCTGGGCAAACGTTCCTACCGAAGTTAATAATAGGCACGCAATAATGATAATCTTTTTCATAAATAGTAGATAATTATTGTTATGGTTTTATAATTTGTTGCAAAGATACAAAATTAATCAAGAACTGCCTTCTAAATCTATATATTTTTTCCCAAAAATATCAATAATGGTCGGGAAGTAGGTCTTGCCGGGCGCGGTTCTTGTGGCCGATACGCCACACGAAAGGCCGAAGGGCTCTCTGCGTGCTCTAATTCTCAGAAGGAATAACTCCGTGGCTCGATTATCTCCGCAGCTCTGCGTGAGAAAACAACTAACCTCTTAAGTGGGGCGGTTAACGCCCACCACCGCCGCCGCCACCGCCGCCGAAGTCTCCCCCACCGCTCAGACTGGCCTCGATATCTTCAGATGTGTAAGAGCTGATGATTCCGTTGACACTGTCGCTGCAGGCATAGATAAGAAAATAAATGCTGATATCGTCAACCTCCTGGCCAAAAGCTGAAAGATTGGCATAATCGGGACATACTTGGTGAAGCTCTTTCATCAGTTTCTTCGTAAAGCCAAAGAGTTGCGAATAGATAATGATATCGTCCCAGACACGAACATCCGTGATAGACCTGTCGCCGGTTTTGCTGAAGTCGGCGAGATAGTTTCTCTGTCCCAAGAGGTATTGATGCTCGCTGTCGCTCATGGTGTCTTCTACTGTGGTGGAGTCCATGGCATGGTAAAAGTCGTCAATGACTTCCGTGTTGTTCTCCGCCCATTGCTCCAGTTTGTCTGGCTGTATGATACCGTCTTGATCCTTGGCTTGCGCCAAAATGTAGAGCAGGTAGTCGCAGAGATAGTCGTCAGATCTCGCTGGGACAAAACTGCCCAAGCGGTTAAGAGAGAGGTATATTATCAAACAATGACAATGGTATCAAGAAAGATATGCATGTGAGTTCTTGGAAGAAGAATTGAGAAAATGATGAACGTAGAGGGACTCCGGAAAGACACGAAAAAAGGCGGCTTCCTTATTCAAGAAGTCGCCCGCCGGACAATGCAGGCATATAGCAACACCGGGGTTATGCGACCTCAATGCGTTTTGTCTCCTTCTCAGCTTTCTGAGTGCGAGGAAGTGTGATGCTAAAATATTTACACTTTGCTGACAAGAATGGCACTTTCTTGGTCTTATTCGGCTATTTCGGTGAGTGCTCCCGTAGTGAAAACATCGGAGACTACAGATTTAACAACTTTTGCATGTCCGACTATCACTTGTATTTCCGCATTTCCAACCAAAAGGTAAGTAAGCCACTTTCTGGTGCCTTCTTGCAGCAATTACCGAAAGTTAGTACTTTTGCAGTGTCAAAATAAAAGTAGAACTATGAAAGAAAATATATCGATGTTACAGACCGCACTCAGATTCTTAGACGAACATAACGAAATTTCTTTTGCCACATGCGAGGGAGATCTTCCGAAAATCCGCATCTTTCAGATTATGCGACGTGAGGACCAGAGGCTCTACTTTGCCACTTCTGCAGAAAAAGCAGTATGGCGGGAGCTACAGCAAAACCAGCATGTGGAGTTACTGGCATACGCCGACAACATATCAGTCCGTTGCAGAGGCATGGTGACCTTCGATGTAGAGGACAGCGTGAAGCAATGGATCTATGACCATAATCCCGTATTGTCCCGCCTCTACGACAGTTGGGAAGGAATGGCTTTCTTCTGTCTGCCGATTGCAGAGCTGGACTACTACGACCTGACTCCTACCCCACCGGTCTTCAAGCATTTTAACTTGAAGACAGGTGAAGTCAGCAACGGTTTCGTCGGATCGCGATTTAAAAGCAAATAACCGATTATTAAAGAAATAAGGACTATGGACAGACTGGAGAATCTGAAGAATATCATCATGTATCTGATGGCTGATGAGCATGTCAGCTATCAGATTCCTTCTTCACTCGAAGAACGGCAGCGAATGATGCGGGCACTGATGAACGTCTGGGAGCCCACAGCCATCAGCAACGAGTTCAGGAAGATGCAAGATGCCGAGTTGCAGATGCAGCGAGCGGATAAAGGGGTAGTAGAAGTCCATGACGAAGGACTGATCCTCTGGCAGGGTGATATCACCCGGTTGAAGGTGGATGCCATCGTCAATACCGCCAACGCTCAGGCTTTAGGATGCTGGGTACCGCTTCACAACTGCATAGACAACTGCATCCACTCTGCCGCCGGCATCCAACTGCGCAAGGAGTGTGCCGACAAGATGCAGGGAGGGCTGTTGGCTACAGGTGATGCCTTCATTACGAAAGGCTACAACCTGCCAGCCCGTCATGTTATCCACACCGTAGGGCCGATTATTCCGGATGGTGTCCCAACCCCAGAACAGGAAGAGCAGTTGGCTCAGTGTTACCGTTCCTGTCTTGACCTGGCCGAAAAGAACGGACTGGAGAGCATTGCCTTCTGCTGCATCTCTACGGGCGTCTTCCACTTCCCCAACAAGCTGGCAGCAAAGATTGCCATCGAGACCGTAAAATCATATCCACGACATGCACTTAAAACGATTGTATTCAATGTTTTCCTCAACAAAGACTTCGATATCTACCGGCAGCTTCTCGGAGCGTAAAGAGTGGCTCAGAGAGCAGATAGCCCAAGCCGACTGTGTGCTGATTGGCGCGGGAGCCGGACTGACAACAGCCGCCGGCATCGACTATGCCGGTAAGGACTTCCGAAGAGAGTTCCGTGAGTGGATAGACCGCTACGGCATCACCGACCTCTATAGTGCCGGATTCTATCCTTTCAAGACCGAGGAGGAGCGATGGGCCTTGTGGGCAAAACACATCTGGTTCAGCCGTTACCGGACAGGAGTACTGCCGCTTTACAAGAGACTGCTGAAGTTGGTTGACGACAAGGATTACTTCGTCATTACCACCAATGTGGACGGTCAGTTTGAGATGGCAGGTTTCGATGTGGAGCGCATATTTGCCACGCAGGGCGACTATTGCTTTTTCCAGCCAGCATCAGGTTCACCCAAAGAACTATATTATAATAAGGAATGGGTGGAACGAGCGTTGCCTGCCATTCATGACTGCCGCATACCTACGGAACTGATTCCGCATACGCCAAACGGAAAGCCCGTCAGCATGAATCTCCGTTGTGATGATACCTTCGTAGAGGACAGTCACTGGCACCGGCAAGCCAAACGCTACAACGACTTCGTCAACAAGGCATCCGACAAGTCGCTCCTGCTCCTTGAGTTTGGCGTAGGCTTCAACACTCCCGGCATCATCCGCTTCCCTTTCGAGCAGATGGCCGCACAATTACCAGATACTACCCTCGTACGTTTCAATCGCGACTTTCCGCAACCATCTTTACAAGGAATCAAAAATTACGTAGCTATCTCAGAAGACGTTACAAAAATAATTTGAGACTGGATTCTTTCTTGCCATAAGATATCTGCATCATGGGTAGCCAGAGATTCTATGCATTTGGGACGACTGTACTCATTCTATTGAAGAAATATCTTTCTATGCCACAAAAATACGATATTTCTTTCAAGCGACAAATAATTTCTGTATTTTTGTACCACCGTTAAGTAAATGGAATTAGATATGTATAGCATTGACAACATTGTAACAACAAGCACGTGTGACAAGGACGGCAACCTGAAATTGTTCTCAGCGTTTCAGATGATGCAAGACTGCTCTGAGATGTGGATAGAGTCAGAACCTGACGTGAAGACTTTCTTTGAGGAATCCGGTATGACACAACTGCTCGCCTCCAGAGAGGTGGAGATTGTAAGAGTACCGCGGTTCAAGGAAAGACTCCGAACGGAGACATCGGTCTTTGATGTCAAGCCAATGTTTGGCTTCCGCAACACGTTCATCTATGACTCCGACGGCAACGTATGCTATAAGACCTGGTCAATGGGAGCCTTCGTCGACCGCATAAGCGGCAAATTGCAGAGAATACCCGATGATGTTCTCAATACGGTGATGATTGAGCCCAAGAAGGACATGACCTACGGTGAGCGGCGAATCATTCTGCCAAAAAATGCTGCTTTCAAAGAGCAGACCTCTGTCGCCGTAACCCACAACGATATTGACTATAACGGCCATGTGAACAACGCCAACTATATCCGTATCGCCATGGAGTATCTGCCTGAAGGATTCTCATACCGACATGTAAGGGTAGAATACAAGCGTCCCGTCAGATTCGGGGAGGTAATCGTCCCCAAGACATACTTGTCGACGGATGGCATCTTCTATGTAGAGCTGTTATCAGCCAGCGCCGTATGCGCCATCCTGGAGTTGAAATGATAGTTTGATGAACAAACCAAGAACTCAAATGGAACGATTCGTCAGAAAAGCAACAGCTGAGGACCTGCCGGTGACTCTCGATCTCATAGAGAGTGGACGGAGGAGTTGGCAAAGGCTGGATTTCACTACTGTGGCATCATCCATTTGCTCGACGGTGATGAGCGGTTGGCTTATCAGAAGATAATTGATTCACATTAATCTGGTGGGCCTATAGCCATAGTTGATCAGACACAAAAAAGGCGGCTCCCTTATTCAAGAAGTCGCTCTGCCGAACAATGCCGGCATATAGGAGATTATGTTGTAAAACAAAAAAGGGACTGCTCCCATGAAGAGAACAGTCCCTGTAATACCACTGAGCAGCAACGCCGGGGTTATGCGACCTCAATGCGTTTTGTCTCCTTCTCAGCCTTCTGAGTGCGAGGAAGTGTGATATGAAGCACACCGTTATTAACCT
>Ga0310695_10005420_pt1 | contig 22265 bp, 21 predicted proteins | sample RumenRJG_04DNA_FD_203882 | JGI IMG/M metagenome (GOLD analysis project Ga0310695, IMG submission 203882) | Bovine rumen microbial communities from Lethbridge, Alberta, Canada - RJG_04 (v2) (version 2) | ecosystem: Host-associated > Mammals > Digestive system > Stomach > Rumen | place: Canada...
CAATCTCATCCTCAACAAAATCGTAGAGACCATCTATGATAAGCTTGAGGCTTTCCAGTACATCCCGCTCGCACCGGCTGAGGGCGAGGGACTTGAGACCCTGTCTTGGAGACAGTTCACAGCTGTCGGAATCGCCAAGATTATTTCCGATTATGCAAACGACATCCCGTCTGTCGAGGCATACGGAAAGGAAGTCAGCACCAAGGTCTACCATGTCGCAACTTCTTACGGCTACAACAAGTTTGAGCTTGAAAGAGCCATGAGAGCAAACCGCAACCTCGTCGACACAAAGTCGAGGGCTGCAAGACGCGCAATCGAGACCAAGGTCGATGACCTCGCTTGGTACGGAGACGCCGAGTACGGCATTCAGGGTCTTGTGAACTACACAGGAATTTCTTCCTGCACCCTCAAGAACAACGAGGCTGGCACCTCAAAGAAGTGGGCCGACAAGACCCCGGACGAGATGGCACGTGATATCAACGATATCATCGACACCATTCTCACCACAACCTCCAACAAGGAGCAGCCGGACACCGTTCTTCTCCCGCCCGCACTCATGAGGCTGGCAACAACCAACTTCGTGGACACCAACAAGACCATGTCTGTTCTTGACTTCCTCAAGAAGTGCAACCCGATGATTAAGACTTGGGCTGCTGTTCAGGCACTGGCAACTGCTGGCGCTGGCGGAAAGGGCAGGATTCTTGCCTACACCAACTCAGCTGACAAGCTCGAGTACCACCTCCCGGTTCCTGTAAGACAGGAAGACCCCGAGAGAGACGGACTCAAGTACAGCGTCATTCTCACTGCAGATGCAGCCGGTACAACCGTCTACTATCCGCAGTCTGTCTGCTACGCTGACGGCGCTGACTGATGACTACCGACGGATGGAGTGGCCTATGTGCCACTCCGTCCGATTTATTTGTTAAAAGGAGCAATATTATGGCAACAGAGAAAACTAATTCGACTACCGTCGGAACCGATATGGTTCTCGACCACAAGTGCCTGCTGTACTGGCATAGCAGGAGTCTTCACTCCATTCCTCTCAAGAACGACAAGAGACTGTACATTTTCCCGGGTTACAATGCCTTTGACTTTTCTGAGCTCGACAACATCGTCAAGGAGTGCAAGGACCTCATTGACAGCAGGATGATTACCCTGTGGGGAATCGAGTTCAAGGCCAACGGCAATCCGTATGAGGTCAAGACCCTCAGCAAGATTGACATGAAGGAGTTGAACAGGATTCTCGACGCAACTTACAGTGAAGATACGCTTGCGGTTCTCTCGAATCCTGACGTTGTGCCCGCCGTTTACTCAAGGTACGCAGTTGAGCGCAGCGTAAAGCTCAAGGAAGCTACGGGAACCGAAGCTGACAATATTGAGGTTCATACCCCGCAGAAGGGTATCTGATTTGCAGGAGATGAAGGATGGCGCTGACACCAGCTGATATTGCGACAGTAAAGACCTACATAAACGTTTACTTTCCAGCTCTGCTGGAAAGCGAGAATGTGGATTTCCTCATCAACGATGCGGCTGACACACTCAGCCCGTCCTTCTTCGGCAGACATTACCTCAAGGCCGTGGCTTATCTCACCATGCACAACGGCAGCATCGCCGCTCAGACATCTTCGGGCGGAAGCACAGGAGATGCCGGCGGCGTCGTCGTGCAGAAGACCATAGGCCCCGTCACCATAAAGTACTCTGACAAGAGTTCGACGAAGGAGTGGGCCGCTCTTTACGGCTCAACTAAGTTCGGGCTGATGCTGATAAGTCTCATGAAGCTCTGTAGCGGAGGCGGAAGCATTACGGTGAACCATGCGTGGAGGCTGCTCTCATAATGGGAATGCTCTCCATGTTCCAGTCGATGATGAAGAACTCTCTCGTCGTACGGAAGGTGACGACATCCGTGGTGGACTTCATGCCCACCACGACTACCGTTGATTCGCAGGCTGTGCCTGCTTTTGTTTATTCACGTACTGCGGGTGAATCTTATTTCAGCCCGGGTATGTGGAAGGCTACCACAGAGTATATTGCTGTGGTTGAGCCGTTGGCAGTTGATGTCACGGACAAGATAGTTGTGGATGGCGTGGAGTATGCCGTTGATTACGTTGATGACGTGGCTTTTCAGGGAGAGGTCATGCTTATAGGTCTCAGGGGGGTCAGATGAGCGTACAGGTACAGCTGGTGCGTGGCTCTTCAAAGTCTTATAGGACCGGTGAAATGCTCCGTTCTGCCACGCAGGAGTTCATAGGACTCACCAAGGATGGGAGACGGCTCAGTGATGTGGCTCTCGAGAAGCTGCAGAACGGTATGGCTGATGGTATACAGATTGCTTGGGCGTCGGTTAAGTCACATACTCCTGTGGATGAGGGCTTGCTCCGCAACTGTATAGGCTACACCCTTGATGGGTCTACAATCGAGGGCCTGAATAGCGAGGGTGGGCATATGGTTGACGAGAGCGCGTATGAGGAGTATTGCTCGATGGCAGGCGACCTCTATCATAGCCGTAAGGACTCGGTGGCAGCTTATATCACTGCATTTGCTATGCGGTCCATATGCGTAAGTGGTGACCCGTCGAAGCCCCGTCATGACCCTGAGAAGTGGTATAACAATGTTAATTATGCGGTTTATGTTGAGTTTGGCACGTGTCGTACGCCTGCACGGCACTTCATGCGTTTGGGTGTCGAGGATGCGATGGATAGCATGCGCGGTGCTGTAACGAGAAGCATGAAGTGGGTAAGGGGGTGAGTATGACTGAGAGACAAGCGGCTATTGCAGTGCTTACCGCACTTTCAAATGATAGCACATTCATCAGCCTTCTTTCAAAGAGCGATACGACACCCATGCTTATTTACGCTCCGTTGGTACCTGAAATGTGGTCAATCAAGGATAAAACTGCTAATATGTATGTGTCAGGCAGGACAAGGCAGCTGGAATATGGGCGTTCAGAGTTTACCTTGGCTTGCAGGGCGCCTTCGGCACAGGAGTCACGTGAGATAGCTTGGGCAGCACACGAGGCCCTTAACCGAAGTGATTCGTCGGGTGCGTTCTCCGTCTTGGAGATTCTTCCGACAATCGAGCCGTCAGACGCTGAGTTTGACAATTACAATACGCCTGTCGATATACTCGTCAGGTATGTATAAGAATATCTTGGGGCGTATGCCTCATGACATAGAGGGCTCCTCTCATCGGGCAGCCTATTATATAAGGAGGCTATCATGCCAGTACAGACGACAGCGAAAAGTTATGTTTACTTTCCCGATGGCTGTGTTGTGAGCATCAAGGCAGATGGTGACAGTGGTTACACCGATGTCGGCGCAATCAACAGTGCAGTTACAGCCACGCTCGAGTGGGACGAGAGCTCAATCGAGACCGCAAACGCAGGTATTCTTGCCCGCAGAATCAGGAACATGAGGCTCACAGGCGGCTTCACCCTCATCAACCTCGACCCCTCTGTCCTTCAGAAGATGGGTAATGGTGTTCTGAACTCAGGAACAGGTGAAACAGGACAGACAGTCCTTACCGCTGGTTCAAGTGCAGTTACCATGACAGCTTACGCCATGAAGATTACGCACTACACCACACTGCCTGCAGGTCAGACAGCTGGTGTATTCGACCGTGAGCTTGAGCTGTTCGCAGTCTACAGCGATAGCGGAGCATTTAACTTCGCTTTCAAGGGTGCCAATGAGGATGGTACTGAGGAGATGGCTGTCTCCTTCACCGCTCAGCTTGACACAAGCAAGACTGATGGTACTCAGCTGCTGAAGTGGACACAGGCCACAGCCAGCTGATGAAACAGCGAAACCTAGAGTAATCTAGTTCGGGGGAAGTGTTCTGTACCGCTCCTTTTGCAGAGCACTTCCCCCCTTTTCAAAGGAGCAATAAAATGGCAGAGAAAAAGGAAAGTCTGCGCAACGAGATTGATTACCAGTTGCATTATGTGAACGAAAAGGGCCAGCCCGGTATCAAGGTGCTGCACATTTCGTTTGTCTCGCAGTCAATTTATCAGGATTATCTTGAGATTGTTAATGAGGCGCAGGAGGCTGTCCGTCTCAGTGAGCGTATGAAGGAGCTCATCTCACAGATGGGCGGAGCTATTGCCCGCAGGAAGAATTACAAGGACGATGAGGGCAATATCGTGCTTCCGAAGAAGAAGCTCTCGGAAGTGCGTGCTGATATCAAGGAGCTCAAGCAGGAGTATGATGATGCCGCTGCCCGTATAACGGAAATCAGCAACGGCACATACAGGAAGAAGTTTGCGCTCATCAAGAAGATTTTGGCGAAGAACGGCATCACCGACCCTGTCCTTCAGAACGAGGATTGGTGGTTCGATTGCACCAGCATGCATGAGATGATGGAGTTCATCGTAGCTGCTTGCACCAAGGATGAGGTGGCGGCTTCCACGAAAAAAAAAAGACAGAAGTAGCGACTTATCATCGTGACCGTCTGTATGCGGCACTGTGTAAGTTCTACAGGCCGATGTCGTGGGAGGAGTTCCTTGACATGGATATGCAGGAGATTACCAATGCGGTTTCCGTGAGCGGGATGCCCAAGGAAGTCGTTGACTATATATGGGAGCGCCAGCGTGCTCCGTTTGAGGTATTCAGATAACAGGAGGTACCTTACATGACGACTGTCGATGTCCTTACCTATGTTATAACAGGTGATGTTTCACAGCTGCAGGACTCTCTTTCGAAAGTAGATGTCTCTTCAAAAAAGTTGCTTCAGGACATTCAGAAGAATTTTAAGGGGCTTGGTGCTGATGTAGAGAGCAAGGTAGATGCGATAGTCACGCAGTTTGTGCGTGCGGCTCACGAGATAAAGGAGGCCGCCGGTAAGGATATGACCTTTCAGGAGGCAATCGACAGCGTGCAGACGCTCAGCAAGGAGTTCCTGAAGATATCCGACAGTATAGCTCCGCTTGTACGTGGTGACATCGAGGCGTGGTCTAAGACTATAATCGACAGCATCAACAGCATGAAGAACCCCGACACGGAGGCTTACTATTCTGCTCTCGCCGCCATGTGGGAGAAGCAGAAACAGGTGTATTCCGAGAGGGAAGCTGTTGTAATGGAAGATGCGGCAGCCCGCGAGAGGGCGGCAGACGCTTCTATCGCTGCTTATGACCGCGAGAAACAGGCACTTATCGAGCAGGGTGAGGAAGACGAGAAACGCCTTCAGAACTATCTCCGCATACAGGCACAGCTGAAGGAAGCGGCTGAGATTCGTGCGGCTGCTGAGGAAGAGGACCGTGTCAGGAAAGAACTTGCTGCTGAACAGCTGAAGGCAAAGGCAGCTGCCGAAGAGGCTTTGGCAGAAGCAGAGAAAAAAGCTGCCGAAGAGGCTTTGCGCCAGAAAGAGATTGAGGATAACGCAGGCCATGTAATAGGCGTCAGCACAGAAAGAGTGGTCGAGTATAGCGAGAAGCTTAAAGGCCTTTCTGAGAAGTATGCGGAACTCGAAAAGACCATCACACCGGTAGTCGAAGGCACGAATGCCTTCACCACGGCATTGAATTCCGTCACTGGTGTCATCGGGTTCGAGATGTCGCTGGATTCCATCAAGTCCCTTGTGAAGGATGCAGGGAAGGCTGAGAAATCACTTACAAGGCTTTCCTCTGTGTACAAGTCCAGCGCAGCTACTGCCGAAATGTCCGCCAAGAGCATCGCGTCCTCATATGGTTTGTCTCAGCGTGCGGCGCAGGAGATGCTCGCTTACGCCGGTCAGGTATTCACCGAACAGGGTTTCATGGCAGACCAAGCTCTTGAGATGGCTGAGAATTTCGTCAAACGTGCGGTTGACTTGCAGTCCATGACGCAAGGCGGCGCTGATGCGGCTTCGGCGTTGAAGGCAATGGTAAGTGCCTTGATAAGCGGAACCAAGGCATTGAAGAGCTGGGGTGTCGCATTCACGTCGCAGGATGTAGCCAACATGGCGAGAATCCACAATCTTGAGTCTCTGAACGGCAAGCTTGAAGGGTCATCCAAGATTCTTGCCGCTTATTATACGATTCTCGACAAAACAACCGAGGCAGAGGGTGATTTCGCCAAGAACGAAGAGAATCTCGTCAATGTCCAGCAAGAGTACAATGCAGCTCTTGAAGACCTGCGTGCGGCAATCGGTGAGTCTTTCCTTCCGCTTGCCAAGAATTTGCTTCAGACTGTTACTGGTATTGCTGAGTTCCTTGGGGAGCACAAATGGTTTACCTCATTTATTGCTACGACAATGGGCGGTGTTGTGGCTTTGAGAGCTCTTTCTGCTACTGTGGGTCTCGGTGCAAAGGCAATGACTAATCTGAAAATAGCTGTTGATTCGACAACAGGGGCTTTGGCTGCTGCGTCGGCGGCAGCAACGGCTTTGAACGCGGCATTGGGTGTGATTGCGATTGCCGGTGTGATTGCTTCGCTTATTGCCCTTACTTCTGCCGCTAGTAATGCGGCGGCGGCGTCACAGGCAGCCTCCTCCGCAGTAAAAGAGATAAATGAATCGGGAGCGTTGTCTTCCGGCAGTATCAAAGACCTCAATAAACAGTGGAAGACGCTCAATAATGAGGTTAAGGATTATCACGAGGGGTATGATAGTGTAGAGGAGTCTGCCGCGCGGGCGCAGAAAGCTTACGATAACTGGCAGAGTGCTATAACAAAGGGTAAAAGCAAATGGCGTATTGATTATCTGAAAGATGTTTATGATGACGCTAAGAAGTATCTAGATGAAGTAACCAATAAAGAGCGGCGTGCAACTGATGTCCGTGCCGCGTTCATCATGGAGCTTGCTCGTGCTTATTATGATGCCGGTGAAGATGCCGGTATTCTTGCCGGTCTCAATAGTGAGCTTATTACTCAGATAAAGGAGTATACAGACAGACTCAAGGAGGCCAAAGCAGGCGGCCTTGATTTAGATGCGTATGCCCGAACACTGTCTCGTACTACTGCAGACTGGAATACGCTGCTTGAGGATGCGGAGAGGCACCTTGACCGTGTCATGGGCACGGCTAATAAGGCGACAGGCGATTATAATGTCATACTTGCCCGCAGTATATCTTTGCTTAAAGAGCAGAGGAAGGAGTATGACGATGCAAGCTACACGCAGCTTGATACTATTGGCAAGCTCAATGGTCTTAGTGAGAACTCTAGGAAGCTGTTGCGTGAAAATGCACAGGCTATTGTAGAAGGCAAGAAGTCTGTTGATGAGTGGGCTGATGGAATCACGGAAGACACCAAGAAGATTAATCTTGATGTTATATCGGTTCTGTCTGCTTTGCTTAATGCTGAAGTGTGGTTCAATACGGAGAGTGAAGCGTACAGACGTGAATTCCTGAATTCTGTGAACAAGGATGCCGAGAAGTTTACTGAGTATATGACAAAACTTTCCGACAAGTCGGCGGTCTCTCTTCGTGAGCAGTACGATAAGACACTCAATGGCGGTATCGAAACATTCAAGGGTGCCCTTAATGCTGCATACGGTGCGTCAGGCGGTTTGAATGGTATTCTTTCTCATTATCTCGGTGTTGATGCTGGAGGGGAAGATTTCCCGATAGATACGTTTATCGACAAACTTGTGGAGAAAGTCAAAAACGGAGCAGAGACAGCTAACGGCATGCTCCTACAGTTGCAGGAGGAGGGCATAGATGTCCTTCATTATGCTGTAGGAACCAAGCAGGAAGATATTGATGCGTTGAATGAATTTATTGAAAATGTCAAGAAGGCCGTCAATGAGTTGATTGGTTTCCGTAATGATGCTACCGACACATATACAGAAGGTATCAACAAATTGCTGAATGACGCTAGCGCGAAACAGCTTCGTGCGGCGAGCGATAATGCGAACGTTACGCTTCAAATCAAGCGCGACAATGAGAAAGCCTTGCTTGAGGCAGAGCAGGAAGCTGACCGCAAAAGTTACCAGCAGCAGCTCGGTGCTAACTATGAGAAGGAACAGGCTTACAAAGACCTGCTTAGTGCTCAGGAGGTTGAACGGAATAATTTGACAGACAAGTGGAATAGAGAAGATGCTGACCTTCTTCGTACACATAATCAGACCATGCTCAATTTCGCAGCGTCTTCCGCACAGGGAGCTCAGGCTTCTTATGATGCACAGATTGCAATATATGCGGAAGAGTACCAGTACCGCATTGACCATGCTAAAGAGACAGGTGAAGCTGTTGCTAACATCAATGCTGAGTGGAGCGAGCGGAATCTTGAGGCATATCGTGAGTATGTCAGTGCCATGAAGTCTGAAATGGATAATCTTCGTAATATAGTAATCGAAGGGCAGAAGAAGGCTAACAAGGAGGACCTTTTCACTGATATCTTCTCTTTTGAGAATATAGGGAACATTCGGGATAATCTTGCACTTACTCTTGAGGAGACAATCAAAGGCGGGCTGGACAAGCTCACGAAGGAGAATAAGCAGAAGTACGAGGAGGCTGTGGCAGAAGGCAAACTCAACATCGCTGATATGATTGCAAACGGTATGTCGATGGAGGAGATAAAGGCAAAGTTGGAGGAATTGGGTCTTGCAGGCGATGAGTTTGAGGCTGTTTGGTCCTCTATTTGTCAGGATTGTGCTGACGCTACTGAAGATGCTAATGATGCTATCATAAAGGCAATCGAGGATTCAGTCGATGCTCTGATGAATTATTACAGCAAGGTCAACGACTTGATTGGTGCTTTCTCTGACAATAAGAAGACCGACATACAGAATACAATGGCTGAATATCAGAAGATGTATGACCAGTTCTCAGACAGCCTGCAGAAGCGCAATGAGCAGAATACTGAGGGCCTTACCAAGAAGGAGAAGGATGAGCTTGAACGGCGCAAGAAGATGGACGAGGACGAGATGGCCCGCATGCAGGCGCTTATTGACGAGCAGGAGACGCTCTTGGATGAGCAGAAGCATAAGGACTTCGAGCGTGAGAAAGCCTTCAGTATCACTGAAGCAACCATTGATGGACTCAAGGCTGCGGTCAAGGCGTACAGTTCTGCCGCAAACCCTGTCTACGGAGCGGTGCTCGCAGGTATATCAACCGCCTTTACGGCTGCACAGATAGCCGCTATCGCCTCCCAGCCGTATCCGTCCTACGCAGTTGGCGCCTATGAGCTCCCGCAAGACCAGCTGGCGCAGGTCCATAAGGGCGAGATGATTGTTCCGAAGCCGTTTGCCGAGGAGATAAGGGACAATGGTGGATTCGGTGGGGAAATTACCGTTAACCTTTATGGAGTCGGTGAAGGCGCTGACGTGGAGACATCTGAGAATGCCGATGCCCGTCAGATTGATGTATATGTGTCGAGTAAGGTGCGCTCGATGGTCGCCCGCGGAGAGTTGGACGGCGTTCTTCAGTCCCGTTATGTACTAAGTAGAAATGGTCGAAGAGGCTGATTGCTTTTTACATAAGAAGTAATATATAATGTAGCCATGTAGGAGGACTGCATGGCTGCATCTGTTTCTTGGCCTTCGGCATGGGCATTAAATACTGATTGGTCTCTAGCTACATCTGTTGCAGTAGTTGAAAATTCCCCGGAGGTTGGGCCTTCTATTCGGCGTGTTCGTTCACATAATGTAAAATATACACTTACTTGTACAGTAGATATGAATTATAGTGGCATTAGTGTTACTTTGCCTGCGTTTCTTTACAGTCTTAATGGGGGGAATGATGCATTTTTGTTTACATCTCCTACAGATGGCACAGAGCATGAAGCATGGCTTGAGGGCAGTAAGGGGCAGTACTATTCTGTAAAAAGACGTGATGCCTATACATATGTTGTGTCATTTAAGATTGCGTATTATAAGATGAGGGCGTTCTGATGGCATTACCTTATGAAGATTTGTTTAGCGGAACGCTTTCAGGCATTTATGTTAATGTTGTCCGTATCAAGTATACGATTGGCGACGTTAGTGGTGTTGTTTGTCTCAATGATAGTGGTAGCGAGTTCACGTTTAACAATCAGACCTATATCCCAGTTGCTTTCTCGCTTACTGAGCCTGATAAAGCAAGCACAGAAGAAGGTAGTGGCACATTGGCTATTGTCGGAGTTCCGAGCTCGTATGTCGAGATGGTCCAGCAGGCTGATATTGATGAAGGTTTGATTGTTGATGCCGGTTTGGTAAAGTTGGTGCTGAACAACGGAGCACTTTCCGTTGAAGGCAACGATTATATTCTTGCTCCGACGGAGTATCGGGTCGAGAGCCTTACGATGAACTCATCTACGGCTTCTTTGAGTCTGAATCTTAAGTCGGGCGGCGTGCTTGGGTACATGGCTTCTACGTTACGTTATACGAATTCGATATTCCCGGGGTTGTGCGGATGATGGCCCCTTCGGAGTTTTTTGAACGATGCAGGAGCATCAGCTACGTAAAGGCGTATGATGTAGGTGAGTTTGGTCAGCCTATGAGCTGCTATGGGCTCGTCTACTGGTTTTATAAACTTTGTCTTGGTGTTGAGTTGCCGTCGGAGGACATAGAGACTTTCGACAGTATCCAGCATGTCAGATACGAGAAGACACAACAGCCGCAGGACGGCGATGTGGTTGATATAAGGTCACTTCGAAGTGTGTATCAGACGCATGTAGGGGTTTTATATAAGGATTTTGTTTACCATTTCACGGAGAACGGTCTGCAGAGCAAGAATAGGTTCCGTATGGAAAACTGGATAAAGGGGTTCTACCATGTTGTTCAGGATTAAACGCGAGATTTTTAAGGCTGGTGAATTTGAGCAGCACATTTTCAATGAGAAAGTCACCAAATCTGACCTCTGCGAGATGTATCACCTTGACCCCGCCACAACCGCGTTCTACAACAACAAGGGAGAGGTTATTGATTGTGAGATGAATGTGCTCCTTGATGAGCCGTTCGTCATAGCTGTCCAGCACCCCGGAGATGTCGGAATGATTATCGGCGTTAGTGCAATAGCGCTCGCCGCCACGCTTGCCGTAGGTGCAGCAGTTTACGCCATAGGCGTAAACTACTGGGATTGGAAGGACATATTCAACTGGTATGCCCATGAACGTCCGCAGACGACATACGCCTATTCCCTGAGAGGCTCTGCTAATCCTCGCAGGAAGGGAGGCCGTATCGGTCTGCTGCTCGGAAGGGCGTGCGTGACACCCGACCAAGCTGGTCTCATATACTCCAGTTACAACCCGAACAACGTATCTCAGACAGGCAGCGGCAAACAGTGGCTGCACCAGCTTTTCTGCTATGGCTACAGGGATGTAGTCGTAATGAAGGACTCGTCATTTATCTCCAGCGGCAACCCTAACGGTTATATGGTCAGAATAGGGGAGAGCCCGATAGACATATTCGGGGGAAACGTGCATGTCGAAATAAACAACGACAATCCCGCATCTCCCGTACTTGTGCCGAACTTTACCTATTACAATAAGCGCTGTGTAGAGGAGGGGCTCACAATCCGTCTTGATGGTGCGGAGAGTGACAAGGATGAAGGAGATGCCTCTGCTCGTTATGCCGCAGGCGTGTCACGTACGTCACCCACAAACACGAAGGTGCTCCGTGTAGGTGTGTGCGCTCCTTACGGCTGGTACAATCAGAACAATAATGACGTGATTCCGCTCAGGATGCATTACGGAATCGACATAAAGGCACATAGCAGCAATTCATGGCCTTCCACACACTGGGTGAACCACGACAGTCAGGAGAAATACAACGGTACATATTACCGTGCGATGCATGAGGTAGACCCTGCCCAGTGGCTCTCTTCTCATGGAGCACCCACCGACAGCAACAACCAGTATGATGTGCGTGTCTACCGTTATGGGTGGGATGACCCGTCCAGTGTCGTGAAGCAGGACACCTTAATGGTCGAGCTCATGCAGTTCGACACACGCAACCCCGTCAACAACACAAGTATTACTGAACAGGACAGGATAACCCCTGTTAGAGATTCGAACAGGTTCGGTCTGATGGGGCTCTATGCTGAAGCTACGGACAAACTGAACGGCTATATAAACCAGCTCAATGTCGAGTGTTTCCTCAACACATATTACTTTACCGGGAACGCTCCTAGTGCTGACCCGTCATTGTGGCGTAAGGACGTTGACCCGTCTACGGTCGGTGACAGAAACAACCCTGCTTGTGCTCTGCTCTACATGCTCATCAGCAACGACGCAAATCCGCGCTCTCTGAACATCGGAAGTACTACGCACGGCAGCGGGGCTTCAGCATATTATACACTTTCCTCAAATGCCACCACATATCCTGATATCAACAAGATTGACTGGTATTCTCTGAGCGACTGGTTCCTGTTCTGCAAGAGCATGGTTGACCCGAATGTAAGCGGCGATGATGGATGGAAGTGCAACGCATGGGTTACTGATGAGCTTACTGTCGGTGAGCTTTGCTCCCGTATCTGCCTTACAGGCCGTGCTCTGTTTAAGGTCATGGACGGTAAGTTCTCTGTGCTGATACAGCGTGAGACCAGCAATGTAACACAGATGTTCACTCCGAGAAATGCATGGGATATGCAGGAAGTCCGTTCGTTCGAGAAGCCGGTCAGCCTCGGCAAGGCTTCGTTTATTGACATGGATACGGCGGAGGAAGTTGAGCGTTATGTTCTGATTGATTCCGAAAATGTGATTTCCTATCCCGATGATATTTCCGAGGTTGCTCCGTCTCTTACTGACGATGCCGAGACCTATGAGCTTTGGGGAGTCACCAAGCCTCATCAGGTGGCGCAGCTCATGGCCTTCCAGCTTCTCTGCAAGAGGTTGCAGACAAGGACATATACATGGAAGTGCGCTCTCGAATCAATTACATGTGCCGTTGGTGATGTTATTTATCTAGCCAATGATATGTTCTTGTTCAGCCTTGGTTATGGGCGTATCACAAAAGTTCTCAGGAACGGTAATACTATAACTGGAATCATGGTTGATGAGGCCATGGGAATTGACACAACAAAATCTTATGGTGTGTCTATTCGTAAAAACAACGGAACAGTTACGCTTCCTCTTTCTGTCAGCCAAACAGCCTCTGAGTCTTATAAACTTGTGTTTTCAGAGGCAGTTAGTGCTTCAGAGCATGATATCATGGAAGGTAATCTGTTCATCTATGGCGACCAGTCTGCTGGCGGTAAGAAAGTAATTATTACTGGAATTGCACCCGACCAAGATAAAGGAGCAACAATTACAGCTGTAGATTATGTTCCTGAGGTCTACACTGTTGTTTCAGGCACGGCGGTTCCTGACTATGTGAGTGGAATAAGTGTCTATGGTAGCGGTGCGAATATTTCAATGGGTGTTGTTCCTCCCACCAGTTACCAGCAAGGACCTGCGGGTGCTGAAGGTAAGCGTGGCTCTATTTGGAGCGAAGGTACAGCGATAAATGGAGAACCGTCGCCTACAGAAACATATACAGGATATGCCGGCCAAGAAAATGATATGTACCTTAATACAGATACAGGCAATGTCTATGTATGTGTTATTGCTGGTAATGCTTTAACTGCCCGTTGGCGGTATGCAATGAATAATACAGGGGATGATGCAGCGTATTTTGCGATTGTATCTTCACAGATGTCTTATGAAAGAAATCCGCGTAATCCTGTGCCCACTGTGTTAACACTTACTGCAGCGGTTCGGAATGTCGATGATTATGATGTCACGTGGTCCACACCGATAGAGGGTGCTGTTTTTTCTTCATCTACTGGTCCACAGGTAACGCTGACTGTTCCTTATAGCGTTACTAACACAGTTGAAGTAGATGCAACGCTTTCCCCTGCAGTTGAGGAGCCTGCGCCTGTTGTACAGACACGTAGTCTAAGAGTGCTTAGTGTTAATAGAGATGCGGTTTCTGATTCTTCTGACTCCATTGATGCCACTATTTTTATATCGCCTATTTCTGTTCCAACTGAGCAGATTTATTTCGGTCTTTATAGCGATGCTGAACACCCGTATCCGATTATCGGTGATAGTGTTGTAGCAGCGAAAGGCGTTAATGCGTTTGTAAATGGAGATTACTTCCTTTGCGGAGTTACTGTTACTGATTCGTCGGTTTCTCCGGCAAAAGTTTATACGCGCGGTTTTATATACGAATACTTAAATGGTGAATGGGTGCATACAAATGCTACGGAAACATCAGAGCGTGTGATTTCTGCAGCCAAAGACTATGCTACACTTTTGGATAGTATGGGTGAGGAAGCAGATACGGCTGTATTTGCCATTATCGGTGTATTCAAAACTTTGGTCGCGTCTTCCGCAGTTATTGCCGAATTATTTTCTAAGGCTATAACTGTAGGGAATGTGATTAAGTCTGCGAATTACACAGAAGATTCACAGCCGACACCCATTACAATAAACGGCCATACTTATGACGTTTTCGTGCCGCGTACAGGGTTCTGTTTCGGCAGTAATGGTGTGGCAAAGTTTGTTGACGGTATTGCTAATAATTTAACCGTTATAAATGCAAAATTGAAGGGTGCGCAGATACAAGAGGCTGTGATTGAAGAGAGTACGTTTAGTGGTGATATCACATCATATCTGCTAGACACTGTCAATGCTCCTACTCCGGGAACAGCTATTCATTTGGAAGCAGAAGGCTCTCAGTCTTCCCATGACTACTGGGCGTCAGCAAACGTGAAGAATCTGATTCTTTCGCGGGCGCAAGCTGCGGGTTTGTCAGGACTATTTGCTGCAAATAATGCATCGGCAAATTTCGGGTCATTGGTCGGAACGTATGCGGGGAATCCTGTTGGATTCTTGAAGATAGGCGATAGCGATGTTGTTGTAGAATCAGCTAATGTTGCCAGTGCAAGTACCAGTTTTCTACAGTATAGTATTACCGTGCCTGTTACAGGAACTTATAGAGTCTTGGTCACGCCAAGAAAATTTGCAGGAGAGCGCTATGAGAACTTAGATGTTGACCCCTCAGAGACAGAACTGATTTCTGTTGAAGATTACGAAGAAGCCTATGTGTGGCATAACAGCCGAAAATACGTGTCAGGCAGCACGATATCAGCGACTGCTGGGTCTATAATTACTTTTGAGTTCATGGGTGCTGGTAGTTTTACTGATGACTTGCCTTATGGTAAACAGTGGTACACAGTGTATACCGATGAATTGGCGGCTGTCGGTAGCTATTCTTGTTCGCTCACGCCGGCTGGTTTTGCAAATCCGCAGATGTTTACCATGAGTGGCAGCAAGATAGATTGGCCTTTGTACTCACAGTCTACTATTTCTCTTTCAGCTAATAGTTCTTCTTTGGTGAGCTTATCACGTGCGGCTAACACAGACTGGGACGTTGCTATTGGCTCGAATCTCGGAACTAATTTTGCGTTCATTGATTTTACTTTGCCGAGTGGAATAAACCCGATTGATACTGTCCATATAACTTCTGTAAGTTATGATATTCTTATGCCTACTAACGATGGCCGCGGGTACACGCATGTAACTTCAGCGAACAAAACAGTTACACGTGTTACTCTGTCACAGACCAGTGCAACTTTTGTTTTGGCTGATGGTACTGTAGACGAGGCTAAGGGCCCGATACGTGGGTATACTATAAATTTCACACCTGAGGCTAGGAGTGTTGGCATATTTACGCGGACAATGGAGCCTAAGGCCAAGGAAACACCGTCGGAAACACGTACTATAGGTACGGAAACTAATCCGTACGACGATATATGGGCAGGTACGTTCCATGGCACGGTAGATGGTGCTATATCGGGGGAAGCTACGTATACACCGAAAGGCACTGTTTCCAGTCCTGCTATTACCGTGGTTCCCACGACTACACAGATACGGTTGTCCGCTGACCTTTTAAGTAGCGGAATATTGAAGTTCGATTTGGTGCAAGATACTGATACACCGACAACAGGCGGAGGCATTTCCTCTGCTGTTGCTGCATTGAGTGGTGTTTCTGCGGCACTTGCGACTAATCCGATTTTTACTGGAACAAAAGAAGTGATTCATGTAGGAAATTCTAACTAAATAGGGGGCGTTCATGGCAAATATTTCGAAAATCCAAGTCGGGGGTGTAAACTACGACATTGCTGACCAAGAGGCACGCACACATATAGCTGCTAGAAACAATCCACACGCAGTGACTGCAGCGCAGGTAGGGTTGGGTAATGTAGAAAACAAAAGCTCGGCTACGATTAGAAGTGAGATTACAAGTGAAAATGTAACCAACGCGCTTGGTTATACCCCGCTCAACTCCGCTGCACGTGGAGCAGCAAACGGTGTGGCGCCGCTTGGAGCAGACAGCCTTATCCCTGCTTCGTATCTCCCTGCATATGTCGATGATGTTCTCGAAGGTTATTTGTACAACAATGTATTTTACAAAGAAGCTGCGCACACCACAGTCATACCCGCAGAGACAGGTAAAATCTATGTTGATTTAACAAATAACAGCAACAAGACTTACCGTTGGACGGGGTCGCAGTATGTTGAAATCAGTTCTTCAACTGTTTATTATGCGGGAACGGGCTTATCTCTGAGTGGAACGACGTTCAATCATACTAATAGTATTTCGGCGGGAGCTACGGCCATAAGCATCGGACTTAACGCCAGTGATGATTTGGAATTTGCTGGTGTACGTCTATTCGACGCACAGGGACATGCCACTAATACAACAACGGGTGGCGGTGTGTTTGGCGCTGCTTTATCTACTGACGGGATTTCATTTGACCGTTCTTTATCAATAACGCCTGCTGGTTCTGTTTCACAGCCGACATTTAGTGGAAATTCCCTTACTTCGACAGGAAGTTGCACTCCGAACGGTTCTGTGTCCCAGCCTACGTTCACTGGTTCTGCCAGCACAGCTACGGCGACCTATACCCCCGCAGGCGCCGTATCACAGCCTACTTTTTCGGGCACGGCGGGCACTGCTTCAGCGACTTACACCCCCGCGGGCTCTGTTTCACAGCCGACGTTCAGTGGAAACTCACTCACTTCAACAGGAAGTTGTACTCCCCGTGGTTATGTTGTGGTTGATTTTGGGAGTGGCACATTCGGTTCACATTTTGTGCAGGTATCGGGAACCGTGTCGAAGCCAAATATAACAGTAACCCCGTCGTCTGCCTCTACACTTACGAGTGTTGCTACTGCAGGAACACTTCCTTCTTGGTCGGCAAGCGTGAGCGGAGAGACGTTGTCGTTTAGTTTCAGCGCTGGTGCGATGCCTACATTCAATACAGGCAATAGATTGACAGGAGCGAGTGCAGCACTTGCTTCTGCCCCTGAGTTTACTGGCAATTATATTTCTTGCGATGCTGTTTTCTACGGCTCCGCAACAAGCGTGTCGGTTACTGGAACCCCCGCAGGTACAGTATCTAAGCCGACATTTACAGGCACGCAAGCTACAATCAGTTCAAGTTACACGCCTGCAGGCACAGTATCTAAGCCGACATTCACAGGCACACAGGCCACGATTAGTTCAAGTTACACGCCTGCTGGAACTGTGTCCAAGCCTACGTTTACTGGCTCCGCAACAAGCGTGTCGGTTACTGGAACTCCGTCGGGCACTGTTTCTCAGCCTACGTTTACAGGCACAGCGAAGACTTTGTTTGTCGCGATGCACGATTTTGGTTCTGTATGAGTTGAAAAGGAGTAAGTATGGCCAATATCTCAAAGGTAACAATCGGAAGTACGACATACGACATAAAAGCTATAAATGCTCTTCGCGATAATAATGGAGTATGTTTGAGTAGACCTAGTGCCAGTACTACCTCGTCGAGTATTTCGGGCTGGTTCAAAATATACATCAATTCTGAAACATCGTGGATGACGAGATTTTCAGTTAGAGTTTATGAAGCTTATAAAGGTTACGATATCGCATTCCAAGGTTATAACTATGGCGCAAGCCATTGGTATTCACCGAAAGCACAGTTAATATCAAGCTCCGAAACTTCAATCGAAGTAAAGTTCGGGTATGACGGAAATTATAAGCTTTGGGTTGCTGTACCAGCTCACGAATACTATGGAATAATGATTCATGATGTCGTGAACGGCTATACTCAAGTCACTGATTTTAGTGACAAGTTCACAATCACATATATGGCATCTCTTACCGGCACAGTACAAGAAACACAGACTCTTTATAGGCCATGGCTTAGAAATGAGACTGTAAGCAATGCCTCTTATGCATCTAGTGCAGGTTCTGTGGCATGGGGAAATGTTACGGGTAAACCTACATTTGCAACTGTCGCTACAAGCGGTTCATACAATGATTTGTCAAACAAGCCGTCATCGCTTCCTGCGTCTGACGTATATGCGTGGGCAAAGGCGGCGACAAAGCCCACATACACAGCATCAGAAGTGGGCGCACTTGCTGTGAACGGGAAGGCGGCAAGCGCAGAGTATGCAGACGTTGCTGGTTATACAGATTTTGCCTCTAACGCTTCTAATGCTACAATGGCTGCTAAATTATCAACAGGGAATACAGGAGGGACCACAACACCTGTTTATTTCAGCGGGGGTGTTCCTGTTGCTCTTAGCTACACCATTGCGAAGTCTGTGCCTTCTGACGCTAAGTTTACAGACACAACCTATGAAAGCAAAGCCGCGGCTTCGGGTGGTACTGCTGTATCTCTTTGTACAACTGGTGAGAAATACACTTGGAATAACAAAGCCAATGCTTTTAGTGTTACAGACAATAATCCGACTCTTGCGTGGTCAACCAAGAGTAAAGTAGCTACCATTGCTGGTGTAGATATCAATGTAACAATGCCGGCAAACCCGGGCGGTGGCAGTGGAATTGTGAAATATCAATCATCTTCGGGCACGAATATTACTGTAAATTCCATGTCCGCTGGAGAAATGACTTATGTGTTCATGTCATCGACAAGCTCTAAACGTTTACGTATGCCTAGTGGTGGTTCGTATATTGTAATTGATATGACGGGTGTCAGCGTTTACAACGATTATGGTTCTGAGATTGGGTCTAGATTACTGCAATCTAGGGCTAGACTGACGGGCAATTCTTATACAGAATATCGTTATTGGAACTTGGCTTTGATTGTGAGGGTAGGTTGATGAGCGAATTAAATTACGGAAAAGTAATTAAGAGGAATAACGAAGATTTCGTCATATTCCCTGATTTTGAGGATTCTGTAGGCTACAATGTTGTGCCTAAAGAAATGGACAAAGACAATAAATACGACATTGACGATGTCCGTTTGTATTGTGAAGAGCACCCTGAAATGGTTGTCTGCGAAACAGACGATGCAGTGGATATCGGAGCCCCTCCCGCAGATGTTGTGGACTGGTTAAACGTAGATAAGCAAATAAAGAAAGACTTGGCATATCTCCGTAAAACAGACGATGTCGGTTATCAGCTTGCCCGCCATGAGCGGGGAACGCAGACGTTGAGCTCAGAAAAGTACGCCGAGTGCTTAGAGGTTGATTTCCGCAGAGGGGAAATTGCTTCGGGGCTTAAACAAAGAAAGCTGGACCATAAAGCAGAATTAGAAAGTTTGGAGCAAAAGTATTCTGAAAGAGAACTTGCAGCTTGGGGTGCTTGCTAAATTACTTGCTACATACATAATTTTAGTCTTATAATGTATATAAAGGAGCACACATTATGACTGATAAGGATTTATTGTTTTTTTCTCGTATTCGCAAGAAGAATGAATCGCTGATTGATACCCGCAAACGGTTTTTCAAGGAACTTACAGAGGTTGATGAGGATTACGCACAGTGCCACAAAGAGCTCAAGGTTATGTTCAAAGAGCTCAACAGGCTGTGTCGTGAGAACAACATCAATTATTTTCTTATGGGTGGGTCGTGTATCGGAGCCATACGTGCAGGCAATCCGATTCCTTGGGATTTAGATGGCGATATCGGCATGTTGCGTGAGGACTACGCCAAACTTGCATCGGTAATACAGTCTTCAGCAATACTTGATTTGCAGGTAATTGAGAAGTTCATGCCTATCAACGATGACCCAATGCAGGATAAAAAAGACAGTTATATTTCTGCAAAGCTGTTTGTGCGCGGAGGGTCGGAGAAGATTGTCATAGATATTATTCTGTGGGACCGCATTGCAGTTCCCGACGGAATTGCCCCTTCTATTATGTGGGATATCAGAAACGCTTTCCGTGGAAAGTATCAAGCCACAGAGTCCATGTCACGCGTCGAGGGCCTTGCAAAGGGGGCAAATGAGTTCCTTTCACATTATGCGCATCCCGCAGGAAATTACATTATTCAAGCTGTTGAGAGTTTTACTTCTTACAGGGCTGTTACACTTGCTAGAATAATGCCGGCCTCTATGGTTTTCCCGCTCAAAGCAATCCCCTTCTTCGATGAAGACTTTTCGGTCTGCAATGATTACATGGGATATATAGAACTGGAGTGGGGGGATATTTACAGTATCCCGGAGTTTGAAACAGTCAAAGGCTCGCGAAAGCTGGAGTTGCGTGAAGCTCTTTGTGCTGATTCACAGGCGCTTGCTCGCACACTTGGGGAGAACTGGGCTGATAATGCATAACGGAAAGACTGTTGTGATAACATACGGTTCGTTCGACCCATTGCATGAAGGTCATCTGAATTTGTTTCGCAGGTGTAAGCAGCTCGGCGATTATTTAATCGTTGGAGTTGCTACACAGCGAAGCCACGACCTTGTAAACAGCGGCAAGAAACTTCTGTACCCGCTTTCTGAACGTGTCAAGGCCGTTCAGGATTGCGGGTTGGTTGATAAGGTTATTGTAGAAGATGATATAAGGCAGGACCCGGCTGATATCATTAAATACCATGCCGACTATTATGTAATGGGCAGCGACTATGCAGGGAAGAAGGACTACCTGAACGCCTACTGCAAGGTAGTGTATCTGCCCCGAACCGAAGGTATATCTTCGTCCGAGATAAAGAGGAGGCTTTATGAAACAAGCATTGCTTAAACTTTACGCGAAAATTCGCAAGTGCATGAATCCTGTAAAAATGCCTATTTCGGCAGAATGGGAAATTTATAAGAAGTTACCGATGTCCGCATTTTCCAAGAAGATAAACAGCTTCCCTTATAAATCGGACCCCGTTGGCGGCCTGTTTGACCATACGGCAAGCTTCGAGCATTTCATCGACCCCACTGTGAAAAGCGGTAGAGATTGCGATGACTTCGCACGTATGTGGTTGCTTTGGGGCATGTGCAATAGTTATCGTGCGGTTGAGGTGCTTGTTACATCCAAGAAACATTTGTTCAAAGACAGCCATGTGGTTACTGTGCTGTACAAGGACGGGGAGTATATCTTATGTAATTATAGAGCATATACTGCGACAAGTTCTTTTGTGAGTGCTCTTGATTATCTCAAATCATGGGGTACGATATACAAAGACGGGTATATATATGCTATTGTGGATTAAGCAATAGGGGGAATAAGTATGGTGCAAATATTGGGCGATTTGCCTGTTGCTAAATTGTATGAGCTCGCTGACGCACTGAAAACAGCAATAGATGCGCTTTCTGACAAGATTGGGAGTTCCCGTACTCGTGCAGAAAATGTTGCTGATGCTCAGCGAATGATTGATTGGCAGGACTTGTTGTATTTAGTCGAGTCGTGCGTACAAAGGAAAGTTAAATCGGGCATGAGCGATTCTGCACATACAGACACTGCAACTACTGCCACTTACGATGGTGATTATGACTACAAGTGAGGAGGACAATATGAGTAAGTCAGATGCGATTAAAGTAATTGAGATGCTGGAGAAGAAAGGCAATGTGACAGTAGAGGAAATCAAGGAAGTCGTCGGGATGATTGACGAGCCGATTTCGTATCAGCCGGCGCCGATAATCGTGAAGCCGTGGGAGCTGCCGAACACACCGAACACACCGAACATACTTAACCCCTGTGATTGGACTCTCACTTGGTCTACGGATAAAAAGACAACGGCTACTTTATGAGCAACGCTTTTGCGCGGCACATCTTGCGTGAGCGCGACAGAGTATTGTATTATAAATCAACTGGGGTGCGTAAATCCGAAAGGGAGCGTACCGACAGGACCGTCCTTCCGAGGGCGGTTCTTTTTTCTATGAAAAACACAAAAATCACAGATATTTTTTCATTTTTCGTCTGATTTTGCGAAAAGCTCGTAAAATAAGTACAAAATCATCTATTTTGTGGGGGGTTGACTACGTGATAGCATAGTGCTATCATAGTGCTATGAAGACACAGATGAATATAAGAATCGAAAAGGACTTGAAAGACTGGGTCGAGGAGAAAGCAAAATCTCTATCTAGGTCGGTCAACAACTTTGTTGTCCTTGTGCTTGAAGACATGAGGAAGAAAGAAAAATGGCAAGAAGAAGTAGCGCGAAATGTTAAAGCGTCGTTTC
>Ga0310695_10005421_pt1 | contig 22262 bp, 29 predicted proteins | sample RumenRJG_04DNA_FD_203882 | JGI IMG/M metagenome (GOLD analysis project Ga0310695, IMG submission 203882) | Bovine rumen microbial communities from Lethbridge, Alberta, Canada - RJG_04 (v2) (version 2) | ecosystem: Host-associated > Mammals > Digestive system > Stomach > Rumen | place: Canada...
AAGAAGAGCATAACGAAACAACCAATAATTGAAGCAATATTCCCCCATAATTTGCGATAGAGCGGAGCGGGAAGAAAAGTTGCTAAAAGTAAAAGAAGTGTCCAGTTCATAACTGAATTATAACACTATCGGAGCTGATATATGAGCGCAAGTGAAACGATCGTTTCAACATTAAAAGCTAAATTATTACTCGACACGCTGGGATTTACGCAAGCTGCTGATTCAGCTACGAAATCAGTAAGTGATATTGCGTTGAAATTTAAACAAGCAGGGAAAGTAACTTCTGATGTTGTAAAAGATGTTTCAACTGCTGCTATGAATTTTGAGACAGCTTTCACCGGTGTAATGAAAACGATTGATGCACCGAAGGGTAAAAATGAGAAAGCTTTCTTTTCTGATCTGCGTAAAGAAATTCTGGATATGTCGGAAGAGATACCAGTTGCCGCAACGGAAATTGCCGGTGTCTACCAGGCAGCGGGTCAGCTCGGTATTGAAAGCGAGAACCTGACCGTATTTTCCAAAGCCATGCTCCAGCTTGCCAGTGCTACGAATCTGACTTCTGAAGAGGCGGCAACCAGTCTGGCACAATTCGCTAATGTGATGCAGACAGACCAAACACTGTTTTCCAACATGGGTTCCGCGATTGTGGCATTAGGCAACAACTTCGCAACGAATGAAAAACAGATTGTCAGCTTTGCCAAGGAAATGGGTATTGCCGGGAAGCTGATGGGTTTGAGCGAAGCTGATGTGCTTGGCTTCGGTACGGCAATGGCATCCATGGGGTTGGATGCAGGTTCTTCCGGTACAGCCTTTCAACGGTTTGGACAGACGATCACGACTGCTGTAGCGAAGAACAACAATGATTTGAAGGTATTAGCGAAAACAGCCGGTATGTCTACAAAGGAATTTAAGGCTGCATGGGAAGAAAACGCGACCGGAGCTTTGCTGCAATTCCTCAATGGTTTAGGAGAATTGAGCGCAGCGGATCAGCTGAAAGTGTTTGATGATTTGAGTATTTCTCAGCAGCAGGAAATCACCATGCTGCAATCCCTTGCCTCCAATACTGAGCTTGTAACCGATGCTGTAAATATGTCAAATGACGCATGGGAAAAGAACATGGCATTAGCAGCGGAATTTGACAAAGCGAATGGAACAACTGAGGCTCAGCTCCAATTGTTGAAAAATGCTGTTACAAGATTGGCAATTGATGTCGGAACAATGCTGATCCCGATTATCAGAGATGTAATCGAATTTGTAAAACCACTCATCGAAAAGATAAGAACATTTGCGAATGAGCATCCTGGTTTGACAAAGGGTATTTTAGCAGTTGGTTTAGCACTTGGTGTAATTGGCAGTATTATTTCTACTTTGCTTCCGTTAGTGGCTATGATTACCGGTGCCGGAGGATTGGCGGCTATTGGAACTACATTGGCAGGAATTATCGGACCTGCATTGCCGGTCATTGCGGTGATCGGGGCTGTAATTGCAATTATTCAGCTGCTGAGAATTGCTATCGAAAATAATTTTCTTGGGTTAGGTGACCGGTTCAATGAGCTGAAGGAAACCGTAAAAACCGCATGGGAAGGCATAAAAGGATATTGGCATGATCTCAAAGATACCTTTGAAGAGGGCGGATGGTCTGCCGTATTTGACAAGATCGGGAACGATGCGGCGGGTTTATGGAATGACAAGATCAAGCCATGGTTTGACCAGATTGGGGATAATATCCGGGCGTTCTTCGAGAATTTTGACCTTGCCGAATCCGTAAAAGCACTGGGCGATAAAATCGGTGAAAAGGTAAGTGGATTCTGGGATGAATCAATCGTTCCTTTCTTCAATCAAATCGGTGATAACATCCGGAGTTTCTTTGAGAATCTTGAAATCGTTCAGTCGATCGAGGCGTTTCTTGCTCCTGCCCGTGAGAAGTTTGAAGAGTTCAAAAATTCAGTTGCTGAGAAACTGGAACCGATCAAAGAGAAATTCGAAGAAATCAAAACCAAAGTTGAGGAACTGAAAAACGGTATCGCTGAAAAGCTGGAACCCATCAAACAGAAGTGGGAAGAGCTCAAGATTTCCATCAGCGAAAAAATCGATGCTGCCAAAGCGAAAATCGATGAGTTTATCCAGAAGCCGGAAGAGCTTCGTGCCGCTATTGAAGAAAAAGTGAACTCCATCAAGCAAAAATGGGAAGAGTTCAAAAGCACTATTGCTGAAAAAATTGAAGAGCTCAAAACCAAATTCGACGATATCAAGGAAAAAATCAACGGATTTCTGGATGGTGTGGACTTATCTGCGGCATTACAGACGATCGTTGACGGTATTGTTGCTTCTGTCAGCGGCTGGTGGGATAGCATCCGCACTCATGTTGAGAATGTTACCAACGGGATCCAGAAAAAGTTCGAAGGTATTAAGGTCACGTCCATTGTCTCGAACATGGTCAATGGGGTGAAGGAAAAGTTTGCCGGTTGGTGGGAGAGCATTGCGCCGAATGTCAATTCCGTAAAGGATGGGATCGTCAACGCTTTTGACGGGATCTGGAGCAAAGTGCAGGGGATTGCCGATAATATCGTAAGTAAACTGCAGGATGCCTGGAACTGGGTCAAGAAGCTTTTCAATGGCGGTAAGGAAGAAGAGCCTGCCGAGACGCCCAATTCAATTGACATGCCGGAAAATATGGTGACGTTGGATTATGACAACCTGACGCCGATACCGGAGAATGTGATGGAGAGTTACGGAAAGTTCCGGGATATTGTCCTGGCGCTGAATACGGCGATCCGGGATCTGAACACGATGATATCGGCGGAGATGCAGCAGAATCTGTTGAACTTTCTGAATCTGGAGATTGGCGAAGATTTTCTTCAAGGTTGGACGATGGCCACAACCACATTTCAGAATCTGAAAAATGAATTGATGGGTATTATGACCCTTTTGACCGGCGAAGAGCTTGGCGAGGAAGGACAAATGGGAATGATGGGTGGTATGTCCGCGGGTCAAATATTCGCTGATTCGTTATTGCTGATTGCTGCCACCGGTGAACAAGTGTCTCCAATAATTGAACAAACCATCAATGCAGCATTGGGAACAATGAAAAAAGAATTATTGGATATTATGGCCCTTCTGACCGGAGGAACAATCGGTGAAGATGGTGAACTCAGTCAGATGGGTGATATGGCCGCCGGACAGATATTTGCTGATTCTCTGATAGTGATTGCTGACGCTGCCACACAAGCCGGTCCTATAATTGACACCACTCTGAATCCGGTTCTAAAAACTATGCAATTATATTTGTCCAGCATTGTGACGTCTTGTGATAAATTAACAAAGTTTTTACGGGAAGATTTCAAAAAAGCATATGATAAATTCAAAACTCCGGCAGACGCGGCAATCGGTACGATACAAGGTTTAGCCGGTGCCGCTTCATCTGCTGCGGATGAATTTACAAGATGGGCCGAAGCAATATATGCTGTCATCGCAGCACTTCAGAAGCTTCAATCAATGGGTTTCAGTTTTGGCGGCGGCGGAGGCGGCGGAGGACGTGCTGAGGGTGGTTATGTGAAAGGCGGAACGACGTACCTGGTCGGGGAGGAAGGACCGGAACTCTTTACGCCGCACAGAAGCGGGTATATTGTCCCGAACGATGAACTTACCGCCGGATCCGGAGAACCGAAAATTGTCGTCGAAATCAATGGGGATATTTACGGTGAATCCTATCTTACCGATTTTGTGATCGACACCATGACCGGCGCGATCAGAAAGGAGCTTATCTTTGCCAGTTAACGTATCTTATATCAACAGCTACGGCGAAGAAATCGTCCTTGACGATTCAGAGCACATCAAGACCATCGGGGAACTATATGGACGGGAAGGTACGGAAATGCCATCACTGGATTACGATGAAATCAAGTATGGAGATGGATCCGCCGATATTACATCTATCGTTCTTAAACCTCGTGAAATCACGATGAGCTTCTGGATGCGCCAGGGAAAGCAGAAATACCGCGAAAAGCTCCTGGAGATCAAGCAGGGTCTGCTGCAAACAGGCCAGCGGGAAGGGAATTGGGGAAAGCTCAAGGTCCGCGGAAATGACGGGAATTTCCTGTATTTAAATTGTGCATATATTGGCGGTCTCGATAAAATTGTCAGAGAATCGTGGAGCTGGATCAAATTTGATCTGAAATTCCGTGCCTCTGATCCTTATTTCTACAACGGGGTTGAATACAGTTATGACATCAGGCAGGATGACAGCTCCGGATACCTGTTTTTCAGCGACGCGATTTTGTGCAATACCATTCAGGAAGCCGTAGACATCACCGGAGAGCAGTCACCGGGGAATCTTTGGTGGGAGGTAAGGATCAATGGTGAAACAAAGTATTATGCGATTGTCCCGGCATCTTCTCTTTATTTGGATACCGCTGTGATCCTGGATACGGAACAGGAAGCAATTGACCTCACCGGAGAAACAGAACCGGGGAATCACTGGTGGGAGACAACCTTTGAAATTACGGATATCGTTGATACAGAACAGGAAGCCATTGAGCGCACCGGAGAGTCTGTACGAGGCTCAGTATGGTGGACTATTGTAATAGACGGCGCCTTGAAATATCAGCTGCGTTACGCTGAAACAAAATATTACGCCATTGTCAGAAACCGGTCACTCTATATGCGCTCCGCTCAGACCAATACCGGGAAGGATTTATATATACAGTGCGATAAAATCTATCCGGATATCATCATCAACGGACCTGCAAAAAACATTTCAATCATCAACGAAAAAACTGAAAGAAAAATCGAACTTGACGTTTCCATTGTTCTTGATGTGAACGAGAAAATAAAAATCATCACAACTCCGCTGAAACGAAAAATCACGAAAACCGATAAATACGGCGTGGTGACGAACCTGATTCCCTGGTTATCCGCTGATTCTACATTGGATTGGTGGCTTGGTCACGGGACAAATAATGTCACATACAACAACAGTGAAACAACGCCTGAATCCTGGTTGAAATTTTCCTATATGGAAAGATGGGGGAGCCTCTGATGGTGGTCACCTATGATATTTACCGAAGATACGCAGAACGCGACCGCACTGATCTCCTGATTCCAATGGAAGAGGATATGTATTATGGAAAGCGTTATAAGCTAATCGAAAATTACACCACATTTTCGATTACGCTGAATTTCAGGAAAGAAAACAAATTCCAGATAAAAGGCACAAATGTCGCCAAATGTCCTCTCGAAATCGGAGACACGATTTTGATTTACCGCAACGCAGAGCTGCTGATGACAGGACTGGTCAAAAACACAAAAGTGCAGTGTAATGACGTCGAAACAAACACCTTTAATTGGGAAGCTGATGGTGTCGATGAAAGTGTAATATTTGACTGGCGTGTGATCCTCACGGACTATGACCAGGAAAAGGGATTTCAGGATCTTACCTTCGACAATGAGACTTATGACAAATGTGAAGATTACGCTTACGACCGCATGATCCATTATATCCGGAACTGTTTTGACAAAGATCTCACCCAAAAGGGAAGAGAAATTGCTGATATGCATTTTCCGAAATCCAGTTCCGACGACAATATCCCGGAAGAAGACAGAGGGGAAAAAGAACTTTCCGCTTTCCGGCTGAATATGCTTTCCTCTGTATTGAAGGATATCGGGGAAGAATACAATCTTTTTCCCAAATATGTATGGGACCCGATTACCGCAAGGAAAGAAATTACCATCCCGATCCAGAGAGATTTATCCGGAATGAATGAGAACAAAACCTATGACGTCAACAAGCTGATCGTGATTTCTCCGGAATTCGGAAATGTCTCCAAATGGACAAAGACCAACAGATACCCCCTTTTCAATGCCGTTTGGGTGTGTTCCGGAAATTATACAGAATCCGAAGAAACGCCTCAGGAAACCTGGGAAAATCCGAATGTTTCGGAAACAAAAGACTATGACGTCAGGGTCTGGGTTTATGCAGAAGACCGGGAAAGCATCGCGAAATACGGACGAATCGAAAAAATAGTATCAAAAGCCGATGTCAAAATCACAGAAGACGATGAGGAAACCGAAGAAGATGAGACTTTGACGAAAGAAGAAGTTGTCGCGCTCCTCGAAGATGAAGCGCGTAAACAGCTTCAGGAGAATGCAGCGAAAGAAAGATACTCCATAACCCTCGCGCCTACAGAGGATTTCGTATTTATGAAAGATTGGCGCTGCGGAGATAAGGTAAAAGCTGTCATCAATAAAAAAGCATTTGCCGCCACAATAGAAACGGTAACGATTGTTTATTCACATAAAAAAGAAACTGTAACTCCCACGATCGGAACCGTTGAAGAAGGAATATTTAGTGAGGTTTTTGAGATGATCAATGGAATTGACAGAAGATTGAGAGTGCAGGAGGAAAAATAAATGGCTATCGCATGTGACCGATTTGGATTCTTCAACGGAATTTATGGTCTGGAACAATCTAATTGGGCGAATTACTGGCGCGGGATCATCCCGGATGGCGTAGTTGCTCAATTCGATAACGAATTGGAAGTGAGCGTTCCCGCTCAGGGGATGGGAATGCAGGTGTATGTCAAAAAGGGTCAGGCGATTGTGGACAACCATCGAATCTGGATAACGTCTCAGAAAACCTTACCAATCGCCGAACATGGTTTACTCCCTCGGAAAGACCTGATTGTAATCCGCGTAACCTACGGAAATTCAGGCGAATCAACAGCTGTACTGGATGTAAAAACCGGTGTTGAAGCAACCGATCCCGTTGCTCCTGACCCTGTAAAAAATACCGGCGGAACCTATGAACTGCCGCTTGCTGTGATCACTGTCAACGAGACCGCCACGACCATCCTGCCTGCGAATATCACAGACATGCGCTATGTCTATAAGCTCGGAAATGATTCAGTGACGACTTTTACACTGCCGGAAGTCACTTGCGGAAATGACATCGAATATCGAAACAGCGAACCGATTGATTCGCTGACGGTCAATCTTCCATCTAATCCAAACGACACTTTTATCACAGGCGTATGTTTCACGACCACTGAAAATTTCGCCGGTGTGACATTCCGAAAAGGCGGCACTGCTTATACGACAATGAAAATCATTGGAGATACACTGACGATGAAAAATAAACGATACAACCTGATTATTTGGTGGGACAGTGGTTTTGGTGAATACTGGTGTGTCTCGAAAGGAGTTTTCCTGTGAGCAGTTATCTGGAACGGAAAAAACGCTTTTTGATCATGGGTTCCGGCGGTTGGTGGTGTCCGCCGAACTTTGACCCTGACGATTGTCTTGCCGCTTACCAATTTAAAGGAGCCGGAAACGAGGCAGATTCGCTGATCGATTTGACAGGACATGGATACACACTGACAAAGACAGGCGATGATCTTCTGATATTCAATAATGATACCGGATATACATTCAATGGCAGAAACAGACCGCTCCGCAATTTGCACAACAGCAGTGTTACAGGAATCAAATCTGTCATTGTTCGATATAGTGATATCAGCGGCAGCATTGGACAAATGGCATTTTCAGTTCAGTATCATAATTTCAGTTCCGAAGGTCATGAGGGAGCATATCACGGTCTTATAGGTGCATATGTTTCTGACAGAATATTTAATGGGAATTTCGTTACCTTGGGTGTATGGCCGGAAAACGCAGAGGTTTGGGATCGAAGTGCAATATTTGGTCATAATATTGGATCAGGAGCAATTCCAAGCGAATATTTTCTCAACAAAGAAAAGAAAACGCCATTATATAGCGGTGGTTTTAGCGGCTATTCAACAGGGAGAGAGCCGTTGTTCGGGAACAACAATACGTCATGGGGAAATTTAGGCAGCTTTCGTATTCAGGCAGGTGCTTTCTACAAACGATGGCTTACAGCAGAGGAAATGTCTCACATCCATGACCAGGTTGCCGCACTATAAAAAGGAGGAGATTATGTACGATTACGATTACGAAATTCGCAGAGGAGAAACCTTCGATGAATGCTTCTACGTTGTCGACACAGATGATAAACCGCTTGACCTCTCAGGAATGACCGCGAAAGGACAGGTGCGGCCCGCAAAAGGAGAATCTGTTGTTACCGCCGAATTCCGCTGCAGCATCGATCTCCCGACAGCTTGCGTCCGATACAGCCTTCGTGCATCCGATACAGCCAATATTCCCTGCGGAAGGTACGAATATGATGTCGCTCTGTACGAAGAGGATGGCGAGGAAAGAATTGTCAAATACTATATCGGTGGAAAATTCACGGTAATCAAAGCAGTAACAGATGCATTGACCGAATAAGAGGAAAGCATGGCAGAAAAAACGATCATCAAAATCAAAGAAGAGCCAATCATCATCCGCATGTCAAAACAAGGTATGGCCGGACGGCCCGGTCCTGCCGGTGTGAAAGGTGATAATGGTACATCCTGGGAGTTGTCTCTCGTGATGGAAGGAACTACAGGCACCTGTACCATGCGTTTGTATAAGGACGGTATCCTTTGTAATCAGGAAATGCATTATGCATATGTACAGGTTCTCTATCTTGATGCTTCCGGTTTTGTTCCGGCAGACGAACTTTGTTCAATATTCAGCGGAACGTACACTTTCGAATATGCCGATGTCCAATCAATATTCGTGACGATCTTCGAGGACAGCTTCATGCAGCGGGTTCTAACTTCAAAATCCATCAATAATGGCAGAAGTGCAACTGTCAGGGTCGGGAATGTTCAATCAGGTGCGCAAGCCTCTGTTACCAATGTCGGAACTGCGCTGGATGCGGAATTTGATTTCGTTCTTCCAAAAGGTGATGCAGCTACCGTCTCGGTAGGAAGCGTGCAGACAGGATTGCCTGGCACAAACGCCTCAGTGGTCAACTCCGGAACAGGCAAAGACGCAGTATTCGATTTTGTTATTCCACAAGGAAATAACGGTGATGGATACATGGGAGCTCAGTATGATGGAACACAAGAAGGTGTGGTTCTTGAAGTTTCAGAAAACATGCTTTCTGATATGGCTTTTGTAGATGACGCGCCAAATGATGGGAATATATATGCCCGGAAGAATAAACAATGGGTACGGATCAATTGAAAAGCAGGAGGTGAAACATGATGCCGAAAGAGCATGACCTTTATTGCTATTGTGGTGAAACCTGGTCTCAGAATGTATCTTTCAAACAATCCGGAGAGCCCATGGATCTGACCGGCATTACCGCAAAGGCCCAGATTCGTCCTTCGGAAAACAGTCCGACACTTTCAGCAGAAATGGGATGCTCCGTCCTTGGAAACGAAGGAAAAATCATTCTCGGTTTGACTGCGGAACAAACAGCACAGCTCCGTCCCGGTTCCTATCGATACGACCTTCAGGTGACAAAGAATACAGAGGTTCAGTATTATATTTGCGGTAAATTTATAGTCAGAGGGAGCGTAACCAAATGAACTGCCAATGTCACGAAACTGTCATTGAATTTGAAAAAACGGACATCAACGTCACTTTTGAAAAAAATACTGACGTCGAAATCGATGTTTCTTCTTTTGGCGGCGGTACTCCTTATGAAGGAGCGTATGAAGTTGTCCCGTCAGTTGATTTTCAGCTGCTGCCAACCGCTGAAAAAGTATTAGAGGATGACGTTATTGTTCATCCGATTCCATATTCTGAAGTAAGTAATAAATTCGGCGGGTATACCGTCACCATAGGAGGATAAATATGTCTCAGCACGATATTGCAAACGTAGTCAACAAAGTTGTCTATGACGGGGACGTCCTGATCGATTTGACCGGCGATACCATTACCGCCGCGGACGTCATTAACGGGAAAACCTTTCACAAGGCAGACGGTACAACCGGAACAGGCTCCTGCACCTACGATGCCGACACCGGAGACGCCACAGCACAGGCAGCCGAAATTCTTTCAGGGAAAACTGCTTATAAAGCAGGACAGAAGGTCACCGGGACTATGCCGAACGTCGGGGCTCAGAACACCGATATCACATCCAAAACACAGCAGGTGACCATCAGCAAAGGGTATCATGACGGCTCCGGAAAAGTCAAAATCGGTTCTACCGAACAGGCAAAGCTGGTTGCATCCAACATCAAAGAAGGCGTCACCATACTGGGCGTTGAAGGTACATACACCGGAACGGAACGTATCAAAGCCACATCCGGATCCGCGACACCTTCCGCCTCATCCCAGGTGATTTTGCCATCCAGCTCCGGTGATTTTGACTATTTTACACAGTTCACCGTTGCCGCGATCCCTTATACAGAAACGGAGAACGCGTCAGGCGGTTACACAGCAACGATTGGTTAGACCTATGGCTATCAATAAAGTCATTTATGACAATCAAACACTGGTAGACCTGACTGCCGATACCGTCACAGCGGACACACTGGCAGCCGGAGTAACAGCGCACGACAAATCCGGAGCTTCTATTGTGGGAACTGCTTATAAAAACACTTATTACGTCAAGGGAACGCAGACCGCCTCCACCAACGTCTGGACCGGTGACCTTTCGGAAGTGGACGCGCTTTATGACGGGCTGGCCATCGATTACTGGCTGCCCTTCGCCGGTACGTCCTCCGCTGCCACGCTGAACCTGACCCTGAAGGATGGAACGAAGACCGGCGCGATCCCGGTGTATCGGGACGGTACGAACACCTTCACAAACAATGTTGGAGCGAATCAAATCATCCGCCTGATCTACCACTCCGTGACGATCTCCGGGGCAGTGCGCGCCGGGTGGCGTATTATCCGAACGCTGGACAACAACGATGCGGCAAACAGAATCTATAACGGCAGTTCCGCGTATCAGGCGAACAGTGCGGTATATCGGTATCAGCTGCTGTTTCAGGTGGATGAGAACAAGCTCACGCCGCTGAACAACGTGAACAACAGCACCGCAACCAATAAGACGATGCTGACGGGCGTGGACTTCCTGACTTTCGGGAAGATCTTCTATTACAACAGCACGACCAATGTCGCCGCCAACGGGAATATGACGACCTCGTTGTATAGCCGAGCAAATTTTGATCTGCGCTATTCGCTGAACTGCGGGCAGACGCTCACCGCTCACCGGTATGTGTATCTGAAATGCGTCAGGCAGTCGAGCGGGAAGTTCCGCATTGCCGCTGATCCCTGCTGGACGCAGACGCTGCCTTCCACGAATGACGGGTATTACTATATCCGGCTGGGGAGGACGTACAGCACGTATCAGATGTATCTTGATGAAGACCATCCGATTTATTATCACGACGGGACGGGGGTGGTTCAGTACACGCAGATCGTGGCGTCTACAACTTCAATCGGCTCTGCATCAGCCGGTACAGCAATTCCAGCGGATGATATTACGGCGTGGAGTGCGGGAAGTGTGCCGACGTTGACGTATGATGCGGATGAAGAAGGAATCATTTTCACCGCCGGGACAGCTCCATCACTAAGCTACACGGCGAAGAGTATTCCAAATATCAGTGTGACCAATAAAACGGTCGTTTCCGGTGTTAAAGTTACAGCATAAAAAGGAGGAGCATGGCAGAAGCAAAGAAATTCAAAATTGGCGGGACATGGTATTATGTCAAGGATGAAACGGCTCGAACAGCGGCAAGCGCGGCACAAACTACTGCAAACAGCAAACTTTCCGACGCTCCGTCTGACGGAAAGCAGTATGCGCGGAAGGACGGTGCATGGTCAGAAGTTGAAGCAACTGGTTCCGGGGTTCCTGATGGGGGAACGACCGGTCAGGTTTTGGCGAAACGTTCCGGCACTGATGGTGATGCCGGGTGGTACAGCCTGCGGGACCTGCCGAAAAAGAAGTGGTATCTGCTGGACGGGATCACGGAAAGTAATGTGATCGCCGCGTATCAGTTCGTTGACCGGCTGGATGAGGCGGAGGCACTGCTCAATGTGAATGACGGGGCAGAGTATCCGCTGAGTAAGGTGCTTGGTACGGAAACATGGTCAGCGGATAAAGGTTTCTATATTCCGGGGACACAAAACGCTGGTCTGACAAATTCAGCATTGGTTAACATGTATGACAATATGCTATCTGCTGCTTTCGGATATACTGAAGCAAATGCTGTACCGACAACCCATGCTTATTGTGCAGGAATTATTCCGAATAGAAATCGGCAGTTGAATATAAAATCATGGGTAAGCAACACCACTAAAAGGCCTACTATGAGTGCATTTTCAGGTACGTCATATTATGTAGCTGGATCACTTGCTGAAAATGGGGTTCTTGCTGGAAATTGGGAAACTACTCCATCTATGTATCGAAACGGCGAATCTCTTTCATTGGCAAATTCAGAAGTCGCTACGCCATCGAGTGGCTATGGAAAAGTATTTGGGCAATTGGATTATAGTTCTGTATATCATTCCTGCTACATAACCGCGCTGGTTATATACAAAGTCGTGCTCAATGCGTCTCAGCATTTGGAATTGTCCGATAATATCCGCGCATTAGGAGGAATTGACTGATGATTACATTACACTGGTACAACGAAAGCTATACAGGTGACATTGCCGTCCGAGGCTATGATTATGTTGTTTTATACGATGAGGACTACAACGAGCTCCAGCGCATCATCAATATCTACGGGCGGGAGTGGGAGAATATCTCCATCGATGGCGGGGAGTGGTCAAGCCCGGAGGTGATCCCGACGATGGAGGACCACCTAAGAGCCGATATTGACTTTCTGACGATGGAAAATGAAGACCTGACTGAACAGGCTGAGCAAGCACGGGCAGATATTGACTATCTGCTAATGATAACAGAGGAGGAAATATGAGATCATTTTTACATTGGCTTTTAAAGCCTTGGTTTGACCGCATTCAGGCGGATATCGATTATCTTTTGATGTTGGAAGGAGAAGCGTAATGGCAAACAATCACAGTCCAAAATATAACCTTGTCAAATCCTACTACGACCGCAAACTCTGGGACGAATCCAGAGTAAGAAAAGCCGTCGGAAAATGGATCACCGCTGAAGAGTGTGCCGAAATATTGGGTGAATAGCCATCAAAAAAGCCCCGGAAATTGACACTCCGGGGCTTTTTTCTTTTAGACGAATAAAAACACAGTACAAAAATATAATAAAGGAACAAGCAGGATTACTGTTAAATAAAAACAACCCCAGAGCGTTGATTTCTGGGGTTTTTCTATGTTTGCTTTACTCAGAGCAGAAAGAATCCGAATGAGAACATCACCAGAGTGATCCGAAATGTTGTAAACCGAAAAATATACCCTCTGGGGGCGCTGAGGGATTACGGGCGGGTTGAGTTACAACTCCGCCCGTTTTGTCTTGATTTGAGGGGAGGGCGGTGACGGGTTGGGTTACAACTTTATTGAATCCGGGTGGCAGGTAGTTGATGATGACGTTGCCTTTTCTGTCAACAACGATGGAGCGGACGAAATTTGTTAGGGCGGTCCTTTTTGTGTCTGCGGATGCGGAAGAGCGCAGGACGTTCAAAATGGCGTTTGAAAGGTCAAGGGTAGACTTATAAATGGTATCGCTGTCAAAGCCCGTAGAATTGCGCTGGGTGAGCAATTTCAGGCGTGATTGAAGTACTTTTCGTTTGTTTTCCAATTCATCCAGTTTGGCGGTGAGGGCTTCGGATGGATGGTCCAAAAGAAGTGAGACGGCATTGCTGATTTTCTTTTCAATGGCAGTCAGTTCTTTTTCTGTTGAATCTTTGTACGATGCGGTTGATTCTGAATCGTTGTAATTTGCAAGCAGGTCTATCCATTTTCTGATATTTTCCGGTGTGAGGATTTCTCCGCACAGGTCAATGATGAGCGGTTCAAGAATCTCCTGTTTCACGCCTTTGAAGCAGGTGTTTTCACAGTAGTAGGAGCAGTACAAATGCCCTTTTGACTTTCGGCGGTAAATATACATGGGTTTCCCGCATTCGGCGCAGTACAGCAATCCTGAGAGCATTGGCGGGTTGGCGGACCATCCTCCCTGCCTGCCAATCTGCCTGCCGGGATGAGACTTTTCAAACAGCTGCAATTCTTCATATTTTGCTTTGGTAATAATCGGGTCGCAATAGTCTTCGATGATGGTATCTCCGTAGGAATAAGCTCCATAAAGCTGGATTTTCCGGAAAAGTCTTTTCACGTCCAGATTACTTGACGCGCCTAATATCTGACGGCATTGTGTGAAAGAAGCTCCTTGAAGTCTGGCGTCTATTGCCTGCCGGATCAGGTTCGCTTTCTCCGGATCCGGAACAGATCTGTAACCAATCCGGGGGGAGCCATCGGAAAACACGCCCATGTTCACCGGCTCCGGCTTCCATCCAAAGCCGATGGAACTGCGGGGGATGACTTTGTACTTTTGGAAATTGGCCTGCAGGGCACGTTTGACATCTGCTGATATCATGTCCGACTGGTTCTGAGCTGATGCGAAATACATGGCTTCCAGAACGTGAGCAAACGGGCTGTTGTCGGCAATCGGCTGTTGAAGGGAGAACAGTTTATATCCTGCCATGCGAAGTCTGGCGGCATCGAGCTGTGCCTGGTCGTAGTTTCGTCCGTATCTCTCAAAATCCCAGAGAACCACGCCCTGGACGTCCGGCTTTTTCTTGTGAAGTAAGAAGGAAAGCATTTCCAGATACTTGTCACGTTTAGCGACGGAACGGCCGGAGGCGAAAGGATCGGCGAAGATCTGCGTTAATACCAGACCATTCTCATCGCAGAATTTTTGGATAGCCGCGGCCTGCTCTTCCGTGGATTGATTTTTGAGACCCTGTTCAGCGCCTTCTGAGTATCGGCAATAGCCAACGACTTTGTCACCAGGGCGAAATGGGGAGTTGTTCATGGTATAATTTCCTTGTGCTAAATGATGGTTGTCCATCTGGTGGAAAGCCGTCCTGTGGCTGCAGGGCGGTTTTCTGTTATAATGATTCATTGCAGAGCCTCTCACGCATCAGACAGTTTTTTACTGCACTGCGGACCAGCGAGAGGACTTTTTTTATGATACAATCAAACTTGTAAGACTGAACCATACCAAAGTATGATGTAGGTTTTGCTTCAATAAAGTTGACTTGTGAAGGATAAAAGCTGGGTTCCCGAATGGGAGTAGGCTCAATGAGCTTAGAATCCTTTGCCCCTGGGGTCAACTTTTTTTATTCTTTTGGTTTCGGTAAATTGGTTACAGTATCAATAGCATCGGAAAGAAGGCGTTTGCGGTCTTCCGCATTTTCTCTCGTAATGACGGGCTTTCCGGTCTGAGCTTCCAGTGCTTTACGGGCGTCTCCGGCGATTTTCCCTCCGCGGCGGGCTACATCCTTGTTTTCCTCGAAAGTCTCTGGTTCTTCAGTCTGAGAAATGTTTTTCGTGGAGACTTCGGCGAGCATATTGAGGACAAGTTCTGTGGTGGTCATATTGTCCCGAAGATTTTCCTTTTGCAGGCCTTTATAATGTTTATAAGCCTTAGTGGTCCATCCGCCTGTCCAGGCTTTTGTGACTTCATCAGTAAGAATGCCATATTGATTACCTTCAACACCTCTCTTTTTCCATTCATCAGTCAGATCATGCCGGACACGAATGGAGATGATCCGCTGCTGGATCCAGTCATCAGAAAAGCCTTTGCGGCTGTAGTATTCCATAGCGCGATCAATTGCCTGTTCCGGATCGATCATTTCGTCGATGCGTTCACTTCCGACCTGTGCAAGCCAGAGTTTGAAGGGTTCAGCTTTCGGTGATGGAATGGACTGGATGATGCGCAGCAGCTGCTCTGTTGTGGCAGCATCGGTCATGCGCATTTTTCCGTCTTCTGCTTTCATTTTCAACTGGTTACAAAATGTAACCGGTTCATTTCCATTTTCTTCTGCCAGACGGTGTTTTAGTACTTTCCAATAATTTGACGCGTGCCGTGTGTCTGGTTGTTCGGTCAGTGCACCGACTACATCGACGACAGAAAAATAATATTCTTCGGTTTCTTCATCCCAGACGGTGCGAATTTTACTGTTTTCAAATTGCTGAATCGGGCTCATGGTTTCTCCTTTTTTACTAATTTTATCAATTCACCGGGGCGATGGGCCTTTATGAATAGAAGGAGCGGCGTTCGATGACTTTGCCCTGGATGGTGACGGGGAGGGTCTCGACTTCTTCGGGGGTGTAGTGAATTGATTTGTATTTCGGATTCCTGGGGATGAGGGTCAAACCGTCCTGATCGAAGCGAATGCGTTTGACGGTGCCGATTTCGCCGTTGATGCAGACAATGGCGACGTCGTTGTTTCTGATTTCCGCATCCGGGAGGCAGATAACATAGTCGCCGTGAGACATTTCCGGTTCCATCGAGTCACCGGTGACGCGGAGGGTGAAAGCATCTGGGTGCATGGCTTTGATGTCTTCGTTGATGCGGATATAGCCTTCGATGTTCTGCTCGGCGAAATTATCATAACCGGCACGGACAGAGCCGAGGATCGGGATGAGAGCGGTTTCCTTTTCCAGCCTGGGAGCGGGGTATGTGGAGGATTTCGGGTATTTGACAGGGATGCTGGCAGGGTCGAAGTTTGTCAAGGAGGTTTGCTGCTCTTCATCTTCCGCACGGCCGAGGATGTCGTCGATAGTCACACCAAAGTAGTCGGCGAGTTTTGAGAGAATATCGGTCGGGATATCCCGCGCACCTGATTCATATCTGGAATATGAAGATTGAGTTATTCCAAGTTTTTCAGCTAATTCAATTTGACCAAAACCTTTTTCTTTGCGAAACTTTTTTAGATTATTCATAGTAACACCCCTTTTTGATTAATTATATTATGCCTTAGTGTCATATTTTGTATGAATATTAAATATGACAAATAAGCATATATTACTTGACAATATGCCAAAAGGGCATATAATAATAATTACTAACGGCATAATATGCCAAGCAAGAAGGAGAAAAGAGAGATGTTCAAAACAGATTACACCACAAAAAAGCAGGTCATGGGTTACACCATCCAGGAAACGAAAAACCTGGCATCCGAAACGTGTCCGCCAGTGCTGCATTGATAACCAGTGGTACACCCGCGGAACCAATAAAGATTATGAAGAAATGCTCGATTATGTCCGGGACACCAAACCGACAATCGAAAACATCTTCACAGTCGCCAAAGATATCTATGATCACAGCGATTTTGACAGCCGCTTTGATACTGAGGATGAAGTGGTCGAAGCGATTATGTTCACCTTGAACCGCGAAGCCATCGTAACGAGCTACTTTATCGAATAATAGTCCTCCTGATGAGTCGCTGAAAATTGCGACGAAACACCCTTCGGGGTGTCGAGGGTAAAACAAGCAGGAACCTCACGATAGTGGTCAGTGACCATTGGCCACTGATCAGAAATCGGATGAACGTTGACAAGTGAATGATTCGAGCAAAGAACGAAACAGCCGGCGGGTGCTGATTCAAACCCGCCAGAAAACGAGGAATATGAATTTGAAAGAAATCCGCCTCGCAAGAGGCATGACACAACAACAGTTGGCGGATGCATCAGGAATTGATCAATCTCAAATAGCCAGATATGAATCCGGTGAAAGAAAACCGAGCTTTGACATCATCAAAAAGCTGTGCGAAGTGCTGCACTGCACGCCCAACGAACTGATGGGCGTGACGGTGAAGGAGTCGGCGTGAAGCGGAAGCGCAAGCCTGCGTACCTGAAGATCATCGAAGGGATGCAGGCCTGCTACTACAACGAAGAGCGGGACTGTTCCCGCTGTCCGTACGATAAATACAACGACCGGGATTTCTACCAGATCAGCACGGCCTACTGCATGGAAAAGCTGAACGATGACGCCAGAAAGTGGGCGGAGTCGATGCAGATGTTCACCAACTGCTGCGACTGCTGCATGTGGAAAGACGGCAACACCGACGAATACATCCACGAAGCAGAAAAAGAAGGGAAGTCAGGCTGGTGCGGAATCTGGCGGACAACCTTCAGCCCGGATGAATATTGTTCGAGAGGAGGGATGAAGGGCTGATGACGAAGGAAGAATTGGAAGCGAAGCTTCAGGCGAAGCTGGACGCCGGAGAGATCACCCCGGAGGAGGCTGAGGCTGAGTGGCAGGAGTTCATGCACCGGAATGAGGTGTGGCAGGAATGGTAAAGGAGAAACAATGTTTGATATTGAAAATTTCCTGACGTCAACGGAAATTGACGTCAATGCGACGGAGATCCGGTTCAAAGACAACCGGACCGGTGATGTGATGACCCGGACAGTCTATCGGCCGGGCAAGCGCGTCAGCTTCAACACGCTGGCGAAGGAGCTGCAGACCTACGGTTACACGCTTCTGTGGGTGAGCGATGCCCCGGGTGACCTTCCCGGCAGGCTGAACTGGAGCGAGCTGTTCGGTTACTTCCTGCAGCATGAAGGAGCGGAACAATGAAGAATGAAGAAAACGAAATCGGGATGCTCATCCTGGTCATGGCTCCGATAATTGCCGGATTTTTCTTTCTGATGGAAAGGATGCTGTGATGGAAGAATTTCACGTTGAATTTCGACATGTCGAACCTGATATTGTGCCGATTGATTTTGAGGGTGTGCATCTGATCCTCACCGGCATAAAGGCATTTTTCTACAAGTTTCTCAGCTACGGATACAGTGAAGAATACGTTCAAGAGCTGTTGTATCCGTATCTGCTGGACGAAAAAATGAAAGCGGCGGATGTCGCCAAACAAAACGCCGCTTCATCCCAGGAATGGGAATCTAAACACAAGGAGATTATAGCATGAAACAATCAAAAAGTAAACAAAAACCCCTGTGCACCATGTGGTATATGGGACGTGACCGGGTGGAAGTCCTCCACTACGGCATTGTCTACGGAAAAACCTACGCGGATATCCGCTTTCAGGACGGCCGAAAGCACACCGTCCCTGCGGATGAGCTTTACAACCACCAGTGTGAGGCGGTGAGGGAATAGGCAATAGGCAATAGGCAATAGGCAATAGATGCTGTTGACCGGTGATGAATCACTATTGGCCTAAAAGAAAGGAGTAACGGATGGCGTTGAATATTAGTTCCGGGAAAATCTCCCGGGCAGTGAAAACGGTCATCTACGGGCCGGAGGGAATCGGGAAGTCGACACTGGCTGCCCAGTTCCCGAACCCGCTATTTCTTGACATGGAAGGCGGGACGGCTCAGCTGGATGTGCGGCGAATCGAAAAACCGAAGAGCTGGCCGGAGCTGATCGCGACGGTTGAAGAAGTGGCGAAAACGCCGGGAATCTGCGGGACGCTGATCCTGGACACGGCAGACTGGACGGAAGGAATGTTGATCAGCCACATCTGTGAGGTCTACAGACAGAAATCTATTGAATCTTTCGGATACGGAAAGGGTTACACGTATCTGGGTGAGGAATGGGGGAAGCTGATGGATGCTTTCACCCGGGTGATCGAATCCGGCAAGAATGTAACGATCATTGCCCACGCAAAGCAGCGGAAAGTTGAACTGCCGGACCAGGCGGGAAGTTTCGACCACTGGGAAATGAAACTCAGCAAACAGGTTGCGCCGCTGCTGAAGGAATGGAGTGATTTGCTGCTGTTCCTGAATTACAAGACGTACGTGGTGACGACGGACACGAATACGCGGAAGGCGCAGGGCGGGAAGCGGGTGATGTATACCAGCCACAATCCGGTCTGGGACGCGAAGAACCGCCATGGTCTGCCTGAGGAAGTGGAGATGAGCTTTAAGCCGATCGCGCACATCTTTGAGGGGCCGGTGTCCAGTGGCCAGGGGCGAGTGTCCAACCCGCTGGAACGTTTGGAAGCTATGATGGCGGAGGCGGGGATTGAGGATTATCAATTGCGAAAGGTGGTGGCGGCGAAGGGGCATTACCCTTTCGAGACACCGTTGAGCGATTACTCCGAGAGAATCATCAATGGTTTCTGCATCAAGTATTTTGACAAAATTGTCGAACAAATCAGAGGAGATGAAGCATGAGTGAATACACCAATACCCAGCCACAGGAAATGGAATGGGATGACGTTATCGAAAACGATGGTCAGGAGTTTATCATCCTGCCGGAAGGCGACTATGTTTACACAGTCGTCGGTTTTGAACGAGGCTGGCAGAACAGTACAGCGAAGATCCCGAAAGGCTGCAACAAGGCGATCCTGACACTGGAGATCCAGACCGCGGATGGTCCGGCACGGGTGATGACGAACCTGCTGCTGATCCGCAGCGTTGAATTCAAAATCAGCGCATTCTTCCGCTCCATCGGGCTGAAACAGCACGGGGAACGGCTGGTGATGAACTGGAACAAGGTCATCGGTGCAAAGGGTATGGCGCACATCAAGCCGCGGAAATACACCGGGAATGACGGTCAGGAACGGACGGCGAATGACGTTGACCGCTGGATCGATTACGACGCGGCACGGATGAGCAGTATTGCGCAGTCCCCGGAGCTTTTCAACAATGACGATGATATTCCGTTCTGACAGGCAATAGGCAATAGGAGATAGGCAATAGGGGTTTGAGGTTGGGGACTTGAGGCTGGTGATTAGTCACTATTGCCTATTGCCAAATGCCTATTGCCTAATTTGAAAGGTGAAACATGAATCTGAGACCTTATCAGGAAGCGGCGAAGGAAGCGGTTCTCGGTGAGTGGACGAAAGGCCACCGAAAGACGGTAGCGGTCCTGCCGACGGGTACGGGAAAAACGATCCTCTTCGCTTCCATCATTGAACATCAGGTCAGGCAGGGAGGCAGGGCACTGATCCTTGCTCACCGGGGTGAACTGCTGGAACAGGCAGCTGACAAACTGCGGAAAAGCACGGGGATCGAATCCGCGCTGGAAAAGGCGGAGAGCACGTCCCTGGGCAGCATGTTCCCGGTGACAGTAGGCTCCGTGCAGTCGATGATGCAGCCGAAACGGCTTGCTCAGTTCCCGCCGGATTATTACAGCGATATCGTCATCGATGAGGCACATCATGTGCTTTCCGACAGCTACCAGCGGGTTTTGGAGCACTTCCCGACCGCAAACATCGTCGGGGTGACGGCTACGCCTGACCGGGGAGATAAGCGAAACCTCGGTCAGTTCTTTGACAGTCAGGCGTATGAATATTCAATGCGGCAGGCCATCAAGGATGGTTATCTGGTGCCGATCAAGGCGCAGATGATCCCGCTGGAAGTGAACATCCAAAGCGTGAGCGTTTCCAACGGTGATTATGCCCTGGGCGACATCGGTGAGGCTTTGGACCCGTATCTGGAACAGATCGCACACGAGATGAAGCATTACTGCGCAGGGCGAAAGACGGTGGTTTTCCTGCCGTTGATCGCAACAAGCCAGAAGTTCTGCCGGATGCTGCTGGACGAGGGCATGAAGGCCTGTGAAGTGAACGGATACAGCACTGACCGGGCGGAGATCCTTGCGGACTTTGAAGCGGGAAAATATGACGTGCTGTGCAATTCGATGCTGCTGACGGAAGGCTGGGACTGCCCGGCGGTAGACTGTGTGGTGGTGCTGAGGCCGACAAAGGTGCGGGCGCTTTACCAGCAGATGGTCGGCCGTGGGATGCGGCTGAGCCCCGGAAAAGAAGACCTGCTGATCCTGGACTTTTTGTGGATGACGGAACGGCATGACCTGTGCCGGCCGTCCTCGCTCATCGCGAAATCGGAAGAAATCGCGGCAAAAATGGACGAAAAGCTGAAGGAAGACGATCAACAGCATGACCTGCTGGAAGAAGAGCAGGAAGCGGAGCAGGATGTTGTCCGGCAGCGGGAAGAAGCGCTGGCGGCTCAGCTTCAGCAGATGCGGAGCCGGACAGGCAAACTGGTCGACCCGATGCAGTTTGCCTTTTCCATTGCGGCAGAAGACCTGGTGAATTATGAACCGACCACTGTATGGGAAATGGGCCCGGCAAGCGAAAAGCAGTTAGCTTATCTGGAAAAAATGGGGATCGACCGGGCGTATGTTCCAAACATGGGAATGGCCAGTCTTTACATCGACCGGCTGATCAGCCGGCGGAATGAGGGGCTTTCCACACCGAAGCAGATCCGCTATCTGGAAAAGCGGGGATTCAAACATGTGGGCACGTGGAGCTTTACGGAAGCCAGCAACATGATGAGCCTCCTCGCAAAGAATAACTGGAGTGTGCCTTACGGGATCATTCCGGAAATGTATGTGCCAGCAGGAGCGTAGCTTATGGAAGACGACAAATTACTTCTTTCATCTCTCCAGTTTCTTCATGTCGCTGACATGAGCCGCGCTGACTGGATCGCGGTGGGGATGGCCCTGAAAGATAAGGGCTATCCCTGCTCGGTCTGGGATGAATGGAGCCGGGACGACAAAC